>Ga0181349_1000045_pt1 | contig 43395 bp, 43 predicted proteins | sample Su13VDMM110SD_FD_130106 | JGI IMG/M metagenome (GOLD analysis project Ga0181349, IMG submission 130106) | Freshwater viral communities from Lake Michigan, USA - Su13.VD.MM110.S.D | ecosystem: Environmental > Aquatic > Freshwater > Lake | place: USA: Michigan | collected 2013-07-16 | reverse complement strand
TTTTTTCTTATACAAACACAGGTAATACTGGTGTATATTATAGTGGTGCTGCCGCAATAGGTAAAAGTAATATAACATCAGGTTACACATTAGATGTTAGTGGCAATGTATTTGTTTCTGGAGATATTGTGGGACAAACTGGTAATTTTGATAATTTAATTGTCAACCAAACTATTTATGGAGTTACATCATCTTTTGATTATTTAAATGCAAATTTATCAATATCTGGTTCTACAGCATCTTTTACTTATTTAAGTGTTAGTACTGGAATAACAGCTCCTACAGGGTCTTTTACTTACGTGTCTTCGACTGCTGGAATTACAGGTCCAACAGGGTCTTTTACTTACATTCGTTCTACTAATGGAATTACAGGCCCTACAGGGTCTTTTACTTACATTCGTTCTACTAATGGAATTACAGGCCCTACAGGGTCTTTTACTTACATAAGTGTTAGTAATGGAATTACAGGTCCTACAGGGTCTTTTACATATTTAACTACAAATAAAGATGCGACGATAAATGGATTAACTATTGGCATTGGTACTACAGGTGCTACTGGTAATTCTTATAACACTGTTGTTGGTTATAAAGCGTTAGCATCAAATACAAATTACGAAAGTTATAGTAATGATGCTTTTGGATATAATGCTTTAAATAATAATAAAACTGGATATAATAACACCGCAATAGGTTTTTCGTCATTAGCTTCAAACATAGATGGTAATAGTAACGTTGCTGTAGGCAGAATAACTTTGGCAAACAGTATAAGTAGTGCTAATACGGCAATTGGAAAAGGTTCTTTGCAAATAAATTCTGGTTCTGATGGTTTTAATACAGCGATTGGAGCTTATTCTGGTACTAATGATGCTTCTGGAAATTATAATACATATTTGGGTTCAAACGCTGATGTAAGTAGTAATAAATTAACTTATCAGTATTCTACAGCTATAGGATATAACGCTATAATAGATGCTTCAAATGAAATAATTTTGGGTGGTAATGCTGGCACTACAAGTTCAGGTTATCCTAATATAAAAATACCAGGTTCTTATGTAGGAATAGGAGGTGTATATAATTCATCAAGTAATTATGCGTTAGATGTTAGTGGAAACATAAATATGACAGGCGTATTATATAGTAAAGGTAGTTACAAAACATTTGTAATCGACCATCCGTGTGATGAAAAAAAATACTTAGTTCACGCCTGTTTAGAGGGTCCAGAAGCTGGCGTTTATTACCGTGGTGAAGGTATAATAACCAATAATATTTCAACGACTATTGAATTACCTTATTATGTCAATAAATTAGGTACAAATTTTACAGTTAATGTAACACCAATATATGAAGTTGATGAAAATGTTGATACAAATGTTGATACGAATGTTGATACAAATATTAACTTAAGATGTTCTCGTGTCATAAAAGGACAATTTAAAGTTTATGGTAAAAATTGTAGTTTTTTCTGGATAGTCTACGGAACTAGATCTTATATATCAGTCGAACCGTTAAAAGCAGAAACAGATGTTAAAGGTTATGGACCTTATAAATGGATATAAAAATATATAATTAAAAATATATATAGAAAAAATTGATTTAAAAAACTATATTAAAAACATCTAGACAAATATATATTAATGGAACTTTCAAAAGAACAACAAATAGCGTTTAATAAATATGTTGAAGGTAGTAACATATTTATTACAGGTCCAGGTGGAACAGGAAAAACCGCCCTTATACAAAAAATTTATGAAAGTGCCAAATCTCAATTTAAAAATATCCAAGTAACAGCTCTTACAGGTTGTGCTGCGATTCTTTTAAACTGTAACGCAAAAACTTTACATTCTTGGGCGGGTGTCGGTTTAGTGAATGGAACTATAGAGCAACTCGTCGCAAAAATTAAAAAGAGCAAATTTTTAAGAGAAGTATGGACGCAAACAGAAATATTAGTAGTAGATGAGGTTAGTATGCTCTCATTGAAATTATTCGATATTTTAAATATAATAGGCAAAAAAATAAGAAATTGTAGCAAACCATTTGGTGGGATTCAAATCATATTTTCAGGTGATTTTTACCAGTTACCACCTGTTGGCGATGCGTCAGAACCAGATACGCAGCGTTTTTGCTTTGAAAGTGAAGAATGGAACATTGTATTTAGGCATAGTAATCAAATACAGCTTAAAAAAGGATTTCGTCAAAAGGATGAAATGTATGCTTCTATTTTAAATCAAATAAGAGAAGGCAAATTAAAAAAGAAGTCGAATGATTTATTACTTCAATATGTAGGACGAGATTATACAACATCTTTAGTAACTGAGCCCACTAAATTATACCCAACACGTAATAAGGTAGAACAAATAAATAGTAGTAGAATGATTTCTCTCATAGGTGAAGAAAGGGAATACGAAATTAAATATTTGAAAGACTTAGAAATGTCTAAAACAGATAAAATAACGAGAAGAAATTTTACAGATAAAGATATTCAAATGGAACTTGACTTTTTAGCTGCGAACCTGCTTTGCGAAAAAATATTTAAAGCAAAGATAGGAGCTCAAGTGATGTGTGTTGTAAATATTAGGACGGCAGAAGGTGATATTTTAGTATGTAATGGTAGCCAAGGCATTATTGTTTCATATTGCGATATTACTGGTTGTCCTCGTGTGAAATATAATAATGGTGTTGAACTACTTATGAGTAGAAATGTTTGGACCAGTGATAAAATTCCTGGAATAGGTGTATCGCAAGTTCCTCTTATATTGGCGTGGGCTATAACGATACATAAGTCTCAAGGTGTTACATTGGATACAGCAGAAATAGATGTAGGCGCAGGTATATTTGAATGCGGGCAGACTTATGTTGCGTTATCACGTGTAAAAAGTTTAGAAGGACTTTATTTAACTTCATTTGATGCGTCAAAAATTCGTATTAATAAAAAAGTTCAAAAATTTTATGAAGAGTTAACTAATTTACAGGAATTAATAAAAGATGTAAAAGATATAAAAGATGTAAAAGATGTAAAAGAGTTAATAAAAGATGTAAAAATCATTAAATTATAAACTAATGTAAAGAAATCATAATAAATAAAAATTTTACACCTTTTTACATTTACTACGAAGTGAAATGCCGTTTATTTATAATAAAAAATTGAATAATTTTTTTTATTTTAAAATACTATAATTTATACCAAAATGACAACTACGATTGAAACATATTTAAATTCTTTACCCGAAGACATATTAACCCTTAATGTTAGTGGTAGGAGTATTAAATATTTACCGAATTTAACTAGATTCAAAAATCTACAAAAAATATATTGTTATAATAATGAATTAACTTCTTTGCCTACTTTACCACAAAATTTACAAGAATTATATTGTAGTAATAATAAATTAACTTCTTTACCTATGTTACCGGAAACACTAAAAATATTATTTTGTTATAATAATCAATTAACTTTGTTTCCGACTTTACCGGAAAATCTAAAAATATTAAGTTATTCTAATATTCCTATTTACAAAATAGTAAATAGCAATAGTTTAATAAACTATAGAATTAGTTTAATTGAAATAAAAAAAAATATAAAAATATTAAATAATTTTCGTCATTTATATTATTGTTTAAAATTAAAAAAACAATTAAGAAAATGGTTATGGGAAAAAGTAAGAGAACCGAGTGCAAAGAAACTATATAATCCGAATTATTTAGTTGAAAATTTAGGTAATGAAGATGATTTGGATACAGTATTAGATAACTGGAAATAATAAATAACCGGCGTTTTACTTTGTAGTAACTAGCATTTTAAATGAGAAAAGGTGTAATAAATATTTTTTTCTTATAAAATAAAATTGAAATTAAATACTTAAATATAAAAATAAATATAAACAAATAAATAATAATAATCGAATACAAATTAAAACAAATCTAAATAAAAATGGACTCAAATACAGTAAACATTTACCGATATAAATTTACAGACGAATTTATCGACGAATTATTTAAATTTTCTAAAATTCATCAATACGACGATAGAAAAGATTTTAAAGACGCTTGGAATATTTGGATAGAAGAAAATAAATGTATTGTTGATGAAGAAGTCCGTAGATTATTAGGAATTGGTTATGAAGGTGATGTTCCAGACAAAATGTATAAAAGTGCTCGCTATTATTTTAGAAAAAAGATTATAAAATGTATAAAAGAACCAACACAGAGACGTAGTTATCTCGGATCCAGTAAAGAATTTTTAGATACTATAGACCAACATATTCAAACAAATATTTATACAGATAATTATAAACCTTCTAGTGGTTTTGATGATTTTTGTAAAGAAAATGTTGAATTACTTAAAGAAGAAATTGTACGGCTATACAATGGCGGATTAAAAGACCATACAGAAATAAAAAATAAAATTAAAAAAACGTATAAAAATAGGTATTTCTTGATAGTCAGCGAATAAGTTTATTGAAAAGTAAAAATAATAAAGGAATAGCAATTATTATTATTAAATGAATAATAATAATGTAAACATAGAAATAACCAATATGAAAAAACTTTTTTCACCTTTACTACGCAAACTCGAGTATAAAGAAAAAGATAATGAATATGTAGATGAAGAAAAAAAAAAAAGTAATAAATTTATATCTAGAGTGGTTGAAAACAAATTTATCTCTACTAATGAAATAAAAATAAATGATATTATACGCGAAATACCTTATTACCAACATAGATATAATATTTTATATAATTATAAACCACTTGCCTTAGGAGAATTTGATAGAAAGTTAGTATATAATAATTCAAATAAAAGCAAAGACATAGATTATTTTCTTTTCCAATTTAAGAATGAAAAATTCATAACTTTTAATGAAAATTTATTTTTATTGAAGACGCCAAAATCGCTTATTTTTTTTGTTACAGAAACTTTTACTTTTTTATTAACTAGTTTAATAGAATTGAGAAGTCACAATATTTGTTTTTTTGATTTGTCACATAAAAATATTGTTTTACCTTTTGAATGTAGAGAGAAACCAGTCTTAACGCATTTTCAAAATAGTTTACTCTTATTAGGAGATATTAATAATGAGCTAACAATAAGTAAAATTATTGAAAATATAAATGATTATACGTACAAACCCTTAGAAATATTTGTTTTATTTTATTTATTTAAAAATAATTTAAATACTATTTCTTACGCGACTATTGAAGAAATCAGTGAGTTTTACACAAAAAGTTTGACAGTCCTTAAACTTTTCTCTCTAGAATATCAAAATAACTTTAAATTATTATGTATAAAGTCGTTGAAAAGGTATATTAATAAACATAAGAAAGACATTGTTTGTGAAATATTGAGACACAGTTATACTTGGGAAAACTATAGTTTGTGCTTATTATACTTACATATTGTCGGTAATATGTTGCGTGTATTTTCCTGTAAAAATACTTTTATTAGTGTGTTTGTAGGTATACTCGCTAAAAATATTAGTCCTGAACCATCAGATAGAGAGAAGTTAGAAATAACTTTAGAAAAATATGGGAATTTATATTATAAATTTAGCGACTGGTCTTTTGTTAATAAAATATCTCAAGAAAAAATGTGTTCTTTATTAAAAATTTTAAGCGAATAACTATATGCGTTTATTTGCATCTTTTTCTAGATTTTCCTCCTTTTTTTACTGTTTTTCCTTTTTTTGTTTTACTATTTGTATTTGGAGTTATTGTGTTTGATTCTACCATTGATGTGCTTTTGAACTTTGTCATTTCACTTTTACGACTACTAGCATCAGCTAAAGCCTGCTTAAAACTATAATTTTTATTTTTATTTTTTCCTTCTCTATAAACCTTTTTAACGAATAGATTCCAGGCGCTAAGTTTTCTTCCTCCTTTCATTATATATATTTTAAAGATAAAATTAAAAAAGAAACAGTGTTTCTAAATATATTATTTATATTTTTTTAAATAAAAAATTGAAATGTATTTAAAAAAATAAATATAATATAACTAATATCAAATAATAATTAAAAATGGTAAAAAACACAACTGGAGGAAGTAAAACAAAAGGACAAGCCCGTAAATTTGTTAATTCAAAACCTTCTAATTCATTACGTACTTCAACAAATGAATTGGAAGTATACGCCCAAGTAATTAAGTTACTAGGCGGTTCAATGTGTCATATTAATGATAATACTGGTAAAGTTATGCTCTGTCATATAAGAGGTAAGTTTAGAGGGCGTAGTAAACGAGACAATTTTATAGAGGCAGGTACGTGGGTTTTAGTCGGTCTTCGCGAATGGTCTGTCGGACAAGAAAATTCAAGGGGAAAATTAGAAGAATGTGATATTTTAGAAGTTTATAATGATGCTGATAAAAATAGGCTAATAAATACTGTTACAAATTTTAATTGGAATCCATTTATTACTTATAATAAAAAAACAAATATGTCTTCATTAAAAGAAGACGAAGAAACTAGTTTTGAATTTAGCGATGAAAAAACTGAAGATTACAAAATGCTTCTTGAAGCACAATTAAAAGAATCTAGTTCAGGTAAAACTACTATTATTGCCCTAGGCGAAGATGAAATAGATATTGATGATATTTAGAATATAAATATAAAATAATTTTACTAATAAATTTATATAATCTACTAAAAATTTCTTAAAAAATATTTTTATACCTTTTTAACCTTTATGGATGCTACCTCCTGTAAATATATATAAAGTAAGTTTTTGGGTCAGTTATTTAAGACAAAATATTTATTGCTGTTAGGAGATAATTATACTTATTTTTTATCTTTAAATTATTTATTTTGCTAATACTTATTAAATATATTGTTTAAATAAGTTAAATATAATTTAAAAATATAATAAAATAATAACATAAATTTTAATATATAGTATTATAATGTCTAAATCACTTAACACGAATTCACGCTTTGCTATATTAGCAGAAGAAACTAATAACAAAAATGTTTTTAATAAAAAGAAAAAAACGGATGAAAATAATAATAGTAGTAGAAAAATATATAATAATAAAAAAGAAAATAATAGTAATAAAATAAATAATAATAATAAAGAAGCTAACGTATTGATAAATGAAAGTTTTCCGGAATTATCGACAAAAGTTAAAAATAAAAAACCAAATGAAATAATAAATATAAAAAAAGAAATAAACTTTATTGACAAAGTTAATTTTGAGAAGGTAGTTATTCCTCAAAAAAAAAATAATTCAAACGAGTTAAATGAAGATATAGAACCTGGTTGGGTAGAAATTTCATTTAATCCTAAAACTAGAGAATTTACCAGAAGATATAATTTATCATATATTCAAAAAAATAATATAGTTAAATCTACAAATGAAAATAAAGCTTTAAATGCTTTAATAGAAACACATAAAAAAAGAACACAAGAATATATTAATATGTGGGGTTATGAAGAATGGGAAAAAATGTTTCGTTTTCCAGATTATGATTATGAATATTTTGACAGGTTAGATGAAGCGTATGAAAATGAAATAAATAATATTAATAATATGGAAACGCAAGAAGACTTATATTATAGTGAGTAGAATAGATATATGTAGGGATAAATGTTGTTAGATATTGTGTTAAAAATGAGAATGTATTTTATGGTTATTTTATAATATTATGAATTCTGGTAATATTATAGATCCCGACGATACTCTAGATTTAATTAATGATAGTAAGTTAAATGATGATTGGATTAATGATTTTGAAAAAACGGATAGGTTGTATCAAGATTTTTATAAGGATAATCTATACTACACAAATTTATATTTTATTTATATAAACAAAAATAATGAAATAGAAAAAATTAAACAAGAAATGTTTTTAATGTCTTCACCAAATTTAATTTCTAAGGAGGAAGTTTTTGAAATACTTAAAAGAAATTCAATTGATAATGACATAAAATATACCTTATTAACATTATTAAAATATAATATAACTCTTGATGCTGACGAAGTAAAACAATTTTTGTCAAATAACAACCCAATAGATTATTTAACTGTAATTCCAAATATAAACGATATTACGTTTGAAAAGTCAATAAGTATGTTACACGATTTAAATGACTTGTATTTTTTATTTTGCGAAAAGTCAAACGAACTAAATAAACAATACGCTAATAACATTACGAAAAAAATTCTTAACAAAATTTTTAATAGCAATAAAAAGAATAAAAAAACAATAAAAAAGCAATATAAAGACTAACTAAGAATATTATTTATTAATATTAAAATGGCATCAATTATCTCAGCACTAGACAGTTATACACCTAAACAATTTGGAGAAAACGGCCATGTAGAATATGGTTGGTCCAATAGTATTATAGAGACAATTCTTCAGTTTAGTTTTCAGGTTACACGGATTAAAAAAGGTGATGAAAATGAATTAAAAAAATTAGAAACTATTCTAGCAAATAAATTGTTAAAGCCACTTTATAATAGTATTGTAACACAACCATTTAATAGTGTAAATTGGGTTATATCTAGAGAGTGTCTATCTATCCTTTATAAAATGATTGGTAATACTCGCGATATTGTTGAAGGTAAAGGCGAATATGAACTGACATATATGATGATTTATACGTGGTATAACTTTTACCCTGAATTGTCTAAATTTGCGCTTAAATGTATTGTTGAACTTGAAGGAGATAATAAACTACACCAGTATGGCTCTTGGAAAGATATTAAATATTTCTGTAGATATTGTGAGTCTCGTGGAAATAATAGGAGCCATCCATTAATTCAATACGCGATTCATGTTCTAAACGTCCAATTAAGAAAAGATATGCTTGTGGAAAAAGATGAAGCCATTTCGCTTGCCGCAAAATGGGCTCCAAGAGAAAAATCAAGTTTTGGATGGCTTTATGGGGATTTTGCTATTGATTATTTTCAAGAATTTTTAGATACTGCTAATACACCAGAAAGACGAAGAAAAGCAATTTTAAAGTGTAAAACTGAATATCGTAAGCTACTTTCAGGCCTAAATAAGAAAATAGATACACTACAGATAAAACAATGTGGTCTTAACTGGTCTGCTATTAACTTTGATAAAGTTACTTCTATTTCAATTACAAAACAAAAGAAGGCTTTTTTAAATGTAAAGGCAGATGGTTCTGTTAGATATCCTGATGATGAAGATCGTGTAGAATGCGCCGAACATTTTAAGGATCGTATCAAGAAAGCTGTAGATGGAGAAGTAAAAATAAAGGGTAAGCGTGTTTCTATGGCGGATTTTACTAAGCAAGCTACAAACTTACTACGTATCAGTACATATAATAGCCAAGATGAAATAGACTTACTAAATTTACAATGGCGAGATAACTCTACTCAAAATGGTAGTCTTAATAATATGATTGCTATGGTAGATGTTTCTAGCTCAATGGATGGCGACCCAATGAATGTAGCTATTGCTCTTGGTATAAGGATTGCGGAAAAATCTACAATTGGTAAGCGCGTATTAACATTCAGTTCTAAGCCGACCTGGGTAAATTTAGAACATTGTAATGATTTTGTCTCTGCTGTTTCTGTTATAAAAAATGCCGAGTGGGGTACGAACACTAATTTTTATGCTGCGCTTGATATGATTTTGGATGCGATTATCGTTAACAAAATGGAACCACAAGACGTTCAGGATATGGTGCTCGTCGTTTTATCAGATATGCAGATGGATTTAGGAGATGACTGCGATAAAACCGCTTTATATAAAGTAATGGAAGAAAAATATGGAAACGCTGGCATACGCGTTCACGGTAAGCCATACAAGCCACCTCATATTCTTTTTTGGAATTTAAGAAGTACTTCAGGATTTCCTGCTCTTTCTAGTCAACCGAATTGTTCTATGATGTCGGGATTTAGTCCTTCGTTACTTAATTTGTTTTGCGACCAAGGTATTGATGTTCTACAATCGTGTAACCCCTGGAGTATGTTAGTGAAGACCTTAGAAAACGAACGTTATAAAATTTTGGAGGAAAAATTATTTGAAGAAGTTGCTACGTTGTAAAAAATATGAATATAATAAATGTAAAATATAATAAATGTAAAATATAATAAATGTAAAATATAATAATAAAATATATTACTATATTTTAAAAATGATAAGTATGTCACAAATTTTGTATAAAAAAAAAGAAACAGATGTTAAAGAAAACACAGATTTATACACATCATTAAAAATTCATTATCCACCGAAGTTATATTACGATATTATTATTCCAACAAATATTTTCCAAACTTGGCATTCAAAAAATTTACCACCATTAATGGCAAATTCAGTTACATTAATTAAATTATTAAATCCAAGATTCAAATACTTTTTATTCGATGATGGTGACTGTAGAGAATTCATAAAAAACAATTTTAAGCCTGATGTATTATACGCATACGACCACCTAATTCCCGGCGCATATAAGGCGGATTTATGGCGTTATTGTGTTCTTTTCATAAATGGCGGTATATATTTAGATATTAAATATACACCACTAAACGGGTTTAAATTTATTAATTTGGTTGAAAGCGAACATTTAGTCGCAGATGTTAATGGAGTTGACATATATAATGCTTTAATGGTTTGTCTGCCTAGAAATGAAATTTTATTTAAAGCAATAAGAAAAATTGTTGAAAATGTTAAAACGAAATATTATGGTAATAGTTTTTTAGAACCTACTGGTCCAGGGTTATTATCGAAAATCATTTCAACAAGCGATAAAATAGTAGACTTAACACACGCAGAACTTAATGCCAATAATGATTATAGAGTTATTTATTTTAATGATATTCCTATATTAAAAAGTTATACAGGTCATATTAAAGAGAGAGTAAAATATTCTAGAAAGAAACATTACTCAAATTTATGGAATGAAAGGAAGGTCTATTTATAAATACTTTTACTTTCCCATAATTTATCGTATCTTTTTGTATTATTATTATTATATAAATTATTTCTCTCTTCATTATATCCATTATATTCTGTTGAAATGACAAACCTGTTTTTATATATTAAATAACCACCTCCTTCATAATGTGTTATATCAATATTAATATTTAGCGCATTGTTTAACATAACATTGCCTAATAATCCAGGACCTGTAGGATGTAAAGGTGTGTTTCCATAGTACTTCGTTTTAACATTTTCTACTATTCTTCTTATACATTTATATAAAAATATATTTCCTTTTTTACAGGCCATTAAAGCATTATATATAGATTTTGGTGGTCTATCCAAAACAAAATGCTCTTTCTCCGTAAGTTCTATTAACTTAAATCCATTTATACAATTTAGCTTAATATCAAGATAAATACCACCATTTATGAAAAGAATACAAAGTCTCCATAAATCCGCCTTATAAGCACCAGGAATTAAACTATCATATGCTTCTAATACATCAGATTTAAAATGTGCTTTTATAAATTCTCTACAATCATGGTCGTCATATAAATAATGGTTGAAACGCGGGTTTTGTCTTTTGAGTAACTCTACTCTTTCCCTCATTTTTTGCGGTAAATCTTTTGTAAACCAAGTTTGATAAATATCTCTCGGTATTACACTATTATAATCTGGCTTGAAAAATGTATATGGTTTGTTATATATTGGGAATTTATCATTTGCACCTATTTTACTATTATTGTTTATATATTTTTTACTCTTTAATTGTATCATTAATTGTGTCATATATATTTTAATTATAATAATTCAAATAAAAATATATAATTAATAACTTTTTTTTATTCTATTGGTCCAATAACTTAGTTTTAATTTATCATAATTAAATGTTTTTTTTGAAAAGTCTGCTATTGTTTTATCTAGTAATTCTTGTGTTATATTTTCCCAACTATCTACATTTAATACAGGTAAATCTTCAAATAAATTTTTAAAATGTGGTGCTCTTACAATAGGTATAGATCCCAAGCATAGTGTTTCCCAAGTTCTATGACAATCTATACCACATCCAAAAGGAGACAAAACAAACGCATGTTCGGCAATATTTTTCCACGTATAAGTTCTAGGTATAAACACATCATTTACGGCAAGTAGTTCTTTTGATATTTTTTCTAATGCTAATCTCCTGTCACCAAAACGATCGCTATTTTTTGAAAAATTTACATATATTTTAGGCATTCTATCATAAAAAGGTTTTGATTTTTCTTTGATATTTACCAATATTAGCTCTTGAGCTCCTGGTAAATGATTTTCATAAGGTAATTTCCAATAGCATCCAGGATCTTTTGAAATTGTATGATAGTCCAAACCAATAGGTAGTTGTACAATTTTTTCATTATCTTGAATACGTGTATTTTGGACGAACCATTTAATTAATAGTGGTGAGTTAACTAGTGTATTTGTTTCAGCCATAGTTAACGCTTCAATAGGAACACATAAATCAGAATCTCCAGATACTAAAACAAATTTTTTATTAATTTTTGGCAATATAACGTTCACAAAAAAACGTAACAAATCGCTACATACATAGATAGTCATACCATCATACATATTGTTTAGCATAACATATAAATATTTATAATCGTCGTTACAACTAGATTTTGGATTATTTGAATGAAAAACACAAGATTTTAATAATCCTCTACTACTAACAAAATAACATAAATTTTCCATATATAAATGCAATAAATTATATAAAAAATATTATTTTAGATGTAATAAATTTTTTATATCTTTTGTTATATCGCAAATATTTCTTGATAATTTATTATTTTTTAAAATAGGTTTTTTCACTGTTTTTAAATATTCTTCTTCGTTATTAATTAATTGTTCTATTTGTAAAATCGCGTTGTTTATTGTATTTTCTTCTAAATTTGAAATATTAATAAAACGTTCTTCATTAAAATAATCCGTAACATTGTCTGAACCCCAATATATGGGTATTGTTTTTGCTAAAAAACCATTTATTATTTTTTCTGTAATATATGTTTCTTGTTTTGTGTTTTCCATGCAAATAACAAATTTATATTGAGAATAAAAATGTACTAATTCATTTGAGTTATAACTTCCATTAATTTTTGGAATGTTATTTCTAAAATTTCCAGCATAATCTATCCTAATTTTTTTTTCTATTTTGTCTAATATATAGTTTCTTTCTGTCGAATTTCCGTTTGTTATGATTGCACAAATATTTTTTTTAGGAGATATATTTATTATAGGCGGATTTATTAATAAAGGTAAATAGTTATTAGAATATATATAATAAATAAATAATGGAAAATTAATGATTTTTTTATTAAAATCGGTAAATCTTCCAGATAATATACAATCATAACTTGGTATAAGGTTAAATCTATTATGACCTTTTTTTAATAAATATTTTACTGATTCGCCATTAAAAAAAAATGTGTATTTCCATTTTTTATGGTTAATAAAGGTTTTATCTGAAAAAACACTTTCTACCAAAATGTCACTGTTTTTAAGGTTACCAATAATAATTTTTTCATTAAAAACTTTTTCAAATATATAAAATAATACATCTGCCTTATTTGGGTCTGTATTTTCTAAAAAACCACTCCAAAAACCATTTATAAATACTTTCATTATATATAACTTTATTATTTTAACAATAGTTCTTGAACTATTTCATTAAACTTATGTTTTTTATTTATAAATAACATATCAACTTGCATATTAAATTCGTTAATATAATGATTATCTATAATATCGTAAGGAACAAAACCTATGCTATCCATAAATTTAATATGTTCTAAAAAATTTGGAACATTTTCATTATGTTTACCGAACAAAGGTAACTCTAAAATTATAAAATTAATTTTATCGTATATATCACTCGCTCCTTTTAAAATTGGCATTTCAGCACCTTGACAATCTATTTTAATTAAAATTTTATTACAATTTTCAGTAATTCCTTTTTTTTTTTCTAAAAGTGTATTTAATGTAATGCTTTGTCTTTTTAATCCAATACAATCTGTAAAATGTTTACTTTTTTCTTTAAAAATAGAATCACCTGTATTTTTTAGCTCATACCAATCTACTTCTATATTGTTTTCGTTTAAAATTACGTTAAAAACTCTTATATTGTTTAATCGTTTTAATATGTTTAATTCACTATATTCAATAGGTTCTACTAAAACATATCGCGAATTTGGATATATTTTTAAACATTCTAACGTCCAATTACCATTATGAGCACCTATATCAAAAATAATATCAGGAATATATCCCTTTTTTTCTAAATTTCTTAATTTTTCAAACATATATTATAAAATTTTTAATTTATGTTTGGTTAAACTTATAATAATTATATTTATATAAAATTATTTTATAAATACATTTTCAAATATTTTTATTACTTTTTCGGGCGTATATTCTTTAAATGCATTCCAATCTTTATTCTTAATTTCATGTATATTTTCTGGTGTAATAAAAGTTGTTAGAATATTATATAAATTACTTTCATTATACCAAATCCCTTTATTACCTAATAAACGTATATGTGCTGTATCTACGTTTGGGTTTAATTTAATATTTGGTGTTGCTATTACGGGCTTATTTTTTATTGAAAATTCGCCAATAGCTACCCCAAAACTTTCACCCATCATTCTAGCCCATAACATAGCATCACACGTATTTATAAACTCTACTTTTTTATCCAAGTCAATAATCTTATCTAAATGAACTATATTTGGCAAGCTCTCGCAAAATTTTTTTGTATTTAAAAATAAAAAATATATGTTTGGGTTTTCTTTTGCTACTCTATAAACTATATTATGAACGTAAGGTATATTAAATTCTTCATAACCTCCATGTCTACCATAAACAATCGCATTTTTTGGAATTTTTAATTTTTCTCTCATATTTTTATCGTGGTTAGGTAAATTAATCATATGTGGTACAACAGGTATGTTTATTTTATAATTTTTTACATAAGGTGAAACAGCAGCATAAACATTTCCGTGAGGTTCACTACAATTAAAAACACAGTGTACGACTGTTTTTATTTTTTTGCTAAATTGTTTTTCATTTTCTCCTGCTTTTATAATATAAAATATATCACACTTGTTTTTTATAAGTAGATTATCAACTTCATCAAAATTAGATATACCTATAACTTCAAATTCTTTTTTAAATTTATCAATTACTTCATTGTTATTGTCTGTTCTCGTTAATTTATATAATATGATAGATTCATTTAACAATATAGTTTTATTATAATATGCGTAATTATAGAGCTGGACTGTTGTACCTCGTTCACATAAACAGTTATCCCAAAATGCTATTTTTACCATATTTTTTTATTTTTATTTTTTTTACTAAAATTTAACGCAAAGATGATTTGTATATACCTTTTTCGGAGCCTTGTGTAACAATTGTCGGTTCCGCCCAATAAACATTAAAACCATTATTATTAATTACACAATTTAACCAGTGGTCTACAGGACACAAAATTGTATAGTTTGGCAATCTTAATTTTTCTAAAATAATTTTACAGCATTTGTTAGTAATTAAATATGAATCTAAGCATCTAGTTTTAGTACTTTTATATATATATATTTCATTTTCCAATAAATTTTTGTCAACATGCATACCACAACCATCACCAACGAATAACATATCCCAGTTTCTAGGTAATTGTTTCAAATAAAAATCTAATGCCTCACCAAAATTTTGACTTAAAAATATATCGTCTTCTAATATTAAAGCAAACTCTAAGTTATTTTCCACTATTTTTTTAAAACATTCTATATGATGTAATGTTACTGATATTTCGCCATCATGAATATTTCTAAATTTTTTTTTATCATCTATTGTTAGCTTATTTTTACCTTTGTTAGATATAAATTCATAATCAAAATTATATTTACTTAACTGTTTTATAATTATTTCTTTTCTTTCTACTAGTTTATCATAGTGGACTATAAAAATTTTCATATTCATATATATTTATTTATTTATATTTTTTATTAAATTTTTATTAAATTTGTATTATATATTGAATTTATATGAAATGTTGTATATGCGGAACTGTTAAAAATTGTGCTCCATATCTAGATAAAGTTTTTGAAAATATTGAAAAAATCGGTTCGCTCTTTGATGACTACAAACTATTGTTATATTATGACACATCAGAAGATGATACATTAAATAAAATAAATGAATATCAAAAAAAAAATCCCAAATTGTTGTTTTATGTAAACAAAAAACCTCTGTTTAAATTTAGAACATATAATATTTCATATGGTAGAAATTTTTGTTTAAGATATATACGAAATAATTTACCAGATTATGAAATGTTTATAATGATTGATATGGACGATGTTTGTTGTAAAGAGGTGAACTTAGAACTTTTAAAGGAGTCATTAGAGAGAAAAGATTGGGACGCACTCTCTTTTAATACTAGCCCTTATTACTACGATATATGGGCCCTGTCAATAAAACCATATTATTTAAGTTTATTCGCGTTTGAAAAAAAAGACGAAATTTGCAAAATAATGATGGAATACGTAACTGGTCTATTGAACAATACAAAGTCAGGTGAATTATTAACTTGTGCTTCCGCGTTTAATGGGTTCGCAATTTATAGAACAAACAAGTTTTTAAATTGTAAATATGATGGAAAATTAAGACTAGATTTATTGCCTTTTTGTAAAATATTTAAAGACAATAATACTATAAACAGCAACTTTATAATTCAACCTGACGATTGCGAACATAGGTCTTTTCATTTAGAGGCTATTTTAAAAAATAATGCGAGAATAAAAATTTCACCAAAAATTTTATTTACTTAAATACTATTTCTGGGCTTATCATTATTCTCGCATTGGAACGGATCCTTGCCATTTGATGAAAAGCCCGATGTTCGCAGTCTTCATATCTACCCTTTATATGCCCGTAATTTTTATAGACTAGGCCGCGTGATTGTTGTGCCGCAGCGTGTGCTTCTAAAAGATTTTTAGGAAATAAATCTGTTCTCACCTTTCCATCGTAGTGTGTGTTTAAAAACTTATTTGTTCTATAAATCGAGAATCCATTAAACGACGATATACACGGAAGTAGTTGGCCTGGCTTTAAGCCATTTAATTTATACATTACATAATTTCTAATTATCGTGTGGTATTTGAAATTATTATAAAAATGGTTATAGCTAAAACAGTAAGGCCATATAGATAATCCCCATATATCGTAGTAGTGCGGGTCAGTATTGAAAGATAATCCGTCCCAATCTTCTCTCTTCAACGAGTTTCTAATAGGTTCCAAGTTAATTTCTTTACAGTTAACATTATCTGTATCCATCATTATAAAGTATGGAAAATGTTTTTTATTTTCCTTTACAAAGTTTAAACAGAAATTACGCGCAATAGCTATATTATGTGTTCTATATGGCGTTGCTGGTTTTTCGTTTACATAAAATAATAATTTGGGGTTTTTCTTTTGATATTCTTTTAGCTTATCTAATGTGTTATCAATTGATTTGTCGTAATATAATACTATTATATAGTCATTAAAGAGAGAACCGATTTTTTCAATATTTTCAAAAACTTTATCTAGATAAGGTGCGCAATTCTTAACAGGTCCGCATATACAGCAATTCATTTTATTTTATATTTTTATTAAAAATTGAAAAAAATAACACGAATTAAGTATAAATTAAACAATTAAAATAATCAAAAAATGTTTACATTTGCTGTTGTTACTGGTAGATTTAATAATGAAACACGTGACAAAAATTACGAATATAGAAAAAAATATGGATACAAGTGTATGTATTGTGTTCCGCAAGAATTATCACCAAAAATTAGTTATGGATTATCCGTATTTGTTATTGAAATGAATAATTCTATTGATAAGATTGAAGGAATTGGTCTAATGAGAAATAAACCTGAATTCAATAAATATTATAAAGTTCATACAGACGGAAATACGAATAGATATACGTATATAGGTAAGTATTTTATGGAGCGTGAATTAATTTATAGATATAATAGTAGGCTTGTTGATATACTAGAAGTTATATTATTTAAAGGTAAAACACATTCTAAACGGGGACTTGGATTAACTTGTATTCCTGAAAAAGTGCTAACTTTTGAGATTTGTAAAGGTATCGATGTGAAACAAGAGATTAAACGATTATTTATAGAATATTATAATAATGACTCTTGTTTTAACGATGATAAATTTATAGAAATAAAAGAAATTGAAAAAAATAATCAAATAAATAAAGAAAGAAATTAGAAAATAAATAGATAAATAAATATAATGACAACTATAGACACTGATGTTTCAAATTATACATTATCTGAATTATTGGCGATTGTTGAACTTACTGATGTAGAACCTAAAAAAATTGTAAGCAAAACAAACTATTTCATAAATAAATTTAAAAATAGTAATCCTCAGTTATCGGTTTTTTTTAAGGATATACAAAGCCAGCTCTTACAATATAGTAAAGGATTAGAAGAGAGAAAAGTAGAAAAAGATAATACTAATAAAATAGTCGTTGAAAGTTTTGGTAATATGTCTAATGAAGCTAATTATCCTTATGGGGATCAACAAGTTACAGATTGGTATACAAACGAGGTCCTTCAACAAAGCGACTCAAACCAAACCGATAAAATCACCGATAGAGTTCAAAAAGTAGACGTTTTTGGTAACCAATATGCTCCTATGAATAGACAACAAATTGCCACCACTGATACATATCAGTTACCTGTTAAGCAAGACTCTTTAAATCCAAATCTTAAAAATACTATTAGTCGTTTTATTAACTTAGATAGCCAATTTAGGCAGTATACTAGCGGTGTCGATTCGACTTCAACTGATTACACACTAGATTTATCTGATACTTTAAAAAACGCACTAAGTTTACGATTATACTCGTATCAAATTCCGTATAGTTGGTACGCTATTGACATCGCTTATGGTAATACGTGTTTATGGATAGTAGATATAAGTAATAATTATACGGTTCCTGTATCCGTTTCACCTGGTAATTATTCACAAACGCAATTTGTTACCACATTAGGTACAGCATTTGCTAGTGCTGGTTTTGATCCTTCTACCAATATAGTCCAATATAATGAAAATAGCGGAAATATTACACTGAATTTCAACGACGTCACATATACAGATTCTAGTGGTAACGTGTATTCCATAACGAGCGACACAAAAATATTTTTTTATGACTTTACGGGTATTCTTCAGTGTAATAATAACTGTTATAGTAAAACAAATAACTATTTTAATAATACTTTGGGTTGGCTAATGGGTTATCGTGTTCCTTACCTAAATGTGGACCTAAGCGGTAATACCGCACCTGCGATTTTAGACTTAAATGGACCGAAATATTTAATATTAGTAATAGATGATTATAATCAAAATCACGTTAATAATAGTCTCGTTTCCATTTCACAGTTCTCAAATACGTTAAAATTACCCTCCTATTATTCTACGGACTTGCCATATACGTGTGTAACACCAGCACAAGAACAACAAATTAATAACAATAGTTTAAGTCAAATTGTTGACGGTGTCACATCACAATCATATTTTGACTTTCAACTTAGTAGCCCATTAAATGGGCTTTTAATAGCTGGAAAATATAATGAAGAATATTCCGATACACAACTAGTTTTACCGAGTGCTCCCAGAACTTTAACTCAAGCTCAAATTTATACGATAAATCAAATTAATGCGAATAAAAATAATTTAACCAATTATCTTGCCAAAGCACCTTCTTCATCAGATACTCTCGGTGTATTACCTATAAAAACTTCGATAGGACTACAAACTGGTTCGCTACTAGTAGATTTTAGCGGTTCATTACAAGATAATACCCGAACTTATTTTGGACCTGTAAATATAGAAAGAATGGCAGTTAAGTTATTAGATGATAAAGGTAACATATTAAATTTAAATGGTAACGATTGGTGTATTACGTTGGTATGCGAATGTTTATATCAATACTAAAATAGATTTTTATTTAAATATGTATGTATTTTATGATTTACTACGCCCTATTTTTATTTCACTATTTGGGAAGATTCGGACCCGTTGTTTTGGCATTATTTTCTCTCTACTTGTTGTCAAATAAACAAAATTTACAGTTCTATTATTTGGTTGGGTTCTTCATAAACTCTATTTTAAATTTAGTTCTTAAAGGTATTATACAACAACCAAGACCAAGCGAAGACGATAAAAAATTCGGTTTAGCCATAAAATATATTCCTGAAACTATATTTAAAGACGGTGTTCCTTTTAATATGTTCGGAATGCCTTCAGGTCACACACAATCGGCTTTATATTCAACTACTTATATATTTCTCTCTTTAAGAGACATACGTATTCTTATTTTTTACACAGCTTTATCTCTTATAATTATGGTCGAGCGGGTTATAAATAACCACCATATCGCATTTCAAGTTATAATCGGCGCATTTATAGGTGCCTTCATTGGTTACATTGCCTTTCACTTTGCTGGGTCAGTTATTGAAGGACGTATTAGAGAAAAACCTGATGATTTTGGACCTTTATAAATTTACTTGGCGATAAATATATAATATTAAATATTGAATAATATTATATATTAAATGTATAATCTACTTAATAACACAAGAACAACTTCAAATTCAAGTAAATGCCTCACTTATAAACCTTCACTACCTAGTTTTAATCCAATTATTAATTCTTTATCTTCAAGTTCATCTGTTGCCGGACAATATGCTTTAATATATATTACAGGAGCTAATTTTTTTCCTAATGGAACTACATATATAAATTTTGGTAGTTATAAAAATATTTCTGTTACATTTTATAGTTCATTTAACATTTCATTTGTTGTCCCGTTAAATGCGCCTAAGGGAACTTATAATATAGTTGCTGTAAATATATATAATGGGAATTATAGTTCGCCTGTCGGAAATACTTATCCTGCCAACTTAAATTATTCAACTAATAGTATTATATATGAAATTTTATAGATTATTTTATCTTTTACACATAAATAATATTATATTTATGTATAATGGGCGCTGGAATATTACCTACAACTATTCATAATGGTAAACTTTATTTTTTATTCGGTAAAGAAAATAAATATGAAGATTCGGCACCTGGATTTTCAGATTTTGGCGGTGGAACAGATAATGATGAGAGTTTTTTTGAGACTGCTATAAGAGAATCAGGTGAAGAGTTCACTGGATTTTTAGGTGACGATAATGATATAAAAAAGCTTTTAAAAATAAACGGAACATATAACATAGATTATAAAAGTGGAGAACATAGTACATATCGTATGCATATTTTTCCATTCGAATATAATCATTGGTTACCGTTTTATTATAATAATAATCAGCGATTTCTTCAAAAAAGATTGGACCCTGAGATAATTAAAAATAGTAAAATTTTTGAAAAAGCAGAAATAAGGTGGGTTTGTGTAGACGATTTAAAAAAGATGCGACAACAATTTCGTTCTTATTTTCAGAATATTGTTGATATGATACTCGAACAAAAAAATAGTATTAAAAAATTTATAGAGAGAAACAGTATTAAAAAAACACTAAAAAAAAAGCACAAAAAAAAAGGCACAAAAAAAACACGGTAAACAAAATTTAGAAACTTTATTATTTATATATATATATATGTCAAAAATAGCATTTATTACTGGAATTACAGGACAAGATGGGTCATATTTAGCTGATTTTTTGTTGGAGAAAGGCTATCATATTTGGGGGTTAATAAGGCGTTCATCAAATGTAAACACTGAACGTATAGACCATATTTTTTCACAATTAAATTTAAGATATGGCGACTTAACTGATAGTTCAAATTTGTTAAATATTTTAATGGAAATAAAAAATAAATATGAGAATATAGAACGATTAGAGGTTTATAATTTAGGAGCTATGAGTCATGTCAAAATTTCTTTTGAAATGCCTGAATATACTGGTGATGTTGACGCAATAGGAACATTAAGACTACTAGAATCTATACGTAATTGTGGAATTCTTTTAGAAAAAGTTAGATTTTATCAAGCTTCTACGTCAGAAATGTTTGGCAAAGTTGTTGAAGTTCCACAAAAGGAAACAACGCCTTTCTACCCTCGTTCTCCTTATGGTGTCGCTAAATTATATAGTTATTGGATTACAAAAAATTATCGTGAATCGTATAATTTGTTTGCTTGTTCGGGTATTCTTTTTAATCATGAGAGTCCCAGAAGAGGACATAATTTTGTAACTAGAAAAATAACAGTTGCGTTAGGAAACATTTTAAAAGGTAAACAAGACAGATTAGTTTTGGGAAATATCAATTCTTTACGAGACTGGGGACACGCAAAGGATTATGTGGAGGGAATGTGGCTTATGTTACAAAATGATGAGCCTGATGACTTTATTCTCTCTACAAACGAATATCATAGTGTTCGTGAATTTGTAGAAAAATCGTTTAAACTTAAGGGTTTTGATATTAAATGGAAGGGTTCCGGTTTAAATGAAATAGGTTATGATGATAATACAGGAAGAGAACTTATATTTATATCTGAAAAATATTTTAGACCTGCTGAGGTTGATGAGTTATTAGGTGATAGTACAAAAGCAAGAAATGAATTAAATTGGACTCCAAAATATTCATTTGATAAATTAGTTGAAGAAATGGTGGAAACAGACTGTAGTAATTGATTTCGTTTTTACAATTTACTTGCGTATTTAGAAACTAATAAATTAAATACTTCTTCACTTTTTTTTTGTCTACGATGTAATTGTTTATTGCTAATATAAAAACCAACTACATAATCAGTCTGTTTAAATACATATTTTGAACCCGCTTCTAACCATACAACCATATCTGCGTAACATCCAAATTTGTTTTCATCAAAATAATTGTTGTCTTCGTGGATTTCTTTTTTTTTCCATACAGGAGAACAATTTACAACATTATTAGATACAAATTGTGTATTGACACGTTGAAACAAGTTTTTTGAATTAAAATATTTATAATTTCCTTTAAAAATTATTTTACTATTAATTATATCATATTTTGTATCATACCATTTAGGGAATTTTGAATTGATTAATGTTTCATAATTAACTATTTTATGTGCTGGTATATATTTTGGTGTAACAAGAACTATGCCAGGTTCAAAATTTTTTATTTGGTGACAAGCCCATTCTGGACCTCTGATATCATCAGGATTCAGGTTTGATACTAAATAAGTTTTTGATATTTTAATACAAATATTCCACATATTGTATAATCCGTAGTCATTCATTTCATTTATAATTTTTATATTTTTATATGATTCAAGGTTTTTTATTTTTGTATTTGTTTCATTACTGTTTGTTTGATACATATTAATTAATATAAAAAATATATTATTGAATATACTTTGTGTTAATATATCGTTTATTAAATTATCTATAAATTGGTTACTTTTATATAAAACTGAAAAACACGTTAATATTTTAAAATCATCAATATCAAATTTTATGTAATTTGCATATTCGTTTTTTGTAATATCAGTATTATGAAGTTCAATATTTAATTTTACACTATTATTATATTCACTACCATCTAAAAATTTATCTGCGTACAAGTCATAAATACTTTGTCCTTTTGCCAATTGTTGTGTTATATTTTTTTCTGTATTTAAGTTTATTTTTTCTGTAATTTTTCGTTTATAATATTTTAATTTTTTTGTTTTTAATTCGTAAAACAAATTCGTAACTATGTATTCTTCTAATTTACTATAATCATCTTCATAATAATAAATTAATATAAATTCAACATCGTCATTACTATCATATTTCTTTACATTTTTATAATATGTATTTTCTAAATTTTGAACGTTATTACAACATAAAGTTACAAATGATAACTTATACATATTTTTATCTAACATATATATAAATGAGTAAAATATGTTCCAAAAAATAAAACTTGATATGTTTATAGTATTTGTTTTATTTATTATTTACATATTATTTATTAAGTATATTTATTAACTCATATAAATTTTTAATTTGTTGTTCGCTTAAAATAATTTCTTCTTTATCATTGCATTCACTTAAAATAAAAAAATTAAAAAAACCTAAACTAAATGCATTACTATAAAAATCTAAATTTGCTCTTGTAGGTGGACATAATTCTATTAATACTGGGTTTTTTTTACACCAGATCATATTTTTTATTAAAGAACCGTGACTCCCAAAAATTATTTTAGCATTAGTAAAATAATGCATTGTGTCTTTCAATGTTTCTGTACCGTCTAAAACTATAAATTCATGCTTTGTTTTTAATGTTTCAATGATTTTTTCTTCGTCAATCAAAGACCTACCATATTTTCCTCTGGCTAAATAAATATTATATGTTTTATTAGGCAGTATTACAGAATTATTAAATAATTTATTAAATTGATACGTAAAACTTATGTCTATCAGACCCCGACACCCTACATTAGTAACGCAAGGGATGTTTATTTTATTAAAATAGTATAGTTTACCACTATTTTCTTGTTTTTGATACTTTGTTGGGAATTTAAAATTTAGTTTATCAAAATAATAATTTATGTTTGTTATTCTATTATGTGTTAAATGGAATAAAGGTAAATTTTTGTTTGATGATACTAATAATCTTTTTATTACATCCCAAAATTCACCAAAATTATAAAATCCATAAATATAATCTAAATACATAACTTCCTCATCTATTATTTGATAAGGTTGTATTTTTTGAATATTAAAATTTGGGTCAGAAAATATTTTTTTTTCAAAGTGGTTTTTAAATTCTGTATATTCAAAATCGTCGTTAAATTCTTTTAATTCTATTGGATTTTTATTTTTATCATAAAATTGTTTATTAATGTAATATACATCTGTTAATGTAACATTATTTTCTATACAACTATTGTAAATTAAACTTGTTTGTTTAAAAATATATGTATTTGCTAAATCTTTAAAATTTATTAAACCATCTTTAAAACAATTTATATTTTTAGTTAAAAATATGTTTATATCTTCAAACAACTTAGCATAATCGTCTATACTTTCAATAGATTTATAATCAATTATTTCCTTATATATTTTATTTTCAGTATCTAATTCTTTTATAGAGCTAAAACGTTTATCTATATCTAAATAACCATTAAGTTCAAGGTCTATTCTATTTTGATTAAAATCATTTATTCGTGATTTTGTTTTATTGTCTAAAGGTGCAACTATTTTATTAACATATTCTTTAATTTTAAATGTATCTTTTATTTTATTTTTGTATAAATAATTATGTTTTAGTTCGTGTAGTTTAAAAAATAAATTAAAATTAATGTTTGTCTTTAGTAAATTGATATTTTTATTTTTTATAAAATCTAAATTTATGTTTTCAGTATAATGATTTGTGATTATGTAAACATTATTTGACACAACTTTATTATTGTTATTATTGATGTATAAGTTTAGTTTATATATAAAATCATTGACATTTTGTATAAAATAATATAAAATAATAGTATCGTTAAAGTTATATATCTCAGTAAAATATGACTGCATAATATATATATATATATTATTATTCACAAAATTTTTAATCTAAAATAAGGTTTATTCATTATCACTTGTTATTATTATTTCAGACAACCATAAATATTTTTCTTCAGGAAATGTAATATCATATTTACACGTTAATGTATCAAATTTTTCTTGGCTTACAATAATTTTTATCGAATCTATATCTAACAGCATATTTAAATTTATATATCCGAATCTTTTATAATAACAATTAGCATCCCATGTCTGAAATTTATTTTCATTTATAAGTATATATCCATTATTTACATAAAATAATATATTCATTGCCATTAATATTTTTTTTTTCAATTTACAATCAAAATTTTTAATAAATCTTTATCTATTTTATAATATTTTTTTTCATCGAAAATTGTGTTTTCAATATCGTCACAATTAATTAGCTTTTCTAAAGGAATTACTTTAATATTATTATATTTTTTGTAAATATTATCATTTATTAATAATGGTTCTTTTTTTTGTATTGTTTTAACAGAAAAATTATTATTTAAAAATAAATTATACATAACATTTTTAATCATTAAACCATATAAATTTGAGCCTTCATAATTTGTGTGACATGAGTCTTTTAAGATGAGTGTTTTATCTATATTTATTTCTTTTATTACTTTATATAAAAATATTGATGAAATATTATAATTAATGGCAACTTCTTCATAAATGTTAACAATGTCTAAATAATCATTTATGTCATTTTTATATAAATATAAAAATATTGGGGTTATATTGTTTTTAAACAAAATGTTGCATATAATATCCAAATAACAAATCAATTCATCTCGTTTGGGTTTTAAAACTGACGTTATCCATTCTAAGACAACAATTTTAGGTTTTGGTATCAAATTTAAAATATCGTTGACAAACCATGTAGCTTGATTTATATGACAACCAGAATAACCTTTTTTAAAGATAACCAAATCATTACAATTGTTTATTAAATAATTTACATAAGAATATTGTTGTTCAGTTACACTTGCACCAAAAAAACAAATATTGGAAAAAATATTTTTTTCATAAAGTTGCCGTTTTACTGTATTTTGTTTTAATGTATAATTTAACTCTTCTTCACTAACACAAAGTTTATTTGTATTATTTATTATTTTTAAAGCTTCATTATATTTATATGTATTAAATGTTGTTACTATTGACTTCTCTACATTTAAAATAGATGTTACTTGTTTATCATATAAAAAATTAAGTTTAATAGGCAATTCGTTTATTAAGTGCTCTTGCTCTTTAAAAAATATAATAAAATATACATTTTCTGGCTTAATATGTTTGCATTGTTGCGTATATGTGTTATAAATAACTTTAAATGAATATTTTGAATTTATATTTTTATTTAAACAAAAATAGTATTTATTTTCATTTGTTAAAAATTTTAGCAAATCCCAATTATGTTCAAAATCAGAAAATATTATATGTTTTTCTAAACTATTTATTGAGTTGAAATATGTTACATCCTTAAATGCATATGTTGGTTTCTCCATACATATACATGTTATTTTTAAATAACCTAAATTTTTATATTCCACGAATTTAATAAGTTACGTGCTTTTTTTTGTGCTTCTGTATATATTTTTTCATCAAAACAATATTCTTTGCCCTTTATTCTATTACATAATACATAATTATTATTTACTTTATGTATTTTAAATTGTTGTAAATCATAATTATTATTCCAAACTATATTTTGTAAACAATATTTATTTGTAAATGTCATTAGCAACGAGTTAGTTTTTTTGTCTAAATTTGTTGTTCTGGCTGTTTCATCATGAGGAACATGGTATAAATAATTATAATCAAACACTTTTTTTATTAATCCAGTTGTAAGTAATCTTATCGTAAAATCACTATCATCCCAACCATAATCTTGTATATACTCATTATACCCGTTTATTTTTAAATAATCGTTTAAATATAAATATGTACTACCATGCAAAAATTTTTCGTTTTCATTTCTTCCACATCTATACTCACCTACATAAAATTCGCCTATATTCAATTTATGGTTTTCAAAAAATTTTTCTTTAAGAATAATATCACTATCTAATTTAAATATTTTGTCATATTTACATAATCTGGCAGCAAGATTTTGAGCGTAAGTTCTTATAAAAAAATCTTCATTTAAAACTTTAACGTATAGTATTCTTTTATCATTTAAAGTATCTATAAAAGGTTTTAAATCGTCTTTACTATTCCAATCTATAATAATAATCTGGTCTACCGATTGTTTTAACCAATATGATATGTTATTGTATATATTTTTATTTCTATTCATTACATACGTAAAAAGGCAAATTCCTTCAGTTATTTTTTTATTTAACATATTTTTATCGTATTTTAAATCACTTATTCCTTCAGTTATTTTTAAATCTTTATTTTTAAAAATATTATTAATGTTACTATAGTCTACAACTGTTTCACTAAATTGTTTAAAATATTCTGTATTATCACATAAATATTTAAAAATATTTATATTAGGATAATCAATTTTATAAAACTTAATTTTTAGAGATTTGGTATTGACATATTTAAGTGGAAATATTTTTATTTTTAAACATTTAATAGGAACTTCCAAGAAAATTTTTTTTATATAATTTCCATTAGTTGTTTCTATCCCAGTATATATAGTATTATCATTTATCCATTTATTATTAATATTAAAATATGAAATTTTAAATGTTGAAACATATCCAAAAGTTAAATCACCTAAGTTAACTGGTTTTCCCATTATGTCAATAACTGTAATATCATATATATTTTCAAAATTAAATTGAATATATGGTTCAACATCGTTTTTATCTGGCTCCCAATTAAAGATATCTTCAAATTTTGAAAACGTAGGATTATATTTAGAATTACAAGAAGAAGCTATAATTTGGCTATTTTTTAAATCTATAGCTGAAATTGAATCTTTTATTAATAATTTATTTATTTTAGCTGGTTTTTTATAAGAAATATTATTTTTTATTTCATAAGTATATTTATTTGGAATTTCAGATTGATTTTCTAAAAATAAGAACGTATCCATTCTACCAACAGTATTGTTTTTTTTATTTTTTGATACATTCCCTTTTGATATACCGTAATCATTAGTTACTATACTTAATCTATCATAATGATTTATACAAATATTTTTAGAACAATTTAATATATTATAACCAATTTTATTTAATAAATAATTTAAATGGTTATCACACCCCATAGTACCTAAATTAAAATCAAATCTGTCATCAATATTTGATATTTTATTTTTCCAAATCCATCCATCTTGAGACCAAATAGATTCTTGATATGGCATTAAAAAAGCATTGCATTTTTTACTATCTGCATCATTACATTCTAACCCATTTAATAATGCTGGCATGTCATCATAATTTTTTTCATATCTGTTTAATGAAATAAATAATTTACATATATCAAAATTGATATTTTTTACAATTTCTATGCTATTATCTAAATATATATCTGAATTTATTAAAATACAAATGTTGTTATCTAAATTATCATTATAATAATAAAATACATCTTTAAAATTTATTATTTTACCGGTTATGTTTTTTTTTACTGTAATGTTATACTTATTATTTATAAAATTCATATTAAAATCTTCTTCCAGAAATAAATGAATTTCGTCAATGTATTTGTTCTCAAAATTTTTGTTTAAACAATAATCTATTTCTTCTTGTCTTTTATTTTTATATGTTTCATCATCACTGATAACTTTATAGTATTGATAGACTAGTATTATTTTTTGTTTGTTTAAATAATTCATATATATATTGGTTATATTTTTTTTTCTGAAAAATAATATAAAATAGGTTTATGCATATTAAGTTCACAAAAATAATCGTTATATAATCTGAAGCAATTTTTTGACATTTGTTTTTTTGTTTTATTGTCTATAGTTAACAAATAGTCATATAAAGTATCAATATTTTCTTCTTTCCATAATACAAAATAATTTCTATAGTCTATATCTTTATTTATTATAGGTAAAATTAAGTCATTTGATAATATAACGGGAATGCTTCCAAAACTTATTGATTCCCATAACCTAATACTGTTTGGGCCTGTTCCAGAAGGGCATAGTGAAAAAACGCTATCATTTATTGTTTTAATATAAATTTCATCATTTTCTTGTAGTTTGTTATTTTCTTTTATTTTATCATTATTATTTCCATACACGTGTTTTTCATAAAACCATTTATCATTGCATTTTAAAAAACAATTCGGTTTGTTTTTTAAACATTCAAACATCTTATTTCTTATATCCGAAATATTATTTTTATGAATTATTTGTCCCATAAATGAGACTAAATATATTTTTTTTTTAGGTTGTTGGCAATAATTATATTTATTGTTTTGTTTGGGAAATAATGAAATAGGAATAATGGATATGTTATATTTGTTTTCTAATTCATAATCACTATTTATTTTATGCGGAGTAAATATATATTGAATATTTAACTTTTTAAATTTTTCAATATAATTACGAAACTCAATATGCTGAACTACAGTAAAATATGTTTTACTATTGTCAATTAAAAGTTTATCATTAATTAAATCATCAATTATTTTTTCTGTTTCGTTGTATTGTTTCGTCCATTTGTTATCAATATATGAAGCCCAAGGAAATGCTATATAATTATATGGTAATAGTTTATTAATATATATATTGTCAAATATTTGTTTTTCGGTAATTACTGGTTTTTGCCATAATTCAGAATCATTTAAGTGTAATATTTCATAACTATTTATAAATTCTTTGTAAATTACTGGCATTTTTTTATATAATATCTGTTTATTTTTATTTTTACATAATTTTTAACTTATTATAATTATTTTCTAATATTATTGTAGTTATTTTTAAACCATTGTGTTGTCTCTTTGATTCCATCTTCAAAATTTACAAAAGTATATTCTTTGTTATAACTCCTAAATTTTTGGTTTGAAACAGTTTTTTTAAATTGTCCGTCTGGTTTTGCTGTATCAAATTCCATAAATTCTTCGTAATTAAATTCTTTTGCTATATTTTTAGCGACAAATTCTATAGTAACTTCATCTTTTTCATCAGGAGATAATATAATTGTATCTTTTTTATTATATTTCTCAATAACCCACATAATCATTTCAGCTAGGTCTTCAGAGTAAATGAATTGTCTTAAAGGTTTTCCTGTTCCTGAAACTATAAATTTTTCATTATTTTGCTTAGCTAAAAAGCATTTATGAATTAAAGCTGGTATTACGTGTGCGTCATTTAAACTGAAATTATCATTAGGTCCATAAATATTTGTAGGTACTACACATATAAAATTCGTACCATATTGTGAATTGTAAGATTCACATTGTGTTTGTAATATTCTTTTAGAATACGCATATGGTGCGTTTGACGGATGAGGTGGTCCCATATGTAAGTTTTCTTCAATTATAGGATAACTGATAATATCCGGAAAAATACAAGTCGACAAGCACGCTATTAGTTTTTCAACTTTTATAATATGAGAAGCTTTAAGAACATTTGTGTTTATTAAAAGATTTTTTTCTAACATTTCTACAGGGTAACTTATGTTTTTAAATAATCCACCTACATTAGCAGCAAGATGTATTACATAATTTGGTTTTGTTGATAAAAAAAATGCTATTGTATCTTCATAGTTAAGTAAATTACACGTTTTTGTGTCTAAAAACAAAAAATTATATTTTTCATTATAATTTTCAGAAATAGCTTTAATTGCTGTTCCGACTAATCCTGAACCACCTGTTACTAAAATAGTTTTCATTATGTATTTATATTTATATTTATATACTTTTATTTAGATTATAATATCTATTGTTAATATTTTATAAATTTTATTATAAACAAAATGCGGAACTGAACGGGTTTTTATTTTGTTTTTGTTTGTATACATCTATATTTTTATGAGTATATATATTTTGTTATTTGTTTACGTTCTTTCTTCCAAGTTTAAGTTATTGATTGGTGAATAAAAATATTATATAAAGATAATATTATATAAAGATAATATAATATTATGTCATATAAAAAAGGTAAAGAATATTCTTTAGTAGATTTAGAAAACATTAAATCTTCAGATAAATCCTATTTGCCATTTTACAAATTTGAAAAAAGTTTTATAGAAAAAAAAACAATACAGATTTTGACTACTAATATTCCAGAAGAAATACCTATGGAAATGTATAAAAATGTTGATGCTGTTGGGTTTTTTGATTCTTTACACGATTTTAAAAAGGATTTTTTAGATAGTTCAACATATATTAGAACTAATAATCAATATAGTTATAAAAAATTTGGGTTTTCGTTTTTATTATTAGGCGGGTATAGTGGATTAAATGATGTATATCCAACAAATTTACCAATTCAAACAAATTATTCTTACTTAAATTTTTCTTCTAGACCACTCGATAAAGATAATCTAGAAAATTATTTTTCAATAGGTAATATTTATGATGTAATAAAAAATCCTTCAAAAGGTCATGTATATATATTGCCAAATGTACAAGAAGTAATTGATAATAATAATGTAACTGGAATCTATGATAAGATTGGTGAATTTTTTGATAGTTATAAAGACGCAGAATTTGGCGGTAAAATAAAACTTGTTGTAGATCATTATACTAAATTTTTTGATATAGTTAGAGAAAGCAGAAAAATCAAAACACAAGTAGATAAATTTTGTATTTTGTATACAGCGGAAACTATTAATGATCCAGCTCCAAAATCAAAAGCATTAGTTATAAATGAAAATGTTGGGTATCAAAATTGGTACATTGAAGAATTGGGATCTACTGGACGGACTTATGAGAATAATGATGTAAACGGTGGTGTAAAAGTTACATTTAAAGACCTAAAAATATCAAATGACGATTTAGACAAAGCAATATATTCAGTTACAGCATTCTATAATGGAGTGGAAGAAAATATAACCATGAATGGAAAAAATAATACTATTGATAAAGTTAAGAAATTAATTATAAATACTATTGAGAGAACTGTTAATGCTGCGAAAGTAACGTATAACGAGACAACACACAAACTAATAGGATCTGACATAAATAACTTTTATAGTAACTTTAATAATCTTGGGACGTCATTGACTGACAAAGATAAGAAAGAAGAAATACAAAAATATAAGGACGAATACATTAGGTTATACGCAAAAAAACGTTTAGGCGATACTTTACAAGCTCGTATATGTTTACCTGATAAATTGGGTACACTAAATTTTAGACGTGTAACTAAAAAGGTTGAAGGCAAGTACGAACTAAGTACAGATAATATTGATAGAAGTAAGACCAAAGAAATAGGAGCCGTTCTGCTGACACACGACAGAATGCTTTTTTCTTATGCGATTATAAATAATGTACCAGCAATACTAGATATGGCGAATAATATGATATTGTTTGTGCCAATACAACAAACAATAATAACAGGAACAAAAGGTGGATATAAAAGTTTGAAACCAAAAATATATTCTTATGATTTCAATAAAAATACTTCAACTAAACAAATTTCAACAAAAAACTCAAACACGACAATAAAAATAGGTGGTTTTGGTTCATTTGAAAACGCAAATGATTATGCTGACTCTGTTATGGATAATATTGAAGACCTAATTAGGTATTTATATTTTTTTAATAATAAGTCGTCATCAATTACAAAAGACGACAATTTTATAAATTTTTTAAAACAAATAAATGAAGGTCTTCAAAATGGTAGTCTTGGTTATAAATATATTGCTTTGTTTTACAATCGTTGCTTAATTGTTAGTCCAATCGGGGATATAGAAAAAAATTATAATGATTATATTACAGATAACACAAACGGTAAAGGTGGTTATGATCTTAGAAATGGTGATAAGTATAATGAAACTATTTTGCTTTTAATTGCTGGTAATGAAAACTTTGTAAAAGTCGAAAAAATTAATACAAATATAAAAAAAATCGATTTTTTAAAAGAAAAATACACTACAGAAAAATACACTACAGAACAATATATACGTATAAATGGTAATTTTACAAATAAAGCAACAGGTAAAAAAAATTTAACGGAGAATTTAGATAGATACTATAATGAAATAGTAGAATTTTATAGTTTAGAAATTGAAAATAATACAACTAAATTACTAGTAAATGAATTATCAGAAAACGAATTACAAGATGCGTATGAAGCTATATCAGTTGATATTGGTGATAACTATTTATCTAATAGTATAAAGAGTACAGGACCAAGTGGTGGCACGTCTAGTAAAAATAATGTGAATTTATTTGCTGTTATATTTTTATCTTCTTTAAATTATTTTGGTAATAATATTGGTAATAATATTGTTAGAACTACAGTATATAATAATATATTAAATGCTAATTTTAACTCATTAAATAACGCCAAAAACTTATTTCAAAATAACATAACAACTATGTATATTTTATTCAATTTATTACGAAAATACGAATTAAGTTTTACGAATTACCAAGAAGGGATTGAGGCATTTTATAGTAAAATAAACGAATCTTGTGTATTGGATGGCTTACTAGGTGTAACAAATTTAATTCCAAATAATATTGAGTTTTATGTATTTTTAAAACTTATTTTAAATGACTATAGCGAGTACAATGTTAACAATATTAATTATGCTTTATTCGAATATTATTTATATATATTTAAAAATCAATATAATATTTATTATCGTTTCCAAGATATAAAATCGTATATAGTTGATGATGATTATAGAATTAATGTAACTCCAGAAATTATTGAAATTATAAAAAGAGATAATTTACAGTCATTAAATTATTTTTATACTGTTATTAAAAAAGCCGCTAAATTTTCGCAAACAATTATAGAACAAAATTATGCTGCTACTCAAAATGAAAATTATGATATAATATACAAAAATGTCGATGACTATAATTTAAAACTTTGTGGTTTTATAAAAATGAAAACAGATTTTATAACTAAATCCGTAAACATTATATCAAGTATGGCAAGTAAAGGATTATTAATGAAGTATCTAGACGCAAGTAAATATTTTTTAAAGCAGTTTGGACCTATGATATTAAAAACAGATATAAGTCAACCTCTAGCTGTAAATGTTGGCGGGGTTTCATCTCTAAGAAAAATAAAAAAATATAAAAATAAAAAAAGAGTAACACAAAAAAATAAAAAAAATATAAAAAAAAGAGTAACACAAAAAAATAAAAAAAATATAAAAAAATATAAAAAGACGCATAAAAAATATAAAAATAAAAATAAAAAATAAAAAAATATATTTAAATTTTCATATTTTAATTTAGATTTATTCATTTGTATTTTTACAGGTTAGTTGGAAGTATATTTTTATTTAACAAAATGTTGTATCAAATAGAGTTTTTGGGTTTTCATTATTTTTTATCGTCTTTGCGTTTATATTATAATTCTCTTTATTTAACAAATAAATTTTTTTTTTTAAAAAATCATTTTCCATTTCTAGACATTTTATTTTTTGCTGTGCTAATTCTTTTTCTTTTTTTATTTTTATAAGCGTAATTTCTATGTTATTAAATAATTCGTTATAACATATAAATATCATTATACCGATTAATGCTGAAGACATAATATGAGCTAATTCAAGAATAGAATATTCGAACATTTTAAAATATTGGTTTTCGTTTATAGTTTGATTTCATATTATTTCGATATTTTTATTTCAATTTTTTTATATATTTACACGTTTTTATATTTACTACGAAATAAAATGTCAATACACTTACACCTTTTTCATTTACTACGAAGTGAAATGCCGAATTTTTCTAAAAATAGGTCCAACGACATTGGACACCAACCAAAATAAGTTCCTTCACCATATGTGCTACTACATTCAGTATAATATTGAAAACTTATTTCATTTTTGTTATTCAACTCTGTATAGAATAAATATGCTTCTTTCATTCGTTCATTACTCATTATTTCATCATATTTTTTTTCAAATAATATATTAGAAAAATCATCATCATTAAAATTATATATTTTTATTCCAAATATATTACCATTAACATAAATTCCCATTTTTATAATAATATATTATATATATTTATTATTATAATATAACTCAATAATGAGTATTTGAAATAAAAAAAGTGTAAAAAAAAAATGAAACAAAATGTTATTAAAAAGTGTATATAAACTATAACAAACATATATCAAAATGGCAACCGTTGTTGAAATATATTTGAATTCTTTATCTAGCGATATAGATACACTTGATATTAGACGTATGGGTATTCAATCTTTGCCAGATTTAACGAGATTCAAAAATTTAAAAACATTATTTTGTGATAATAATAAATTAACTTTGTTGAATAATTTACCACAAAATCTAGAAAATTTATTTTGTGTTGACAATCAATTGACTTGTTTGCCAACTTTACCGAAAAATCTAGAAGAATTATATTGTTCTGATAATCAATTAACTTTATTGCCTACTTTACCACAAAATTTAAAAATATTATGTTGTTATAATAATCAATTAACTTTGTTGCCTACTTTACCACAAAGTCTAGAAGAATTATATTGTGTTTATAATCAACTACGTGTGTTACCAAATTTACCGCAAAATCTAGAAGAATTAGATTATTATTATAATCCCATTGACGAAATAGTAAATAATAATAGTTTAATTAAAATAAAACAAAACATACAAATATTAAATAATTTTCGTCATTTATATTATTGTTTCAAATATAAAAAACAATTAAGAAAATGGTTATGGGAAAAAGTAAGAGAACCGATTGCAAAGAAACTATATGATCCGATTTATTTAATCGAAAATTTAGGTCAGGATGATGATTTGGATACAGTATTAGATAACTGGAAAATAATAAATAATCGGCCATTCACTTCGTAGTAAATGTAAAAAGGTGTAAAATAACTTAAAGAACTAATAATTAAATATTACTTGTAAAACCAATAAAAAATAATACATAATGAAACCATTACAGAAATAGGTATTAATATTTTTATGAGTATATAGATATTATTATTAATGTACGTTTTTTCTTCCAAGTTTAAGTTATTGATTAGTGAATTTGTTATGCTTTCTTCTACGTCTTCTATTTTTCTATAACCACCATATACGTGATATCCAATTCTGTCAGAATATATATCATATATTGTTATATTATCGTGATTATCCATTGGTTCGTTATCCGTTAATTCTTTACTTGTATCCATTGATTCTGTATTATTTATCCATTAATAATTATTATAGTCTTAAGTAGTTTTTATAATCTGTTATTATAAATGAAGATAACACATACAATGGTCGTTATGTTTGTTGGAAGTTTTTTAATTCAGTATTTTTTAATGTCTCCAATAATGGTAAGTAAAAAAATATATATTACTAATAATTTAGGTAAATTATATATTTCTGTTATTATGTCTATTTTTATGCTATTTTTGGAAGTAATGATGCACGACCATCAGTATAAAGTTTTTAGCTTAAATTTTTATATTTGTTTAACCGCTAGTTTAACGTTATTTATTTATTTATATAGAAATCAATATGCTATTACTGATAAACAATTTTTAGAAGAAATGATAGAACACCATTCTATGGGTATATTTACTAGTGAAGCGATTTTAAAGAAGACAGATAACTATGAAGTCACAAAGTTAGCAAAAAATATTATACAAACACAAAATGATGAAATACAATTTATGCGTGAATTATTAGCTAAAAAATAAAAAAATAAATTTAATTTATTACAAAACATTTGTTGTGTATAGGCTTTTAGCTTTTTCGGTTTCACAGTGGACTTCAGGGGGTACGGTCCATTCTATAAAAGCCTTTGCTTTACTCGTTGACCTCTCTAGTGTAAGTAACTCTTTCAGCGCTTGTATTCTTCTCTCTAATGGGTCCATTTTAAGTGGAAATTTACGAGATATATGTTTCCAACGCCATTCAAATTGGAGTGCTGCTTGCCAGTCGGGGAATCCAGCGACGTGTGCGGCTCTGGTCCATATCTCACCTTGCGACACTTTAATACCAGTTGCGTGCGCTCCGCCTTTTATTTCTTTATTATGCTGCCTTAAACGCCGTTCTAGGTCTACAGTTGCGCCTACATATGTATTTCCTTTAGTTGATACCAATAAATAAACATATGACATTGTAAATATATATTAAAAAGTTAGAAAAATATAAAAACCTAATTACGCCATATTAAGTTTAATAAAATAAAAATAAATATAACACAAAATTATAAGATGATCGAAAAAAATATATTTCAATCTTGGAATACAAAGATAATACATCCATTGGTTCAGAAAAAAATAGATTTTTTAAAAAAAAATAAACAATAACTATACATATTATTTATATGATGATAATGATATGGATAATTTTGTAAACGACCATTTTAAAGGCGAAATAGCTGAATGCTATAATAAATTAAATATTATTGTAGCAAAGGTAGATTTATGGAGATATTTAATTTTATATAAATATGGAGGTGTATATTTAGATATGGATTCAAGTATTGAAAAACCATTAGATGAATTAATACAAGAAAATGATGCAGCAATTATAACAGTAGAAGGTAATCAAAATCTATACGTACAATGGGCCTTAATATTTTCAAAACAACACCCTATTTTACACCTTTTTACATTTCAAATGCCGATTATTTATTATTTCCCAATTTTTTAACACTTCATCCAAATCATCTTCATCACCCAAATTTTCAATTAAATATATTGGATCATATATTTTCTTTATTTTTGGTTCTCTTACTTTTTCCCATAACCATTTTTTAAATTGTTTTTTGTATTGTAAACAATACCATAAATGACGAAAATACTTAAATACTCGTATATTTTTTTTGACTTGACGATAACTACGAATGTTATAAATGTTATATAGTAGTACTATTTCGTAAAAAGCTTTCTTACTTGTATTACTAAGATTAAGGGTTAAAATGTCGTAAGATAAAGAAGTTTCATATGTATCAATTTCGGTTTCAATTTCGTCTGTCATTTTGAAATGTATAAATTATAGTGTTTAATTTTGTATACTTTAAAATAAAAAATTTGTTTCAATATTTTGTTTAAATACAAATTAAATTATAATACGGTTAATGACTATATAAAAATCGGCGTTTGAAATGTAAAAAGGTGTAAACACGAGTTTACAGATTTTTTATATTATAACAAAAAACATTGGAGACAAGAAGAACAAGAAAAAAATTTATTAATATAATATATTTTTATATGCAGATAAGTATAAATATATTATGAATATACATTTATTTAATGTTTAATATATTTTTAAAAATTTATTTCAAGCTTCTTTCTATTTATTAAATCGCACGCATAAACGGAATTAAACATTGTATTCTTTCTTCTTCAAAAAGTTCGCCACTAAAATTAATTTTATATTGTTCGATATTGTTTATATTATTTGTGTTAAATATTTCTCTCATTTTGTTATATGTAATTTTAAAAAGGTTTGTTTTAATTTTAGTCATATAATTGAACGTTATAAAATTTACTGTATTTTTTTCTCCTTTATCATCTATAAAACTTACCTCTCTTATATATATATGAAATTCTAACGCATCACGTCCAATATCATCTTTTTTTATTGTTTTACTAAAATCTTCTTTATATTGATTAAATAATTTTTCTTTATTTTCATCATTTTTATAATCGCCACAATAGTGTATAAAGACTTCGTCTAAAGATCCAATAACTATTGGATTACATTTCACTTCAATAGTAGTTTCAACCAGCTTTTTATCTTTTTCGCAATAGAGATAATCTGTTTCTCTCTCTCCAAACGATTTGATTTCAAAATAATCTTTATTAATTTCAAAATATGTTTTAATTATATGAATTATTTCTTCATATGAATTAACGGTTTTGAATGAACGTATAAAATAAGGCACAAGAGGAAATATTTTTTTAATTTCCAAAATATCTTTACTAAATAAGCTTGTCATTATGTTATTCTTTTAATACTTAAACTTTTAATTTATTATTTATATTATTTATATTATTGAATATCTATAAATAAAAGCATTTCAATTTTTTCTTTAAGTTATATTTTCAATTTATTATATAAATTCTTCGAAATTTTTTTCCAAAACTTTTTTGGGAATTTTGATTTTGGACATTTATTTTTGTCCGTTTTCGATTTTCCAGAAAAAGTTTATGAAAAATCCTGTCGCGAGACCATAATTGAAAATTAGCGTCTTGTCACTTTAAAATATTTTAAAAAATTGTTACGATATTTTTTTATTTTCTTTGCGAAAAAGTATTTAGACGTTTTTCTGTTGTTATACAAATGATAGTAAATGATAGTGAAAAAGTAGCCAAAAGTAGCCCGAAATATTGTTGTGAAAATTGTGATTATATGACGTGTAAAATAAGCAACTATAAAAAACATAAATCAACCGATAAACACAAAAAAGCTACAAATGGTAGTAAAATGGTAGTAAATGATAGTGAAAAGTTGCCAAAAGTAGCTCAATACATATGTAATTGTGGAAAAATGTATAAATATGATAGCGGGTATTATCGTCATAAAAAAAATTGTGTTATTGAATCTGATATTTCGAATACAAAAGAAGAAATTACAGATAAAGATTTAATAATGGTACTAGTAAAGCAGAATACAGAATTAATGGAAATTATAAAAAATGGTACACATAATAATAATACAAATTCACATAATAATAATAATAATAACAAAACTTTTAATCTTCAATTTTTTTTAAATGAAACGTGTAAGGATGCGATGAATATTATGGATTTTGTAGAGTCAATACACTTACAGTTAAGTGATTTGGAAAATGTTGGTAAACTAGGTTATGTAGAGGGTATTACAAATATAATAACCTCTAACTTAAGGGCACTCGAAGTTAATAAAAGACCAATTCACTGTACTGATAAGAAGAGAGAAACACTTTATATAAAGGATGAAAATAAATGGGAAAAAGAAGATGGAGAAAAAATAAGGTTAAGAAAGGTAATAAAAAGGGTTGCAAATAAAAATACTAGGTTACTTTCAAAATTTAAGGAGGTGCATCCAGATTGTAATAAATCATCTTCACTCTATTCAGACCAATATAATAAAATTATTGTAGAGTCAATGGGAGGGTCTGGAGATAATGACATAGAAAAAGAAGACAAGATAATAAAGAATATTTCAAAAACAGTTATTCTGGATAAATAAATATTATTTAAATATTATATATTATACCTTATATTATGCTGACGATCTTACAGATAGCAGACGTGTGAAAATAACAGCAACTATAAATTTGAATGATTTAATGGAACATGCTGTAATAACTGGGGTGGTAAAAAAACAAGAAAATATAAAAGAGTAAATAACTCAAAAAAAAGTAAAAAAGCAAAAAAAATAATAAGTCAAAAAAGAGCAGAAAATAAAAAAATTATAATATGATTTCGGTAAGTATTGTAAATAATAAATAAAAACTATATAAATTTTTTTAATGATATATGGTATAAATAATATGTCATTAAAAATAATAAACATAACAGTTCCCAATGAAAGTAATTTAAATATTAATGATTTCTCTCCAGAAGAAAATTATTTAATGTTAAAAATAGGAAGTAATTGTTTATTGGAAGGGCGGAAAGTAGTTGCAGGACTAACTCAAAAGGAAATTTACCAAAAAATAAAGAATGAATCAAGAGATGAAGTACAAAAGCTAGAAACAAATATAATGTTGGAAAAAGAGTTATCAAAAAAAACAGAAGAGATAATAAAAGAAATATATGAATGTCAAATTAATAAAATGGGAAAACAAATAGAATCACTTTCAGCGCAATTGAAAACATATGAGTTAGAAAACAAAGAAGCTATAAATAAAGAAGTAAATAAGGCTAGAGAGAAATACGAGTTATTACTTCAAGAAAAAGATAAACAAAATCAATTAAACAGAGACGTTTTTGATAAAGCATTTCAATTAACAAATAAAAGCACATCACATAAAGGTACAGAAGGAGAAAAAACTTTTAGTGAATATGCTGAAACATTTCAGGATTTTAAAGGGTTTGAAATTATTGATAAACATACACAAGGAGGCCAAGGAGATTTTCATTTATATTTTGATGAATTTAATGTATTAGTAGACGCAAAGAATTATAAAAAGAAAGTTCCAGTAGAACAAAGAGAGAAAATAAAAAAGGATTTATTGAAGAACGCACATATTCATTTTGCTTGGTTAGTTTCTCTCAATACATCTATTGAAAAGTATGATAAATCTCCAATAATGTATGAATGGATAAATACGACACAATGTATAGTACATATAAATAATCTATGTAGTTTTGAAGATCCAAAAAAAATTTTAAGAATAGTTTGGTTTACTTGTAAGGAATTATATAAATTTATTAATGATGTAAAAGGTGATGAAACAGAATTAACAGAACTTAAAGAAAATAATTATAAAATGATGGATAAAGTAAGAAATATTCGTAAGACGATTAGAGAGATAAATACGTCTATGAATGCAACGAAAAATTTGATACAAGTAATGGATGATGAATTACGCGGAATATTGGAGGCCGAAACGAGTGAGATAGTGGCTTCAAACTTTTCTCTCTTTGATGATTGGTGGGAACTAAATTTAGAAACTGTAAATGAAGAAATAATAGTATCTTCTACTGATTTATGGACGAGGTTTAAACAAGAAAACAAAAATTTTATAAACGATATGGATATATCAGGTGACAAATTTAAACAATACATAAAAACAAAGGTGCCATTAACGAGTATAGTATTGAGAAATAAGAATTCTAATTCCGCGTTTGATATAAAAGGGTTTAAAATGAAAGAAATATTTAATAAGGCTAAAAAAGAAATAGAAGTTGAAGAAAAAATAGATGTTGAATTTAAGGAAGAAATAATAAAAAATGATAAAAAGAAAGTTGTTAAGAATAAAAAAATAGAAGTATATTTTAATGAAAAATTAGATAAAGAAATAATAGAGGATTATGAGAATAAAGATATAATTTTATTGGCAACAGAATATAAAGTTAAACCTTGGGAAATAGTTTCTCTCTTAATGAGATATAAAATTATAAAAAAAAGAGGAGAAGCCAATGGATATGATAAATATAAAGAAACTGATGAGTATAAACAAAAAATAAATAAATAACAAAAATATTTACACAGCATTTACGTCTATGTTTAGGAAACGCAAAACCACGGCTTTGCTAAATTGGGTCCCATCCCAATTGTTTCCTAAACATAGTTTCGGCGAATTCGACGCCAATAGGCGTCACTATGATACGCATTATGCGTAGAATTTAATTTTTACAACTTCTTTTGATGACAAATTTAGGTGTTAAATTAGTAATCAAATATATTATATAATTATGTTACCAAATATGGTTACACTTTTGTTACTAAATTGTGCGAACATTGTGAGCGAACTTTTTTGGGTGTATCGATCATTAATTTGTGACGATAATACGGTATGAGTATATGCGACTATATAATCGTCCTTACCATAAGCCTAGGGACTGACTAGTACGTAACAGAATTTGAACGACGTTTGTCTAAAGTCCTTACCATAATGGTAACAACTGTTGATATAGTGCGAACACAGTTTGGCGTCCTATTGACGTCACAATATTTGTACGACATATGTCTAATGTCCTTACCATAATGGTCTCGACGTTTTGGTATAGGTTGAACCCTGTTTGTCGAGACCATAATAGCAGTCATATATCAATGTGAACCAATGTTGACACCGATTGACGTCATAATCAAAATTTTTGTAAAAATTAAATTCTACGCATAATGCGTATCATAGTGACGC
>Ga0181349_1000042_pt1 | contig 43671 bp, 55 predicted proteins | sample Su13VDMM110SD_FD_130106 | JGI IMG/M metagenome (GOLD analysis project Ga0181349, IMG submission 130106) | Freshwater viral communities from Lake Michigan, USA - Su13.VD.MM110.S.D | ecosystem: Environmental > Aquatic > Freshwater > Lake | place: USA: Michigan | collected 2013-07-16 | reverse complement strand
CGCGAGGTGTTCCTCGCGCTCGCTATCGTAGAACAGGACGCTCCCACGCGCCCGCTCCCACGCGCCCACGCCGCCGGGAAGGCGCGGCGCGAGTTCGTCTACCGCCGCCATGTAGGCGGTCTCTACCGCCTCCGCAGCGCGCAGGACGGCTTCCCGGTTCGCGGCTACCCACGCGGACAGTTCCGGCGCAGCGTAGCCCACCACGGCACCCACGGCGGGGGCCGCGCTGCGGGTGCGTGCGAGGGACGGGGCAGCGATGCGGGAACGGGCCACGGGTGCTCCCCTCCTAGCCTATACGGCGCGGCGGGATTCCTCGCGGAACGCCGCGACGAGAGCGTCCTGCAACGCCTTGGGCTGGTCCGACAGGGCGGTTGAGACGAGATCCGCGAGCATGTTCCACGCCTGCGTGTCGGTGAGGGCGGTGTCTTCGATCACCTCCTCCTCGATAACGACAGGAGGTAGCAGCCCCTTGGCGCGAAGACGCTCCTCGATCTTGGGCAGGAACGACTCGACCACATCCGGGTACTTTCCGACGAGGTAGGCACCGCGCTCCATGCCCTTCGCGGAGAGGAACTCCACGAAATCGGACATGGTGAAGCCGGGGTTGAAACGGTAGCCGTAGCGGTTTCCGTAGTAAGTGTGTCGCATCGGTGCTCCTTTAGCCGCCCAGCAGGGACGCGAGTAGACGCTGAAGTTCTGCCTTCTCGTCCGCATCGGAAGAAGAGGTCGTCGTAGTGGTCTTGGTCGAACGCTCCCGCTCCCGTTCCGCAGCGGCGCGCTCGCGCTCGCGCTCGGCTTCCGCACGGGCGCGCTCCGCAGCGGCGCGCTCACGATCCGCTTCCGCTTCGGCCTTGCGGCGCGACGCTTCCGCCGTCCGGGTTTGGGCCTTGGCTTCCTTTTCCGCAGCCTTGGCGTGCTTCTCTGCCGCCTTGGCTTCCGCCTCGCGATCCGCAACGTGCGCGGTAGCCGCTTGCATCGTGCGAGAGGCGGCGCGAGCGGCCCCGGCGAGCGGCTTGACCATAGAGTTCCCGGTGATCGCCGCGTGGACGTAGAACCCCGGCTCGGTGTGCGTCGGGATCTCGCTGCCCAAAAGGAGCGAGGGCTCAAACGACGGGCCTGTCGCGAGGACGAGGTGGTCCCCGAAAGGCGTGCTGCGCCACAGGTAGATGCGGTAGGTCGAACGGTCGATAGCCGTCGTGTGGACTTCCGGCGACGCGGCACCCGCGTAGCCCGCAGCGGCCAGCGCACGGACGACGGAGTTTACCTGCGATTGCTCGCTGGCCTTGCCCGCAACCTCGGCCTTAAGGGCGGTGAGGACGGTGTTGGGATTGTGACGGTGGTACATCGGGGAGGCTCCAAGCGGAGAGGGGTTCAGAGAGAGGTGAACCGGGGATTCCGGCTCGTTGATCTCGATGGGTGTAACGCGGCTTCCGATAGCCACGCCTGTAGGACGCCCACCCGCGACGGTGAGCACCACATCGCCCCCGGGTCGCGCCCAACGGTAGACGCGGACGAGGATGCCGCCTTCGCGCCGTTGCTCGATACGGGGCATGCGGAGAGGACCGTGGCGAGCAAGAACGCGCTCGACGGCGAGACGCGCAGAGCCTTCGCTATCAGCAGATCGTAGTGCAGCGTGGATCGCATCGATCACCGCGCCTTCCGCCGGGAGTTCTTTCGGTGCCGCGTCGCCGCCGTGACGAGTTCCGCGAGCGCAGAGCCCGCGTCACCCGCAGCCCGGGTAGTCTCGCGCGAGACATGGCGCGCAACGTGACCCGCCGCAAGCGCGGCCTCGGTCATGCCCCCCGTTTCCGCCGCCGCGACAATGCGCGCGAGACCCGCCGCGCCGTTCTTCCGCTTCTTGCGGAGGACAACGTCGTAGCCCAGCCCCTCGATCTGCTCCGCGAGCGCGACCGCAGCCTTCTCCCGCTGCTTATCGGCGGCTTCCTCGGCACGGCGACGCGCCTCCGCGACGACACTCGCCGCCTTCTTCTTCGCCGCAGCCGCCGCCCTGCCCGGAGCCGCCTTCGCTTCGGATACGGCTTCCCGGCCCGCTTCCGCCGTCGCGCGGCCCGCTTCGCGGTACGCACCTGCGAGCTTGCCCCACGCCTCGCTGAATCCGTTGTCCCGCACGCCTAGTACGACCGTCTCCACGTTGCCCAGCGTGCCCCGGAGAGCCCGCGCCTCCGCGTCCGCCACCGCGCGCGATGTGTACGGACCCGTGCAGCCGCAGGTAGAACCGTTGCGACGGAGGGCGACGACGTAGCCCTTGGCCTTGGATGCGCTCACGCTGCCCCCTTCGGAAGCCCGATCACCGCCTTGACGTTGTCCGTGAGGACGACGGTGCGGAAGGAACCGGAAACGTAGTCGGAAGGTGCGTGCTGCCGGAGCCGGAGCATGGCCCCGCCTCCCGCCTCGACGCGCCCGTAGTGGTAGCCGTGGTGCTTCGCCCACGACTTCGCCTTCCCTACCGGGAACGTCGCCTTGTCGAACAGGAGCGACTGCACCTCGGTGTGGTGAGGCGTAGAACCGTTCCGGCGCGGGTTGGGGCGCACCGGGGAGCGGTGGGCGTCCACGACCTCGACCTCAAAGAAGAAGCCCAGCGGCTGCGCGTTGCCCCGGCGGGACTTGAGGTAGTAGCCGTTCTCGACGGTCTGCCTCGCGTCCGCAAAATCGCGATGGACGCGCGCGAGCGGTGCCTTGTTGCCGCTCTTGAGCGTGACAATCCCCGTCGTGTCCGCCTTGCGGTACGCGAGCGTGCGCGCGTCCGCCAGCGCGGCGCGGCGGGTCTGATAGGGGCCAAGCGTCCCGACAACTTTGTCGTCCAGCCGCATGACCACGTTGAACGTGCCCGTCTGCGCGCGACGGGCAGCGTAGCCCCCGCGTGCGACGACGTTCGATGTGCTGGTCTTGCGGATCATGCGACGATCATCCCCTGCGACCGTTTGCGGCGAATCCACAAGGCGATCACGATAGAGGCTAACGCAATCCCTACGGCGGGTAACCACCGATCCGTGCTACGTCCCGCACTTGCGAGGGGAGCGGGAAGCGAAGGAAATGCGTCCACAAACGTGTAAAGATAGGCGACGTAGCCCCGCCGCGCCGTCTCCGCGCCCAAGCGGTCGGCGGGTCGCTCGACGTAGGTGGAAAACGCCGCCGCGAGGTCGCCCACGGAGGTGCTCGACGCAGCCAGCGACATGAACGCGCTGGACCGCCTCGCCGCGTCGATGATCCGGCGCGTGTTCACGACGGGGTCTTGCCGCTGCGCGACGGACATGCCCGCGCCTACCCCCCGTTCGTGTAGCTGGAACAGACCCACGCTTGCCCCACCGTCGCCTATGGCGGCGGGGTTGAAGCGGCTCTCCGCGTAGGCGTTCGCCACCGCTGCCGCCGTGGCGTAGGGCGAGAAGCCCGCAGACGCGAACTCCCGCTCGATCAAGCGCACGATCTCCACCTGCGCGGAGGAGAGGCGCGACGTAACGAGGACGGGCACCGCCACGGCTAGCTACTCGCCGTCGCGCCCAGCACGATCTCCACGGTGGACGCCACGCCCTGCGCGCGGGTGAGAGCCACGCGGATGGACGCGCACGGCATGGCGAAATCCACCAGCGTGGGGACGTTGGGCACCAGCGCGAACGGTGCGCCAAGGTCCAAAAATTCGGGGACGGGGTTCGGAACGCCCGTCGTGCCACGCACGGAAAACTGAAGCCGCACGGTGACGGGGTTTCCCGCTGCCGGGACAGTCTGCCGCAGCCAATAGACGATACGGGGGAGCGCGGTCACGTTGAGCGCGTCGGAAAACGTCTCCGCGTCCGCCGCGAGCGTGATCGTGCGGCGCAGGTTGGCGTTCGCCGCCGCCATTTGCGCGGTGCCGCTCGATACGGGACGGTTGACGGGCACGCGGCCTCCCTAGTAGTACGCAGCCGACACGCGGAAGAGCGGGTCGGGCAACGCGGAGAGCTTGTTGAAAATCAGTTTTACCTGCCAATAGCGGATTCCCGCCACGGGCTCGATCACGATCAGCGCGGAGTCTTGCCCCGGGACGAATTGGTCCGTCACATCCGCGTCGGGCATGATGGTGTCGATGTTGCGGAGGTCGCCCACGTTTCCCGCTTCCTGCGAGAGTACGACAAGGTCCGTCAAGGTCGTTGTAAGCGCGTTGATACCCGCGATCTGAACGTGCAGCTTCCCGCCCTTCCATATGGGCTGCACGCCCGGAGGAGAGCCCGTAGAGGACGAACCCGTCGCCTGCATAGTGCCCCGAAACTGCGGCTGGAGATCGTACAGGGGAGATCGCCAAGTCGCCGTGCGGACGACGGGAGCCACCCCGGCAAAGTAGAAGAGATCCAGCGCGGGACCGGAATACCACCCGGACGAAGCCTGCGTTCCCGGCGACGGGAATGGCAAGGTTTCATCCGGATTGAACATGGACCCCGGAACGTGAAGATCACGTTCGTAGGTCGGGAGGTAGGGCTGCGGGCCTCGCGGGAATCCGCCCCCCGGCGGGAACTCAAAAGCCACTTTTGGCCTCCTCGCGGCGATTTACCGCTGGATGAAGTTGCGCGGGCCGCGCATTTCAAGGCAGACGAGGGTGATGTCGATACGGAGGTTCGGGAGCAGCGGCGTGATGCCGATACTCACGCTCGCGCCTTGGTCGATGGTATAGCCTACGCCACCGATCTCACCGGGACGCTCCGACGTACCGCAGACCGTCGAACCCAACCGCTGCGAAATGTGGAGCTTGTCGCCCGTCGTGTATTCCAGCCGGAAGAGGAACGTGTCGCGAGGATTGACACCCACCGGGAAAGCGTTGCCCGCCGCCGTGTTGAACGCCGATCCGTTGATCGCGATCAAGCGGCACGGGAGGTCGAACTGAATGATAGCGAGCGTTTCGCTGCCCGCCGTCGCGTTGACTGCGCCCGTCGAGTAGAAGCGAGTCTGATACCCGACGTTGGGATTCGTGGAGTAGAAGGGCGCGGTCGGGTAGTACGCCTGCCTGTACCACGCGGGCATCCCGCTCTTACCGTCGCCGCCAAGGTCGTAGACGTTGGGCATGCGGAGGGCAGCGGAGGCTTCGGGACCGGGGCCGCTGGTCGTCTGAACCGGAGCAGCGTCACCGTAGGGGCGACCGTAGTATTGGGACATAGATCGAGTACCTCGGGAGGGGGATAGCGTGCGCGTGGAGCATAACGCAAGCCGCGATCCCTGCCGCGAGGTGTAGCACGGATCGCGGGGCTCCCCGCCAAAACGGCGAAACCGCCGGAGGGTTGCCCCTGCGGCGGTTCGCGTATATCGTCGGGATGGGAGAGCGTTCGGGAGGTGCGGACACCAACCCGAAAATGCTTATCCAATCTCAATAATATTTTTATAGTACCCCAGCATCACGACGCGAAGGGCGACCTGCGAGGTCTGCACCGCGCAGCGGGAGCCGAAGCGGAACAGGATGCCGAACGTGGACGAGCCGGGAAGGGCAACCGGATACTTCCGGTAGAGCCAGACCGAGCCGTTGCCGTTGTTCATGTGGCCGCTATTCGCGCCCGCAGCGTTCTGCGAGATCGCGCCGTAGGCACCGCCGCCCGCGCCGACGAGAACGGCGGGGCAGATATCCACCTGAGTTTGCGTGAAGTCCCACGAAAGTACCACGTTCGTGGTGACATTCAGAAGATCCTGCACATCCGCAGCGGTATCGACCGCTCCGTTGAGCGTGGCGACCGCAATCGCGCTTTCCGCAGCACCGCTATTGAAAGCGGGCTGGTAGGCGAGACCGAACACATCGTAGGCAACGCCAGCAGGGATACGACCCCCCTCTTTGATGTTCGTTTCCGAAATCGAGAGCGGCTGGACGAAGCCCTGCCCGACCTGCCCGATGGGGGTCGAGAAGGTGCGGATCACGTTGTTGCTGGGGTTCACGCCCGCCGTGAGAAGCGCGGTCGAGTGGAGAGCCTGCTCACCGAAGCGGAAAAGCGGCTTCGGGAGGTCGAGCGGGACGGCGGGAAGCGCGCCGCTGCCCGTGTCGGGGCCGAGGACGATAGAACCGGGGGCACCGTAGTGGTACATGAGAGACTCCTTGAAAGGAACTGAGGGAAGGGGGGACGGCCCCTAGAAGGGACCGCCTGCGAAGAGCGTGGAACCGTACCCGTAGCCGTAGTCGTTGCCCCTGCCACCGATAACGACTGCGGGGGGTGTAGCACCCTCCGCAATACGCAACGAGCGCAAGGCTTCCAACGCCTTAACCCGGATCTGCTTGATATACGCCTTCCGCGTTTCGGGAGGAGACGCCGCCAGCTTGCGGAAGTTCTCAAACCCGATCACGTTGCACAACCACGCCCAGCGGTGACCCGCCTGCGCTGCGTGCCGTGAACATCCCCCGGTAGAGTTCTGCTGCCGGGAGATGAACGGAAAGCGGTTGATCCACGCGGAACTACCACGAAGGGCTGCGTCGATCTCGCTGGGGGCGAGATCTTCCGTCGTGTGGAGCGCGTCAGCAGCCTTGGCATCAGAATACTGAGCCGAAATTACGCGCCCCACGGAATCAAAAGGGCGGGTATGCCCTCCGAGGGTGTAGAAACCCCCGTCACCGAACTCGCTGGATTCCCCCTTGAGGGCGCGAGTAATGTCAAACGCCGCGCCGACGACGACCGCCGCGTCCCCAAGCTGGCTCTTCATCGAAGCCGAACCGGGGATGAACTTGAGCGAGAGGAGAGCCTTGACCGCGATACCGCCAATCGTGTAGCCGAAGGGCTTCACGAAAGAGGGCAGGTAGCCACCAAGGAAGCGGAGCGCGTAGAGGTGCAGCGCGCCAGCCGCCGCGCCGAAAGCGAGCGGAGCGACAAGCCCCATCGCGCCAGCGCGAGCCTTGACCATCGCGCCGCCCGTGTTCTTGCGACGACGGTTGTGGCGACGGTTCTTGAGGATGATCGCAGCGGGCATACGCGGACGGAACACCATAGCGGTGTTGCGACGACGACGGGTGGTCTTGCGCTTGCGGTTCATCCGCAGGGCGAGACCGTTCATCCGAAGCGCAAGACCGTTCTTGCGACGGCGGCTGGTCTTGCGCTTGCGGTTCATCCGCAAGGCGAGACCGTTCATCCGAAGCGCAAGACCGTTCTTGCGACGACGGTTCGTCTTCTTCTTCATCATGGGTGACGCACTCCTGTTGAGGCGGGCGATGATCCGCGCAGCGACGCTACTAGAACGCTTCGCCTTGCGGGTCTTGGTGGACGACTTCGCGGTCGCCTTCTTCGCGCCACCGCCCGTGCGGGGGTTGGACAGGAAGAGCGCGCCCGACATGGGCATGGGATTCTTGCGCTTGAACAAGAAGTACCTCGGGGGAACGGGTGCATCGTCACGCGGTACGCCCATGCACGCAAGTAGCATCCGTGCTAGGTGCGTGCTACGACTGTGCTACACTCGCCCGCGAGGTGCATTTCCATGTCCGCAGCAGCCTATACCCCTCCCCTTGCCCGCGAAGAGCTTGTATCGGCAAGCGAACCCGTGATCCTCCGTGTCCGCATGCGACGAGGCATGCTCAGTCGGATCAAGGCGGTGATCGAGCACGACCGCCAGCGCATCCAAGAGTCGTGGAACCTGTCGGACGGCGTCCGCGAGGTGCTTCTCAATTGGCTAGCGCAACGCGAATCGGAGATCCGCTCGTCGCAGGACCGGAAAGAGGAACGCCGGATGGACGTTACTCTTCGCTAGCGCGTCCCCGCTTCCCGAACGCGACGAGGAGCAGGACGCTCGCGCCGATGGGGAGCAGCCACCAATAGTTTGCCGCCGCACCCCGCGCCGTGTCGAACGCGCGCCGCGCTAACTCCGGCAACACGGCGAGGGTAATGTACGGCGTAGGATCGACGGGCTTGCCGAAACGGTAGACGATGAAGTGCAGGTGCGACCCCGACACACGCCCCGTCTTTCCGACGCGACCGATCACCGTCCCCGCCGACACCGCCTGCCCCGGCTGGACGAGGATCTCGGACAGGTGCAGGTAGCCCGTCGTGAAGAGCATCCCGTGGTCGATCTTGACGTAGTTCCCGCTGATCGCGTCCGACGACACCGTCGTCACCGTCCCGCTGGAGAGCGCGAAGACGGGCGTGCCTTCCGGGGCTGGGAAGTCGATCCCGTTGTGGAGCGACTGATACTCCCCGGTCACCGGATGCACGCGCGGGCCGAACCCGGACGACACTTTCGCACCGGGAACGCCGACAGGGTGCGCGTAAACCTCGGTCGCCATGTTGCCCCCGCCTAGTTCGTGATGCCGGGGACGGGGCAGGTATACGCGCCGCCCACGATCCAAAACCGCCCCTGCGCGTCCACGGCGAGGAGCGGCAGGCGCACGGGCTTGCCCGCGTGCTTGTCATTCTCTCCAAGTTCGTGGATGTAGAGGCTCACGCCGTCGCCCTTCTTGTGGGTGAGGTAGACGACATGCGTGAGGTAGCCCACGGGCGAGGCGTTCACGTTGGCGTAGCCGCTCGCGTGCGCGGCGGTCGCGCCCAACTCTTCCGCCACGCCCTGCGCGAGAGCCTCCAGCGGCATGTTTGCGTCAGCGTCGTAGTACGTCCTCCGCGCCGCACGGCGCACCGCCTCCGGCGTGAGGGCGTAGAGTCGCTGCGCGGAATGATCCGCGTCGAACGCGAGGTGCGAGTTCTCCGCGTGCTCCTCGGGGATGCGGATGATCTGCGAGCGACCCTTGACCTCCGGGTTCTCCTTGACATGCAGTTCCGTCAACCGCCCGATCTCGATAAGCGTGTCCGGGTAGTCCGGGTCGGGCCACTCGACCTGTGTCGTGGCTTCCTCGCCCCAATGCCAATTCTTGTAGCGCGTGAGGGGGTTGGTCGTGTGGCGTGGCATGTCTACCCCCTGCGCTTTGCGAGCGCGAAAATCGTGGAGAAGAGGACGACGCTGCCCACGCCCACCATCGCCCAAGTCACCCAATTTGCACCGCCCGCGCCCCCCGGCTGGAGACCGAACATGCCCAACAAGCCTTGACCTGTCTGCACGCGCTCCTGCTGCGCGAGGATCACGGAAGCGTCCGCGCGATCTTCCAGCATGTCCGCCGCCTGCGAGGAGAACTTCCCGGTCCCATAGGCGCGCAAGCGGCCAGCGGCGTCCCGCAAGATCGAACGGATGCCCCCGGACACATCCTTCGTGCCCGCTGCGTATGCCATTCCGGCCCCGCGCTCGTAGAACCGCTGCGCCTCCCCGACTAGCTCGTTGTTTCCCTCGACCTGTGCGGCGACCGCAAGCCAATATGCGCCCTTGAGCCATGCGCCCGCATCGTTCGCGGCAGGCTGGAGAAACGTGTACGCATCCTCCGCACTCGCGTAGGTCGGCAGTTTGCGCCCCGTCTTGGCGGCGTTCAACTGCCGCAACGCACCCGTGACAAGCTCCACGCGCGCCGACACGGGGGCCGCACCATACTGCGCGAGAAGGTCACTCTGCTGGTGCGAGACGATTGCGCCGTGAAAACTCACCTATTCCTCCACGACGGACGGCGGACGCGAAGAGCGGTACGCGAGGACGAGAGCGGCGAGAACTAGCGCGCCACCGACGAGGTAGCGAGGATCTTTGTACCACGGCTGCGAGTCGGGCTCGTACAGGGACGGGTCGGCGGGAAGACCGGGGGCCATAGGGTTGATCGGGTAGTAGGTGCCCGGAGCCGGGGCGGATGCCGCCTGCGCCGCTGCGGCACGCTGCGCGGCGTCCTCGGAACCGGAGGACTTTCCGTACAGGTAGCCACCGCCGCTTACCGCCGCCGTCGTCGCCAGCGCGCCACCCGTGATCCACGCCCACGCGGGAATCGCGGCGAGGAGCGGGAGGAAGCCATACGGGCGATCCGGCCCGTCGAGGTATTCCGGGTAGTCCATGTTCTAGAACCCCATGAATCGGCTAGCCGCCTTGCGGACGACGGTGCGTGCAGGTGTCACCGCCCACACCAGCGCGACGAGACCGATAGCCCCCGCGCCGACCGCAGGCCAAAACCATGACTGCTCGGTAATGCTGCCGCCGGGAGCCGCCGGAGGCTGCGCGCCCGGAGCCACCGGGGGCTGCGTGCCCGGAGGATAGAAGTAGGAGGGCTGCGTCGGATCGACGTAGTTATAAAAACGTGTCGGAGCGGGGGCGGTCGCGGGAGCAACCGCCGGAGGAGCGGCCTTGCCGCTTACCTGCGCCGCGTAGTCGATAGCCGCGTTGACACCCGGATAGTCGTTGGAAAACGTGCGACTCGTTGCCGCCTTGTAGCGAGCGAGATCCGACACGTTGATGTTGCGAAGGGTCTGCCAACTGTCCTGCGCCCAGCGGGCGACGAACGTGGATGCACCTGCCGCCGGGGGAAACCACACGGAACCCTTCGTCGTAACGCCTACGCTGCCCGCCTGCACATCCATCGCGCCGTAATCGAGCGAGGGCACCCCTAGCGGGACATGGTGAGAAAAATGGTGTGCCATGACCTAGACCGCCTTGTAAGGTGAAGCCGGAGCCGACGCGCTCTTGCGCGAAAGTGCGAACAGAAGAACGGCTCCGGCCCCCAGCGCGAGGAGCATCGTCGTGGAAACCCCCCCTGCGGTCTCGCCGCCCGTCGTGGAGACGGTCTGTGCGCCCGCCGGAGTGACTCCCACACCCGCCGGGGCGATGCCGCCCGTCATGGGATCGTAGGGCGCGTAAGTAGACGCGGGCGTAGCAAGCTCGCGCTCCATTCGGTTTGTCTCCCGCCGCTCCTCCGTCTGCGCCGCGCTCTTCTTCGCCGACGCGAGCCTGCGGGTCAAGTCCTGCTTCTTGTTGATCAATTTGCAGATTTGGTCGTTGATGCCCGCTCGACCCCCGTTGATCACATCCGCCGCCTTCCAATTGTTGCGGAGGGTTTGGATCTTGTCCTCGATCTTCTGAAGCTCGCGGTACTCCGTCTCCCGGTTGCTGCGGACCCACGAGGAGATTCCCAGCGTGGTAATGTCCGGTATCGTGCGGTACGCGAGGATGCACGGCGGCTCGTTCGCGATAAGCGGCGCGACCGGAACGATATACCTGATAAAGCCTGCGACAAGATCGCCCACCGCCCCGCCGTAGTTGACAGGGAGAAACTCGTTGCCACCGTGGTACATGCTGCTCATAGTGCCCTCACTTGTCGTTCTTGCGGAGCGCGAACACCGCGACTAGCGCGAGCCCACCCAGCAAAAGGTAGTTTATGTTGATGCCGCCCATCGGGTCGGCGGGAGGTGCCGACACGGGCATAGATTGGTACATCGCAGCCTGCTGGCACGCAGCGAACGCGCCCGGACGCTGCATCTCCAGCGCGTCGATCTGCTTCTGCTTCGCGCCCCAAGGGGTATGGATCAACTTCGCGAACAAACCGCGACTGTCCTTGATCGCTTGAATCTGCGCGTCGATGCTCCCCACCTGCGGGCACGACGCCGCCGCCACCTGCTGCTGCTGCGCCTTGCTACCCGCCATAGCCCCGAAGAGTCCCAACGCTGCCGGGGCAACCGCGAGCAAGCCCTTGCCCAGCCCCGCGAGCACCACGGCGGTGGTGAGCACGACCCCGTACTCCCCCGGCTTCGTCATGGCACCGCCGCCGCAGCCGCTGGGAGCACCCGCGCAGCCGCAACCGCAGTCACCGTAGGCGTTGGCGTACCCGTAGTCCGCCGGAAGAATTGCGTCGTCACCGTGCCACATGCTCACCTCCCCCGCACCGTGCGGGCCGTCTTCGCCACTACCAGCCCGACAAGGGCAAGACCCAGCACCGCGCCGATTCCTAGCACGGTCGTCCCCAGCGAGCGGTATTGCTCCAGCGCGGCCTGCGTGCGCTGCTGCTCGGGAAGGACGCTCTGCTTGAGCACCCGCAGCCGCACCTTCATCTTCGCGATCTCGTTGTCGTACCACAGGCGACCCGGGATGATCGAGAACGGCGCGATAGTCCGCATTTTCGTGTAGTTCGCGATCTTTTGCTCCAGCACCGCCGCTTCTTCGCGCGGATCGGTCGGAGAGAAAAACTGCCGCGCCAGCCCGACATAGGGGGCGTACTGCTCCAAACCGCCGCCGCTATCCGCGACGGAAGGCGTGGAGGGGAGCGTGGGCGAGCCCGCACCGCCCGCCGCCGCGTCGCCCCACCACGGGGTAAACTGCGCGCGGAAGTCCACGGTAGGAGAGAGCGGGGGAAGCCACGGGGCGTAAATGTCCCGGCGGGAGGGGTTTCCGGTCATTCGTCGTCCTCTGCGCGCGAGCCGCCCCTAGTGGCCTGCCACACGACAATGCCGATCACGGTCGCGCCAGCGGCCCAAACCCACCACGGTACGCCCGTCGAAGGCGGCGCGAGGGAGGTCTGCTGCGCGTTCGGGTCCATAGCGGGAGCGGAAGGCGCGGCTACCTCGCCGGGATACCGCTGCGCGGCGTAGGCGTTGAGGAACGCCGTGCCTGCTTCTGCCGCCTTCATCCAACCGCCGCCGCCGCCCGCCTGCGCTTTCGCTTTCGCGAGCGACATGATCGCGTCGTAGGCAACGGGATTGGTAGCGCGCATGAGCGTTCCGACACCCCGGTTCCCGGGAGCCCTGTCGATTTTCACCAGCCCCGTAACCACATCCACCGTATACTGATACGCGGCGTTGTTCGGGTCGAGGAACGTGATCGGCGCACCGTAGGTTGTGCCGGGACCGCCGTAAGCCATCGTGTGAGGCACCAGCCCGCCCGACGCATCCGGCGGCGTTCGCAGGGCGACGCGGTCGGCGTTCGTCACGTTGCCGGGGAACGCGAAGGGGTTGTTCGTTTCCTGCCGCTCCATAGCGTGCTCGCCGTAGCCAGCCGGGAGGGTGTCGTTCATGTCGTCAAACATGGTGGGAGTCGTCCTACTTGCAGAGGTTGAAGGCGACGCCCGCGAGGAAGCGGCACATCGAGCCACGGGTCTCGTCGTCCAGCACAGGCTTCCCGGCGATAGACGGGTTCCAAGAACCCACGCGCATCACAAGGTAGGCGGCGAGAATGTCCGGGGACACGGTCATGCCAGCGGCGCGAAGGTCGCCGTAATGGCCCACGGCGTCCTTGAGCAGTTCCGCCAGCTTGGGCGCGATAGACAGGAGCATGGCAGGAGAGAAGGTCACACCTTCACCTGCGCGTCCTTCTTGCCGCGCACGATGCGGTAAGCGAGGAACGCCCCGCCGCCCAGCAGGAGAACCGCGAGAAAGGGGAATCGCTTTCCGTCGTCGGTCGGCACCTGCGTGCGCTCGGGGTCTTCCGCCGTGGCAGTACCGGGACCAAAATCCCCTTCGGGAAAGGGGTAGGCAGGAAGAAGCACGGTATTCGTCGGAGCCGTCGTGGACGGGGCGGGAGCCGCACCGCCGCGCAGGAGGTTCAGCAACCGCAGCCAAAACATATCGCCGGGAAGGCGACGCGGCTGCGGCGGAATGTACCAGCGACGCCCGTCCGGGGCGGTGACCACACCGGGAAGCGCGCGCCCGGGGAGATTCGGACGACCGTCCGGGGTGGTAAACACCTCGGGGAAGCGCGCACCCGGAGGAACTGTAGGACGGAAGATGCCCTCGGGGATCGCAGGCGACACGTTCCACATTCGCGTCACGGCGGGAGCCGGAGCGGGAGTGCCGCCGCGAGGGAGCGTCTGCGGCGTTGTGGGACGCCAGCGAGCCCCTACAACTTCCTGCGGCGGATAGAACGTGCCCTCGGGCACCGGAGAGGACCGTATCAAGTTCCGCAGTTCCTCCGTAGCGTCGGTCGTGTTTCGGAAGGACGGAAGCACGGCGGGAGTCATAGTCGGAAACGGGAGCGGAGAACCGTAACCGTGGCCCCGCTTCGCGTGCGCCGCGCCGTAGACCGGAACCTCGGTGTAGCCTAGACTGTTTCGCACCCGCATGGAGATACCCTCGTTGCGGGAGCGTACCGCGCCCCCCTAACGTGGACAACGCGCAACCGTGCTACGTCTAGCCGCCCGCCGCCTTAAACGGGATTCCGATACCCTTGTCGCGGAGCAGGAAGTAGCCGCCGACGAGGAGGCCGATGCCCCCAGCGGCCCACAGGATCTTGTTCATGTACCACGGAGACTCTTCTTCCGTCGTCGCCGCAGGCACTTGCTCGATCATGCCCGCGCCCACGTTCCAAGTGTCGAAATCGGGAATCGCAAGCGGGGAGCGCGCCGACTTAATTGCCTTTTGGATCAAGGGCTGCACCGCCTTGGCCTGCGCGACGGTTTGGCGACCGGGACTCGTCACAAACGCACGGGGCGCAGCCCCATACACATCGCCATAGCCGGGAGGGAGAGGGCCACCGTGGGGGAGAACGTCGTACATGCACGGGAGCCTACCGACCCAGCCGCATAGGCGCAACGCCCGTCCGTGCTACACCTAGTCCACCAGCCCCGCGAGGTACGCCGCGCTGGCGTAGATCCATGCGTAGTTCTCCTCGGGGTCGCCCTTGTCCGCCGTCGTGTAGGCGTTTTTCCACATTTGGTACTCGGTCGCCTCGACCATGATTCCGCCTACGTCCATGCCGTGTACGCCCATCTGCCGCTCGCTCATGCGCTGGAGGATGATCGAGCCACCCTCCAACGCCTTGAGAAGCGACGGGCTGCGCTGGCGCGCGGCCTGCATGCCCACCTTGTACGGCGTGTCGTTGCGGCGGTACTGAGCGGTTTTTGCGAGACGGTACGCCCGCTCGACGGTTCGCTCGTTGATCCATTCGGGGAGTTCGATGAAAGCTGCCATGCGACAGGTTTAGTCGCCGCAACGCTCCCCGTCAACGCCGCGCGCGACGGCTTCCGGCGAGGGCACCGAAGAAGTGCATGCCGACGAGAGCCGCCGCCGTCCACCCAAACACGCGGACCATCTTCGCACGCTTGTCCTGCTCGCCCGACGCGGCTACTGCCGCCGTCGCCGCCGCGTCGCCGTAAGACGGAGGGCTGCGGAGCTTGTGGAGCAGGTAGCGCGCCGCCATGCCGATACGGTCGCTCCCCGTCGCCAGCTTGGCAAGCGTCCACGCCGGAATTTGGTCGTTGTCGCGTAGCTGCGACTCCAGCGCACGCGCGTCCTCCTGCACTTGAGCGAGGTACTGCTTTGCCATGTAGCCCTGCATGGGCTGCGGGTAGTCGAGGTTCCTGCCTTGCATGTCGTGCTCCCTACTTCTTCCGCTTTCCGTTGAGCCACTCAATAAGCAGCGCGCTTACGACGGTGGCAATCGCCCCGGTAATGCCCGTGACGAGGATACTTCGCACCTGTTTCGCGGAGAAGAACGACTCAACCGTAGATTCCTCGCGCGCCTCGTCCAGCCCCGCCGACTGCGTGGTAACGAGCACCCCCGCCTTCATGGCGGTTTGCGTGGACGGTGCCATGCCCGTCGCGCCCCACACGCCTCCCGGGGGCCGCTGCGGGATAGGTCCGATGGGAGGCAGGGAGGGAGGCGGTCCCGCCAACTCGGGCAGACCGCCGCCTCTCGGAGCCGCCTGCGCCGGGGCGGTAACGTCGTGCCCCAACGGGGCACCCTTGACGGTAGGCTCCACGAACACCCACCGCTGCGGGCGGAACACGGGGAAGCCTACCGCGAGGTAGATATGCGCCATGACCGCGCCCCGGGGGAAGGGCGTGCCCTCCACCCAGCGGACACGCTCGCCCGTGCGCGGTATCGACCCCGCGAGGACGAACCGCCACGGAAGGCGGATGCTCTCGAAAAGAGCGGCGAGGAGGAGAGCCATGTCGTCACAGTCGCCGTGCTTGACACGAACGGTGTAGCCGGGGTCTTGGAGGGTCTCCCCCGCTTCATTAAGATAGGCGATATTTCCCTGCACCCATCGCAGCAAAATAGCCGCCTGCTGCTCGTACTGCCGCTGATCGACACCCGCTTGCGCGAGGATCTGCGCCGCGAGGGCGCGGATACGCGGGTCACGCCCCGCAGGCTCCGCGACGCTCCGCAGGAACTCCACGCGCGCCACATCGCTCATTCTCCCCCAGCCTGCGAGGTGCGTGACCTTGGGCTCGGGGAGGTTGAGCGGGCGGGCGTGCAACTGCATGCGAGTGAGGGGGCTCATGGGCGGATGCTGGTAACGTACTGTGCGGGCATGAAAGCCTCCTATACCGTTAGTGTAGCTACCCTCTCAGCGCAGGTAGACGGTTCCGCCGTCGAGGTAGGCGCGATCCCCGATCTGCGTGGTCGATGTTTCCACCGCACCCCAGCCTGTGCCCGCTGGCTTCCGCTGCGCGGTAGACAACTTGACGACTCGCCCACTCTGAACTTTGGCCCAGCCAAACGGGTGCGAAGCAAAACCGGGGTTGCGTCGCGCCCCCAGCAACTTCATGGGATCGAGTCCGCCGGAGCGAACCGCGCCCTCAAACGCCTCGGAGAGCCTCGTCGCGACGGCGTCGCGCGTGGCCTTGCTGGCGTTGAGCGAGCCGATCTCGCGCTTGTACCGCTTCGCGCCCTCCGCGACGAGGGGAGACCACGCCTTCCACGCCTTCGTGTTGTCGTAGGTGCCCCGGACGATGCGCGCGGCGAGCATACGCATGACGTTCGCGCCCAGCGTGTTGCCGGGGCCGATCAAGCTCGCCTCGTTCTCGACGTAGAGTTCAAGCTCGCGCGCGGCGACTGCGTCCACGACGCTGCGGGAGCCGTTGTTCCGCATCGGCGGGAGCGCGGCCCTGCGGGCGTTCTTGCGCTTGGCGGGGGCGCGTGCTGCGACGATATGTACGCCGTGGGAAGGCTCGCCGTACTCGCCCAGCAACTCGTCCGCCTTGTAGCGGGCCTGCTCCCGCGTGGCGAAAGTGCCCGCCCATGTCTGCGACGACGGCGTCCCAAAGTAGAGGTCGAAGCCGCCGCTGGTCTTGCGGGCGTTCTTGCGCTTGGCGGGGGCGGACAGAATGATCGGCATGGGCGGACTACCTCGCGGGGAAGCCTACCCATGCCGACGCTGCGTGTCACGGGGCAGGCGTGCTACGCCTTGCCCGTGCCGGGGTGGCTATTCGTCCGCGAGACCCAGCGTGTCCGCGATCTTGTCCCATTCCGCCTTCACCTGCGCGTCGTTGGCGGCAACGTGGACGGTCACCTCCTCGACAATGTACCGCTCGATCTGCGCGAGGGAGTAGGCGAACTGTACGTCGAAGGATGCCTCTACGTCGGCGCGCACTTCCGCCTTGTCTGCGTCGGCAAGATCCTCGGGAAGCTGGCCCGCGATCCCCAGCCATGTCGATTCGGTGAGCCGCGCCTTGCGCCGCTGGAGAGCGTCCCACACAGGGTTCGGCTCGCGGCGGCGGATCGTGATCTCCAGCCAGCCCGCCGGGAGCGCGCCAAGGTTGTCGTCGCCGCCGTCGTCCACCAACGCGGATTCGGGAGCGGCCTTGCCGGAAAGGGCGCAAACGTACTCGGTTTCTTCAGCCATTTTGTCGGTCCTCGGAGGTTACTTGTATTCGGGGCGGGTCATGTCCACGGTGTCCTTGAGCGGCCCGCCCTTGATCGGGGCGTTGTCGAGGTCGCGGGTATAGAGCGAGCGTTCTAGAAGCCCGTCGAGCGGGATGCCCATAGAAGTGCCGATAGGAACGAGGTTCACGGCGATGCGCTTGCCGATGCGCGCGGCGTCCTCCGGGGCCACGATGCCCGTCCGGGCGAGCGTGTCCACGCACGCGCCGCCCAGCCCGCCACGCGAGCGAATGTAGGCGTTCACCTGCCCGGAGTAGCCCGTAAAGGCGGCGAGGAACGCCGCGTAGCGGTCGGGCTGCGGTGCGTCCTCGACCTCAAAGTTCATCACCCACGTTCGCATCAGAGCCTCAAAAGCGTAGGTGCCCTCCAGCACATCGGGGTCCATAAGACGCTCGGCCTCCCCGGCGAACGGGTGGACGGGCTTCTCCGGGGGCTCTTGCGGAGCCGCCTCGCGGAGCGGGTTCGGCGTGCGGAAGGGGAGCACGGTGGCGTCGTCCGCATCGTCCGCGTCCACCGCCTGCACGACGGGGGACACCTTGGCCCGTCGCTTCTCAAGATCCTGCGCGTAGCGGGCGCGGGCTTCAAGGCTCGCGCCCTGCTCCTTCTCCAGCATCCGCAAGGCGGTGCCGATCATCCTGTCCGCGATCACGGTGAGGGCGAGGAACTCGGCCTCCGTCAGCGAGGTTTTGGTAGAGGTTTTCATCGTCCGTCTCCATACGAAAGGTCGTTTGGCACTTTGTCGCTCGCCCGGAGAGATTCAATGACCTGCGCGGCGAACGGTTCGTCCGCGCCCGCCTCACCCAGCGCGTAGCGGACGGATACGTCGTTGACGTATTGGTAGATCGAAAGCTCGCTCGCGATAGCGAACGTGATCGCGTCCTCCCAGCCCTCGCGCGGCGTGCTGCGGAGAGTCTTGACGAGGTTTCGCAGGGCGTTCCTCGCCGTGCGCTGGCCCGCGAGCGGGAGCGAGGACTGCGGGCCTGCCGGAGCCGCCGGAGCCGCCGGGGCGGCGGGCGCGGGCTGCATGGGCGACTGCATGGGAGGCTGCGTCGTATACTGAGGAGCGGGCGCGTAGGAACCCATTTCCGCAGCGGCCAAGGGCTGCTGCGGCGGTGCGGGAAGCATGGGCTGCTGCGGGTAGTACCCCTGCGGAGGATAGCCTGCGGGCATCCCCATCGGTCCCCCCATCATGCGCGCCTGCTGGCCGCGAGCCTGCGCGTTGGCTTTCATCACCTCGCCAAAAACCTTGGCTCCCTCGCCTAGCAGGGGGGCGATAGCCGCCATGACACCCGCGACGGTACTCCCGCCGCCTTCTTCGTCGTCGTCGTCCTTCTTCCCCATGACCTTGCCGATCAAGTCCATAGGGTTGACTCCCAGCATCCCCAGCACCTTCGTCGTCTTCTCGATGGTGCCTTCGATGCTCTCGCCCTTCTCGCGCATCTTCGTAAGCTCGATCATGCGCTCGGCGTGCTCGCGGTCGCGCTGCGCGGAGGTTTCCATTTCGCGCATGCGGAGGTCGTGCTGGCGCGCACGTTCGGATTCGCGCTCGCGCTCCCGCCGCTCTGCCTCGTCCTTCTCCACGCGGCTCTTACGCTCCCATTCCTCGCGCTCCCGCTCGCGCTTGGCATCCGACTCGCGTTGCGAGTCCGTCATGCGACGGTCGTACTCGCGCTGCTCGCGCTCCCGGCGAGCCTCGTCCTCGCGCAAGCGGCGGTCGAACGCCTCGCGCTCGCGCTCCTGCGCCTGCTGCATCATCACCTGCATCTGCGTGAACATGCTGGTGAGCGCGGTCTGCTGCTGGTCGGCGCGGAGTTTTTCGGCATCCAGCGTCTTCTGCGTGCGCTCAGACTCCTGCTTCATCATGCGTTCCGTGATCGCTTCGACGCTCATGGCGGTCCTCGATGCAAGGTCGATGCGTTCTTGTGCCGCCTGCTCCTGCGCTCGCATCGCAAGATCGCGCGCGGAGCGCAACTCCTCCTCCATGATTCGGGTGCGGGAATCGGCGGCTTCTTGGGCGCGCTCTACCAGCTTGAGGAGTTCGGGGGGCATGGACGCGGGCGCGTAGGGGTAGGGGGACATAGCGATTCCTGCGGAGGCAGCGGCGGCGCGAGAAATACGCATCGCCTTGAGGATCGTGTGGAACTCGGAGATCGGCGGAAGCGTGACCTCCTCGCGGATCTCGCGACCTTCCCGGTCCACCGGACGGACGACGAACACCCCCTGCCCCTCGCCGGGGGCGGGCATAACGTCGAAGAACGTGCGAATGAACTCCTCTTCCGTCGCGTGCGCGTCGATGGTCCCGATCAAGACCGGGACGCCGTTCGTCTTCTTCCACACACGAAGCTGGACGACGGACGGGTGAAGCTGCGCGTTTGCCCAAATCTTCGGGGTGACGGGGCGACCGATCACCTGTCCTTCGTCGCCGCCGTAGAAGCCACCCGACCCGGACGACATACCGCCCGTCACCGGGGACGGCTCGTACTGCGAGAGGTTCTCGCGGCGCGGGTCGTTGAGCGAGCCGATCATGTCGTCCATCGAGTCGTCGGACAACGGGGGGAGCGGCGCGTCTTCGTCCATCGAGTCGGGGTTGTAGTTTACGGCGGGCTGGTCCGCATGCAGACCTAGAAGGGAACTCTTGCGGCGTGGTGGCATGGCCCCCTCCCTACGCACGCCTTGTCACCCTGTCAAGTGTCGGGGTGACGGTGGACGAAAGCGAAAGCGGTACTATTATTAGCCCATGCTACCCTCCTCCCGATGGGCTTCCCAGCGTGCTCGCGAGAACATGCAAGTCGAACACTCCCCGACACCGCCTCCCAAAGCGGAACCCGCCCCAAGGAAAGCGCGCACGGGGCGCGCTGCACCTCCCCCCGTCGAACCTCTCCCGGTAGAAGCAGCAACGCCCCCCGCACCGCTTCCCCGTGTAGTGGGAGCAGGCAGGAGGCGCAGAAGGAAGCCCAAGAAGGTACGCGAGGGATCGAAGGTAGTGCGGACGTTCGCCATTCCCCCGGACGTAAACGACCGCCTGTTCCGGTTCGCCTTGGGCCACGCAGAACGAACCGGAACGACCTTCAACTACTCCGCGTACATCACGACCGTGCTGGACGACGATCTCCGCAAGCGCGGCTTCTAGGCTTCCACCGGGGTCATGCGCTTGGCGAGGAACAAGAGGAATTGCGTTCGGTGCGTCGCGAAAGCCTCCGCAAGCCTGCGCTGCACGGAAGGCGGGAGGCTCTCCACCGGGATGGTTGCCCCGGCGAAGAAGTCCGCAACGAGAACCGGACCCCCCTCACGCACTACCACGCGCAGCCCCTCTTTCGACGTATAGAGAGCGGCATAGTGTGTCTCGCCCTCCTTCAGCGTCGCCAGCCCGCACGGGCGCGGCGTCGGGGTCTTCTCGATAGAGCGCGCGAGGCACTCAAACAGTTCGATGGGAACGAAACTCACCACATACCCCCGGGTTCGTCGGAGGTAACCTTCGCGCCGTAGTGCTCCCAGCCGTCAATGCACGGGGCAGGGACGACGGCGGCAGGGGGAGCGGGAGGCGGCGGCGGTGGGGGAGCCGGGGCCGGAACCGGAACAGGAACCACCGTCACCGGGGTGCGCGTCCAGCAAGCGTCGGCGCAAACCACCTTCCCGCTTTTCGCCGTGAACTTGGGCGCACCGCAGCGGGGGCACCGCTCGGCGGCGAGCACCGCCTTGTAGACGGTACGGGCGCGGTCCACGGCGCGGTCCACAATCGCGGCGATGGTCCCCACGCGGCAGACCCGCGCCTCGCGGGCGAGACCTCGCGTCTGCCCATCCGCCGTGGTGTAGAGAGCGACGGCGCGGATCGCGTCCGCCCCCAACGCGCGAGCCTCGACACGGTCTATCCCCGCGACCGGGACCACCGTGGTGTAGACGCGGATCTCAACACAATCCATCCCCGCGACCGGGAAGACCATCACGGTCTCTGCGCCGGGGTTGCCGGGGAGGGCGGTGAAGCCCTTGGCGTAGAACGCCGCCAAGAGGATCGTACCCAGCGCGCGACGGTCGTCGCGGGATTGGGGGTTGTAGAGCGCGCTCATAGGCCGCTCCCCTCGTCGCGCGCGGCGCACTCGTCGCATTGGTAGCCGCGCGACTCGTCGGCGGGCGTGAGCACATCGGGCCGCTTGCAAGTCGGGCACGGGCGGTTGCGAGGGTTGCGGCGGCTGGCCGCGCGCAACGCGCTGCCGGGGCGCGCGAAGCGGGTGTCGTTCGTATCGTCGTACATCGGAGCCGCCCTCCTGCGGCGGCACAAGCAGACTAGTGTGGGCGTTGGCTAACGTCAACCCCCGCCCCCGATGTAGCACAACTTTTCTCACGGGACTGCACGCCGCGCGATACCCTCGCCCCCATGCGTCACGACACCGAAGCCTACCTCCTCCTCCTGCGCCAGCGCGCGACCGACAACGCCGACCTCACCGCATGGATCGGAAAGAGCGAACAGAAAATCGGCGGCGTTATGGACACGATCCTCGATGCGCGCGGCGACGACGCGGGCCGCTTCATCGGCGGCGCACGCAAAGACAAGGGTATGTTCACGAAGATGCTGATCACGGCGGGCGTGCTCACGGCGGAAAACCTCGCCGCGCTGGAAGCCCGTGGCGAGGAGGTGGCGTACCGCGAGATCACGCGCGACAAGCTGATCCCGAAGCGCACGGCGACGGAACTCAAGCAGAAAGGGGACGCTTCCCCGGTGGCGTTCCTCAAAGTCTCGTTACGCGATATGATCACGCCGAAGCCCTACAATAGCCCGGAAGCTCGCGCCAAATACGTCAAAGCTGCGAACGCGGTAAACGACGTTTTCGACAAGGCGTACCTCGACCGGGAAGAGTTTATGCGCGATCTCCAATTGCTCTACCTGTACCGCGTCACCAAAGATAGCCCCGACGCCGTGGTGCTGACCCTCGGAGAACTCCAACGGGCGACACACGACGCTTCTGTCTATAACGTAGCAAATACCTACCAAAAACGTGAAGGATTCGAGAATTGGGAGAGCAGCGGAAAATACTACTACTTTTTTACGCCGGAAACGACCCAAGCGCGCCGCTACCGGGACGAGACGGACGAGGAGAAGAAAAACAGGGAATCCATTCACGCGCCGCTCGGCTCCCGGTTCTACACCGCCGCGAAGCAGGGGCTCGCATACCGTGGTGAATCCAAGTGGGACGAGATCGTCCTTGCCTCCCGCAAGATGGGACTCAACGATTGGTCGTGGGCAGCGGGCACTACCCCGGAAGCGGTCCCCGAAGAAGAGCGCGCGGAAGCCCTCACGCGCGAGGAGGTAATCGCACCTCCCGACTGCGCGCAGATGAAGGCGGAAGGGGAAGATCCCGGTGCGGCATACTTCTACGCATGGGCGTACAAAAACATCGTCCCGAAAAAGTCGATGGGCACAAAAGCCGCGAGAACTGCCTACGAAACCGCGCTCGCGGAGTTCGACCGTCTATTCTCCGACCGCGCAGACAAGGTCACGCTGGGCAACCTTCTCATCGCACGACGCAACTTCCGTTCTGACCCCGACATGAACGTGCTGCCCGCGTTCCCGATGGACCCGCGCGTACAGGCAGAACTGAAAGCCTACCTCTCGCAAGAAGGGATCGCCCCCACGACGGCGAAGGAACGCGAAACCCTGCGGATGAACTTTTTGAGCGCGGAGGTAGGAACGCCCATCGCGCAGGTTTTTGACGGAGCGTACCGCCCTCGACACCGTGCGGCGTTTGTTTACTACCGCGTTGCGCTCCCGCCGGAGGACGTAGCTACGCTCGTCCTCGACCGCCAACAAATACGAGCCGCGCTCCAAGGCACCTCCCCCAACCTCTTCAAGCTGCTGGAAGGGGAGTGGGACGACAAGACCGACACGACATTCCGCACGAAAGCGTGGAGAGCAACGTGGCCCGAAGTAGAAGTTCTGTGCGCGGATATCGCCAAAGCCAGCAAGGGCACGGGTGGCGGTGCCCGCTTCACGGAACCGGATCGCGGCGTGGTCGGGCCGCGCGTCGGTCCCCCGGTTCCGGGGCCGCACACATCCAACTCCATCAAACAAAGCACGGGTCTCTACGGCGTGGAATACGGGAATTGGATGAACGACGCCGACAAGGCGGCGGTCAACGTGTCCGTGGCGGAAGCCCTCCACGACCTCGCGCACGCGCTTGACATCCCGGTCGCAGCGGTGTCGCTCGGCAAGAGACTCGCGCTCGCGCTCGGCGCACGCGGCTCCGGCAAGTTCTCGGCGCACTACGAGCCGTGGAGCAAGGCGATCAACATGACGCGCACGCGAGGCTCGGGCGCGCTCGCGCACGAATGGGGGCACGCGCTCGACCATTGGCTCGCGGACTCGGGGCAGTCCAGCCGCGTCGTGAACGGGTCGCTCACGGCGTATTTCGCCTCCATGCTCGACGGAACGGGCGGGATGCAAGGCGTGGACGTAACACCGGAAGAGCGCAAGGAAGTCAACGACATGCTTATGGGCGTGACGGACCTCCTTCTCACCGGAAAAGACGAATACGTCACGGCGCGTAGACGCCGCTGGGACAACGAGAACACCGCTCCCAGCTACTATGAACGGGAAGCCTATGCGGCGCACGCGCGGAAGCGGGGGGTGTTTCTTGACTCGCTGGCGGCGTTCGCGAAGAGCAACAACATGCTCAAGGCTGCGAAGCAGGCTGGTGAGTATTGGCAGCGAAACGAGGAAATGTTCGCCCGCGCGTGGGAGTCGTTCATCCTCGACAAGCTCGCGAAAGAGAAGCGCGAAAACGGCTACCTCGTCCGGGGCACGAAGACGCACCCCGTCTACCCCGCAGGCGAACAACGCGAACGACTCTACGCGGCGTTCACCGCTTTCCTCGACACGCTCCGGCCCATCCTGCGGCGGCTCGCCGTCCGCCCGAACGGTCGCGGACGCACGCGCCGCCCTCCCGGTGTCGTGAGAAAGCCCAAGTAGGCTAGGGCCACCAACCCGCCCACGCGGGCCGCTGCTCCTCCGGGGGCGGCGGCGTAGACGAAGTGTGCAGCCACATATCCGCCAAAACCAACTGCTCGCGGGTGATAGCCGACAGGGTCGCCCCGCTGATGAAATGCGCGTTGTCCCGCCCGACGCGCGTGTCGTGGTAGCGCACCCACGCGCCGTCCTCCACGAACAACGCCGGGAACACGGACACGGTTCCGTGCGGCAGGCCGCGCAGCGCGAGTTCAATGACGAGAGCGGCACGGGCGCGGTCTTCCCACCCGCGCAAGGTCTCCATGAACGGTGCGTACTCCACGGCTTCTCCGGCGTTGCCGCCCCGTAACCTGTCACGGGCGAAGAGACGCGCTCCACCGCCGCGTGGACCTCGCGCTCGTCCACCACAAGCCGATCCCCACGGCGTCCAGCACATCGTTGAGTCGCCGCGCCGGGACGGGGAGCACGCGGTCCCGCCACCCACGATCCGCTAGGGCACGCTCTAACCGCGCGTGCCGCACCTCCTTCGGTATGCCCTCGCTCCACGTTCGCGCCTCCACGCGCAGGACGGAACCCCAAGGCAGGACCGTAGCACATGCGCCGCAGATTCCTTGTAGCTCCAGCAAGTCCGCCGGATCGACGGTAGAGCCTTCATAAACAACCATCGTCTCCATAACCAGCAGATCGGCACAAGCCTCCGCAGGTATGGCCTCCGCGAGCGCGCGCCATATTTCCGGGCCGCGCTTATGACTTTTTCCCAACGGAATAGCCTCAGACGACGCTATAATATGGCTCGGACGGCGCAGTTTAGCGGCGGTTATGGCCTCTGCTACGGGAATATACCACGCAGCGACAAGCTCCCACGGCGAATCCGTGACGGGACGACCAAACCGCGCGACTGCAAGCCCGTGCAAGCCTACGTCAAGACTGACAAGCGACAGGGCGATTCCGCCATATTCCGCCATATTATGCGTGATCGCGTTTATAGAACCCTTCACCGAATCCATATTCTGCGCGTATTCTGCGTCGGGAGCGGCTATTATACTACGTTTAGCTATATTCGACCCTTCACGCGCTATATTCCGGGTGCCCGAAACCCTATTCCTACCGTCGCGAGCAGCTATTCCGCTACGTTTAGCCATATTTCAGCCCTCCGATCCATATTCCGACGCACCGCGAGGCTCGTTTTTCGCGCGCCGCGTTGCAAGTGGACAAGACTGTTCGTGGACAAACAACACCCCTCCCGACGCAGAACGGCACGAACGACCTAAGAGCGAAGCCGTCGATAGCCCTCTACTGTGCAGGCGGGCACTACGCAAGCGGGGGGCGCGGCGGGCAGGGGGCGTTTTTGACCTCTTGACTTGTCAATAGACGTGTCAAGACCTCCAAAAGCGAGAGAAACACCGCTACAACGCCCGCAGTCGCATGTAGCGCGTTTGTTTTTTGTGAAGGCTAGACCCCCTGTGAAGGGTCGAAACGCGCAAGCTTTCACACCTCCAACCCCGCGCAGCCATTGAGGAAACCACCTCGCGCCGAGGGGGGCAGATCGCGAACCCCCTAGAGGGCTATAGGAAAAATAAAAAAGAATATAAAAGTCATATTTTGTTCATATTTATGTATATTTATGCATATTCCCCTCTAATCTTCAATGTTCCTATATACGCTTAGTAGAAGCCTTCACACCCTTCACAGTTCTACAAGTTATTGAAACTATGGGCGAATAGTGTGAATGGTAAGGTAAAGTATTACCTTCACAAGCCTTCACAGCCTTCACACGCTGCGGCGCGCGTGGTGCGAGGATGCCGCTGCCGCCTACGTTTCCGTGCCCTCCGGCGTGGTGTTGACTTGTCAAGTGCAGCGGCAGCGGACTCCACGGTTCCGCCGTTCCCCGCGTAACTTCGCCGCCCGTCTGTCCGCCGTCCCGGTAGGACCGCAAGGGAGCCCCCGAAACCGCCCCGGGAAGCCGCTCGCGTGGCGTGGCATGGGTGTAGTAGCCCCCCACCCCCTCGCGTGCCTCCTGCGCGTTCCCAGCGCGGTTCCTCGCGCGGCCCCTCCCCGTGGAGTTTTTTCGTCCGTGGACCTTGCCCCCCTGCGGTGGACGCGGGTAGGTGGAGCATGTCCCACGGGGCTACACGCTCCGTCCGTCGAGAGGCGGGGTGCAGCGGGGACATGGTGGGAGACCACCCGTGGGGGCTTGCAACCCCCACGCCCTGCTGCACCCACGCCGCTCTCCCCCCGCTGCACCCGCTCCCTGCTCCTCGTCGGAGGCTTCTTTGCCATCGCCCGCAGTTTTCGTCGTAAACGCTTTTGCGTTTGCCGGAGGCGTGAAAGACACGACTCCCCGACCTCTCCCGATACCGTGGCCCGCTGCGTTCTTGGACGACGACGAGCTACTTGTCCGCGACACGAAAGACGGTCCATTGTGGTCGCCTGTCGTCCTGCGCGCAGGTGCGACCCGCTGGGGGAACGACGCCGTCGAGGCGGTGACCGCGCTGGTCTACGACTTCGACCACAACGCCGACCCGGAGACGGTGCTCGGTGCGCTGCGTCCGCACGACCTCCTCCTGCACACGACCTTCCAGCATCACGCGGACGCGCCCCGCTTCCGCGTGATCCTCCCGCTTGCGAAGCCGCTCCCGGTGGCGGCGTTCTCCCGCGCGTGGGAGTGGGGAGCCGCCAAGGCGCGGACGGCGGGATGCGCCCCCGATCCCGCGTGCAAAGATCCGTCGCGCCGCTACTATTGGCGGTCCTGTCCCCCGGGCATGGTGGAGGAGGCGTTCGCCTTCCACGCGCCGGGGACGCTCTTGGACCCCACGCCGTTCGGTGGGGCGGCTCCCGCCCCGGTGGCACGGGCAGCGACCGCCGCGCCGTCCGTGTTCGCCACCGCTGCCGCCCGTGGCGATAAGGCCCCGGTCAAGCCGCTGGAGCAGGACCGCCTCCCCTTGCAGATCGAGGCACAATGCGGCTGGCTGCGCTCCTACCGGGAGCGGACGGAGGCGGGCGAGCGCGTGCCGGAGCCGGAGTGGCATGCCGCCTTGTCCGTCTACCTGCGCTGCGAGGACGGCGACACGCTCTGCCATGACCGTAGCAAGGGCGACCCGCGCTACTCCCGGGCGGACACCGACGCGAAGATCGCCCACGTTCGCGAGGCGCACGACCGGGGTATCGGCCCCGCGACATGCGCCCGTGCCCGGACGCTCAACCCGGGCGCGTGCGCGGGGTGCAAGCTGGGCGAGCCTGTAGGGCCGATCCGCTCCCCGGTCAGTCTCGGCATCCGCCCCGATACCGCCCGTGCGGTGCAGGACGACGCCAAGGGGAGGGAGAAGGCGGCGAAGGCTACGCTCAAGGCCGCGAAGACGGACGAGGAGAAGGAAGCCGCCCGTGCCGCCCGTGACGCGGCGGTAGCCGACCGGAAGGCGGCGGAACGCGCGGAGAGCATCGGCGCGGCGGTGCAGCAGGCGACGGAGAGCGGCAACACCGCGCGCATGTTCTCGCGCGGCGACCACGCGGAGATCGCGGAGGCGTTGGTCGAGGACATGGACGAACCTATGCCCGTCTACCACCTCGGGGAGCTTTACCGCTTGGGCGAGGGCGGCGTGTGGGAGCCCCTCCCGCTGCACAAGCTAGCGTCGCTGGTCGCGGAGTACGCCGGGACGCTTGTCCTGTCGGGGAAGAACCCGAAGCCTCTGCGGATCGACCGCAAGGATCAGACGGGCGTATCCGCGATGATCTCCGACGCGCTTCGATCCGTCACGCCCGACCCGCTCCCGGTGACGGAGGGAGTCGCGTTTCGCGACGGGCTGCTCCTCGCGGACGGGACGTTCCGCGCCTTCGACGCGGACGACCATGTTGTACGCCCGCGCATCGTCCCGGCGGACTACCAGCACGCAAGGGGGACGCCGCCCCCGCCGCCCCTCCGCTGGCTGCGCTTCCTGCACGAAATCTACGCGGGTGAGCCCGACATTGTGGAGCGCGTGGCGGTCCTACAAGAGTTCGTCGGCGGTGCGTTGTTCGGCGTGTCGCCGCGCTACGCGAAGGCGATTCTGTTTCTCGGGGACGGCGCGAACGGAAAGAGCGTGCTCCTCAAGGTGATCTCTGCCTTGTTCCCGCCCGGGAGCCGGGAGGCGATCCCGCCCCAGCGGCTAGAGGGGCAGTCCTCCGAATACTACCGCGCCAAACTGCTCCGCTGCTCGATCAACGTCGTGAACGAGCTTCCGGAGAGCGAGCTTATGGAGACCTCCACGCTCAAGGCGGCTATCGCCGGGGACGAAATGCAAGGGCGCGACCCGACGCAGCAACCGTTTCGGGCGGCACCGCGCGCGGCGTGGATCGTCGGCGCGAACGGGCTCCCCCCGGTGCGGGACACCTCCGGCGGCTTTTGGCGGCGGCAGTTGATCCTCACGCACAACGTCACGTTTTCGGCGGGCAAGGCCGATCCCAACCTCGCGGAGTTCTTGATCGAGCATGAACTCGCCGGGATCGCGCGCTGGGCGGCGGAAGGCGGGGTGCGCTTGATCGACCGTGGCAGCTACACGCCCCTCGCGTCCAGCGATACGGCTATCGAGGCGTGGCGCATGGAAAACGACCATGTCATGCGATTCATGCACGATCACGGCGTTGGGGACGAGAGCGCGAACATGCCCGCTTCGCGTCTCTACGCCGCCTACCGCGCGTGGACGCAGAACAACGGTATGCACACGCTCGCGTCCATGCGGTTCTTCAAGCGGCTCCCCGCGCTTGGCTGGAAGCCGCGCCACACACGGAGCGGCAACGTCTACGCCGTCCGCATCGACGGCTTGCCGGGGTTCTCGTCCCCGTCGCGGCCCGCGAACCTTCCCCCTGTCGCTGCGGAAGCGTAGCGACCCCAACACCCGGAGATATGCCATGAATCCGTTCGTTCATTGGTCGCCGTCGCAGGTTGACACGTTCTCGCTCTGCAACCGCAAATGGTGGTACAACAAAATCATGGGGCTGGAGATCCCCGCACACCCGTCCGCCGTGATCGGCTCGGCCATGCACGCGGAGCTAGAGACCTACCTAGAGCACGGCGACCCCAAGGTGCTCGGTCCCATCGCGCGGGCGGGGCTGGAGTTCCTCCCGAAGCCGGGGACGGTGGTTATCGAGCACGACATCGGCCCCCTCGGTCTCACGGCGGGCGGGCTTCCCGCGCACGGGCGTATCGACGCTCTCGACCTCCGCTCGGAGCCGCCGGAAGTGATCGACCACAAGTCGATAGGCGACCTCAAGTGGGCAAAAACCAGCGAGGAACTCTCGAAGAACGTGCAGATGATCGTCTACGCGCGGGCGACGACCGTGGAGCTAGAGCGCATGGGCGTCCCGGCCCCGGTCGTGAAGGTCTCGCACATCGCGTACCAAACGAAGGGGGGGCACATCGCCCGGAAGACCTCCGCGCTGCTCACGCAGGCGCAGATCGCGAAAACGTGGAGCCATATCGACACGACCGTTCGGACGATGCGGGAAACCGCGTTGACCCTGTCACCTGACAGGGTTACTCCCACGAAGTCGGCATGCGATGCGTTCGGCGGGTGCCATTTCCGCGACCGCTGCAAGGCGTTGCAAGCGACCGCGCGTATCTCGACACCGACACCCGGAGAAACCCCGATGCCCGATCCCAAGGCCAACCCCCTACTTGCGCGCCTCGGCGTGAAAACCAAGGCCAGCGCGGAGGTGACGGTGGAAGCCGCCCCCGCTCCCACGCCGGAACCCGCTGCCGCGCCCGTGGCATCCGCCGGGAAGTCGTCCGTCCTCTCCCGGCTCCGCAAGGCGGTGGAAAACCCGCCCGTGAGCCTGTCCATCGTGCCCTCGGACGCTCCCACGGACGAGGAGGTCGCCGCTACTATCGCTGCGGAGGAGTCCGCCGTTGCGGACGCAGTCGTCGTACAAGAAGCGGATACCGCTGCGAAAGCTGCCGCCAAGGCGAAGCCTGCCGCGAGCGAGGACGCGAGCGACAAGACGCGCCGCCCCCGCAACGCGCTCCCCCGCCTCATGGCTCTCGGCTACTCCGGCGGCGACGTTTCGGGGATGGAAGTGGCGACCATGCACGCGGTCCTTGAGGGCAAGGTCAAGAAGGGCGACGAGATCCCGTCCCCGGCTCCCGTCCCGGCGGTGGCGGTGGCGGTGTCGGTTGTCGCGCCCGTCCCGGCGGCTACCATTCCTCCCGAAGTCGCCAGCCTTCCCGTCCCCGTCCCCGCTCCCGCGCCCGTGCCCGTGCCCGTGGAGGCTCCCCCCGTTGCGGGGCTGGTGCTCTACATCGACTGCCGCCCCACGAAGGGCGGTGATGCGCCTATCGACCTCACGGACCTCCTCGCGCCGCTCATGCGTGCGGTGGCGAGCGACGCGGGCACCGACCATTACACGCTGGTGCCCTACGGGCAGGGGCCAGCGCGTGTGGCCGCGCTCGTCGCCCGCAACCCGTGGACGACGGGCGTACTGTTCGCGGATAGCCGCGCCCCGGCGACGCAGGCGGTGCTGGAGGTGCTTCGCCCCTACGCGACCATGATCGTGCAGGGTCGTTAGCGTGGCGACCGCTGCCGACGCTCTCGCGCGCTCGCGTGCGATGCCCCGGCAGCGGACGACGGTCACGGACGGGGAGCGCATCGCGCGCCTCCCCGGCACCGTGGCGTGGAGCGTGGAGGACGAGAGTGCCCGCTACCGTACCCCTGCGGGCACGGCGGCGGGCGTTCTGCTACGTCCCGCGCAGGCACGCGCCCTCGCGCACCTGCGCGCCGCCGGGGGCCTGCTCGGGCCTATCGGGACGGGGCATGGGAAGGGACTGCTCACGATGCTGGCCCCGCACGCGGCGGGCGCGGAGCGGCCCGTCCTGTTGATTCCTGCGTCCATGCGCGTGTCCTACGCGGAGGAGCGCGCCAAGTTCGCGCCGCATTGGAACCTCGCGGAGCCTCGCGTCGTGTCCTACACCGACCTGTCGGTGGAGGCGGGCGCGGACCTCCTAGAGCGGCTCGCGCCGGATCTCGTCGTGGCGGACGAGGCGCACAACCTCCGGCACCCGGAGAGTGCGCGCACGCGGCGGTTGATCGGCTTCTTCATCCGTCACCCGGAGGCGCGGTTCGTCGCCCTGTCGGGCACGCTGACGAAGCGGAGCCTCGCGGACTACGCGCACCTCGCGGAGCTTGCCCTGCGCGAGCGCGCGCCCGTGCCGCTGGACCGCTGGGATCTCGCGGCGTGGTGCCGCATCCTCGACGCGCGCGGGGAGCCGCAGTCCGACGCAGATTGGCGCGCGCTCGCGCCCCTGTTCCCCGATTGGGAGGCGCACGGCGAGCGGCGGCAAGTCCTCGCGCGGCGGCGGTATCAGAGCCTGCTCACATCCTGCCCCGGCGTAGTCGCTACGAGCGACGCGAGCGTGGATGCGAGCCTGTACCTGCATGTACGCCCCCTCGCGCTGAAACCGGACAGTCCGATCCGCGATTCTTTGCGGGAGCTTGAAAAAACATGGACGCGCCCGGACGGCGAGGAACTCCCCGACCCGCTCGCGCTGGCGCGCGTAGGGCGGCAACTCTCGCAGGGCTTCTTTTACCGCTGGGTGTGGGGCGACGGCGTCCCCGATCTCGCGTGGCTACAGGCGCGCAACCGCTGGGCGGCGTGGGTGCGCCACACGCTCGGGCGGGGCCTCCCCGACCTAGACAGTCCCGCGCGCGTGGAGAAGGCTCTCCGGGCGGGGCGGCTGCGGGACGAGCGTGGCGCGGCTCTCCTGCGCGCGTGGGACGCGGAGGAGCACAAGCTGCCGCCCCCGGTGGAGGCGGTGTGGTTCTCTGACGAGGTAATTCGTGACGCGCTGCGCTGGGCGGTGGATCGTGTGGAGCGGGGCACGGGCGGGATCGTGTGGTACGCCGACGTTGCTATGGGCGACCGCCTGCGCGCGTGCGGTCTCCCGGTCTACGACGCGGGCGAGGAACCGCCCAAGGTGATCGACCCGGACTGCCCCGTAGTCGCGTGCAGCATCGCGGCGCATGGCACGGGCAAGAACCTCCAAGCGTGGGCGGACAACCTTGTCCTCGCCATGCCGACCTCGGGCGACCTCGCGGAGCAACTCGTCTCCCGCACGCACCGTGCGGGGCAAGAAGCCGACGAGGTGCATGTCGAGACCTACGCGCACACGCGCTTTCTCCGCAAGGGCTTGTTTCAAGCCCTCAAGGACGCACGCTATATCGAGGACACGTTCGGCACGCCCCAGCGGCTCTGCTACGCAACGTGGACGGAGGGTCGTCCGCAAGACGAATCGGACGCGCCTTTCCCCTTGCACGCCCGATAGGGGTAGGCTAGGCTCAACCTGTCGCGGGTTTCCCGTCGGGTTCCCCGCGACCTCAACGTGAACAACAAGAGGTGACCCGTGGGTCTATTTGGTGGCATCGACAAGGCGCAAGGCAACTTCGGAGGAAACTACATCCGTACCGGGACGCATACCCTTGAGGTGATGCGGATCAAGATCGGCAACACCCGGAAGGGCGTAGCGTTCATGGCGGTTGACTTTGAGGTTTTGGAGACCTCAAACCCGGAGCATGTCGTCGGAAGCACCGTCAATTGGTTCAACGGCGCGGACAAGGACGGGTTCCTCTCCAACGCGAAGTCGCTCGCGGTCGCGCTCCTCGGCTCCGCTGCGGGGGAAGCCGTGGACGAGAGCACGGTGACGGAAGAGACGATGGAGGCTCTTTGCGCCGGGGACGGCGAGGATGTGAAGGGAGTCAAGATCAAGGCCGATGCCTTCCTCGTTGATACGAAAAAGGGGGGAAAGTATACGAAGATCCTGTGGGAGCCGATTGTCGGCTAGAGCCCCCTCTTCGTCCGATGAACCCCGCCCCGGCACGCACGCGCGACCGGGGCGGCTCATTCCTGCCCTGCCTTGGAGCATGCCGTGCGGATCTTCGCTTGGGACACCGAAACGTGGCGCATCGTGCGGGGTCGTACTGCGCCCCCGCTGGTCTGCCTGTCGTACTGCTGGGACGGTGGCGACAAGGGCGTAGTGTCCGCCCCGGAGGGGCTCGCGCTGCTCCGGCTCGCGTTGATGGACGCGGACACGGTCCTCGTCGGGCACAACGTCGCCTTCGATGCGTGCGTGGCGTGCGCGGCGGACGAGAGCCTGCTTCCCCTGTTCTTCGCCGCCTACGCGCAGGGTCGCGTGCGTTGCACGATGGTGCGCGAACTGTTGATCTCCATCGCGGACGGTACGCTGGAGACCAACGGTAGGCCCAAGCGTTTCTCGATGGAGGCGATCTGCTTCGACCGCTTTGGCGAAGACCTGTCTGCGGAGAAGAAGGCGGACTCGTGGCGGCTCAACTACCACCGCCTCACGGGCGTACCGCTGGAGGAGTGGCCCCCGGAAGCCCTCGCCTACCCCGTGCGGGACGCCGTGCGGACGCTTCGCATGTACGAGGCGCAGGCGTTCGACGGTTGCCCCATCGTCAACACGGACGGGTCGCTCGTTAACGAGGGGGAGCAGACGGCGGCGGCGTTCTCCCTCGCGCTGGCGGGCGTGTGGGGGATGCGGACGGACTCGGAAGCCGTGGAGAAGCTCGCTGCGTCCTTTACGGCGCGCTCGCAGGAACTCGCGGCGATCCTCCGCGAAGAAGGCATCCTCCGCGATAGCGGCGTGAAGGACACCAAGCGGGTCAAGGCGTTGGTGGAGGAAGCCTACGCCGTGCTCGGGCAGGAGGTGAAGCGCACCAAGACGGGCGAGGTGTCCACGGAGCGCGCGGTGCTCGCGAAGACCTCGCACCGGGGCCTCCTCGCGCTCGCGGAGAGCACGGGCGTGGAGAAGATGCTCTCGACCTACGTCCCGGTGTTGGCGCAAGGTGCGCGGACTCCGATCAACCCCGGGTGGAACGTCCTCGTCGCGACGGGGCGAACGTCCTGCCGGGAGCCCAACCTCCAAAACCTTCCGCGCAAGGGAGGCATCCGCGAGTGCTTCGTGCCGCGCGCGGGCTGGCTCTACGCGGCGGCGGACTATTCGACGCTGGAGCTATGCGCGCTCGCGCAGGTGTGTCTCGACCTGTTTGGCTGGTCGAATATGGCGGACGCGCTCCGGGCGGGGCAGGATCTCCATGTCCGCATGGCGGCGAACATTCTCGGCGTCCCCTACGAGGAGGCGATCACGCGCTACCTCGCGGGCGACGAAGAGGTCGCGGAGAAGCGGCAACTCGCCAAGGCGGCAAACTTTGGCTACCCCGGCGGGTTGGGTGCGGAGAAGTTTCAAGCCTACGCCCGGGACTCCTACGGCGTGGTCATTGACCTCGATACGTCTCGGGAGCTAAAAGCTACATGGCTGGCAACGTGGCCGGAGACGCGACAGTTCTTCGACAACGTCAACGAGCAGTTAGGCTACCGCGACTCCTTCACGCTGGAGCAACTGCGCTCCGGGCGGCTGCGCGGCGGCGTGGGCTACTGCGACGGGTGCAATTCCTATTTTCAAGGGCTGGCGGCGGACGGCGCGAAAGCCGCCATGTGGCGGATCGCGCAGGAGTGCTACCTCGGGTTCGGGGACGCATGGCCGCGCGACGGTCGCGCCCCGTCGCCCCTGTTCGGGGCGCGCGTGGTCGCGTTCATCCACGACGAGTTTCTGCTGGAGGTCCGCGACGACGCGAACGCCGGGGCCGCTGGCGACCGCCTCGCGGCGGTCATGGTCGAGGGCATGGCGCGGTACATTCCCGACGTTCCAATCAAGGCGGAACCCGTGCTCATGGGCCGCTGGCTCAAGGGCGCGAAGACGACCCGTGACGCAACCGGGAAGCTGATCCCGTGGACACCCAAGGAGAAGAAGGCGTGAGCGATACCCTGTTGATCAATGGCGACTGTATCGAGACCATGCGCGGGTTCGACGCGGGCAGCGTGGACGCAGTCGTGTGCGACCCGCCCTACCACCTCACCAGCATCGTGGAGCGGTTCGGGAAGCCCGACGCGGCTCCCTCCGTGGTGCCCGAAGGCGGGAGCGGCGTCTACGCTCGCGCGTCCAAGGGCTTCATGGGCCAAACGTGGGACGGTGGCGATATTGCCTTCCGCGCCGAAACGTGGCGCGAGGTGTGGCGCGTCCTCAAGCCGGGGGGCTACCTGCTCGCCTTCAGCGGCACGCGCACCTATCACCGCATGGCGGTGGCTATCGAGGACGCCGGATTCGAGATTCGTGACTGCATCGGGTGGCACTACGGATCGGGATTCCCAAAAAGCCTGTCCGTGTCCTCCGCTATCGACAAGGCAGCGCGAGGCACCCCGTGCGGCAGCACAAAAGGCGACCCTATGAAGCGGGGGAAGGGCGCGCTACCGTTCCGCGTAGTGTTAGCGGTGGGCGGGAGCACCGGTCGCGCGGCAACGAGACTTACGGACGACTACGACGCATATGTTCCCGCCACCGACGACGCGAAGCGTTGGGCCGGATGGGGCACGGCTCTAAAACCCGCGTGGGAGCCGATCTGCGTGGCTCGCAAGCCCTTGGAGGGCACCGTCGTGGGGAACGTGCTCAAGTATGGCACCGGGGCGATCAATGTGGATGGGTGCCGCGTCCCGCACGGCGGCGATGTGGACATGGACGCAGTTCAGCGGCAGCAGAACTCCGGGGGAGTCATTGAGGGCGCGTTCGGTGCCGCCGCGCTCGTCGGAAAGGAGATCGCCACCTACAAGGAAGGGGGCCGCTGGCCCGCCAACGTGATCCTCTCGCACGGCCCCGACTGCGGCGAGGACGGGTGCGCGCCGGGATGCCCGTGCGCCGCGCTGGACGCGCAGAGCGGCGGGGACGGCGCGTCCCGCTACTTCAACCGCCTGCCCATCGAAGCGGAAGACCTCGTCCCATTTATCTACGCGCCCAAGGCGGCGAGACGCGAGCGGGAGGAAGGCTGCGACGATCTCCCGGCGCGCACGGGCGCGGAAGCCGTGGAACGTGCGGAGGGAGCCGCGAGCTTGCGTTCTCCGCGCACGGGGGCCGGGAGGACCGCCAGCGAGGTCCGCAACAACCATCCCTGCGTGAAGCCCGTCAGCGTGATGCGCCACCTTGTCCGCCTCGTCACGCCGCCCGGGGGGCTGGTGCTTGACCCGTTCATGGGTTCGGGGACGACGGGTATCGCCGCCGTGCGCGAGGGGTTCGACTTCGTCGGCATCGAAATGAATCCGGAGTACCTCTCAATCGCGGAGGCCCGTATCGAGCACGCCAAGGCGAAGGGCTAGACCAACCCCGCAGCGAACGTATGGATCGCCTGCTTCCCCTCGCGTGTATGTAGCCAGCGTTCGACGTAGGGGAGGTCGAGGTTCGGATGCTCAAAGGAGGGGTCGTCCGTGCGCTGCCACGCGAGCCAGCCGTTGCGCTGCGGAATGTCGAAGCCCCACCAGCGCAAGGTCTCCGCGAGGTGCTGCCCTACCGCCGCTGCCTTCCAATGGAGGCCCGCGACGAGTATGCCCAGCTTCTTCCCGCGCATGGGATAGGGCTCGCCCCACGACGATCCCCGGTTCTCTAGCGTGTCCATGCGCTCGATCACCTTCTGCGCGAGCGCGGAATGACTGCCCCATCGGACGGAGGTCGAGAATACGACAACGTCCGCCCACGCGAGCGCGTCGTAGATCACGGGCATTTGATCCACGCCGCCGTACTGCTCGGGGTGCTTGACGCTCTCGGAGTGCGCCCAGCAACGGTAGGGGCCGCTCGCGGGGTTCGCGCAGTCCTTTTTTCCGTTCGCGTAGCACGACAGGTTGCGAACGATGTGGAGATCGTTCGCGTTGATCACGCGCACGGTCGCGCCGGGAGACTGCGCCTCGATCTCCGCGAGCGCGGCGTCGAGCATGGCAACCGACGTACTCTTGTCGGGGTCGTGCGTCGTCGTGATCAAGCCCAGCACGTTCATCCTTCGTCGTCGTCCTCGTCGTCCGCGCCGTTCTTCCTCTTCGCGAGGAGACTGTAGCCGCCTGCGGGGCGCAGGGAGGTGGCGACGATGTAGCCCAGCGTGTAGAGCAGGGTGCGGGTAAGCATCTTGCGCTCGTTGAGGGCGGGGACGGCTTGCGTGAACCGCGCCAGCCCGTAGCCAACGAGCGTGACGAGGGCAATTTCTGCGACGAGGGGGATCTTCTTCATCGGGGGGTCTCCTGCATGGCAACGTCGGCTTTTCGCCAAACCCACAAACTCCAATAGGACACGCCCACGCCCGTGAGGAACGTGAGCGCGCGAAGTGTAGCCTCCTCGCGCGGGAGGCGGGAGGCGGCGTACATCACCAGCGGCCCGCCTAGCAGACCCGCCGCGAGCCGGAGGGGCTGCACCGTAGTCTGCTCTACGTCGTAGGCGACGCACAGGTAGGGCCGCTGCTCGGGGAGCGCGGTGCGCGTCACGGTGCCCGCGTCGGGGAGCGACTGCCCCTTCACGCCGGGGTAGCCGTAGTCCGGGCCATAGGCGATGCCGGAAACAAGGGGGACGGCGGATAGGGTCACGGTAGGGTTTCCTCGTCTTCGTCGGGGTTGCGGCGCGGGCGGGCGGTGCCCTTGTTGACCATCTTGCGGAACAGGGCTTCCGTCCACGGGCCAATAGCACGCGGACCCTTGGTCACGAAGAGCGCGAACGCTTCCGCGAAGGCTTCCTGCGGGTTGGTCGCGCCGTAGTCGGTGATGTGCTCGGTCATGGCGCGTCCGCGCGCGTTTCCGTACTTGCGCGCGTTCTCCTGCATGGAAGCGAGAAGCCTTTCCGGGTAGGCGGTGCGTACAAGGCCGCGTGCGAGGTAGTGAAAGACGGCGTTTTTTTCCGCGTCGAGGTCGGGCAAGGTGTTGACCCACGCAGCGGCTACCCCCTCGCGTATTGACTCCGGCTCATAGGCGTAGGGGTGGAGGACGGTCTCGTTGAACGCGGGGTAGTACGTCGCAAATTGGTCGATTAGCGGCTCGGTTACGTCGAATTGGCTGCTCTTGATCTTCTCGTCCCATTCGTAGCGCGCGTCGGCGGGCATGAAACGGAAGTAGTAGCGGTGTCCAAGTTCGTGGATAAACTCGTATCCGTCGTCCGATTCGATAGCCGCGTTGAACAGTCCTACCGTGTCTGCGACGGGGTCGTAGGTCGCTGCCGCGCTTCTGCCGGAGTTGTAGAAGTAGACCTCGACGCGCAGTCCGTTCAGCACGCTCCCGAAGCCGTCGCGCCGGAGTCGCTCCTCGGCAGCGTCGTTGACCGCGACCATGTGCCGGAGGGTCTCCCGGTCGCCTGCCTCGCGCTCGCCGCCCATGACGGTGTAGCGCGTGCGACCCGCGTAGAAAGTCTCGGTGAGCGGTGCGCGGGTTTGTACGCCCCGTTCGACAAAATACACCTTCAACGCCTTGAGAGCCTCTCGCCACGCACGCTGGTATCGGCGTAGCCTCTTCTCGGCTTTGGCTTTCGTGTCGGATACGGAGATGGTGTACCCGCTGCCGCTATGCCATACGAGCGAGACTATGTCACTTGCGCGCATGGTTGCGGCTTCCCAAGCGTGCTTGCGGAGGTCTTTGTCCGCGTAACGCCACTCTTCTTCGACCTTATGCTGGGAGGAAGGGAGCAGGTAGCCATAAACGAGCGCGTGGAGCGTGGCGGCGAGGTCATTGACCTCGCTTCGCAGGCTATACGCTTCTTCCATTGTGGACAGGCTGCGAAGCCGCTTGGCAACGCCCGCGACGCGCTCGCGGAAAGCGTCGGCTACGCCCGCCCCGATGCGCCAATAAGAGCCGTGCTTCTCAATGGCAACCGTGTGCGCCTCTGTTGTGAGGTACTCCGTGATGGCTTTCCGTGCGGCGACGCTGAACAGGCGTGAGTGTTCGCCGTTCCCCATCCACTCCTGTAGGCGAGGGCGAGCCGCGAGGTATAGGGCTTCCTCCATCGTCACAATGGCGGTGCTGATCTCGTCGTAGGTCACCGCGTCCTCCGGCGGTAGCGGGTGTCGTCGGCTTCCGTGCGTCGTTCCAGCCGCCGCCACAGATCGCGGATCGCGGGATGCCACCGGACGACGCTACCGGGGGCGGCGCGTTCCTTCCGGGTGGCTTGCGCGTGCAAGAGTCGTCGCCCTTCCGGGTCTGCGTCGAGAGCGCGGGCGACCGCGAGGGGGAGGCACAGGCGAACGTGCCCGGAGGGGGTGCGGTTGGACGGTGCGCCGCAGGCATCACCGTAGTCCACGCTTCCGTCCCGGCGCGGGATGATCACGCGCCATTTCTGCGTCGTCCACGCCCACGACCGATAGCCGGGGGCGGGGTTGCGCTTGCGACCGACGAGAGCGTCGCGCTCGTCCATCTGCGCGGCGACCTCGCGTGCCCACAGGATGCCGTCGTGGCTTCCCCACAAGCCCCACGCGACAACGCCGGGGGTAATGTCGCCCCGGCGCGCTCCCGCGCTGCGGAGGTCAACGGCGTGGCGAGATCCGTAGTTGACCATGCGCCGCACATCGCGCGGCGTGACGGTCGGTTCTAGGGCTAGCTGGAGAGCGCGACCGACACCTATGTCCGTCCCGCCCCGGTGCCCGTCGCGGAACCGCTGCTCCAAGGCTTCCACCGCCGCCTCGCGCACCTCCGGCGGCGGCACGAAGTCGATCCCGGCGTAGTGCGTCCGCATAAGGTCCGCGCCCGTGTCGCCCGCGCTGCGCCCGGAGGGCGTTTTCTGCATGGCTGCGACGTAGTGCCGCACGCGCTCGGGCGTGAAGCCCAGCGCGGCCACGCGGCGAGCGAGCGCGGCGGGAACGCGGGACACTACTTGACGCGCTGCTGGAGCAGGTAGGCGGCGTTGTTGAGGTTGTCCGCGATCCCGGCGAGGACGTTGTTCGCGGCGAGCGCGTGGCGTCCCTCGTTAGCGTCGTCCGCGAGGTCGATAGCGGTGATCGTGGCCTCGACCATGCGGAGCGCGCCCTCGGCGGGACGGGCGGTGCGCCAGCCCTTCGCGTGGAGCAGGGCACCCGCACGATCCCACGACGCGACGGCATCGAGCGCATCCGCGCCGAATAGGGCGGCGATCAGTTCCGCGACGCGGTCGATCTCCTCCAAACGCGCCTTGTAAAGCCTCTCGTAGAGCAGGTGATCGCCGTACTGCGGGTCGCCCTCGGCCTGCCAATGGAGCGTCCACAGGACATGGTGCAGCGCACGAAGCGACGCCCAAACGTCGAGGAGTGCGGACTTGCGGCTAGTGGACATGCGAAACGCTCCCGGCGCAGGGTAGCGCGGGGAGCGTTGGTGGGCACGGGGCGGTGTGCTACGCCTAGTAGGTCGGGGGGAGGGTGTCGATCACGTTCCCGGCAGCGTCGAACACGGTCGTCGCGCAGGAGAGGCAGGGCTTGTAGTAGCGGTTCTGCGATTCGGGCATCGAGGCGTAGGCGGCGGCTTCCGTTGCCACGCCCTCCATGCGCTCGATCTCGCGCTGGAGGAGGAGGTTCGCGTAGACGAGCGCGAGGCAGGCGGTGACGAGGGTGGAGAGCACGCGGGCGGGAGTGAAGGCAGGCATAGGAGGCTCCGGGTCAGTCGGGGTGTTGAGACGGGGTTTCATGCCCGCACCCTCCCTTACCGTAGGGGTTGGCATCCGGCAACGGTGTAGCACACTTTTTTTCGCGCGGTGTCGGCAGTCGCGGTAGGCTCCCCCGCGTACAGGAGCGCGTACCGTGGCAGCTACCGCGATTGCAGGCCCGCAAGGGCGAGTAGATATTGTCTTCGACATGGTGACACCCACCGTCGCCGCGAGCGAGACGTTATCGCTCAAGCTGACCCGCGCCTTCCGCGTGATCGGTGCCCGCGTGATCTGCGAGACCGCAGCCGTCAACGGTTTGATCGATGTGCGAAAGGGCGCGTCCTCCGTCACCGGGACAATCCCGTGCGCGACGCTCAACGCCGTGGCGGACGGGGGAGTCGTGGACAACGCCTTTTCGACTTTCGCTATTGGCGACACGCTCAACATCGTCGCCACCGCCCCCGGAGCGAGCGTGCGCGGTATCGTTATCGTGCAGACAGTTCCCGTTCCGTTTGCGAATCAAACAACCGTCACGGGCGTTTAGCCCTCTTTCCCCGCTCTACAGGAGTCTTCCATGCCCGCTACCGCCACCGTTGGCTATCAGAACGCCACCGACATCGTCGTTGACATGATTTCCGCCGTCCCCGCCGCCACGACGGAGACCTTCTCGATCAAGGCCACCCGCGCCTTCAAGGTCGTGGGGGTCTCCTGCATCGCGGAGACCACCGCCGCTGCCTCCACCGTCGAGGTTCGCAAGAACGCGACCGTGATCATCACGGGCCTCGCGATGGTCACCGCCAACGCCGTCACGAACGCGGCTACCCTCGTTGCGACGGCTCTCGATTTCGCCGTGGGCGACACGCTCAACGTCGCCGTGACCTCCGGCGCGGGTGTCACCGCGCAGGGCGTGATCAGCGTCCGCACGGAGCCGCTCGCCCTTGGCGACGCTACGGTCGTCACCGGGGTTTGATCCCACTCTTTTCGGCGTGACAGACAACACGCCCCCGGTAGGCTCGCGCTTACCGGGGGCGTTGTTGCGTCCGGGGGGGACTACAGGCGGATGGTTGTGATCGCCATGCGCTCGGCCACAACCTTTCCCTCGCGGTCGATGGAGATAGAAATAACGTCCGCGTCTGCCATAGCGGCGCGCAGGAGCGCGACCGCTTCGCGCAGCGTATCCATCTGCCGGAAGAGCGTGTCCATCGGGGACGGGGGGAGCGCGATCACGGGCGTGGCGACCGGGACAGGCGCGGGAGCCGGAGCCGGAGCCGCCTCGATTTTCGAGTAGCGTGCGAGAGACGAGCACGCGATCTCGTCGGACACGCCGTACTCAAAGCAGGTGGCGACGAACGTCGTCGCGACAAGCGACACGGTACGGTGCATGGAGTTGCCACGCGGGGAGACGATCCCCATCTTTTTGCGGGCTTCCGCGAGGAGCGGGCGGCAACCGTCGCCGTGGAGGTCCGTGAGGTCGGCGTTCGTCGCGCCGGGGTTTGACGCGAGCGACGCAATCACGCGGCGCATGTTTGCGTCGCTTCGGCGGGTGGGGGTAGGGGGCATGTGAACCTCGGGTGCAGGTGTCGGGGTAGCCGCCTCGACCGGGGCGGCAGCGGGAGGCGCGAACGCCTCGGGGACGGGAAGAGCGCAGTAGCCGTAGCGGACGAGCGACGCTGCGCTCTCCAGCCACTTGCGGGAGATCGGGACGTAGGGCACGACCAGCCGCCGCGCGTGGTCGCGGGCGGCGTTGGAGAGCGTGTGGGAGACCATATCGGTCACGACCATGATCGCGTCTACCCGGACGTAGTCGGCGGGAAAACGGTCGGTCTTCCATCCGACATGGCGGACGATCCGCACGGTTGCGCCGTCCGGGGCGGTCATGGTCTCCAGCCGGGGCGTGACCTTGCGGGCGACAAACTCGCCCTGTCCGCCGACAAGTAGGACGCGGTGAGGGGTCACCAGCGGACCCCTTCGACGCTGCGGGCCTCTGCGTCGATAATCGCGTCCCACAGGGAATCGCGCAGGGCGCGGAGGGACGGGTCGCGTTCGCACGCGGCGTCCAGCACGGCGAGGATCGCGCGGGCGGTGGCTAGGTCGAGCATGGCAGCTTTCAAGGCGGCTCCGGGTAGGGGGTTGACATACCCCAACGTGTCACCCGTCGTCAAGGGCTGGCGTGCGTTTTTGTTGCGTCCGGGGTAGTAGGTCGAGGAGAGGGCGCGCGCTTGGGGCTGTTTTTGCGGTTTCCCGCCTCGCCCCCGTTGGAAGCCGAACCGCGACACGACGGGGACGCGCGCCCTCTCCCCCGTATAAGAACAGGAGTGCCCCTATGGCCCGTCGTCCCTCCATCCCGCAGCGCAAGAATACGAACTTCGCGGATGCCTACGAATGGGTGGCCGATGTGCGCGACTACACGCGACGCATCAAGGACGGCCCTGTGAAGGCGACGGACCTTGCGGGACAAGCGCACATCAACGAGATCGCGCAGCGCGTAGAGAAGGCGTTGGACGACCTTGGGCGCGTGCTCCCCGGCGGACAGGTGGATCGGGTGTACGTCGAACTGATCGCCCCGCTGCGGGTCTACCTCGCGCTCGTAGTCGTTCCTCGTGCCCTGTGGGCAGAGCCCAAGGCGCAGACCATGCTTCGTCTGAAAAAAAACACCGCCGCCCGCCGAACCGCTCGCGGCCCGCGCCGGGACACCAGCGGACGCTTCGTGAAGTCTTTTTAGAGCCTTAGATGCTCCCATCGCCGCCCCCCTTGACGCAGCCCCTTCCGCCCTTGCGGATGCGCTTGCGGCTGCGAGCGACGCACCTGTGGAACAGGTGGGGACCGACGCTGGTGTTCTTGTTCCTGTAGCCGTCGCGCGGATGCCCCCTCAACCCCT
>Ga0181349_1000040_pt1 | contig 43735 bp, 52 predicted proteins | sample Su13VDMM110SD_FD_130106 | JGI IMG/M metagenome (GOLD analysis project Ga0181349, IMG submission 130106) | Freshwater viral communities from Lake Michigan, USA - Su13.VD.MM110.S.D | ecosystem: Environmental > Aquatic > Freshwater > Lake | place: USA: Michigan | collected 2013-07-16 | reverse complement strand
TTGCCGAGAGGGTCCGCGCCCCAGTTGTAGGAGCCGATCCGGCCAGCGCCCGGAACGCGCGTCTGGAAGTGCTGTAGGATTTTGGTGTTCCGGCCCATCGACATATTCTGGGCGCGCATCCGCCAGCGCATCACCCAGCCCGACAGGTCGTCCGTGGCCGGGCGACTGATGCTGTTGTTGAGCACCGAGAAGTCTGGGTAGCCGAGGTTGGGCGGCGCGAAGGCGTCGCCGTGCGCCGAGTATGATTGCAGCAGCAGCCTGATCTGCGTGATCCGGCGGTGGTTTTCGTCGTCCGCCATCTTCGGGGAGACGCTGCCGGTGCGGGCGCTCAGTGCGCCGCCGGTCTTCGTGTAGCGACCGTGCTTGGTGCTATCCATGCTGTAGCAATAGAGGATGTCGCCGTTGGCCCTTGCGCCGATGTCGGCGACCATCTTGTCGTAGGCATCGTTCGTCCCGTCGGGCGTCGAGAAGTATTCGACCGTGGGAACCTCGGTCCCGATGTTGATCTCGATAGCCGAGACCGCATCGTCCGCCGTTACAACGCGGCGAAGATGGGCGATGTTCGCCAGTCCGCCGGGCGCGGGTGAATAGAAGAACTTCTTGACCTTTGCGTCGGTGTCGAAGTCTGTCCGCCAGTGTTCAACCAGAGCCATGCCCGGCCTCCTATTTGCTGAAGCGCGCGAGCGCGTAGATGCGGCTGTTGGCCATTGCGTAGAAGTCTGTCTGGCTTGAGACCACCGCCTCCTCCACTGGGGTCCGGCGGTCCACCCTCACGAGGTAGAACAGGCTCGACACCGGATCGCGGGCGATCACGCCAACATCTCCAGCCAGCCAGCGCCCGGCGGCGACCTGATCGACCGCGTTGAAGTCCCTGATCTGGAGATACTCAGCGTCGTTGAAGCCGACGATCTTGATGACCATCCCGCCCTCTGCCGGGCGATCTGCCGGGAACCTGACGTGAAGGTAGGTGTTCGCAAAGGTGTTGTTCGGCAGCGGGGTCAGCGGGGTTACCACCAGACGAGACGCCAGCCCCTCTCCAATCGCCGAGGTTCCGACGACATGGTAGGAGGGTGTCTTTGCAGGGGCGAGGGCGTCGCTCGGGCTGACCGTGTAGTTGGTCATGACGAGGACGAACTTGTCGATGTCCGCCCTGTAGCGGATCAGCACGACCCCGTTGTCGGCCCACGCCGGAACGGGCAGGAGGTCAGCCGTGTGGCTCGTCAGGGGCTTGGTCCCGATGCCGTCGATGTTAAGCGTGACGGTGCCCGAACTGTTCGACACCGCCATCGGGCAGAGGAACAGGTCGTTGACGTTATAGGCCCCGAGGTTGCCGTATTGCGTGACCGTGACAATGGCGTTGGCGGTTGATGCGCCGGTCCTGAAGAGAAGGGCAAACCTGCCGTCTTGGCTCAGGTTGTTCGGGTAGACCAGAAAGTAGACGCCACTCACCGCCGCATACTTGAGGAGGGCAAACTGGCCAGCGATCAGGGAGTTTGCCAGCAGGGGTATGCCGGATGCGGCGCGGACGGGGCGCGCTGTCCCGCCATCCACGCCCGCCACCGAAAGCGTCACGGCCCCGGTGTTGTTTGCGGTGATCGGAAGGAGGAGGAGCTGGTCGGCAGCCCCATCAATGATGGCCGATCCTGCCGCAGCCGCGCTGACAAGGGCGTTCGCAGTGCCCGTCGGGGCCGTCAGAGACACGAGGCTGCCCACCGCACTCTCCGCAGCCGCCGCAGCCGCCGCAGCAGCAGACGCTGCCGCCGCTGCTGCCGCCGCCATCGTGGCCGAGGGGGTCGAGGCGAACTGCTCACGCAGGCGGTTGTGCCGCAGCGCGGCACGGTCGAGAGCCTCGTTCAGGTTCTTCAGCCGGGAGCCAGTGTCGGACCAGACCTGCGTCTGCGTTTGGGCGGGGGCCGCCCTCACATACAGGTTGCCCAGTGAAACAGAGGCTGCGCCGACCAGCAGGTTGACGGTGCCGCCCTCCAGCACCGCGCCGGTCACGTCTGTGTTGACGGTGACGGTGTAGTTGGCGGGGGAGATGATCGTCTCGACGACGCCGAGGAGCTGGTAGACCTCAAGCTCGCGGACGCCTGCCGTGCTGTAGGCCTTGAAGGCGAACGGCAGGGCTTGAGCCAGCCCGGTGGGGGTGAACGGCCCGGCGGTCAGGCTGGTTACGGCAATGGTCATTCGAGCGTCCCACGGTCATCACGACGTTGGCTGCCCCCGCCTTACATCAGTCGCGGGCAGAGCACCACTCTCGCGTCTGCTCGACGCGGTTCTCAAGGCGGGCAGCTCGGGCACCGTGCTGGCTCTCACCGAGGATGTAGCGAACGTACAGGTCGCCCAGCGCGCCGATCCCGGCGATGTCCAGCTTGAGCTGCTGGTCCTCGGTCAGGCCGACGCGGTCGGCGTCAGCCTCGACGGCGGCGGCTGCCGACGGCGGGCATGGGTCCGGCTTGATCGGGAGGGTGGGATCGGGGGTCGGCGTGCAGGCGGCCAGCGCCAGAGCAGCGACAACGATCAGCGAACTGTGACTGCGGCGCACGCTTCGGCCCTCCCGACTTGACGGCCCCGCGCGAACAGCTCCGCGCCAGTGCCCCTGCAAACAACGTCTGCCGCCTCGCTCTGGGCGACGGCGGTGCTGCTGACCCGGAGGACTTGCGCCTCAAGGTCGTCGATCTTCCGGTCACGGGCACCGATGCCCTGCTCAAGCTGGACGATCTTGTCGCGAGCGTCGGCCAGCTTGTCGCGGGTCCACGCCAGAGCGCCGAGGATGGCGAGGAACGCCACCGCAGTGCCGATCAGGATGTAGCCCTTGGTCGTCAGCATCACAGCCCCACAGCCCAGAGGCGGGCCTTGGTGGCCACCTCGTCCAGTCGCCGCAGCCAGCCGCGCCCGAAGGTGGGGAAGGTGTCGAGCGAGCGATAGAAATCCTCACGGATGTCCTCAAGCCGCTCGACTATGCGGGCGGCGTTCCCGGTCACGGCGGCGATGGTCTTCGGCCCGATCTGGCCGTCCTCGACAACACCGGCTGCGCGCTGGAGATAGCGGGCGGCGCGGTTGGTGCCGCTGTTCACGGCGAGGTCGAAGACCATGTAGTCCACCCCGGCTGGCAGCTTGTCGCACTTCGTCTTCAGCCAGTAGCCGTCGCGGTAGACCGGCGCTGCCGTCTCGGGCGTCAGCAGGCGCACGTCGTCCTTGTCGACGTCGCCGTCGCCGTCGATGTCCAGACGGTAGGCCCTCGCCGTGCCGATGGTGACGCCGAGGTTCGTCGCGCCACCGGGGTCTCGGGGGTGATCGACGTAGCCGCCCTCGTGGCGCAGGACCGCCTTGAAGCAGCGGTCGAAGCGTTCTTGCTCGGTCACAGTCCCGGCTCCTTGATGCGTGCGGCCTCGTCGTCCGCCGCCTGCGCGACCTGATCGGCGGCGCGAGCTGCGGTCGGGCCAGCCGGGTTCTGCGCGTTCTTGGCCCCCACGCTGCTGCCCCACCGGAAAGCGCCGTAGGAGACGGGGATGCCGAGGATCGCGGTAGCCAGTGCCGAGACGATGGGGGCGACGGCAGGGTCCAGCTTGAAGACGAACAGCCCGCCGACGATGCCCGCCACGATCACCAGCGATCCGATGACGGCCAGCGCGTCGAGCGTGGCGTAGTTGCGGTCGGGGAGGTTCACGGCGTCGGCTCCTCGTCGTCCTCGGGCAGGGCGTCCTGCTTATACAGGCGCTCGCCGGACTGGGATAGCTGGGTCAGGTTGCGGTTTTCCCCCTCGGCCAGCTCGGCGCGGAGGCGCATGGTGTCGCGCTCTGACCGGAGACGCTCGACCTCATGGCGCAGCACGGAGTTTTCCTTTTCGAGAGCCTCGTTGCGTTGCTGCGCGACGAGGAGGGCGTCCTCTACCCGGCGCAGCCTGTCCTGAAGGTCGCTGATGTCTCCGGCCTGCCGGTCGGCGATGGCGCGGAAGGCGTCCGTGAGCGCCTCCATCGTCTTGTGCTCGGCATCGGCAGTGACGTTCAGCGTGTCGGCCTCGACCTTCAGGTCGCGGATCAGATCGGACCCTGACCGCCAGCGGCGAAACAGCTCTCCAACGCAGAGCGTGAGCAGCCCGCTCACCACACCGACGAGGGCAATCTGTACGCTGGCGTCCATTACTTCTGATCCTCCTGCGGCCCCTTGGCGAGGCCCGACATCCAGTCGATGACCCCATCAGGGTTCTGCTCTCCGTCGGCGACGTCCGTAGCATAGTTCACCGACCGCGCAAGTTGTGCTGTGCCCGGCAGCCCGAGCGCGAAGCCGACGGAGTTGATGGCGTGCGACGGCCAGCGCCGCGAGACCTCACCGTCCTCACTGAAGGCCAAGTCCCACGCATCCTGCCCCAGCTTGCCGAACTCGTCGCCGATCCGCCCCATCGCCGTCTGCCCGACCGGCCCGGCGTATTTCCCGGCAGCCTTGCGCTCGGCGGCACCAGCGAAGTCGCGGACCACCGGGATGCCCGAGAAGGCACCGAACAGGACGTTGCGCCCGAACCACGCCATGATGGCCATGACCGGGTCTTCCTCGTCCTCGAAGTCCGGCCAGTCGCCAGACATGAGGGCGTCGGCGATGGCGGGCAGCAGCATGACGGCAGCGAGCTGGTAGGCGGCGTGAGTGCGGTTCACGCCGTTCTTCAGATCGGTCGCGGCACCGCGCTGGATGTTGTAGAGGGCGTTCGCCCAGCCGTAGGCGAAGGTGACCATCTTCGTCACCTCGTTGTTCCGCTGGATCGCGGAAAGGGTAGAGGCCCGGCCCGACCCCTGAGCGCCCTCGGCGGCCTTGTCGGCGAGATAGACCGCCGTCTCCTCATCCCGGCCATCAGCCAGAGCGCGGTCGTAGGCCGCGATCCATGTCGGCCCCGACACGACAAAGACGTCGATGGCCGAGATCGCTCGAGCGCAGAGGTAGGTGATCCTGTCCCGCAGGTCTTTGCTCCCGACCATGTTGGTCAGGGCCAGCCGGATGTCGCGCTCGAAGCTGGCCCCCTCGAAGCGGTCCTTCATGATCTTGGACCGCGAGAAGACGAACTCGTTGAACCTGCCGGTCGCCATCAGGTTGGCGGCCTTCATCATCCCGCTGGCCAGACGGCGCGGGCCGAGGGTCGCGACCGAGACCGCCAGACCTGACGGCTGGGCCAGCAGCACGTTGACGCTGCCGAGCAGCAGGGCAGAGGTCATGTTGGTCCGCGACCAGCGGGCGGCCTTGATGAACGGGTTGGCGTTCGGGTCCAGCGGCGTGTCCATCTTGACCTGCGAGCCGAGCCAGTCCTCCATTCCCTTCCGGGCCTGCTCGCCGAGCTTGTCCCGCACAGTCTTCGCGACGACCGGGTGGCGCAGGAACTTCAGGCTGTTGTCGATGTACTTGGCGTAGGCGATGTACCGGATGTGCTTGCGCGCGCCGTTGGCGATGGCGTCGAGGTTCAGCAGCGGGGGGCCGCTGTAGCCCGTCCGTTCCTTCGTTGAGCCGTTGTCCGGACGGGGGCTGGAGCGCCCCAGACCGCCGAACATATCGGCAGTGTCGGCAGCGTCCCGCTCCTGCTGGAGCCGGTCGAAGCGACCGTCGTAGGAGACCGGCACATAGCCTCCGGCCAGCTCACCGGCGCTGGTGGTCAGGGGGGCGGCCTCGACCGCCTCCGGTGCGTAGCCGTTGATCTCGCGGGCCGTGGCGAAGTAGTCGGCCTTGTTGCCCTCGAAGCCGTCCCACCACGTCTGGACATACGCCCACTCGGTCGCGTCCAGCTTGGTGTCCAGCCACGCGACCAGCGCGGTGCGAGCGGCTGTGATCGCCTCCATCTCGGCGTCTCGCGGGATGATGCCCCAGCCCTTCGCCATGATCTCGAAGTTCGACAGGTTTCCGGTCTGGAGCGCGATGGCGATGAGGTCTCGGCGCTGCACCCCGCCGAGCGGCTCGCCGGTCGAGGGGTTCATGAACGGATGGTCGCTGACCAAGTCCATCCACTTCGCCTTGACCGCCTTCGGGATCAGGGCCTCAGAGGCAACGATGGCCTCGAAGAACTTGGCGTTCAGCTCCTCCATGCGGACGAAGGCGGCGTTGGCCGGGAGGTCGAGCACGGTCGAGAAGATGCCCGCCGGGTCACCGCCGTCGAGCAGCCGGAACCACTCCTGCGCCTTGACCATCGACGCCTCGAAGGCGACGCCGAAGTCGGCCAGCTTGGCGAACCACTGGTCCTTCGGTCGCAGGCCCACGTCCTTGTGGATAGTGGGCAGGTGGTCGGCAGACTTCTGGGCCTGATCGGCAATGGCGTCGAGATCGCGCTGCTCGCCCTTCACCGTCAACTGCTTCTTCAGGCGGCCCAGCTTGGCCAGCGCGCGGACGGTGTCGTCGAGCGCCTTCAGCTCGTCGACCGTGAGGGTCGAGTAGTGTTGACGGGCGGCCATTTCGGCCAGCTTGGCGGGCAGGACGATGGTCTTGCCCTGCGCCTCCTGAGCCGCGATAAACTCGGCCAGAGACTGCCGCCTCTTGACCTGCCGACCGCTGACCTCGCGCAGATCGAAGGCCTCCAGCAGGCCGTGGATTTGCTCCAGATAGGCCTGATCCATCGACTTGATGGTGCGGGCCTTGTCCAGCTTCCTCATGCGCTTCACCGCCGCCTCGACGAAGTCCTCGGCCCGGCGGGCCGCTCCATAGAGCAGGTGGTTCATGGTCTGGGCCTGCTTCTGCCGGGCGACCTCGGCGAAGTCCCGGCTGGCGGCGGCCTTCTGCACGGCGTTGGCGGCCTTGCGCTCGGCGCGCAGGTACTTGCCCGAGCGCGCCTCGCTGACCGGGCGGCTGCCGATCTTCTCAGCGGCCCACTCCCGCAGCGCGTTGATGGGGGGCGGCACGCCGCCGACACGGCGGGTGGCGACCGACAGCTCAAGGTGAAGCACCTCGGCCTGCCTCTCGTTGTGGACGGCAGCCATCGCCTCGGCCTCAATCGAGCCGTCAGTGAAGGGGTCGCCGTGGACCTCTCGCAGGCGGGCCGTGACCTCGTCGTCGATCCGCTTCGACCGGACGCTGCGCTTGTCGCCGGTGGCCAGCATCCCCTGACGCTCGGCCTCCAGTGCCGCCAGCCCGGCGAGCAGCTCCGCGCCAGACCCGAAGCCGGTGGCCTCGGCGATCACGTCCGGGTGCAGCCCGTTTTTGGATGTGAGCGGCGGCACCGTCTTGGGCAGGGCGGCGACGGCAGCGTCGTCCTCCAGCAGACGGGCAACGTCCTCGCGGTTCAGCGAGACCTTGTTGTCCCGCAGGTAGTTCATGGCCGAGATGGCGGGCTGCTGGTCGACCTCGGCGGCCACATCAGGGCGAAGCTCGGCGGCCTCAGCTTTCCACTCAGCCGTCCGCTCGCGACGGATGGCGGCAGTCAGCTTCTTGAGCAGCTCGTCCTCGCTGTCGGTGCGCGCCCGCTCCACAAGGCGCTGGTAGTCGGCGAACTGCTGCTCGCTCATCCCGGCCTCAGCGGCGTCGGTGTACCCGGCCTCCAGCTTGAGCTGGTTGCGGGCCGCCGTGATCTCCTCGTCGGTAGCCATCATCCGGTCGAAGACGCCGCGCACCTCGTCGGTGATCGGCACGTTCACCTGCGGGTGGGTCAGGCTCTTGTAGACCGACATGAACCAGCCCTTGATCGTCCTGAAAGCGGAGCGCAGCTCCAGCGACGGGGCCTTGCCCTCCATCAGGTATCGCTCTTGGGTCTGCGCCCACAGCTCGTGCTGATCCACGCCGATGTCGGCAGGGTCGCGGACGTTCAGGTAGTCGAGGACGATCTGGAGATCGCGCTTGGACTTCTCGCTGGCGTTCGGCCCGGTCGCGTTCTTCACCAGCCGTTCCAGCGAGAGGTGCCCCAGCTCGTGGAACAGCGAGGTCATGTCGCGCTTCTGGAACAGGGTGATGAACGCGCCTGACTGGCTGAAGGCGATCTGGGCGCGCGGCTCGTCGGCGACCTTCTGGAACAGGGCGAAGCCGGACATGGCCGCGTCGCGCAGGGCGGGCGTGATGGTGAAGCCGGGCTGGTCGCCGAAGGAGGACGCGCCGGTCTCAGGCAGGGTCTGGCGCTGCTGGCGCTGGAGGTCGTCAAGCCGGATGCGGAGCGTCGTGTGCTCTGTCTGAGCGGCCACGAACTCAGGGTCCGCCTTCAGGATGTCGTCCTGCTCTTCGAAGGGGAGGTCGGCGACCGCGTCCATCTTGCCTTTCTGGCTGGCGGCGATGGCCTTCATCTGGGCGTTGGTCTCGTCGATCCTGCCTTGAAGCTCTCGATACTTCTTCAGGGTCGGGTGAACCATGTCGATCATGCCGACCTTCACCCCATACCGCTTCACGATGTCGTTCGTGATGTTGACGAGGTTGCGGTCGTAGAAGCCGCGCATCCCCTCGCCGCCGATCTTCAGGTCGTCGCCGTCGAAGCGGACGGGGTTCTGGTCGCGTGCGCCGTCATAGGTGCGCCCGCCGAGGTCTTGCCCGAAGACCTCCATAGCCTTCTCGCGGGTCAGGATGACCCAGCCGTTCATGGCCTCGCCGTGCTCGCGGATCACGCTGCGCGCGCCGGGGCTTTGGACATTGTAAGCGACGCGGCCATCGCCGGTCTTGATCGTCTCGATCCAGCCCACCGCGCTCGACAGATTGTACCGATCCGCCTGCTGGTCCCCCGTCGTCCACGCCACCCGCTCGTAGCCGTGGTCGACCGCCCAGCGGATCATCCGCTTCATGACGAGCGCGGGCCATGAGGTGCGGAAGGGGGCGTCGGGGATGCCCTTGGGATTGCGGGCGTTTTGGAGGCGCTGCGAGGCCTCGTTGTGGGCGAGGCCCGCCGCCAGCATTGCGTCGTAGGACGCCTTCAGCGCGTCGTCGCGGCGCATCATCAGGTCGCCACGCTGCGAACGCCGGTAAAGGTTTTCGGCGATCAGTGTGCTGTCCGCCCCCCCGGTGATGCCCAGCTCGGCATTGAGATCGACACTGCTCGCGAGATTGGCCGCTGCACTCTTCAGGATGTTGACGCCGTCGCGCAGGTTGTCGCGCAAGCTCTGCGACATCCCGGCCTCCTCGGCCTGACGGATGGCGTCCTCGGTCTCAGCAATGCTCTGCGCCAGCGAGGCCTGCGTCGCCGCGACAAACGGGCGGCGCGCGGCCAGAAGGAGCCTGTTCGTCTCAGACGCCGCCGCCTTGGCGGCGGCCTGCTCCACTGGATCAAAGGGTGCCTGATACCCCTGATCCCGCCCCTTCTGGTGCCAGTCAGACTGGACCTCCTCGATGAACAGGACGCGGTTGCCCTCGGCGTCGAGGCGGATCGTCAGCCTGACGTGGGCGACGACGTTGCTCTGGTCCCAGTGGGTTTCTGGGCCGTCGATGCCGGGCAGGCGGAACAGCACCTCGCGGTAGGTGCCGACGGCACCGCTGGTGGCCCAGTCGGCGAACTTGGTCTGCTCGCCGCCGACACCCTCGCGCTCGGCTTGATCTATAGCCAGCCCACGCCAGTCGTTGCGGACGCGCCGGATGGCGTCGGCCTCCTCCTCCTGATTGGCCTCGTCCGCAGCCTCTTGTGCCGCCTCCTCGCTGTCGTAGAAGTCTTCGCTAATCAGGCGACCATCAGCAAACAGGCCCCACCCGGTGGTTGGGCCGTCCTCGTCGTCCGAAACCCTACCGATGTAGACGCTGCCGCCGTCCCAATCAGCCACGGCCTCGTCGACTTTCTCGTCGAGTATTTCCTCAACCCGCGCATCCACGGTGGCCTGATCGAAAGCGCCCAGCACCACCTCGTCCATCCGCAGGCCACCGGCCTTCAGGAAGTCGAGGAACGTCTGGCGGGTGATGTTGCCGTCGGCGTCGATCTGGCCCGCCTCGCGGGCGAAGGTCTGGGACAGCTCGTCGGGATCGGCCAGCGCGTCGAGCCACGTCCCCGTGCCGGTCCAGAAGATTTCGTCCATCTTCACGCCAGCGCGGGGCTTGGCCGGGATCACCGTCTCCGAGATCACGGGGTTGCCGTCAGCGTCCACCATCGGCTTGTTGGTGGCCTTGTCGCGCACCACGCCCCGCTTGACGCTCTCCGGCTCGATCAGCCACCGCTTCCACTCTGCGGGGGTCGCCTGCTCGGGGCCTTCGTTCTCGACGGCGCGGGTCAGCGCGCTGAAGAACGGGGGGGCTGGCCGGGCGGGTTCGGACTGGTAGAAGACCCGCGCTACCGGATCAACGTCTCCGGCAGGCTGGCCATCTGCTCCGCGTCCGGCGTCGCGTCCGGGTAGGCCAGCCCGAGATAGTTCTCCATCGTAGCTGGCCTGCCGTTCTGCGACAGCCAGTCCAGCACCGGGTCCGTCCCAGCTTGGCTGGGCGATGCCGCCTGCGTATTCGATGACCGCATTGATTGTCTCCTCTAGGGTGGCGTCACCCTTGCCGTGGGCAAGCCACAGGTCATTGATCGCCTTGACATTTTTCTTGTTGGATTTGAACTTCGCACCGAACAGGCCGCGCACAGCCTCCCATGTGATCGACTGCATTTCCCGCGCCGACACGCCGCGCTCTGCCGCCGCCTCTCGGTAGGCGTCAGCATAGAAGCCGTAGGTGCCGGACACCCCGAACTCGTTGGCGTTCTTGGCGGGCACCCAGCCGTCCGGCTGCTTGGCCGCCATCGGGCTGGAGCCGAAGTTGTGGAAGACCTCGGCGTCCGAGCCGGACAGCGCGCGGAGCAGGCCAGCGGCCACCGCGTGGGTGTCGATGGTCACGTCGCCCTCGGCTGACCGGGGAGAGATGATGTTGTTGTAGAAGTTACGGACCTTGTGCCGGTCGCCCAGCGCGAACGAGACGTTCTCGAAGCTCTGCCCCTCCAGAACGGAGACTGCCTTGGCGATCTCGACCAGAGACCCCCACGCCACGTTGCCGCCCGGCTCACCGAGGAACTGCCCCTCGGGGCTGGCAATGCGGAAGCCGCGAGGGTTGTGGGCTTGGTCGTAGATGCGGACGAACGCCGCCTTCTCCGTCAGGTGCTCCAGCTGGGCCAGAGACTTCCCGCGCAGCTTGGCCAACAGGTCGGGGTATTTGGCGAACAGCTCCGCGCCCTTCGCCTCCATCGCCTCGTCGTAGACGTAGTCCTGCCGCTTCGACCAGACATCCAGCACACGCTCGGCCAGCGAGACGTTCTGGTACCAGTCCTTCTGCGGCGAGAGGGCGGCGAGCACAGCTGCGACCGACCGATCTGGCAGGCCGTAGCGGCCAGCCCAGACGGTGGTCAGGGCGCGGGCACCGTCGTACCACTGCTTGGACCGTTCGCGGGTCTCGGCGGGCACACGGTCGAACAGCGCCAGCAGGTTGGCCTTGACGTGGTCGATGAAGGCGCGGGCGCGGCCCTGCGCCGAGCGAGCCTTGATGCGGACGCCGGGGTAGCTGGAGACCAGCTTGGCGTTGTGCTCCAGCACCGACGGTTTCTTGCCCATCGCCTCGGTCGAGACCGTGAGCTTGTTGGCGACCGCGTCCTCCTTCGCGCCCTTGGTCGTCGGCAGCCGAGTGCTGATCCGGTCGGGGTGCTCGTCGGGGGTGGCGGACTGGTAGAAGACGCGGTCGCGCTCGGCGAACGCGATCCTTTCGCGCCGCGCCATCACCGCCGCCTCCTCCGGCGTCATGGCGACGATCAGCTCCTGCTGATTGAAGCGGTCGGACATCCAGACGACCCTGTTGATCGGGACATCGACGGTGACGATCTTCGAGAGCCTCTCGGCCAGCAGCGCCTGCCGTTCGGCGATGTCCTCGTTCACCCGCTCGAAGTAGGCGCGCACGCTGTCCACGTCGTACTGGAAGCCGTCGCCGCGCATGACATTGATGCTCTGAGCAGTGAACGGCTCGCCGTTGTCGTACCGTGTGCCGCTGAAGGTCTCCAGCTCCAGCCACAGGTTGTCGCGGACGTCATAGCGGCCCGTCTCAGCAAAGACGCGCTCGGCCTCAGCGATAGTCTCCTCGCTGAACTGCTTGCCGACCTTGAACTTGCCCGCGAGGTCTTCAGCGAACTCCCGGCTGGTGGTGAACGAGAAGGCCCGACGCTCGGCATCAGGGCCGCTGTGCTTGATGTTGTTTGCGCTCTCCGGCTCAAGGTCTGATTGAACACGGTAGGCCTGCACGGTCCCGCCAAACTTGGCGCGGAGCATCGCCCGCATAGGCGCGAAGGCGGCGTCCATCTTCTTCCGCAGGTCCAGCGCCTCGCCGGTCGCGCCCTCAGTCACCACCGCATCGAGCGGCCTGTTGTCCATCACCCCGAACTCTAGGCCGTTCGCGACGGCGTCGGCAGAGCCTCCGATGAAGCCCGCGATCAGGCTTTCGACTTCGGGCGGCGCGCCCTTCTCCCACTCATTAACCTCGGTCCACTCGATCTTGCTGGGCGGGCCGCCGCGACCGGCCCCCTCCCTCACCACCGCCACCGGCTTGAACAGCGTGGCTGTCATGCCCAGCTCGTTCTTCAGCCAGTAGCCGTCGTACTTCTCGGCGATCTGGCGCTCGATGGCGTTGATGCGGTCGCCCTGCGCCACGCCGTCGAGGTTATCGCGGAAGCCGTCAGGGTCGGCAGCGGCGTCGTACAGGCGGCTGGCATCGATGTCGGTGGTGTAGACCGTGCGGTCCGCGAACTCAGGGCGGTAGCCGCCCGGCTGGCCGACGCCGATCCCGAAGTAGGTGCGCGGCAGGTGCGACGAGATCATGTTGCGCTCTGAGCGCGGCAGGAAGTTCCCGCTCCGGCCCCACTTGGTGGGGTCGGTCTCGGTCAGGTCGGCCTCAACGCTGTAGTGCGTCAGGGTAATGGTGCCGTCCGGGTTGACCGGCGGGCGGGTCATAGCAACCGGCGGCGGTGCCCCCTCCAGCTCCGCGCGAGCCATCACTGCGGCCTGCCCCAGACCGATGTAGTTGTTGCCGGGCAGCTTCATGCTCTCGGCAGAGATTTCCTTGGCGCGAGCCTCTATGGCGGCTTCGGTCGGGGCGGCGTCGGACTGATTGAGGGTAACCGTCCTCATCCCGCCGCCGAGCTTCATCTTCACGGTCGGGCGTCGGCTCATGTAGTTGGAGCCGGACGCCGTGAAGCCGAGGCCCTCGTACCACGACCGCAGGGCCTCCTGCGTCATCGTCTTCCCGGCAGGCGCATCGCCCGGCACCGGCCACAGCTCGATGACGACACCGTTCTCGTCGGCGACGCGGATCAGGGCCTGCATCGCGCGGCGGCCCCCACCCTTCTCGATGGCGCGCAGGCCGCTGACGAACAGCTTGTCGCCCTGCGCCCGCACCGTGAGGCCGCCGCCCTCTACCACCGTCTCGCGCTCGTTCAGCGGGTTGGCCTCGCCGAGGGCCTTGATGGCATCGAGCGCCTTCTGGACCGGCTTGGCGTCGGCGCTCGCCTCCGAGGCAGCCTTCGCCTTCGCGCCCTTGTGGAGCAGCTCCAGCACCTCCGGCGTGGCGACGAACGCCTTCTGATCGGCGAAGCGGCGGTCGGCCAGCGGGATGTAGTCCGGCTCGCCGCGCACCGGCAGGGTGCCGTCCTCGCGCCGCAGGTGCGGGCCGAAGTTGACCCATGCGTTCTGCATGGCCGTCTCGGCGGCGAGCGCAGGCCGGGCCTCCGGCGAGTACATCGCGGCGTGCTCGAGGTAGGCGTTCAGCTCGCCGACGGGGCCGAAGCCGAAGCCCTGCTGGCCGTGGCCGAAGATGTCGTGGACGACACGGAAGACGTCGTTGGCGATCAGCTCGGTGCCGTCGTCCAGCCGGAGGGCGGTCTTCTCCATCATCGGGTGACCGGCGCTGGTGTCGACGCCAGCCTCGTCGCCGAAGCCGTTCTCCGTCAGGAAGAACCAGAAGTGGCCGTTGTTACGGATGTCGGCGAGCATGGCCTTGCTGTCGGCGTAGGGCTGCCCCTCGCCGCGCCACGCCTCGATCTTCAGGTCGCCAAGCAGGAGGAACTGCTCGATGGTCTGGTCGATCAGCACCCTGTAGGACTTGACCACCGCCGGGTCGTTCGGCGCGTGCTCAGCCACCTCCAGCGCGTCGGCGATCTGGATCATGTCCTCCAGTACCGGCTGCACCGTCCCGACGAACTCCGGCTCGGTGTTGCCGACCATCGCCTTGTAGTCCTGCGCCAGAGCGCGGGTGGCCGCCTTGCTCTGCTCGAAGACCTGCGCGGGCGACACGTCCGGCGCAGCCGCCACCCGGTCGAGCGCCGCCCTGATCTCCTCGGGCGTGGCGGTGTTCGGGTCGATGTCCAGATCGGCCAGCAGCCCCTCCAGATCGCCGAGGGCCTGCGCGTTCTCAGGGGCGGCGGGGTCGAACGCCGGAGCGGCAGCCTTGCCCTTCTTGCCCTTGATGTCGGCCTTCAGGGCAGCCATCAGGTCGTCGACGGTCGAGCCTTCCGGCAGGTAGCCAGCGGCCACAGCGCGGGCGAGCACCTGCTCCGGCTGGCGGTCGGCGAGATCGGCAGGCATCGGGCCGGTCGCGCTGAACGTATCCGGTACGACCAGCCTGCCCTTGCCCACCTTGCCCCGGTGCCAGCGGTCAGCGCCCATCGCTGCGAGCTGGCCGCCGGTGTCGAACATCCCGCCGTCTTGGCTGACGAACTCGGCCAGCGAGGAGGCAGGCTTCGCCCGGCCACGGACGAACGCATCGACCACGGCGGCGGCCCGCTCAGGCTGGCGCAGGCTTGCAGGGAAGGCGGCGCGGATCGAGAGGCCTGCGTCGCGGTAGGCGGCCATCGCGTCGGGGTATAGGTCGGGGTTGTTGGCCGCCTCGACCCTAGACAGGTTGGCGGTGTAGGCGGCCAGAAGGCGCGCCGCGTCGACGGTGTAGCCGCTCGCGCGAAGCTGGCTGAAGACCTCGGCCTCGACGGCCCGCACCGGGTTGTCGGCGGCGTCCTCCTGCTCGGCCTTGGCGATGGCGGCGTCCATTTCCTCGGCCAGCTTGGCCGCGCCGTTCCTCTTGAACTCCTCGGCCTCAGCGATGGAGGCAGCGCCGAGGCCGTCCTGAAGCACGCCGCGCATGGTGGGGTGCAGGTCGGGGTTCTTGGCGGCGGCCATCAGGTAGGCGGCCTTCGGGATCGCGATGGGCGTGTCGCCGATCTGGGCGGCCTCGTACTGGTCGCGGATGTCCAGCTCGTCGAGGAGCGCCTCAGCCTCTGGCGAGGACTGGAAGAAGGTGATGGCGGCCTCTGCGGGCAGGTAGATGTTGTCGTCGCCCGACACCCCCGTCAGGAAGTTCCGCAGCCGCTCCGGCGTGCGGTTCAGCAGGGTGTTGCGCGCAACCATGTCCACAAGGTTGTCGAGGCGCACCGCCGCCGGTTCGGCGGCCTCGGCGCGGGCCTGATCCTCGGTGTACTGGCGACCGGGCGTTGCCGTCAGGACGAGCATCCGGGCAATCGAGCCGACGAGCGCGCCGACCGTGCCGCCCTCGACCGTGCCCTCGAAAAGGCCGGTGTCCTCGTCCAGCAGGGTCATGGCCGCCGCGTTCTGGCCGACGCCCTCGGCGACCTCTGACGCGCCCTCACCGAAGCCTGCAACCAGAATGTCGGAGAGGCGGCCCTTGATCCGGTCTTGGATCGGCTTCGGCAGCTTGCCGAGGATGGCGTCCAGACCCAGTCGCTCGGAGATCGCGGTCACCGCACCGCCAGCTCGCAGCGCCTGACGGTCCCGCTCCGAATACTCGGTGCGCCCGTCCTGCGCCATGTCGGCCTCGACACGGGTGTTCATTTGCGCGACGCCCTGCGCGTAGAGGGAGGGCATCGTCAGGGTGCCGCGCGTCGCGGTCGAGATCAGGATGGTTCCCCCGACCTGTCCGACACCCTGCGCCACATCCCCTACCAGCCCGGTCTCGGTCTGGCGGTCGGGCAGGATGCGGTCGGAGTTGCCCGAGGCGATGATCTGCTGGATGTCGTCGTCGGTCAGCGTGCCGCGCCAGTTCCGCGCGCCGATCCCCATCGACTTACCGGCGGCCTCGATGCCGACGCCGGTCTCTCGCACGCGCGCGCGCGTCTCCTCGACGCTGTCTCCCAGCCCAAGGGCGATGAGCACCTCGTCGGCCAAGTACCGGCCAATGTCGATCTGCGCCATCGGGTTGTTCAGGCCGCCCGGACGGGCAAGGCTCATCAGCGTGGGCATCAGCCGTGGCGCGCCGCCCGTCAGTTGGGCCTCGACGCCGACGCCCTCGACGGTGCTCGCCAGAGGCTGGCCGAGGCCCGCCATGACGTCCCGGCCCAGATCACCAGCCGCAGCGAACAGCTCCCCCACGTTGGCCGTCGGGTTGAGGCCGTAGCGAGCTATCCGCGTCCCGAGGCCGACGCGCGGCGCGCGGGTGCGGAAGACCGGCGTGGGGCGGGCGACGCCGGGGCGGCCCAAGAAGGAGGCGGCGTCTTGGTTCAGGCGGTCGAACGGGTTGGTCGACGTCGGAGCCGGGCGGGCGAGGAGGGCCTCGAGAGTGGTGAGGCTCTCGACCTGATCGTGAGCGACGGCGGCGTTGTCCGGGTCGGCCAGCCAGTTCATGGTCGCAGGGAAGGCGGGCAGCCGCCCCATGTCATCCTGAACCCTCGCGCGGGTTACGGCGTCGGGGTCGTCTTGGATCGCGGCAGGGATGGTGCCGAGGATCGTGGCCGCTCGTTGGCGCAGGGCCGCCGCCTCCGGTGAGGTGGTCGCTGCCTGAGCGAGGGCGCTGTAGGCGGCGGGCTGCGCGGCACGCCGGTACTGCTCCTCGGCGCGCCGGTCGGCCTCGACGACGCTGAACGAGGGGTCTTGTGCCATGACGGTCCTATTCGGGAAGCTGCCCTGCTCTGCGGGCGGCGGCGTAGGCGTTGTCTATCTGACGCTGAGTGGGGTTGGGAACCCCCTCTGCGCGGAAACGGTTCCGAAGCCAGTTGAGGTGACGGCGCTCGATGGCGAAGCCCTCGACGCGCGGCGGCTCGGCAACGCCTCGGCGGGCCGGAGTGCGCGGTGCCGATGACGGCAGCACGCCCAAGCTCCGCGCCGACGCCGCCATCACCTGACGCCCGTCGCTGGTCCTCAGCAGGGCCGTGCCCGTGCGGTATGCGCCGCGCAGATCGGCCACCGTGGCCGGGGTGCCGTTCGATGCGAGGTGGCGGGCGGCGAAGCTCTCGACATACTCCGACAGGTCGGCGGCTGCTCGCGCATCCGCCTCCTCCATCCTTGATGGCTCGACCTGAAAGCCTGCGCTGCTGAGTGCCGCGCGCATCTCAGGGCGGATCAGGTCGATGTTTTGGGAGGAGTTGTCCCCATTGCGGATCGACGACGCCTTCTGCCGGAGGGTGGCGTACTGGCCCGGCGTGATGATCGAGCGGACGTCGTCCGGGTTGCGGCGCAGGAACTCCTGCGGGTCACTCGCCGCGAGGTCCAAGAGGTCGAGATAGACCGTGTCGCCCACGGCCCGGTCGGCCCCCGCAGCTCTGGCGTCTGCCTCTGCTTGGTTGTGCTCCTGCTCGGCCTCGCGGGCACGATAGCTCGGCGAAGCGCCGTTGCGGATGCTGGTGGGCGCGGACGACCACAGAGCGCCCGGATTGGCCGCCCGCCACTCGTTCGCCGCCCGGTCGCCCTCATTTTCGCGGTCGGTGCGGATGCCTCGCTCACGATTGAGCACGGCCATGCCTGCCGCAAGGTTGATGGCGTAGCGTCGGGCGTTGCCGCCGCTACGGGCCTCAGCCCAGTCCTCGACGTCCTGCGCCGTCGTGAAGCTCGGGCCTCTCGGCGCGTTTCTTCCCGAGCCGCCAACCTCTTGGTCGCCGCCTATGACGCCCTCCGGGTCCACGTTCTGGCCGTTCCGCTTCACTGATACATGGAGGTGGGGGCCTTCGCTGTTGCCCGCGTTCGCGGTCCCGGCCCGCCCCCCGGACAGGGCGATTACCGTCCCCGCGTCGACGCGCTGGCCGTCTCGGATGTTGGTCCGGTTCAGGTGCATATACTGCGAGACCAGCCCATTGCCGTGGTCTACCTCGACGTAGAGGCCCGCCTGCCCCAGCTGGCGCTTGATGGTCGCCACGCCCGGAAGCATCGACCGGACCGGAGTGTTCTCAGGGGCCAGATAGTCAGTGCCGCCGTGAGGCCCGCTGGCGCGCATGGCCCCAAAGCGAGAGTTGACCTCAGCCGACACCGGCGAGACCGCCCTGACCTGCCGCGTGCCAGAGCCGTCGCCGGGGTCGACGTCGTAGGTCTCATCCTCGCCGCCCGTCAGGTCGCCCTCGGCGGCTGCGAGAGCGTCCTGCGTCCAGTAGTCCTCCTCCGTCGCCCGGCGCAGATCGGTGCGCTTGGTCGGGTCGATGGCGTCCTCAAACTCGTCGTAGTAGGCCAGCGCGCCCTCGGCGTTGTCGCTGTTCCTCATGTCGTCGATGGTGGTCAGGTGGATGTCGGAGAAGGCGGCAAACCCCTTCTCCGCGCGCTCCTCGGCGCTCCAGCCCCGACGGCGGGCGATGTCGTCCAGACGCGCCCCGACCAGCAGGAAGCCGGACGTCCGCTCTGCCGAGCCGGGCGGCGTGTCGATCACCTCACGGATCGCGGCGGTCAGGGAGGACGCCTCGACACCGACCTGCCAGACCTCGGTCTCGCGGGCGACGTGGCCGTCCCGCCGACCGGCCCAGTTCTCCCTGCGGCGGTTGAGCTGGGCCTGCATCATGAGGGCCTGACGGGGGGTGGTGGACCCCATCTCGAGGAACTCAGCCTCTAGCTGGCGGTAGGCCTCATCCGTCTCGGTCTGGGCGTCAATCGCATTGCGCCCGCTCTGGGCCAGAAAGCCACGCTCAATCTCGCGGGCGCGCTCGGAGAACTGGGTGTCCAGCTCCATGACGCCCGCCTCCTCGACGCGGGCGTTGTAGGCGTCCTTGGCCTTGGCGTACTGGCCGACCGCACCACCGGCGCGCTGGACGCTCTCGCCGATCCCCTCGCCGAAGCCGCCGGAGACCATCTGCTGCTTGGCGGTGGTGACCGGCGCGAGCCGCTCGGTCTGGGAGTAGACGGTGACGGATGCCATCAGCGGCCTCCACCGAACATGGGCATGGGCCGGTCACGGCCACCACGGAAGCCGCCCCCGGTGTTGATGTAGGGGGTCTTCATGGGGCCGACGGAGCCGCCGGTCTTCGGCAGCTTGAGGCCCTGCATCTGCGAGGCCCCACCCATGATGGTGGAGCCGATGTCGAAGGCGGTGGAGACGGCACCGGCGTAGGCCTCGCGCTTCTTGGCACCAGCCTCGTTGTTGAAGTTCTGGGCCTGAATGTGGAAGCCCCGCGTCTCGCGGGCGGCGTTCTCAGCGATGATCGAGACGTCCTCGGTGCCGAGCACCGCCGTGTCACCGATCATGTCGGCTGCCGAACCGAAGCTGGTGTCGACGCCGGAGGCGGCCATGCCTGCGATCTGGGCGGCCTTGATCTGGCTGATCTCTCGCCACTTCCTCTGCTGCTCGTCCTCGCCCCTGCGGATAGCGTCGGCGGCCTGCTCGCGCGAGAGGGCGGCGTTGTTCTCGGCGACGCCAGAGGCGTACATCGCCCCTGTGTAGGCCGAGTAGCCTTGCACGGCTGACCCGGCGGCAGCCATCGCCGTCGAAATCATTATCAGGGTGGCCGGTTCACACACGTCGGGAGCCTTTGGAGAAGCGCCTGAAGGGCACACCGCCCACTATCACGACATCGTCCTCAATGTCGAACCCCAGCGCCACCAGCAGGCGCATGGCCAGCCGGTTGTCGGCGGCCACGGCGTTCTCCAGAACGGGGAACTCGGCCTGCATGGCGCGGATGAACCTCGGCCCCCAGCGGATGAGGGGGGCGGCCCCTTGTGCCACCTGATCGGTGCCCAGCATCCAGACGGCAGCCCGGCCTTCCAGCACGCTGACCGGCGCGATCCCGAACATGGTCACGGGCGACCCCTTGAACCACGCCGTCCATGCCATCGTGGAGGCCTTCAGACCGGCCACCAGCGCCTGCTTCGGGGTGTGGCCGAGCGCACCCACCTCGCGCCTGTCGGCGGCCCTCATGCCCCTCGCCAGCCGGTTGACCTCGGCGTAGGTGGCGACCCGCACCGACCAGTCTCGCCTCATCGGCCCATGTTGATGTCGGGGAAGACCCCGAGCACCACCATCGGCAGGGGTTGGAGCTGGGCGATAGTGACCTTGGCGGTCTTCCAGTCGCCGGGGTCCATGCCCATCGTGTCGAGGTCGCCGGTGTAGGGGGGCCTTGGCGTGTCGCCGGTCACGTCGTCGGGGAGGGGGGCGTCGAACATGGACGCCAGCACCGGGTTGTCGCCGGTCCCGACGCGGATGCCGAGGGTGTTCATGACCTTGATGATGACGTTGGACACCGACTGACGGCGGCCCACGGTCGATCCGCTCCCGGTCTGGGCGACCACCGGCAGGGTGCGGATGTAGCTCTCGTAGGGCAGGCCCACCGAGATCACCGTCGCCGCGTTCGGCAGGTCAGGGGTCAGGCGACCGGCGACCACCGTCCTCCCGGTGACGACATAGCCGTCAGCGAGCACGGCGACAGACCGGCCCTCCAGCCAGTGCAGCCCGGTCAGGGCGACCGCCGCCGTGCCCCGGTAGGTGTAGGAGCTGTCCATGACGACGGCGTCTGGCAGCGACGCCCAGTTCTCGTCCATCCAAACCGGGTCGGTCAGGCGCTCGATGTAGCGGACCTGCGCGGCGTTGATGGTCCGGCGCACGGCCATGTAGAGGACGTCCCGGCCCTCCTCGCTGACCGAGCAGATGCTCTCGATCACGCCGTCGGTCTCGCAGAGGGTCCAGCCCCAGACGTCCTGCTCGGCCTGCCACGTCAGCGCGACCAGCTTGCCGTCGCTCCGCAGGCACCACATGATCCGAGACGGCTCCTCGCACCACGCCATCGCCACGATGTCGAAGCCTTGGAACAGGTGCGGGGCGAAGACGGTGATGTCGTTGCCCTTGAAGCCGTCGCGCTCGAAGGTGTAGCCGATGGTCCGCACCCGGTTGCCCCGAGCGGTAGTGTAGAAGCCGACCGTGTCGATGGCCTCGGGCCGGGCAGAGCCGACGCCTTGGAAGCCCTCGGTCTTGGTCTCGATCCCCATCGGGGTCAGCCCGCCGCCATCAGTCGGGCGCAGCGAGAAGATGCCGTCCGAGGTCAGGGCCAGCAGGTTGCCCAGCGAGAGCAGGTGGCGGATCGTGTTCAGACGCCGGGAGATGAGGCTTGTCGCGATGCTGTCGGTCGCGCGCAGAGGCCGCGACTTGTCGTGGTTGAAGACGTCATCGGTCTGGCTGCCGTAGGCGGCGGACGGCTTCTTCAGGGTCCGGCCATAGAAGGCGCGCCGGTCATGGAAGGTCACGACGGCGGGGTAGTTGCCGACCGGGAAGGGATTGCTCAGGACGGGCGGGCTGTCCGAGTAGTCCGGCAGGATGTTGTCGTCGATGAACGACTGCGGGGCGGATGCGTCCGTCGTCCCGATGTAGCCGTAGCTGCCGTTCTTCTTGCTATAGATGCGATAGACCTCGGCGTTGGCGACCGCATCCCAGACGATGGTGTTGAAGTTGCCCAGCGGCGAGCCGGGCCGCGTGCCCAGATCGTTGAGCACCGATAGGGTGTCGGTCGGCGGGCTTTCGCGGCCCGTCGTCAGGTCCACCGCCGTGACCCCGTACTGGTAGTTCTGCTCGGTGTAGCCGCCGTTGACGTTGTCGGTGTAGTTCCGCGTCCTGCTGACAATCGCCGTCGCAGGCTGGGCACCGGCCACGCCGATGGGCGCGCTGTCGATGCGCCAGTCGTTGTGGTCGAACCGGCGCAGGCGGCGCGGGGCGTAGCTCATGTGCGTCAGCACGAAGCCATCGAGCGACTGCTCGTACCCCAGCTCGGAAAGCTGGGTGTCCGAGTATGGCGTGGTGAGCTGGAAGATCGCGGCGATACTCATGGCAGGACGCCGCTCCCGGTGCCCCCGCCCGTCGGCGGCAGGGTTGGCGTGTAGGGGATGTCCGGCGGCGGCGCGTTCGGGTCCACCGGCGCGTAGCCGCCGACGCCGCCGAGGGCGTTCCCCGCGATCCCGCCGGTGTCGGCGGTGAAGGTCGAGAAGCCGGTCGAGTTGATGTTGACCGTGACGTCGTTGCCCGAGATCGCGGTGATGCGCCCGGTCAGGCCGTTGATCTGCGTCATGCCGAGCACGCCTTGGAAGTAGACGTCCCAGCCGACCGAGTAGCCGTGGTTCGGCACGGTCACCACGGCAGACGCCGCCTTGGTGATGGCGGTGATGATGAGGCGCGGACGGACCACCAGCTCGCCGCCGGAGAAGACCCGCATGGTCAGGTGGCTGAACTCCAGCGCATAGCCCTGATCGGTCGAGAAGACGAAGGGGAGCAGCCGGGTCAGCTTGGTGTGGTCTCGGATCGCCGCGCCGAACTCGGTGCCGGGCCTGTTGTACTGGCCGCCGCCGGGCAGGCCGAGGACGTTCCTGCCCCTCTCAAGGCAGGTCGCGTACTTGGCGGTGTCGAAGCGCGACGCCACCGAGGGCGCGATCTCGCCCCCAGCGAAGGTCGGCATGGCTGCGCGGAAGCCGGTCATTCATTGGCCTCGAAGTGGCCGCGCAGCGACGACGGGATGAAATCCTCGCCGTAGGTGTTCTGGGTGCTGTTGGCGTTCAGGCTGGCGGCCAAGGCGCGCTGGCCGAACAGCTCGGCCTCCTGAAGCAGCTCCCGTTTGCGCTCGGTGTTCTGGGTGATCGCCACCACCGACCGGGCGGCCACCGTCAGGGCCAGCACGCGGCGGAAGCGGTAGCTCATCTGGTTCCACTCGGGCGAGACCGTGATGAACTCGAGGATGGGGGCAGGCTCATCCGTCCAGAGGAGCGGCCCCTCGAAGTCGAAGGGGATCGGCGGCCCCGCGTTCGGGTTGTTGGCCACGAGCCGCTGGCCGGGCAGGAGGAAGGTGGCGTCGGTGACGTCGGGCGTCGGGACGATCCGCAGCGGCATGGCCATGCCGGTCGGCACAGCGAAGGCGTAGGCCCATGCCGAGGTGCGGGTGTTGGTCGTCGCCGACAGCGTCTCGCGGCGCACACCGAACGACCACTCGCCGCTCTCCATGATCTCGCCGAGCACCTGCGGTATCTCGGCCCGCATGACTGTCGCGGTCTGCGTGTTGTCTTCGAGCGAGACGATCTGGCGTGTCGGGATTTCCCGACACGCCATGTTCGCCAGCTCTGTTGCCGAGAAGCTCATCGCCTACTCCAGTGGGCCGATTACGGGCGGGTGAAGCCCTGCGCGTTCACATAGACGCCGCCGGTCACGGTGGCGGTGAGGGTCACGACTTCGAGAAGGGTGTTGGCCGTGCCGCAGATCGGCACCGGCAGGACCACATCCTCGCTGGACGCCACCGTCTCCCGCCGCCCGCGCCAGATCACCGTGCCAGCCGCGCCGTCACGGATCGCCACTTCGGTCGCGGCACCGAGCGTGCCGTTGAAAAGCTGGAGGGCGGCGATGCAGTTGCGGACGCCAGCGCCCGCCGCCGTCTTGATCGTCACGGCGGTCGTGGTGTTGGAGATGCCGCCCGATGCGGCGGCATAGGTCCAGTGGGTTGCGACGAGGCCCGGCTGAACGACGGTCCCGCCCCCCACATCGCCGCGCTGACGGACATACTGCGTGCCGTCGAAGACGAAGTTGAAGCCGGTGACGTTCACGCCATTGGTGGCCGCGCCAGTCACCGTGTCGCTACCCGCATTGGAGATGCCCACGGCGGTCGCGCCGGTGTCCATCAGCGTGACCCGGATCGACCCACGCTGGGTGGCCTGACAGCGCCCGAGGGTGTTGTCGGTGACGATGGGCGGGACGCCAGCCGTATAGACGCAAGCCATGCCGAAGGGGTTGCTGGTCGGGACTGTGAAGTTCGCGGTGCTCCCCTGAACCTCCTGCGCCGCAGCGCCGCTTGACCCGTCGTGGACCCGCAGCGCGCCCGACGGCAGCAGCGACAGGGGCCGGGTCTCGCCGTTCACATAGGAGGGGTCCGCCGTCCGCACCGAACCCGACGCCACTTGGGCGTTCGCGGGCAGGGCGAGCAGCGAGAGCAGGGCGGCGAGGGCGAGGCCGAAGCGGGCGAGGCGCATGGGGTGTCTCCAGCAAAAAGGGGCGGCCCTTCATGAGCCGCCCCTCCCGTATCACAGTCTGGCCGGGGTCGGCTACGCCTGTGCGGCGTCGAGCAGTCGGCCCAGATCGTCGCGCGTGGCCTTGGCGTCGAACTCGACGTTCAGGTCCAGCAGCGCGGCGGCGATCTCAGCCTTGGACAGCGAGCCGCCCGGCTTGCCGTCGCCGTCACGGTCGAGCGGTTCGGCGGCAGCTTCGGCGGGAGCCTCGGCTGCGGCTTCACCTGCGGTCAGGCCCCGCGTGGCGACCAGCGCCAGCAGTTGCTCGTCGGTCAGGTTGCCGACCGGGGTCGACTTGGCGATGAAGTCCTCGGCCTTCAGGTCGGAGGCCGGGAACGGCTTGCCCGGCTCGACCAGCACACCGGCGGCAGTGAAGCGCGGCAGGAGGCTGTCGTTGATGATCAGTTCGTTGGTGTCGGACATCAGGTGTCCCTTTCTTCGCGGGTCAATGGGGCAGGCAGCGGCGGGGATCGCTCCCCGCCGTCACCGATTAGCGTCCGGTCCAGTAGGCCGGGCGCGGCAGGCTTTCGAGGGTGGCGACCTCGACGATGCCGCCGGTGATGCCACCCAGCGTCGGGGCAGTCCCGGCGAGGATGTAAATCCAGCCCAGATACTGGTGGGCTTCCGGCACAGCGACCACCGAGGCGACGTATCGCTGGGCGGCGTTGAAGTTGGCCAGCGTCACGACGCCGGTGTCGAAGATGATGTTCGGCGTGCCGAGGGCGGCGTCCGCCGAGCTGACGAACTGGAAGCGCAGCGACGTGGCGTTGTTCACCGCAGTCTCGGCCTGAAGGTAGGCGACGAGGTCAGGGTTGCGCTGGCGGTTGGTGATCTTCACGACATCACCGAACGGCGTCGCAGACGCGCTCGGCAGCAGGTTGTCGAAGAAGGTGTTCTCGCGGTCGGTAATCATGGTGTGCCCTCCTCGGGCGGGTCGCGTTGATGTTGCAGGCGGGAGTAGCGGGAGGTGGCGGCGGGAGCAAAACTCCCGCCGCCACCGGCCCGGCTTAGACGACGCGGGCCTCGTTGACGTTGAGCACGTCCATCCGGCGCAGCGGCACGCCCCGGAAGGCCATGCTGTCCAGACCCGGACGCCCGAAGTTGGCGCGGTGGAAGCCGTTGAAGGAGCGGCCATCGTTGGACGACTGACGGTCGAGGAAGTTCTCGAGGTCACGGCTCATGTAGAAGGCCGCGTTGCCGCCGTTGATGCCTTGGATGCGGCCCATCATCTGCACCATCACGTCCTGAATGTCGGCCCCGGTGGTCCGGTCCTTGGTCAGGTCGCTGAAGTCGATGTTGGCACCACGGACCACGAAGCGCGGGTCTTTTACCTTCAGGCCGACGTTCCACTGCCAGTGGTCCTTGTAGCCCAGATACGGGTTCCCGGCAGCGTCGAGCAGCTCGTCGCCGATGGGGAAGCCGTCCGGGCCGATGGCCTTGTTGGACGTGGTGTCCATGTGCATCAGGCCGCCCTTGGTGCCCTTCGGGTAGATGCCGGTGCACTTGTCCGGCCCCCACACGATCAGCCAGATCGAGCGGTTGTCGGAGCCGGTGCCGCCAGCGTCGACGATCTGGTTGCCGAAGGAGCCGGACAGTGAGCCGAAGCGGTTGGCCAGCCCGTGGAACGACTTGTCGTCGGCGACGGCGTTGCCGTAGAAGACGGTCTGCCACAGCTTGTCCGACATGGCTTCGAGGAAGCTGACGCCCTCGTTCATGCGGTACTTGCCGATGTTGCCCGAGAGGATCGCGAGGTCGCGGTCGATCTGGTGCTTGCCGACCAGAATGGCGGCCTGCTCCTCGATCTGCGAGGTGCCGGACTTGCTGCGGGCGGTACCCTCGTTCAGGCGGCGGAAGTCCACGACCGGCTTGGCCGTGCGGACAGTGTGACGGTCACCCGTCACCAGATTGCCCTCGGTCCACGACATATCGTCGTTGGCCTCGTTGGTCTGGGTCAGGATTTCGGCGATCTCGGAGAGACCGCCACCGGGGTCCAGTCGGGTCATCACATCCATGAAGGACGGGACGGTTGCGTTACGGACGGCCATAGGGGCGTTTCCTTCTGTGGGCTATGCTGCACTGTCATCCGACGTTCAGCGGTGGTGGTGGTTACTGGGTGGGCTGCGGCCCATCGTAGACGGGGTCGTAGACTTTCTGGTGCGGCTCAAGCGCCTTGGGCGTTGCGCCGCCGAGGTGGATGGAACCCTCCTCGATCTGGGAGGCGATCTTGGCCACCCCCCGGATCATGGCGGGGTTATTCCCCAGCCCCGTGATGGTCAGGAACTCCCTGAACTCCGGGTCGAAGAATGTGTCGAGCACCTTGGCCGCGCTGGCCACGGTGCGGTCGTAGTTGGCACCGCCCAGTGCAGGGTCGGCCCGGACCTCGTCGGCCCACGCCTTGACCAGCTCGGCCTGCGCCAGCTTCCCGGCCTCGGCGTTGGCGGCCACGGCGCGCTCGACCATCGAGCTGATGATCGGGGCGGCCCCGTTGATGAACTCCTGCGCCTTGTCGTCCGGCACGCCGAACTGGCGCATCAGCGGGGTGGCTGCGGCCAGCGCATCGGTGTCGATGGAGGCGAAGCCCTCCGGTGCAGTCAGGTCGGCGTAGGGCTGGGGCGCGGCCTCCGCGTCAGCGGCGTCTCCCGACGCTGCGTCGGCATCAGCAGCCGCGCCCTCATCCCCGGCCCGAGCGACGCCGTCACCCGGAGAGGCGGCGTCACCAAGGATGGACCCACCGGCGTCCGCGTCAGCGGCCACGGCGGGAGTTTCAGCACCGGCCCCAACGCCAGTCGTGGCGGGGGCAGCGGCGTCAGCGACTGCCGCGCCAGCACCGCCCTCCGCGCCGTCGGGCGCGAAGAAGGGCTGCCGGAGCGCCAGTGCGAGAATGTTATGTCTGCGGAGCATTGTTCACCTTCGTTTCGAGTTTGGCTTGCTCCCTCGTCATATCGAGGGCGATCTGCGGGTCGATCCGCAGCATATCGTTCAGCAGCTCAATCCCAAGGCCGCGACGCCCTTCCGAATACTGGAGAGCGCCTTCATGCGGGTGGAAGGCAGCGCGGTACATACCGGACTTCGCCAGCACTGTAAACATGAACCTGCGGAAGTGGGGGAGCTGCATCAGGGTCTTCAGGTCGAGCTGGGCCTGCATCCCCAGAGCGGCCATGCGCCGCTTGTCGGCGAGGGCCGCTCGGCGGACCTGCTCCTGATGGACAGGGTCCAGCTCGTCGTAGGACTTCTGGGCCTCGGCCCACGCCGCCAGATCGAACTCGTAGTCTTCGGCCATCAAACCATCGCTGGGGGCAGGAGGCGGGGCAGGAGGCCCGCGTTCGCGTCAGTCTTGGACAGCAGCTCGGCACCGGCGGCGACCTGCTGCATGGCCGGGGCCATTGCCGCCATCTGCTCGGCCTGAGCGGCCTGCTGCTGCTCGGCGGCCCGCTGCTCGCGGATCGCGGCGACGTCCTTCTCCGACCGCATGGACTTGGCCGGGATGCCGAGGCGCGAGGTGTAGTCGGCCACGATGCCCTCGAAGTCCGGCACATCGAGGATCGCCGGGTAGACGCCCGCGATGTTGCCCACGAAGCCGACGGCCCGCTCCATCGAGCCGAGGCCGATCATGCGCTGGGCCTGAGCGAGCACCGAGATGAACTCGATGGACAGCTCTGCCCCGTTGATCTCCTCCGGCACCGGCGGCAGCTTCCCGGCGTCGGACAGCATCTCGAAGGCCTGAAGGACGATGACGGCCAGCTTCTCGACCTGCACCCGGTCGACGACCGGCCCGAGCTGGGCGAGCTGCTCCTCGTTGCGGCGGGCGATCTCCTCGACGTTGCGGGGCTGGACGCCCCTCATGTTGGTGATCGCCATGAACAGGTTGGCGTAGAAGGCGTCTAGGATCGCAGGCTCGGTGCGCTGGCTGATGTCCTGCGAGAGGGCAGGGAGGGCCGACGCGTTGATCTGCCAGATCGGCTTGGCCCCCTGACCGGCGAGGTCTTGGGAGGCCGACCATGTGATCCCACCGGGGATCAGGTTGGCACCGCTGTTGCGGTTGGCCACGGCCATCTCCAGCGACGGGCGCACGGTGTAGTCCTGCGCCTGCTGGTAGCGGATTTCCTGAAGCTGGACCTTGCGGCTCTCCGGCAGGGCGTCGAAGCCGGGGCCGACCGAGTAGGCGGACGTGCCCATGCTCTCCCACCGGGGGGTGGACATCGGCTTGCGCTTGAAGCCGCCGACCTCCAGCACCTTCTTCTCGTCCGACCCCTGCTCGATGTAGTAGGAGCGGTAGGCCATGTTGGTCTTGTCGAGCTTCCCGAAGGCGCGGTCCCTGTTCGGCTCGATGATGTGGCGCACCTCGACCTGAGCGTCGAACTTCTTGTCGGCCAGCAGGTTCTTGACCGTCCTCGACAGCTTGTCCTCGGCGAACCGCTCGGCCATCTGCCCGGCAGACATGGTCGTGTCGCGGATCATGGTGTCGACGCGCAGGCCGTCGTCCTGCCCCAGCCAGTATTCGCCGAAGGTCTGGGCGTAGGCCACGGCCCCGTACTGCCAGTGAGGCACCCAGAGGATCGACGACACGCCGAAGATGCCCAGCTCGCGGTAGCTGGACTGCATGGCCTGATAGACGTTGGTCTGGGCGAGGAAGGCGTAGAGCAGGGTCTGGACGTCGTCGGTCCACACCTTCACCGCATGGGCCGCGCCGCGCTCGCTGTCGGCGAACTTCAGCTTGAACCACGGCTGCGAGGGTGAGGACATCCCTGACGACATACCAGCCGACAGAGTGCGGTGGGCGCGGCTGGCCGTGCTGTTGAACAGCCGGTTGTTGGCCTGCCCGCCGCTGTAGGTGTGGCCGTCCACCGTCTGCTGCCGGACGTTCCGGTTCGACCCCATGTTGCGGATGTACGGCGAGAGCCAGCGCAGGGTGAAGCGGGCGACCTCCTCGGCCCCCGGCTCCCACTCGCGCCGCTGCGCGCCCAGAGCGGTGATCCGCTTGTCGGCGTGCGCTCGCAGATCACCTTCCGAGATATTCACTTCAGGCCCCCAGTACCGGCTTCCCGGCGGTCATCGGAGCACCGAGCCGGTTCTGGTCGGTGAAGACCATGCCCGACATCGTCTGCCGCCGCAGCAGGGCTGCCTGCGAGCGGTCGGCGACCGACCCTGCGTCGGGCGCACGGGGGGCCTGACGCGGGGCGACCGGGGCTGGAGGCTTCGGGCCGCACATCAGAACCGGACCCTCGGCTGCATCGGGGCCGCGCCCGGCGTCAGGGCAGCCACCGGCGCGGCGGCGGCAGCAGCGTTCGCTGCGCCACGGCTGGCGGGGGTGCCCTTCTTGTTGCGGTCCAGCAGGGCGTGCATCGGACTGAAGCCTCCGGCCATTTTGCTGGCCGCACCGTAAGCGCCACACATCACTTCAGCTCCGCATAGGGGTCGTATTCAGACTGGACGCCGCCGAGAGCGTTGGCCATCTGTTCCGCCCTTACACCGGCAATGCCGCTCGCGCTAGACGCGACGTATCGAGGCTGCACCGGCATGGCGAAGGTGAGGGCCAGAGCGTCGGCGTCATCGGGCGAGGCGAGGCCCCGCTTCTTCATGTCCTTCTTGCTCTCCAGCCGGATCGCGCCGTCGGCGGTGAAGCCGTACTCGCGGCTGGTCAGGTCGATCTCGATCTGGTCGTCGTCAGGCGGGAGGGCGGCCAGCGGCAGCCACGCCAGCAGGTTGACCCACATGGCCGCCCCGTGGTCGGCGACGCGAGCCTCGACCCCGTTCATGGTGGCCATCCGGGCCTTGCCGCCGAAGTTGACGGGGTAGACGTTGGGCACCCTGAGCTGGATCAGCCGGTCGTAGACGCCAGCCCCCAGACCGCCGATGTCCACGAACAGGGCGTCTGGCCGGTTGTCGGCGCACCAGAGCGCGACGTCCGAGGCCAGCGTCATCAGGTCGACGCCGCGCCACTCCTTCTTGGGGATCGAGGCGGCGTCCCGGCCCCGGCGTGCGCGCAGGACCGAGGCGTCGTCGCCGAAGCGGGCCACGTCGAGGCCAGCCACGAGGGGGTCCGACGGGATGTAGGCAGACTTCCGCTGCCGGGCCTGCTGCACCAGATCGGCGGGGATGAGCTGCATCGAGCCGACGCGCGGGAAGATGCCCCTCACCCGGATGCGGACGAAGTCGCTGTCCTCGCCCCATGCGTCGACCCAGCTCTCCAGCAGCGGCTTGTTGGTCCGCTTCACCGTGCGGCTGTCGATCTGCTTGGTCCGCCACTGGTGGCGCATCCTGCCGACCGTGATCTCCTTGAACCGCCCGACGTTCTTGGTCGGGTTGCCGTAGACCAGCAGGACGATCTCGGTGTCGGCGTCGGTCAGCGCGCCCTCGACGACGTCCCAGATGATGTCCTCGATCTCGGACGCCTCGTCGATGATGATGACCAGCCGCTTCCCGGCGTTGTGGGCACCGGCGAAGGCGGCGGGGTTGCGGGGGTTGTTCGGGATGGCGTCGATGCGCCACGTCCGCTCACGCGAGATCGACCTGAAGCCGGTGGCGGTCAGCTCAAACAGGGTCTCGGCGATGGGGTGCTGGCGGCAGAGGAGGCCCCACCATTTGCCCAGCTCGGCCCATGTCTTGGTCCTGAGCTGGGTGTCGCTGTTGGCCGTGACCACGCCCCGCGTGTCGACGGCGGTCATCCCAGCCCAGAACACCACGAAGGACACCTCGGCGGTCTTGCCGATCCCGTGGCCGGAGGCGGTGGTCGAGCGGAATGGGCGGTCGACGCCCTGCCGCAGGTGCTGGCCGATGGCCTCCAGCTCCTCGATCTGCCACTCGTCAGGCCCGGTCTCGTGCTCCAACTCGGTGCCCTCGACGCCCCACGGGAAGGCCCACATGACGAAGCCGAAGGGGTCGTGGCTGTACTCGACAAGCGCCTCGGCGAAGGCCTCTCGCTGGGCCTGCGGCGTCCGGGCGACGGGGTAGCGGTCGTACTGCCGGTCGTCGCGGTCAGCCATGCCGCACCTTCTCGGCCAGAGCCTCCAGCCAGTCGGCCACGACGCGGCGGATGCGGCGCTTCAGGGTCTCGGGCTGCATCAACAGCGGCCTGAACGTGACCTCGGGCAGAGCCTCGCGCTCATAGCGATAGGTGGCGAAGGGGAACGGGGCAGGCCCCTCCCGCCAGACGACATCGTGGATGACCTGACTGCCGCCCTGTATCTCCTCCAGCAGCAGGACGCGCTCCAGCCGGGCGTGGCGGCGGGCGCACTCGTCAATCAGCATCGCTCCGGGGATCGCCATCAGCCACCTCTGCCACGCGCACGCCTGCCAGTCTGGCGCGCCTCACGGCCTCGTCGTTACCACCACCCATCAGCAGCACCAAGTCCACACCCCTCAGCTCGCGGCCCGGCACCACCGTGACGTCGCTGTTCCACCGGGCCAGCCGGGCGAGGTGGCCGGACGGATCACCGGGGCCGATGATGAGGACGCGCAGGGTCATCCCGCCTCCTCCATCAGCAGCTCCATCACGCGAGATCGGCCCGGCTCAGGCAGGGCGTAGCCTGTCGCAGGCGAGGAGGGGCTGTCGATCCCGCACGTCTTGATGGCGTCGGTCAGGCCGAGGTCGGCCAGCGCAGACCGCAGGATGCAGATGCGGACCTGCACGCTGGCCCTCGATACCGGCTGCTCCCTGAACCGGGGCCGACGAGCGGCGGCGATGACATCGAAACCGACCTGCCGCCCCCTGCCGTCCAGCAGCACGACCAGCAGGCTCCCCGCCATGCGAGAGCCGGTCAGGCTGGCGGCGGCCCCCTCTAGGCCGAGGCGCTCCAGCGGGGTCACAGGCGCAGCACGTCGTTGACGGCAGCCGCGATGCGGTCGGCCAGCAGGGCCTTGAACGTCTCGTCGCTCTCGCGGATGCGGATGGCGTCGAGGCAGCCATGCAGCGACACCCGCTCCAAGATCACCGGATGCCGGTCGACGATCACCTCTATCGTGGTGAAGCGGTGGCCGCACGAGCACACCCGTCGACGCCGCTGGCCGCCGGGCTGGGGCCGCGTGTCCCTGACGACGATGCCCTCGACAGCCCCGCAGGCCGGGCAGCTCAATCCGCTCACGTCGACGTCTCCTCTATCCATTCAGGGTCCAGCCCCTCGCCCTTGCAGACCGGGCACTTCACCGGCTGGAGCATCATCGTCTTCCCGCCATAGACCCGCGCGCTGTAGGCGGGGGCGCGCTCGGCGATCCACCCTCCACCACCGCAGCGCGGGCACATGACCGCGTCGCCTTCTCTCGGCCCGAACGAGCGCAGCCGGGCGTCGGCCCGGTTCACGCCGTCGGCCCCGACGTGCTCGGCACGCCTCAGCCTGTCTGTCTCAGCCATATCTCTCCGACCTCGGTGACCACGTCACCCCTGAACGACGGCACACCGAACTCCCCGGTGCCCGTGTCGGCCCACACCATGCGCGTGAACCCGCGCTCACGAAGCATCAACAGGTGTGGATAGTCAAGGTGCCTCGGGATCGCACGGTCGCCCTTCTCCAGCGCCTCGCGCAGGTCGTCGTCCGACAGGTCTGGCAGGCGGCGCTCGCCGGGCGTGTAGGGTCGCCGGACTGGGCGGTCTCGCTCCTTGGCTGCCTCGGCCTGCTCTGCGGCGAAGGCGGCCCTCGCAGGGGCCTCCTCGCGGTGCCTCATGGCTCTGGCCACCAGCTTCTCGCGGTGGGCCTGCACGCGCTCGGCCTTGGTGGCCTGCTTGTCGATCCACCTAGCCACGGGAGAGGCTCTCTCGCCACGCCCAGAGGGCACGGTCGAGGCGGTCCATTGCCACGCCGATCAGGGAGGCGGCCCGGCGCAGGCTGACGCCCCTGCTCATGATGCCCCACGCCCGCTCGCACTGGGCGGCGGTGATGGGGCGCTCCTCGCCGTGCTTGGGCCGGGCCATCAGGTCAGTCCTCCCAAGAGAACTTCTTCAGCGGAGCAGCCTTGCGGCCCGCCTTGCTGGTCTGGGTCGCGGCATCGTTCCGCGTCTTGGCGAACAGGAAGGGGCGGCGAGGGGCGGCCAGCGCCCCGCTCATGTCCTCGGTCCCCGGCTGCCGCAGCAGGCCGTCCAGTATCTCGCTCACGCCTTGTCTCCCTCTCTGGCCGCGCGGGCCTCTCGCGCCCTGAACCCGGCGCGCTGCATGGTCTCGGCGAAGTCTTCCGACACCGTCACCTCGACCCGATCCCTCAACAGCCCAAGGTTCCGGGCCAGCAGCGTCGCCGCCGCCATCTTGTTCGGGGCCTTCACCTTCACCCGGCGCACGTCGCGCTTGATGGTGTTGCCCTCCTCGTCGACCTCGCGGCCATCGGTGAAGTCCTCGATGCTGACCTCGGTCAGGCAGGCCATGTCGTCCGGGCTGGCCTTGGACAGGTCGATGTAGGGGTCGCCGTCGGGGGTGATGTGGACGATGTTGCCCATGCTGAAGCGCACCTGCCCGGCCATCGCGGCCAGCAGCTCGTCAGCCGTCATGTGCAGCGACTTCCACTTCGATAGGCGCAGGCTATGGATGCGGGCCTCTACATTAGGGTTCTTTAGGAGGTGGTGCGCCGACACCCCTGCGGCTGGCCCAGCCTTGTACCCAGCCGTCACATAGGCCTGCGTCGCATTGCCGCTCCCGACATAGGCGATGCAGAACGCCTCCCATCGGGCGTTGGTCAGAGGATCGGAGCCGGGGTCTGGGGCGTCGGTCATGTCATTTCTCCTGTAAGGGCGGCGTCGGTCGCCCATATCGCATCCAGCATTTCGTCGCTCGGGGTTTCCTTGCTGGCACCGACCGCACGGAGCAAACGCTTTGCCGCTTTTCGCAGCCTCTCTATCTCAGCGGCTTGCTCATCGGCTAACGCCTTGCTCTCCGCGCTTAGTTTTTTGAACTCACTCGACCAATGCTGACGACAGTTCGCCAGTTCAGCGGCTTGGCGTTCAAGGGTGTCGGCTGCTTCGGGGCCGTCTTCGTTCCAAAACTTTCCAGCGCGGATGCCTTGCGACCTGACGGCCCGCAGCCTCTCGCACAGACCGGCTATGTCAGTCATGATCGGCCCCCTTCGTGCCAAGGGCTGCGAGGATGCGTTCGATGGCCTCAATCTCTGACGGGCATACCGGCACATAGTTTAGGCTGCTGTGCAGCGGTTTCGGCGTCTCCTTGGCGATTTCCAGCCACTCGGCCACGACTTCAATATCCTCCCTCCCTACCGGAACGACAGGGGATGCTGCGAGCGTGGCCTGTGCAGCGGTGTAGCTGTCCCACAGTTCGTTGAAGTCGTTGGCAAGGCAATCGCGGACTAGAGCGCGAAGGGCAGCCACCGCCTCCCCCTCTGGTGCAGGGGTGCGGCGGTTCCATGCTGCGATGGCTTCGGTTTCGTAGGCGAGGGGCATCGAGCAATAGCACTCGCGGGCTGGGCATTCGTTGTTGTCACAGCCAACCGTGACGATGACCTCGCCGCGATAGGGGGTTGGGGCCACGCCACAAAACGGACAGGGCAACAGTTTCTCAGTCATGGCTCTTTCCTTTCAGGGTGCTCAGGCGCGCCTTCAGGCGCAGGGGCGAGACGTCGAGCCGCTCGGCGGCCTGACGGACGGTGAGGCCGTGCTTGCGGATCATCGACTGGGCGATGCGGCCCGTCTCGATGTCGACCGTCACGTCGGCCCCGGCCAGCCGGTCGATGTGCTGCTGCCGGGCGCGCATGGCCTGACTGTGGTGCGACATCGCCAGCAGGCGCGCGATCTCCGGGTAGCTGTACTCGGCCTCGTAGAGGAGGGCGGCGATCTGGGCGCGAGCGGAGACGACGTGCGGCTTCTGCCGGGCCTCGTGCTTTCGCAGCACAGCCGCAACCGCGACCCCGTGCCGGGCCGAGACCTGACGGATCAGGGCCTCGGCGTAGGTGCGCTTGACGTGCGCCTTGGTGAGGCGGGCCTGACCGGCATCCTCCAGCCCCTCTGCCACTCGGGCGGCGAGGGCCTCGATCTCGTTGCCGATGGTCATGGCGTGACGACCTCCTCGTGGTGGCGGGTGGTGTAGGCGACAGCCTCACCGGAGCGGAGCATCGAGACGGCCCGCCGGTAGGCCATAGTGGCGGCCTGACCGGGGGTCCATGCGACGTGGCGCTCGATGTGCTCGACGCCGTACTGGTCGACCGTGTGAAGGGTCGCCTTGCAGCGGATCAGGGACTGGGCGGTCATGCCAGCACCCACCAGAAGGCGGCGATCCAGCCAGCGATGACGGCGAACTGGATCGTGGTGACGAGGGCGAAGGGGAGGCGTCTCACCGGGCGTCCTCCCACTCTGCCCTGCGCCAGCCGTTGAACCACGAGAGCGCCTGAACCGACCCTGCCGGGTGGGGGTTGTCGGTCTGGGGCTGGCCGCCCCTGTGGGCGGCAGCTCCCTGCTCATAGGGCGGCTGGGTCACGGTGGAGGCGAAGGCCTTCGCGGTGCGGATCGCGGCGGCCAGCGCGGCGAAGCGCGTCAGCCCGATCTTGGCGCAGCCCTCGGTCTCGGAGGGGTCGGCCAGCAGGTCGGCGATCAGGTGCAGCCGGGCCTCGGCCTGCGCGATTGTCCAGACGGTGCCGAAGCGGTCGACGATCTGGTCGTCGAGGGTGGTGAAGGGCTTGCTCATCAGGCAGCGCCTCGCGCCACGACTTCGTCCCAGCTAATGAACTGGGTCGGGTCGAACGGACCCCACTCGTGATCGCGAGGGCCGACGAGCTGGCCCGGCTGGCCCTCGACCTGCTGGGCGATGCAGTCCTGCTCCAACTCCTCGCACAGCGCCCAGAGAGCGCCGACGGTGGCCGCCTCCTCCAGCACCGCCACCAGCGTCCGCTCGGTGGTGCTCTGGACGACGGCGTAGGTGATGGGGCGGTCGCCGGTGTGGGCGAGGAGCGCCTCGAGAGCGCGCTCCTCGGTGATGGCGTCGAGGCGGTCGCCGATGGCGAGGCCGATGTTGATGGTGGCGGTAGGCATTTGGTTCTCTCCTCGCCCGTCCGACCGGGCTATTCGTCACCTCTAGGCCTGCTCATTCTGCTTGTCAACACCCTTGTCCTCAGCCTCCAGCATACTGACGTGGAGCTGGAGCAGCTTAATGCGGAAGACCCAGTCGGCATCGGTCAGCTTCAGGAGTTGGCCGGGCGACGGAGCGAACCGCTGCTCCGAGCGCCGCCACTTCGCGCAGGCGGCAGCCAGCACCGGGACGGGGAGGTCGCCCATGTCCTCGTTCCAGTCCAACCAGAACTGCTTCTCGCCAGCGCCGAGGTTCCGGGCGGGGTAGTGCTGGAACAGTGCCTCCAGCAGGGCCAGCCTCTCGCGGGCGGTGGCGGGCTGGCTGGTCTCGGCCAGCATCCGCCGCAGGACTGGCAGGTCAGCGACCGTCACCCTGCCCGTGCGGATCAGGGAGGAGACCGTCTCGCCCTTCGATGGCGTCAAGCGCCTCCAGAGCGCCTCGTTTTCTGCTGTCGTGCCCGGAGACTGGGCGGCGGGGATCAGGGCGTTGGACATGGTCGTGCTCCGGTATGGTCAATGCGCGGCGGTTCGCCGCAATGCTTTCGCCGATGGCGGCGTCGAAATAGGCCCACGTCCCGATGGCGCGGCTGGACTTCTGGGCCAGCGCGGTCACCACCGGGACGACGTCGTGCTCCCAGCTCGCGTTGCCGTCCTGACGCCAGCGCGCCAGTCGACCGATGCTCTGGCCGAGGCCCGGCGAGCGGTTGATGTCGAGGTTCGGCGTCTGGGCCAGTTGGGTCAAGATCAGGGCGTGATCGAAGGCTCGACCGGCAGGCCAGTCGTCGCCCGCGCGTAGCAGCCCAGCTTCTATATCTGGCTCTGGTTCTGGCTGCGATGGTTTTGCGATCCCATTTGCGATGGCCGTGTCGTTAGATTTCAACCACCTAGCCTCGTTGCCCGCCCTCCCAGCGGCAGATCGTTCTGCCGTTAAGTGCTCGACCTTTTTGATCTCTCGCGTCATGCGGGCCGAGCTGATGTGCCCATCAGCGTGGTCGAAGTAGCCGGACATGACGGACCACCGGCGGCCCCAGACCTTGGCCGAGCACCGAGCGATCCGGGCCAGCCGGGCAGGATCGTCCGGCAGGCGACCACCGGCGTTCCACATGGCACCGAGCAGCAGCATATAGCTGCCGAACTCGGCGTCCGAGAGGTGCAGGGTGTCGCCAGCCAGATCGCTGAAGAACAGCTTGAAGAAGGGCTTGGCACTCACCCGATTTTCGCCTTCCGGGCCTTGCTGCGCTTCCACCAGACGTGGCCGTTCTGGCCTGCGCCTTCAGCCGGGACGATCATCCCTGCGTCGAGCAGCCGCTCGCAGGCCTCGGCGCTGAACGCCGCGCCAGATCGGTGTGCCCGGCCCCAGCGGACGCCGATGCTGCCGCCGTGGAAGTCCCGCACGAAGACGCCGCCCTTGCGCCCGAAGGCTCGGACGGTGGTGAGGGGCCTCTGGTCGAGCCTGATGTCCTGCTCCGCAGCCTTGGCCCTGATCGCTGGGCCGGTGCGCCCGAGGACGTGGCCGATCTCGTTGGGGGCCATGCCGAAGTTGGCCATGTCGGCCAGCCGGTCGACGTCACCCCTGTCCCAGCGCGCTCGGTGCTTGTCTACTTTCGCCATCTCTCATCTCCCTGAGAATGTGTGCTGCTAGGGTCGCGCCCGGATCGGGAAGCCCCACGCATCGAGCGCGGCGGCGACCTGATCGAGCGTCTTGGCGGTCGCTCCTCGATCACGGTCCCAGAGCGTGTCCATGAGCACCTTCTGCTCCTTGGTGAGGCGACCGTCCTTGGCCTTCAGCTCCAGCCAGTAGGTGTCGCCGGGCTTCAGGGGCCGGAACCTGACGTGATCGACCTCCAATACGATGAACACGAAGTCGAACACGCCGGGGTTCAGGCCCTGCTCCTTGGCCCTGCGCCGACCGGCCTCGGTCGGGATGCGCTGCCCATTCAGGGTGGCCGACCAGAAGATGCCCGCCTGTGGGGGCAGAGCCAGCCGCAGGTAGGCTGTCACCTGTTTCTGGAAGTCAGCCTCGGGCGACTTGTTCCTGCGCCTCGGCGAGGCCTTGGGCGTGATCGGGCGACCCTGCGCGTCGCGCGGGATGTCCTTGGCGGGCTGGATGATGGGGATGTGGGAGGGCGGCATCAGCCCCTCCCGTGGGGGGCGAGGGGGGGAGACCTCTCGCCCCCCGTGTCGCCACCCGATGTCGGATCGAGAGCGGCGGCACTGGAGGCCCCCGCTATCTCACGAACCTGCCGGTCTTGCAACGTCTGCATGGCGAGCTGGACCCGCAGCGGGACCGGGTAGCTGCCATCGGCGTATCGGTAGACGGTCTGCCGGTGGACGCCGAGCGCCTCGGAGAGCTGGCGTCGCCACCCCACCTTGCCGTATAGGCGAGCGCCGTGGGCGCGGAACTGTTCGGGCGTCATGTCGTCTCCAGTGAGATTTCCGGTGGACGCTGTATGGCACGCCCTGCTCGCACTGTGCAACATTTATTGTTGACACCCCATTCGCCCCATGAGACACAGCGACATCGCCGGGGTCGGACCCGGCAGGGAGAGACAGATGACCGACTACAGCACCAGCACCCGCGAGGGTCTTCTCAACCGCTACAACAAGGCGGTCGCCAACATCGCCGCCTGCGAGGCGCGCATCGCTCGCGGCGACCTCGGTGCCCCCGAGGGCTACGTCATGGTCAAGGGCCGCCGTCAGGTCTGCTTCCAGATCGAGGGCACGCTGAACGCCAACATCCGCATGAGGGACGAGGCCGCGAAGGCCTACTGCGCCATGATGCAGGCCGACCCCTCGGTCACCGGCGATTTTCCAATCGTGGGAGCGGCCTGATGGCCGTCGTCGCCCTCGCCGTCGGCACCGAGGCCGGTACCGTCTACTGCATGGCCAATGAGAACTGGGAGCGTTGCGGCGACGAAGGCTGGGACTGCTTCCACGACTTCGACGGCCTGCCCGAAACCCAATACCCCACCAGAGAGGCCTGCGAGCAGGCCATCAAGGAGCTGACATGACCGACACCTACCTCCCCAACAGCATCGACGCGCCGCTCGTCGATCCTGAGTTCATCGCCAACAAGCACAAGGCGGCCTTCGTCGCCGCGACCGACGCCCTCCGCGCCGCCGAGGACTTCCCCGGCGAGGTCAACGGGCCGAACGATCTGGAGACCCTGACTGCTGGCGTGCGCCGGATCATGGGCGCATCGAAAGACCTCGACGCCTGCCGCGATCTGGAGAAGCGCCGGTTCGACACCGCCGCCAAGGAGGTACAGGGCCTGTTCAAGCCGCGTCTCGACAAGCTGGACGCCGCCAAGGCTGCAGCCCTCGCCACGATCACCCGTCACAACAGGAGGGTCGAGGAGGCGGCCCGCCAGCAGGCTGCCGCTGCCGCCGAGATCGAGCGGCAGGAAGCTGCCCGCCGGGCCGCCGCCGCCGCCGCCATCGAGGAGGCAGGCCATCAGGATGTCGGCAACACGGTGATGGACAGCGCCATCGAGAGCGAGGCCGCCGCCGTCCGTCTCGACGCCGTCGCCACCGGATCGAGCGCCGCCGATCTGGTCCGCACCCACACCGCTGCCGGGACCGTCACCTCGGCCACGTCGATGACCTTCGAGATCACCGACCAGCAGCCCCTCCGGGCCTCGCTGGGCGGCCTCGGCGACTACTTCCCCCTGCCGGACATCGAGAAGGCGATCCGGGCCTACATGAAGGCCCAGAAGCTGGGCGGGCGCGAGCTGTCCCTGCCCGGCGTCCGGTTCTTCGCCGACAGCAAGGCTCGGGTCCGGTGATCGCGTCCAGCTACGTCATCGGGACCATCGTCGGCCTCGTCGTTTTCATCCTGCTCTGCGCCCTCGACGCCGAGCCGCCCCGCAGAGGGTGACAGCATGACCCAGAAGCACGAGCGCATCGCGCTGGCCGTGGCCATCGACCTCGTCTCCCCCTACGGGCTGACGGCGTCGATGCGCCAAGGCGGGAAGCACCCCTGCATAGTCATCGAGGGGAGGGGCCGCTTCCACAAGCAGCCCGTCTCCGGTTCTCCACGGACGGACTGCGATGAGGTCCGCAACTTCACCCGCCAGCAGATAAGCCGCTGGCTCCGCAGCATCGACATCAAACCGAAGGCGACGACATGACCGAGACCACCCCGCTCCCCGGCCTGCCACAGCCAGCGCCGGTCGAGCGCGAGCTGACCGACCGCGAGGTCTGCATCCTGAACCTTCAGGCCTCCATCGTTCAGCTCTGCCAGTCGGCCCTCATGGAGGATGCCGATCTCTCCCCCGCCGACGCGGCAGGTAACATCGGCAACATCGTGGGCAAGACCCTCGCTGGGTTGATGTCGCCGCAGGCTGCCCGGCTCGGCGTGCTCGTCGCCTTCGAGGAGCTGCACGCCCAGCCCATGTCGTTCATCGACATCAACCACGCGAAGGACGCCCTCCAGCGCCTCGCAGACCGTCGTCGCCGGGCAGATCGCAAGACTGCTGGCGGCATCATCATCCCCGGAAACAACTGACCATGACCGCTACCCACTACACCGACAGCAAGGGCAACCCCGTCGAGATCGCGACGATGCCCTACCCCCACCTCAAGGCCGCCTACGACAAGGCCGTCCGTGGCGAGGAGCGCAAGCACAGCTTCGCCCACGAGCAGGGCGAGGACTACGACAACCCCGAGCGCGAGGCCGAGATCGACGCCATGAAGGCCCGGCTCGACGCGATGGATGCCGCCCACGCCGAGGCGGTCGACGCTGGTGAGGGGTTCAGGCCGCGATGACCCAGAGCGATCTGTTCGGCACCTACCCCGAGGCCCCCGGCCACGCGGACACAGACACCTCGAAGGCGGCAGCCGACGCGGTGCGTCCGAAAGTGTCGTGGGTCAGGGGCAAGGTGCTTGAGACCCTGACGGAACGCCCCGGCACCGCCGTGCAGATCGCCCGGCGGCTCCGGCTGCCATACGAAACTATCCAGCCCCGCACCTCAGAGCTGAAGGCGATGGGGCTGATCGAAGACAGCGGCAAGCGGGGACCGTCCCGCGACCCGGCCAAGACGGCCATCATCTGGAGACTGGCGAAGTGATTGAGGACGGCATCTACTTTGGCCTCGACGAGGAGGCCTACCACGCCGACCCCGCCCTCGGATCGACCGACCTGAAGCGCCTGCTCATCAACCCCGTGGGATGGTGGTCGAACAGCGCCGCCGGGAAGTCCGTGCTGGTCGGTCTCGGCATCTTGCGCCCCGACGATGAGGACGAAGAGGAGAGCTTGGTCAAGCAGTTTGGCCGGGCCTCCCACGTCATGGTGCTGGAGCCGCATCGGTTCGACGACTGCTACCTTGAGCACGAGGAGATGCCCGCCGAGTACCTGACCACCCGCAAGGCCATCAGGGACGCCCTGCTGGCCACTCCGGGGGCCTATGTGCCCATCGGCAGCGCACAGCGCCCGGAGCTGGTGATGGCCGCCAAGCGGGCGGGATTGCCGGTCAGCGACGACTGGAAGGTCGACGAGCAGATCAAGGCCGGTGGCCGGGGCATCCTGTCGAAGCGATGGATGGCCCAGCTCCGCATGATCGACTACCTGATGAACGCCCCCCAGCCTGCGCTGGATGGCCGCTCGATCCGCGAGGAGAACTTCACCGGCGGCTACTCCGAGGTGTCGATCTTCTGGACCGAGCAGGTCGGCGACGCGACCGTCCGCCTGAAGGCGCGCATCGACTACCTGCGCCGCCCCGGCATGATCGACCTGAAGACCTACGGCTGCCCGGAGGACAAGCCGCCGGTGTCGTTCTTCCTCGGCCAGATCGCCAACTACGGCTACGACCTCCAGAAGGTCGCCTACACCGCAGCGTGGAAGGCAGCCCGAGACCTGCGGGATCAGGGCCGGGTCTTCGGCGACGTGGACATGGACTGGCTGAAGCAGGTGAAGTTCAGCCGCGAGCCGTCGTGGCGCTGGATCGCCGCCCAGACCATGCGGATGCCGGAGATCGACTGGATCGACTGGAACGCCAGCCTCGCCGACATGGCCGCCGAGGGGCAGCGCAGGGAGGCCCTCGCCTCCTTCGTCGCCTACCGCGAGCGGTTCGGCATGGACACCCCTTGGCTCGCCCTGCGCGGCAGGATCGTGGCCGACGACACCACCCTCGACGCGACCGGCATCGCCCGCCGGATGATGGCGCGCGGCGAGCAGACTTGGACCGCATCATCTTAACCCCGGAGACGACTATGACTGACATCGCCCTTGCGGACGAAATCCGCTCACTCCCCGCCGCTCGAGACCTGATCCCCACCGACCGCCAGCTCCTGCCCGCACCGATGGCGGCGCTTCAGGAGGTGGCCACCATGCTGGCCAGCGCCGGTGCTCTGGTCCCGAAAGACCTTCGCGGCAAGCCTGACGTCTGCCTCGCCGTCGCCTACATGGCCGCCCTCCACGGCACCGACCCGGTGGCCACGGCCAGCCAGACCTATCTGGTCGGCGACAAGATCGCCTTCATGGCCCAGTACATCAACGCCATCGTCCAGCGGCACTTCAGCGAGAAGCCGACCTACACCTACCAAGGCGCAGGCGCGACGCGCTGCGTCATGGTCTCGGCCAAGCTGAAGTCTGGGCAGGTCGTCACGGTGACCACGCCGCAGGTCGGCCAGATCACGGTGAAGAACAGCCCGCTCTGGAAGACCGACCCCGACCAGCAGCTATCCTACTACGCGATCCGCGCGCTGGCCCGACGCCATATGCCGGACGTCCTGCTCGGCATCTACGCGGTCGAGGAACTCCAGAGCGTCTCGATCCGCGACGTCACCCCGCCGCCGCCGGACCCGTTCCGCGAAGACGACGACAGTGTCGACACCCCCATCGAGGACGCCGCCTTCGAGCCGTCAGGCGGGTTCACCACCGATGCCAGCGCCTTCCCCGGCGACGAGCAGGCCTCGACCGAGGACGACATCCTCGCGTGGGCCGAGAGCGTGAAGGCCGACGCCCGCGAGGCGGCCACGCCCGAACAGCTCCAGCGGCTCTGGGATGGCTGCGAGACGAACCGGCGCAAGCTCTGGCGCACCGAGAAGGTCGAGCACGATGCGCTGGAGGCCGCCTTCAAGGACCGGCTGGCCGACCTGAGCTAGGCCAATCTGCCCGTTCCTGCGGCGGTTACGCCTGCCGCAGGAACGACAGGGCAGAGACCAGCATCCGCCCCCTGACGCTCTCGGCATCAGGGATCACGGCAAGGTCCACGGTGGGGTCGGTGTTGAACTTGGCCTCGCACATATAGGCGTTGCCGGTCCAGTTCCTGACCCAGACCGCCGGATTGCTGACGATGTAGCGAAGGGGCGAGGTATAGGCCGCCCCTTCGTGGCCGTCCTTGTTGGTGCCACCGCCCATCATCAGCCAGTAGGACCAGAGCGGCTCCAGCGGGATGTCGACATCCACCCAGCCGCTATCAGCCACGAACTCGGTGGTGTTTGGCGCGTACAGACCGCCGCCGCCGAAGCCCAGCTCGTCGCTGATGCAGGTCGCCTGATTGAAGGCGTTGACGAACGCCACCGATCCATTGCCGAGAGGGTCCGCGCCCCAGTTGTAGGAGCCGATCCGGCCAGCGCCCGGAACGCGCGTCTGGAAGTGCTGTAGGATTTTGGTGTTCCGGCCCATCGACATATTCTGGGCGCGCATCCGC
>Ga0181349_1000038_pt1 | contig 44725 bp, 47 predicted proteins | sample Su13VDMM110SD_FD_130106 | JGI IMG/M metagenome (GOLD analysis project Ga0181349, IMG submission 130106) | Freshwater viral communities from Lake Michigan, USA - Su13.VD.MM110.S.D | ecosystem: Environmental > Aquatic > Freshwater > Lake | place: USA: Michigan | collected 2013-07-16 | reverse complement strand
AGGGGATGCGAGAGCCGCTAACTGCGCGACCATCTCGCTGTTCCGGTCAATGCGCCCGATGCCGTCGAACCAACAGTTCAGGACGGCCATAACGCGGTCCACCGCCTCCCCTTCTGGTGCAGGGGTGCGGCGGGCGGGGATGCGAAACGGTTCGGACGCTTGGTCCTCAAAACAGGAGCCGTTTCGTTTTCCAAACCACTGGAACAAGTCGGTTCCATCGTATTGAAGCAGGCAAAGGTAGGTCCAGTCGCGCGTCTTTGGCTTTTGGTTGTCAGCCAATCGCTCCAAATCGGGGACGTGTGTTCGGAAGGCCGATACCGGTTGATCTCTCTCGCTCATCGTTCATTACCTTTCAGGTTGATGGCGGCTCGGGCGCGAAGCCAAGCGGCATCCGGTGTTTTGGTGCCAATGCCCTTGTCCAGATGCACAAGGGAGCGCGCGGCAACGGGGAGGGCCAGCAAGTCTTCCAAAGCCCGGCGCTGCTCTTGGTATGCTTTCAGGAGGTCGCGCATGTCGGGCCACGGAACAGGGTCGATTGCCGACATTTCAAGCCGCGCGACAACCGCCTCCATATCAGCGGGGAGTTCGTCGGGGGTCAGATTGGCACGCGCCAGATCAAGAACCGCATCCATATCGTCGGCCCCCATCACGCCACCCTCACGATTTCGACGACACGCTTCGCATCGACCCTGCTCGTGCTGTATTTCCTGCCGAAGCGGCTTTTCTCGTTGGACGCCCACGAGGAGATGTGGCCCGCCATCAACCGGCTACACCAGCGATCGTCGAAGGGCACCTCTACCCGCTGCATGATCTCGAGATTGGCCCCGCGGACGATAGGCATCCAGTACGCGCGCGTTTCGCCACGATCCACTTTGGCCTTTCTTGGCTTTTTGGGCGGGGCGGCCGCGGTGCCCGTGAAGACGGGGGCGGGGGCGGGGGCGAGGCGGGGGACGTAGTCGAGCGTGCCGAGCATTTCGCCTTTATCATTTTGGATCAGATAGGGCCATTTGACAGCGGCGATCTGAGCGATCGCAGCCATCACGACGCGGCGCTGCAAGGCGCTGATCGGTTCGGGGGTCGGTTCGGGGGTCGGTTCGCTGACCGGCACGGTCGGCACGGGGGGCCACGTAAAGCCGAGCGTCAGTTGTTGTCCTTCACCCAGAAAGCTGTAATAGGTCGGGGGCTTCATCAGTTGTCGTCCTTCTGTTCGAGAGCGAAGCCCAGATGGGCCATGTTGTTGGCGAACTGCCAGTCGAGGGTCTTCAGCAGGGTAGGCAAGTCTTGGTCGCGAGCACCGAAGCGGTTTACGGCGAGACCCTCGGGAGCGGCCTGCTCCGTTTCGAGGGCGTAGATTTTGGTCATCGACACGTCCATCGCGTGGAGGACGTCGGCGCGGAAGCGTTCCCGCTGGTCGAGCCAGCGGGCTTCGGGGAGGTACTCCATCAGCTCATCTCCCCGTTCTGCTTCACGAAGGAGACGCGGCCCGAGGCGACTTGGATCATGACGCACTGCTGGTCGGCATCGCGGCAGGCTTGGGCGGCGATCTCGACCAGCTCCCGGCCAACGCCAGCGCCGGTGTCCATCGCGATCTCGTACTTCAGGCTGTCGTCGTGGAAGACGACGCCGTCTTCGTTGCGCCAGACGCCGGTCACGAGGGTCTGGGTGTAGCCGCCGAAGTGGTCGAGGATAGCCTCGCGCAGGGAGGCGTGGGTTTCGGTGAGGCGGTTGCCGTCGTTGTCCCGCAGGGGCAGGATGATGAAGGCGATCTTGAGGTCTTGCATGTCTGTGTCCTTCGCCGCGGGATGCGGCACACCCATACCTACACGCGGTTCTCGCAGGTTACAATCACTTATTTTCGGGGCCCCTGAAAACAGCTCGCTTGACAACCGTTTCGTATGGGTTCAGAGGGAGGGGGCAGCCGGGACAAGCCGCTGCGAGAAAAGGACAGAGACCATGACCACCACCACCGACAAATGCTTCGTCCTCAAGGACGCCGACTTCGATCTCGCCGCCAGCGTCACGCACGCTGACGGCGGCCAGCCCGCCTACGTCACGATCATGTCGCCGCAGCGCGACCAGTTCATCACCATGACCGTCGCGGACTTCGACCGCATGGCCGCAGCTATTGCGGGGGTGCTCTGATGACCACCGTCACGTTTGAAGAGCGCGAGTTCCCTGCCCGCCTCCGCGACGACGGGTGCTACGAAGCCCGCTACACTTTCAACAGCCAGCGGGGTTGGAAGGCTGGCTACGTTGCCTCTCGAAATCTCGACAACCTGCCGGTCCTGTTGGCCTACCAGCGCGCCGCCGCCGGTGCCGAGCTGAACCCCGTGGAGATCATCTGATGACCAACCTGAAACCCTACCAGCAGGACACGCTGCGGCACCTGCTCACCGCCTTCGCTGCTGCACCCGAGCCGGTGCAGCGCGAGGCCCTTCGCCAGCTCAACGCCGTCGCCACCACCGCGGTGCTTCATGTGGCGTTCCGCCGATGAGAAAGCGTCTCCCCATCGTGGCCTTCTGGGCCGCGGTCTTCGCCTTCTGCTTCTGGTTCTGGTGGAGCCTGATCGGCATCGTCTCGAGCTGGTTCTGCTGCGGGGTGTTCGCATGACCCGCATCCAGCTGAAGGGCATGACGACGCGCGAGCTGATCGAGTTCGCCCGCCTCGCCCACCTCAACCTGATGAAGCCCGACGGCGACCTCATCCTCGAACTGGCCGAGCGCCTCGACGACGTCTACCCCTTCCCGGTTGATGAGCAACCGGCCAACCTCTTCAACGACTTCGAGAAAGAGCACATGCTATGAACATCACCGTCGAGATCAAGTGCCCCGAGATGGTCGAGGCCATCAACAATCTGGCCTCGGCCATCACGATCCGCTCGGCCGACCAAGAGCTGAAGCGCGACATCGTCAAGCCTGCCGTGAAGGCGCTGATGAAGGCCACCCCGGAAGATGCGCTGCTGAAGGCCATCCTCACCGCCCAGCCCGTGGCCCCCGAACCCGTGCCCGTGGTCGAGCCCGTCAACGTCCCTGAACAGAAGCTCGTGGCCCAGCCCGAAGCTCCCGCGGTCGACTACACCCAAGTCAAGGCCGCCGTCATGGCCGTCTCGAAGGCGAAGGGCCGGGATGCCGCTGTCGCTTTGCTCGGTGAGTTCGACGCCTTGGTCGGCGGCGATCTGACCGAAGAGGAGTGGGGCCCGTTCTTGGCTCGTGCCGCCGAGGTGCTGGCATGATGGAGAAAGCCCATGCCCGCTTCTCGCCCTCCGGGGCGAGCCGCTGGATGGCGTGCCCCGGCTCCCTCAAGATGGAGGAGCCGTTCCCGCGCACCTCGTCGAAGTACGCCGACGAAGGGACGGCCGCGCACCAGCTCATGGAGTGGTGCCTCTGCTCTGGGCAGGACGCCTCGGCCTATGCCGGTCGACTGATCGAGGTCGAGGAGACGGGCCGCAAGTTCGAGGTCGACGAGGAAATGGTCCTCGCCGTGCAGGGCTACTGCGACTACGTCCGCGGTCTGGGCGGCGAGGAAATACTGGTCGAGCAGGAAGTCAACATCGGCGGCTGGCTCGAGCAGCCCGACGCCTTCGGCACCTGCGACACGATCGTCGTCGCCGGTGACACGCTGCACGTCGTCGACCTGAAGTACGGCCGCGGCTACGTCCCCTCCGAGGACAACAAGCAGCTGATGCTCTACGCCCTCGGCGCGATGGACTTGGTCGGCCTGCTCTACGACATCAAGCGTGTCGTGCTGACGATCTACCAGCCGCGCGTCTCGATGAAGCCCGACCTGTACGAGGTCAGCATCGAAGACCTCGAGCACTTCGCGGCCACCGCCCGCGTCTCTGCCAAGGTCGCCGCTGCCCAGTTCGAGGGGACCAGTGCTCCCGTCCTGAACCCCAGCCCCGAGGCCTGCCTCTGGTGCAAGGCCAAGGCCGTCTGCCCGGCGCTGATCTCGGCGACCACGAACGCCGTCACCACCGCCGCCAGTGTCGAGGACTTCCAAGACCTGACGCTCGAGACGCTCCCCTCCGCCTTGGCGGACGTGCCGGACGACGTGCTCGCCGAGGCGCTGGCCAAGGTCGACCTGATGGAGATGTTCTGCAAGGCCGTCCGCGCCGAGACAGAGCGCCGCCTGTTCGGTGGCGTCGAGGTGCCCGGCTTCAAACTGGTCGAGGGCAAGCGCGGCAACCGCAGCTGGATCAACGCCGAGGAGGCGGAGCTGCAGCTCAAGGGCATGCGGCTCAAGACCGAGCAGATGTACGACCTGAAACTGATCTCGCCGACCACGGCCGAGAAGCTGGCCAAGGCTGGCGTCATCGGCCCGCGCCAGTGGAAGAAGCTGCAGGAGCAATACGGCCAGTCGCCCGGCAAGCCGAGCGTGGCACCAGCCAGTGATGGCCGCCCCGCCCTGATGCTCGGCGCGACTATGTCCGACTTCTCCGCCATCACCGAGGAGCCCCTCGCATGATCGAGATGATCGTGATCGCGTTCGCCATCTACGGAGTAGGCCGTCTCGTGCTCGACCTTGTCGACACGATCTGGCCGCTGCGTTGACCCCATGTCTCGGATGATTGGAAAGCTGCCGCCCGCAGCCGAGGCTCTTCTAAAAGCGGCAGCAACTACGGGCTTGCCCGGCTCTTTGGAACGGCGCATAGCTATGGATCGTGCCTTAGAGACTATCGACGAACTGTACCCCAAACTCCTGAAACGAGAAACTGAAATGAAAATCACTGTCCCCGCCCGCGGCTCCTTCCTCCACCTGTTCGAGGCGAAGCCCTACGAAAACGGACCGCCCACCTACAGCGGCAAGTTCATCATCGACCCCGCCGACACGGCCACGGTCAAGAAGCTGGACGACGCCATGATGACCGTCGCTCGCCTGAAGTGGGGCGAGAAGGCGCAGAAGGTCTTCGACAATCTCGTCAAGACCGGCAAGCCCAAGGCCATCGAGGTCGCCTTCGTCAAGGGCGAATACCTCAACAGCGAAGGCGATCCGTACGACGGCTTCGACGGCATGTACTACCTGTCCGCCAAGGCCGACCCGACGCGCGACCCCAAGCCCATGATCATCGACAGGGACACCTCGCCCCTGATCGCGTCCGACGGGCGTCCCTACGGGGGTTCTTACGTCAACGTGCAGGTCGAGTTCTGGGCGCAGGACAACAGCTACGGCAAGGCCATCCGCGCCACGCTGAAGGCTGTGCAGTTCGTGCGGGATGGCGACGCCTTCTCGGGCGGCAGCACCGCCGACCTGAGCGCCTTCGGCAATGTCGCCGACGGTGTTGACGCCGACGATCTGGCGTAGCAAAGAGAAGGGGCGGCTCCTCCCGGGCCGCCCCCGATCTCACAAAAGGACAAGAGACATGCCCGGCCCTATACCCCGTACCGCCTTCGTCAAGGAGGCGCACTTCGATCGGTTCGCCCAAGGCACGGAGCCCTCCTTCCACAGCGAGGTGCCCGTCTTCGACCGCGGCAAACGAGAGGTCGTGCCGCACCCCCGTAGCGGCGACGCCTACGGCTTCCGCGCCGCCAGCCAGCGCCGCCCCGGCACACCCCTGCCGCCGGAGATGACCGGCGACCCGCATCCCGATCGGCTCGCTCTCGCCGAGGAGAGGCGCAAGCAGATCGCCGAGCGCGACGCCCGCTACCGGATCGAGGGCTCGACCGACGAGCAGCGCGCTGCAGGCCTGCGCCGCGACGTCCCCCGCCGGGGCAAGGGCGGCTCGACCTTCTCCAGCACGCCCGACATCCCCGAACCGCGCAGCTATTACATCGACGTCCTGCCCGAGGACGCTGCTATCGAAGCCCGCCGGGGGGATCAGGTGCTGCTCTTCCTGACCCTCTCCGACGCCGCCCGCTGCATGACCGGCGAGCGCAGCCCGAAGTGGGCCAAGGCCATCCAGAACGCGGCCGGTGGCATCACCAAGTCGGCCTTCGGTTGGGACTGGTATCGGCTGCGGAGCCGCCAGAAACCAAAGTGGAAGTCGTGACCACCTTCTTCGGTGACACGGAGACCTACTGCGAGACGCCTCTCCGACACGGCCTGCACCGCTACGCCGAGAAGGTCGAGATCACGATCCTCGCGTGGGCGATCGACGATGGCCCGGTCGAGGTGATCGACTGCACGCAGCCCGGCTGGCGCGTCAAGGTCGAGCTGGCGCTGGCCGCGGCCGACGCCGCCGACGAGCAGGTCTGGCAGAACTCTGCCTTCGACCGCACGGTCATGCGCCACGCATGGCACTACGACATGCCGCTCGAGAAGGTCGAGGACACGATGGTCCAAGCCTTGGCGCATGGCCTGCCCGGTTCGCTCGACACCCTCTGCTCGGTGCTCGGCGTGCCCGTCGACATGTCGAAGCACAAGGAGGGCAAGGCGCTGGTGCAGCTCTTCTGCAAGCCCCGCCCCGCCAACCAGAAGATCAGGCGCGCGACGCGCGAGACCCACCCCGCCGAGTGGCAGCGGTTCCTCGACTACGCGGGCTCCGACATCGTGTCCATGCGCGAGGTGCGCAAGCGCCTGCCCAAGTGGAACTACCCCGGGAACCAGCGCGAGCGCGACCTGTGGGTGCTCGACCAGAAGATCAACGACAGGGGCGTGGCCGTCGACGTCGCTCTGGCCGAGGCCGCCGTGCGCGCCACGGCTCTGGCCAAGAAGGGGCTGAAGGCGAAGACGCAGGAGCTGACCGGCTTCGACCCGGAGACGGGGCAGGGTCTCGAGAGCACCACCCAGCGCGACGCCTTCCTGAAGTACCTGCTCGCCCAGTACGACGTCGAGCTACCCGACATGCAGAAGGGCACGCTCGAGCGGCGGCTCGCCGACGAGAACCTGCCCGAGCCGGTCAAGGACTTGCTGCGCATCAGGCTCATGGCCACGGTCACGTCGACCAGCAAGTACACCGCGCTGATGCGGTCGACGTCCAGCGACGGGCGGCTGCGCGGCACGCTGCAGTTCTGCGGCGCTGCGCGCACCGGCCGCTGGGCTGGCCGCCTCTTCCAGCCCCAGAACCTGATGCGCCCCAGCATGAAGCAGGTGGCCATCCTCGAGGCGATCGAGGCCTTCCTCGCGGACTGCGCGGACCTGATCTACGACAACGTCATGAGCGCCGCCGCCAACTGCACGCGCGGCGCGCTGACGGCCGGGCCCGACAAGAAGCTCGTCTCCTCCGATCTGGCCAACATCGAGGGCCGCTTCCTCGCGTGGCTGGCCGGTGAAGAGTGGAAGCTCGAAGCCTTCCGCGCCTTCGACACCTTCCTCTTCAACGGCGACGGATCGCCCACGCTGTTCGTCAACAAGAAGGGGGAGCTGGAGCACAAGCGCGCCGGGCCCGACCTCTACCACGTCGGCGCTTCCGAAATCCTCGGCATCAAGGTCGAGGACGTGACCGACGACCAGAGGCAGGCGCAGGGCAAGGTGCCCGAGCTGGCCTGCGGCTATCAGGGCGCGGTCGGTGCCTTCCAAGCGATGGCCCGCATCTACGGGCTGGAGATGTCCGACGCCCGGGCGCTCGAGATCGTGAAGGCTTGGCGCAAGAAGAACAAGCACATCGTCGCGCTCTGGTACGAGACGGAGGCGGCGGCGATCCGCGCCGTCGAGAACCCGGAGACGCGCGTCGAGGCGGCCGGTGGCAAGCTCGTCTTCCAGCGCGACGGCAGCTGGCTGCGCATGCGCCTGCCCTCGGGCCGCTGCCTCTGCTACCCCGGCGTCGCCGTCGAGGAGGGCAAGCTCTCCTACATGGGCGTCAACCAGTACACCCGGAAGTGGGAGCGGCTCTTCACCTACGGCGGCAAGCTGATCGAGAACGCCACGCAGGGCGGGGCTCGCGACGTGCTGGCGCACAACATGGCCGAGGCCGAGGCCGCCGGGTTCGAGATCGTGCTGACCGTTCACGACGAGCTGGTCACCGAGACGATCGACAGCGGGCAGTTTACAAGCGAACGGTTGTCTGCCATCATGTCGACTGTGCCGCCTTGGGCGACGGGCCTCCCGCTCGCCGCTTCCGGGTGGGAAGGACAAAGGTATAGGAAATGATTGCCCCTCGTAACCACGCGCTGCCCGCCTGCGTCTGGCCCGGCGGCACCGCCAAACCAAACGCGCGGCCGCACATCCCGCCGCACGAACGCGCTCGCCTGTTGGCCCAGCCGGGGCCTGCGCCCCATGCGTGAGAGCACAGTCGAGATGCACCTGCGCAAGAAGGCGACAGCCGCCGGGGCGCTGGTCAGGAAGATGATCTGGCCGGGGCACCGCGGCGCGCCGGATCGATTGGTGATCTGGCCGCAGGGCCCGGAGCAATACTGCGTTCCGCTCATCGCCGCCACGGTCGACTTCGTCGAGCTGAAGGCCCCCGGCAAGAAGCCCGATCCGCATCAGGAGCGGGAGCACGCCAAGCTGCGCAGCATGGGCTGCCGGGTCGTCGTCCTCGACACCATCGAGGCCGTCGACGAGTACATCGCGAGGAGCACAAGATGATGCGCGATCGTATGGCCTACCGCAGCGGGCGGCTGGTTGAGGAGAGGTCTTGGACCAACGACGAGCTGGCCGCCGCCATGCGGCTTCGGCGGGCGGGCGACAGCTCGGCGGCCATCGGCCGCAAGCTGGGCCGCACCCGCAACTCGGTCGTCGGGGCGTTGAACCGGGCCGGTGAGAAGGGCGAGCACCTCAACCAGTACTCCCCCCGCCCCATCCCGATGCGCTTCTCGGAACAAGCTGCCCGGTGAGCAAGCTCTACGTCCCCCGCCCTTGGCAGCCCGCCATGATCGACCACGTCTGCGACACGGCGCGGGCTGGCCAATGGGCTGGCATGGGCACGGGCAAGACCTCGGCCACGCTGGCCGCCCTCGACCTGCTGCACCTCTGCGGCGAGGTCACGCGACCGGCGCTGGTCATCGCGCCCAAGCGGGTGGCCGAGCACACTTGGCCAGACGAGGTCAGGAAGTGGGACTTCTGCGCGGGCTGGCAGGTCGAGACGATCCTCGGCACACCGGCCGATCGGACCAGCGTACTCAACCGCGTACGCCGCGGAGGCGTACCGCTGGCCACGATCAACTACGAGAACCTGCCGTGGCTGGTCGAGAAGCTCGACGGCGAGTGGCCCTTCGGCGTCGTCATCGCCGACGAGAGCACCAAGCTGAAGAGCTTCCGCGGCGGCTTCCGCACGCATGCGACCACCGGCAAGACCTTCTACCGCGGCGGCGGATCGCAGCGGGCGCGGGCCTTGGGGCGCGTCGCCCATCGCACCGCCCGGTGGATCAACCTGACGGGCACCCCAGCCCCAAACGGGTTGCAAGACCTATGGGGTCAGGGCTGGTTCCTCGACGCTGGCCAGCGGCTGGGCCGCACCTTCGAGAGCTTCAAGGACAGGTGGTTCCAGACCTCCTTCGACGGCTTCGGCATGGACCCCCTGCCCTTCGCGCAGGCGGAGATCGAGAGCGCCCTGCACGACATCTGCCTGACCACCGAGGTGCCGGTCGGGAAGCCGCTGGTCAACGAGATCAGGGTCGAGCTGCCCGACAGGGCCCGGGCCCAGTACCGCGAGATGGAAAAGAGGATGTGGACCGAGATCAAGGCGGTCGGCATCGAGGCGGCCAACGCCGCCGCCCGGATCGGCAAGTGTTTGCAGATAGCCAACGGAGCGATCTATGACAACGAAGAGCACAAGGCTTGGCACGAAGTGCACGGAGCCAAACTGGACGCCTTGGAGAGTGTGGTCGAGGAGAGCGGAGGAGCACCAGTCCTCGTCGCCTATAACTTCCGACACGACCTCGAGCGATTGCAGCGAGCCTTCCCCGCAGGCATCGACCTGTCGACGTCGGCTGGCCTGCGCCGCGCTAAGGCAGGCGAGGGTCGAGTTTGGTTTGCCCACCCGGCCAGCCTCGGACACGGAATAGACGGGCTGCAGGAGCACTGCAACATCGTCGCCTTCTTCGGCCTGAACTGGAACCTCGAAGAGCACGACCAGATCATCGAGCGCGTGGGCCCCATGCGCCAACAGCAGGCGGGCAAGAAGCGCGCCGTCTACGTCCACTACATCCTCGCCACCGGCACCGTGGATGAACTCGCACTAGTCCGGCTCACCACCAAACGAAGCGTCCAGCAGATCATGCTCGACGCCATGAAGAGGAACACATGACCGACGACGCACACTTCGACGCCAGCCCCGACGTGCTGGGCGCGAACGCACAAGGCCGCCTGCGCGGCATCATCGAGCGCCTCGAGCGTCTCGACGAGGACAAGGCCGCCGTGATGGCCGACATGAAGGAGGTCTTCGCCGAGGCCAAGGGCGAGGGCTACGACGTGAAGACCCTGCGCAAGGTGCTGCGCATCAGCAAGCAGGACAAGGCCAAGCGGCAGGAGGAAGAGGCGATCCTCGATCTCTATCTGTCGGCGTTGGGTTTGATCTAGCACCGATCGGTGGTAGGTTGACGATTGACCTCACAGCCTCCCGGGAGACGTGGCTGTGGGATGAGTGACAAGGCCCTTCGCGAAAGGGCAGTCACGACCAAAGCCCCGGCCGCTGGTTACTTGTCCTTCCCAGCGGCCGGGGCTTTTTGCTTTAGAGCACCCGGATCAGCTTGTTCACGATGATCGTCGGCTGCACGTTCTGGCTCGAGCCCGTGCCCGCGTTCGCCATCGTGATGCCCGTCGACGCCGAGCCGCTGTTGTAGGGCGTGACGACTTCGGCCCCGCCCGTACCTGTAACTGTCAGGCCCTGACCGCCCTCGCTGGACGACGTCGGCGGCGAGATCAGGTGGACGTGCCCCGGGTCCGTCAGGCCGTGGCTGTGGGCGTGCAGCAGCTCGCTGCCGCCGACGTTGCCGAGCACGTCACCGTCGAAGCCCGCGCCGCCCAGCGTGATCCGGTCGGCCGACGTGCCGCCCATGTCGTCTTGGCCAGCGCCGACCCGCCCCCGGTAGTCGGGCAGGTTGAAGGTGGTCGAGCCGTCACCGACGCCGTACGCCACCCCGACCCGCGCGAAGAGCGTGGCGTAGGTCGTGCGGCTGACCGCCTGCCCGTAGGGGAAGAACCACGTCACGCCCGACACCACCGCAGGCTCGGCCGTTCCCGCGTAGTCGATGATCGCGCCGATCGGCGCGACGATGTTGGCGATCGCCATCGCCTCGGCGGTGGTGGTGTAGTCGTCCACCAGCATGGTCGGCGGGACTTTGGTGGTCATGGTCTCGTTCTTTCAGCGGGCCCAGAAGGCGAACCAAGGGGCGTTAATGGCACGGTAGGCACGCTGGTCGCGCGCCTCGCACATTTTGATGACGGCGAGGCCGTCCTTCTTGTCGCGCTCCGACTGGGTCAGGCGACCCGTCTCGTCGAGGGCGTAGTTGCGCCAGTCGTCGAGGGGCACGCCGCTGTCGGCGATGGTGGCGTGGCCGACGGGGGTGCCGAGGATGGCCGCCCCGAAGACCGAGCAACCCTCAACAGGCGCTGACAGCTTGGAGCTTGCACAGCTGGTAGCGAGCGACGCGCTCGCGATCAGCAGGATCAGCTTCGCGTACCGCATCTTGAGCCTCCTGTACTTCCGTTTGCGTGGCGGCGTCGGCCGCCGCGTTGTTGATGACGATGTCGAAACTCTCGCGCGCCGTGTCGGTCCGCGCGTCGGCGATGGTGGCTTGGTCGCCCGCCTGATCGGCCGCGGTGCAGGCCCCTCGCCACGAGAGCAGGGCCAGCACGGCGACGACGATGGCGGCGAGGATCAGCCAAGTGCGCAGGGGGATCAGGCTCTTCATAGCACCAGCTCGAAGTGGGGGCTGTCGCTTTCGCCCCGCTCGCGCGGCTTGCCGTCGCGGTCCCAGTCAGCGCCCCACCGGATGGTGGTGCCCAACGTCTTGGCCGCACCGAAGACGGCGGCGGCCATGTCGTCGAACTTGTTCAGGTCGTCCCAGTCCACGGGGTAGGGGACGATGTCGACCGCGTGGCCGTGGCCGGTCACCGGGTTGATGAAGTGGTTCGACTTCAGGGTCCACGTCACCTTGTTGCCCGGCCTTGTGCGGCCCTGCGCGTAAAGCTCGGCCTGACGCGCAGGGGTGCGCACGCCCTCGAGGACCATGAAGTCCTGCTCGCTGCGCTGGATGGCCAGCTCGAGGACGGCGATCAGCTTGGGGTGGACGCCGCGGAGGCGGAACTTGGATTGCGAACCGAGAGCGTAGGTCATGGCTTCTTCCAGCTTGCGACGATGCGGGCGATGTCGGAGGCCGACGCGCCGCCCATATAGAGCAGCGCGAAGAAGGCCTGCGATCCGATCAGGGCGAGCGCCACGTCGCGCAGCGGCCCGCCCTCGGTCAGCTTCAGTACGATACCGCCCAGCAGGATCGTGGTCGACGCGACGTAGCCGATGGTGACCCAGCGACGCCAGTGGAAGGACGGTTCGGGGAGGGGGTCTTGCTGATCGATCATTGCTTCTCGCCCTGCTCTATGCGGTCGAGCTGATCCTTCATGGCCAGCGTCCGCTCGTCCAGCCGGGCCAGCGTGCCGTTGGCGAGCGGGGCGACCAGCACCTCGAGGTTGGCGACGCGCTGGTTCAGGCCCCCTGTCCAGAAGAACATGGTGCCGGTGTTAAGGACCAGCGCCACGATCACGCCGATCATGGTCCAGTTGAGCTTGCGGGCGTCTTGTTGCAGGGTCATGGTTCTATCCGACAATCCAGTTGGTGCCGTTGTACCAGACGGGGACGGTGTTAGCGCCGCCCCCGGTGACAGTGGCGTTGAAGACTACAGTCGTGCTGTCCGAGCAGATGGCGCGCGTGCCGGTGGCAAGCCCGACGAAAGCGTTCAGCGTCGCCAGCGTGGCGGGCGTGTGCTTGAGGCGGTTGTGCCGGTACACGTCGCCAATGTTGATCTGGTTGCTGGCGGTCGCGCTGTCGCAATCGACGCCGGAACCGATGGCGATGTTGTAGGTGCCGCTGGTGTTCGAGCCACCGGCGTCGAAGCCGAGTGCGGTGTTGTTGGTGCCCCCGAGCGTGCCTATCAAGGCCTGCGTGCCGACGGCGGTGTTGTAGCTGCCGGTGTTGATGTCGAGACCTGCTTGGAAGCCGAGGCCTGTGTTGTAGAGGCCGCTGCTAACGTCTTGCAGGGCGCGGTGGCCGAAGGCCGAGTTGGCGCTCGCGCTTGTCGATATCTGAAGTGTGAAGTGGCCGACGGCGGTGTTCTCGTCGCCGCTGAGATTGGCCACCAGAGATTGGTTTCCGACCGCCACGTTGCGAGCGCCGGTGGTGTTGGCGCGCATTGCGTAGAAACCGACGGCGGTGTTTGCGCCGCCGCTCGTGTTGACGGCCTGCGCCTCTTGGCCGACGGCTACGTTCTGGGTGCCGCTGTTGCTGACGTTGCCGAGCGCGGTGGTGCCCAAGACAGTGTTCGAGACGATACCACCGCCGCCCCTGCCGACCGTGTGGCCAGCGGCCGTCAAGGTCGAGAAGACGCCCGTGCCGCCCGTGATCGTGACCGCGTTGGCGTTCTGCGAGGACATGGTGCCGAGGCCGGTGACCGCGGCCTGCGCCAGCGCCCGGTCGATGCCAGTCTGCACGCGGTCGAGACCCGTCTGCACGCGGTCGGCCTGCGTTTGAATACGGTCCGCGTCAGCCAGAGCGGCCGAGGCGGCAGAGGCGGCAGCAGCTGCGAGAGCGGCCGAGGCGTCAGACGACAAGACGGCCTGCGTGTAGCGGACGCGGATGCGGCTGCCAGCGGGGGGAGCTTGGACGAAGGTGAGGGTCGTGCCCGAGAAGCTGTAGTCGTCGCCGCCGACCTGCACGGCACCGCTGATCGACACGTCGAGATTGGCCAGCAACCCCGGGTTGCCGGTCATCGAGAAGACGGTCGTCGTCCCGTCGCCGTTGTACAGGTTGATGAAGCTGTCGGCGTAGGTGGCGATCGTCGTCAGCCCGATGGTGTCGAAGTTGGCGAAGCCGTTGGCGCTGGCGTTCCAGCCGATCAGGTTGTTGGCGACAGGCCCCGGGAGGGTAGCGTTGGCCGTCGAGCTGATGGGCAGCTTGAGCGAGCGCGACACGCTTTCGATGACCTGCTGCGCGATGATCGTGATCTTGTCGAAGGCGTCGTTGATGACGCTCGGGTAGAAGCCCCCGTTGTTGGTCAGCACCATCGACTGCAAGGGGGCCACGTTCGACGTGATCGTGAGCGTGCGCCCGGTGGCGAGGGCGGCCGTGAGCGTGATGGAGCCGCCCGGGTCGAGGTCTTGGTTCGCGTTGAGCGTGACCGAATAGCCGACGTCGAGCACCAAGTCGGTCTCGATGCCGGTCGCCACCACCAAGCGGACGACGCGCAGATCGGCGGCGGTGAACACCTTGAAGGCGAACGGAAACACCGTGGTCGCGTCGTTGCCGATAAAGGGCCCGGCCTTGCGGGTGCTCGATGAAATGGCCAAGGTGAAAGCTCCGAAAGACTTCGCGATCCTAGCCGCGAAACAAAGGGGTAGACATACTCAAAGTCACTGGGTCTTGCTCTCCGGCGAAGGCGCGCCGGTAATCGCGCCGCGGATCGCGTCCGCCGCGCTGGTCGGCTGGATTTCGCCTTGGGCGACACCGACCGCGTAGCCGACGGGGCGGCCGACAGCACCGAGCGGCAGCCCGGTCATGACGCCCAGCAAGTTCAGCGTGTTGCGGACGTCTTGGCGGTTGAACTCTTTGCCTTCGACGATGCCTTGGTAGATGGCATAGGGCACCCCCGCCCCGCTCTCGAGCACCGACACGGAAGGCGAGAGCGAGATGCGGTCGTCGTAGGGGGCCTTGGTCGCCGAGCCGATGACCGCGTTCGCGGCCTGCCCCACGACGGGGACGGCGGCCAGAGCGAACTTGGCCTGCGACATGAAGAACATCTGCAACAGCTCGTCGATGTAGCCGTCGCCCTCGTCGTCCTCGAGGCCGCCGCGGAGGGCCACGGCGATAGCCTCGCCGATGAAGGCGGGGATCGCGACCACGTTGAGGTAGACGTAGAACAGGCGGCCCGCCTTCTGCCTGAAGTTCAGGTCGCCGTTGGCGAGCAGCCTGAACTCGGCCGCGCCCAAGTTGGCCGCCATGTTGAACCAGCCAGCGAACTGCGTGAATATCCGCATCATCGGGTGGCCAGTCTCGAAGCGCGCGATGTCGGTCGGCGTCATCGAGTGCTGGGTCTCGCGGATCACGCTGTCGGCGAAGCGGGCCGCGTTCTTCTCGCTCTCCCCTTTGATGATCGCTTGGTTGAAGGCACCCGTCCAGATGACGACGTCCATCTGGTTCTGCAACGCCGATTGCAGGACGTAGGCGTGGCGCATGGACCAGTCTCGCGCTTGGTCGAGCGCGTTGGGGTCCAGCTTGGTGATCTCGGTGATGGCCTGCCGCGCCTCAAAAATGTCCGTGTTGGCGCGGTTGGTCAGCAGCTGGGACCGGGCGAGGGCAGCTTCCGAGACGCCCTTCGGGTCTCGCATGAAGGTCCACAGGGCGTCGGCCAGACGGTGGGGCTTGACCCGCACGCTGGCCATAGACATGCCGGTCAGCTGCTGCGCCGTGTTCACGACGTTGGCGAACATCAGCTGCATACCGACGTTGCGGCGCATGCCGTTGAAGAAGCGGTCGGCGAGCTTGCCAGCGCCGCCCTTCATCGGGGTCTCGACCAGCTGCTTGGCGGAGCGTTGCAGCCAAGGCAGCAGCAGCTCGGTGGAAGCCGACGGGTCGTAGTCTTGCAACGCCTTCGAGAAGCCCTTGTCCTTGAGGAGCCGGGCGACGTCGCGGACCGGCGGACCCAAGTGCGTGAAGCGCAGCACCTTGTCGAGGTGCTGCGACAGCAGGCCAAGGTTCAGCGCCAGCTCGCGGGTGTAGTTCTCCTTGCGCGCCTTGGTGAAGCCGTTCGAGGCGGCGGGGAACATGGCGCTGTCGCCGCCTTCGATGGCTTCCTGCTCCGCACGGAGGGCTGCGTCCTGCACCAAGAGGGTGTCGGTCAGGGCGGGGACGTAGCCGCCGCGCAGTTCGCCGAAGGGGGTGATGACGGGGTCGGCGCTGACCTCGTCGAAGTAGCGGCCGTAGATGGCGAAGTGCGCCCGCTGCGCGCCGGGCTTGGTTTCCTCGAGCAAGTCCCAGACCGACTGGACGAATATCCAGTCGCGCTGCGTGATGGTGCCGTCGGCGTGCATGCGGTCGAGCATGGCCTGCCAGCGGCTGTCGTCGAGCGACCCGTCCTCGCGCAGCTTGCCCCACTTCCAGCCGAGCAGCAGCTTGGACTTGTTCGAGCCGTTGCCGCTGTGCAGCAGCGCGTGGAGCAGCTCCATCTTGCCGTTGAAGATGTGGCCGATCTCGGGCGACTTGATGTCGCGTGGCCCCATGTCGTCCCGCACGGTCTCGAGCAGGGCGCGGAGACGCCGGGTGTAGTCGCCGCTCTCGGCGGTGTAGCGGTCGGCGGCCTCGGAGATCGGGTTCCAGATGTAGCGGGTGAAGGGCCCCTGCTCGCCGATCGGGTCGGTGCCGCGGGCCCAAGTCTCGACGCGCGTCATGGCGGCGCGCAGGCCGAGCAGCATGTGGTCGAACCGCTGGCGGGGTGTAGGGGCGCGGGTGTAGCCGCCCTCTTTGCCCGGCTTGCGCAGCTGCTCGAGCCGGACCCGCAGCTCGGTGCTGACCCGCTGGCGGTCGATCATCTGACCGTCGATCTCCATCTGCTTGGTCCGCTTCGAGAGCGCCCAGAGCTGGTTGACGGTGTCGCGCAGGGCTTGGAACTCTTCGTAGGTCAGCTGGTCGACCGGCTTGGCGTTGACCCGGGCGTTGTCGATGAAGGGGGCGAGGTCGGTGTAGAGCGTCGGATCGTACTGTTTGAGCAGGTCCATGTAGCCGATCGGGTCGTTCTTCACCCGACCGACGCCGTGCAGGGCCAAGATCGCGCGGGCGGCGTTGACCAAGTTCATGTCGCGGCTGCGGCCGATGCTGTCGTCCTTGGCGCTGACGATCCGCGTGAAGAGACGCATCGTCTTCTCGCCGTCTTTCTGCGCCTTCTGCACGGCGTGGCCGGTGTGCAGATTGATCAGCTGGTTGCGCTTCGCAGCAGCGAAGCCCGGCAGGTCGTCGTTCCTGAGCGCCTTCTCGGCCGTCTTGGCGGCGCGAGCTTGGGCGGCGATGTATTGCTGCGGCCGCAGACGCCGCATCTCGAGCCGGTTGACGACGCTGTTGGCGAACAGCTTGGCGGCGCTGTTCAGGATCGACCGCTTGCCGACCGCCTTGTCCGCCATCGCCATCTCGGCTTGGACGAACTTGGCCCGGGCCTCGTTGGCGACCGCCTCGTTGGCGGCGCGATCGATCGCCTGCGCGTCGGCGAGATCGCCGTAGCGTTCCAGCATGCGCTGGTCGGTCAGGCCCTTGATCTTCTCGGCGCTGTCCTCGCCGTTGACGAGGTCGTCGATCAGGGCTTCGCCGTTGCGGTAGCCGAACATGCTGGCGACCTCGTCGGGGTGCATGCCGTCGGTGCCGACCTCGGCGTACTTGCCGCCGCGGCGCAGCTTGGTCCAAGCGGGGCCTTCGGGCGCAGCGGCGAACAGGCCGACAGGGCCCGCAGGGCGGGCGGGCGCGTCGCCGTACAGCGCCTTCAGGGTGGCGAGGTCGAGCTTGGCCGCGTTTTCGACAGGCTGACCGTTCTCGCCCAGACCGCGGCGCAGGAAGGCGCGGGCCCTGTTGACGGGCTCGGCCATGACTTCGGCCGTGACCTCGGCGCGGATCGCCTTGCGCTGCTCTTCGCCTTCGCGCTGCAGCTGGCGCAGGTAGCGGTCCTTGGCACCCGAGGCCCAGCGCATGTCGCGCGCGCTGCGCTGCTCGAGCTGCTCGATGGCCGTGGCCGTAGCGTCGCCCGCGAGCAGCTGGTACTCCCGCCATTCGTCGTCGCTGGCGAACTCGGGCTTGCTGGTGAAGGATGGCGTCAGCCCGCGGACCTGTTCCATCTCCGTGATCTCGGCCTCGCTGGCCAGCATGCGGTCCATGACGGCGCGGACGTCGTCAGTCAACTCTACGTTGAGATCGGTCAGCGACCTGTAGACGTTCTTCAGCCACGCCGAGAAGCGGCGGAACTGGTCGACCAGCGCCAAGCTCGGGGAGTTGCCCTCGAAGTGGTAGGCCTCGAAGCCGCGGGCCCACTTCTCGTGGAACGGCCGACGCTCCTCGAGCGACATCGTGTTCCATTCGGCGAGCGTCATGCCCGGCCGCATCCAGTTCAGGATCGTGGCCATGTCGGCGACGATGTCGGGCGGCGCGTCGGTGGCGTTGGCCATGTCGGCCGTCGCCTCGAGGAAGAAGTGCCCCGTCTCGTGGATGAAGGTGGAGAGGTCAGCCTTGCGCAGCAGGCTGATGACGGAGGGGGTCTGGCTGATGTCCGCGCCGAAAGCGATCTGGCCGCGGGGCGTCTCGCCGTCTTTCTGGAACAGGGCGAAGCCAGCGCGGGCGGCCTCGGCCAGCTCGGGCGTGATCAGGAAACCGTTCTGGACGCCGAGCGAAGTGCTCGGGCGCAGCAGGCGTGCGCGTTCGTTGGCGCTTTCCTCGCGGATGACATTGGCGAGGAAGGTATCGCCGCGCGCCTCGGCGGCAGCGATGCGTTCGTCGGCCGCGTCGAGGTAGGCAGAACGGCTGCTCCCTGCCAGCTGACGCTGCGTCTCCTCGAGATAGCTGTCGAGGCGCTCCTGCGCACGGGCGATGCCGCCCGCGTCAGCGATCATCTGCTCGTGCTCGAGCAGCTCCCGGCGCACCTGCTCCCCGGTCGCGCGATCGGCGATGATCGCTTCCCGATCCGGCGTGGGGAACATGTCGAACTTCTCGACGCGCGAGCCGTACTTCTTGATGAGGGCGTTCGCCGTGTTGACGACGGTGCCCTCGTAGAAGAACGTCCCGTCGCCCCCGGTCTTGCCGCCGTTCTGCTGGTTGCCGTTGATGATGACGACGCGCTCGAAGCCGTTGTCGGCGGCGTAGCGGATCATCCGCTTCATGAGCAGGGCGTCCCAGCTCTTCTGGAAGGGGCCCTCGGGGACGCCTTGGCCGAGGCTCTGGAACACCTGATCGGCTTCGTTCTGCCGCAGGTTGGCGTCCTCGGCCCACTGCCGCAGGAACAAGAGGGGATCGGCTTTACCGTCGGTGGTCTCGGTCGAGGTCACCCAGTCTGTGCTGCGCCCTATGTAGGCAGACTGGCGGTAGGCTCGGTTGAGCACACCGACGGCGGTCGGGTCTTGCGCGTCGACGAGCTGCTGCCGCAGGCGGTAGGCCTCGTTCGCGTGCCTCTGGGCCAAACTGTGGCCGAGGGTTCCCTCGACCCTGTCCGCCAGACCGCGGTCGACTTCTTGCTGGGCGACGCTGCGGTAGGTTGCTGCGGTCTCGTCCAGCCGGTCCGCGGTGGCGTTCACGAAGGCCGTGGCGGCCTTGTCGAAGGCGAGCATCGCCTCGTTGCGGTTGGCGATGGCGTCTGCGCGCTGCTCCGGCGTGGGCTGGACGGCGTAGCCTTTGTCCCGGCCCATCTGGTGCCAGTCGCTTTGCAGCTCCCCGATCACCATCGTCTTCGGCTCGCCCATCTTCACGGGGGCTTCGGCGATGCGGGCGTGGGCGACGACGTTGTTCTGGTCCCAGTGCGTACCGGGGCCTTGGACGTTGGGCAGGCGCAGGAGGATTTCGCGGTAGGAGCCGGGCACCATGCCGTCGAGCATGTAGCTCTCGAACTGCGCCGCCTGCTCCGTGTCGTTTTCAAACTCGTCCTCTGCCTGCCGTTCGGCGACCCTGTACATGTCGTTGCGGTAGGCTTGGACGTTGCTCTGCTCTTCGGCGTCGTTCGCTTCCTGCGCCGCGGCGTCAGCTTCGGCTTCCGTCTCGAACACTTCGTCGCCGATGGTCTGGCCGTTGTAGAAGAGGGCCCAGCCACCTTCGACCTCGTCGTAGTAGTGGTCCGAGCTGAACCCGCCGCCGAAAGTATCGATTTGTTCGACCATCTCGTCGAGGATTTCCTCGACGCGGGCGTCGAACCTTGCGTCCTTGTCGGGGTCTACCCCGCCCAGCACCACCTCGTCGAGCACCAGACCCTTGGCCCGCACCAAGGCGAGCACGTCGTCTTTCGAGATTTTGCCGTTGGCGTCGAGCAATGGCACGGATGGCACACCGAAGGGCACCTGCTCGTCTTCGTTGGTGGTCGCCAGATCGAGCCAGTCGTTCAGCCCGATCAGGTCGATCTCTTCCTTCTTCAGGCCCGGGCGCGGCCGGGCTTGGACGATTGTCTCCTCCATGACCGGCGTGCCGTCAGCGTTCATCATGGGCTTGTTGTCGGGCCCGCGCTTGACGCCGCGCTTGACGCTCTCGGGCTCGCCGAAGAACCGCTTCCATTCGGCGACGGTGGCGCTCTCGGGGCCCTCGTTTTCGACGGCACGTTCGACCGCCGAGTAGAAGGGATCGGACTGGAACAGCACGTTCGGTTCGGCGTCCTCGCTGACCCACAGGGGCAGCAGGCCGACCTTCTGCGGCGCGTACTTCGTCTCGCCAGCCGACGCCGTGCGGTTGAACTCACCGTTCGGGCCGAAGTTGACGTACGAGTTCTGGCCGCGGGTCTCGGCGGTCATGGCCCTGCGCGCGAGCGGCGAGTACATCGCCGAGTGGCTGCGCCAAGCGTTGTCCTCTCCGTCCGAGCGGAAGCCGTTGCCGTCCTTGATGTGGCCGAAGTAGTCGTGGACGATGCGGAAGACGTCGTTGGCCAGCAGCTGCCGCCCGTCGATGAACTCGTTCGTCTTCTCGAGCAGCGGGTTGCCCGCGAAGTTGTCGCCCTCGGAGCCGTGGCCGTCGTCGGTCTTGAAGACCCACAGGTGGTTGTTCTCGCGGACGTCCGAGATCGCCATGCGCGGCGAGGCGGCGTAGGGATCGCCGGTCTTCTGGAAATCGATGAACTCGATCTTCAGGCCGGTGGCCTTGATGACCTGATACTGCGCCACCGTCTCGTCGATCAGGGCGCGGTAGGAAGCCTTGACCTCGGGGTTCTCCGGGTCGTGCTTCATGTCCTCGAAGGCCTGCGCGATACGCGCGGCGCGTTCGGGGTTGACCTTGATGTAGTCGGTCGGCGGGCGGTAGGCGATGCCAGCGCCCGAGACGTAGTCGATAGCAGCCTGTCGCGCGACCGACGACGGGATGTTGGCCTTCGGCGCGCCTTGTAGAGGAAGCTCTACGGGGCCTTGGTTGAAGAGCGAGAGCTGCGGGGCTTGGCCGGGCTCGCCTTCGCGGCGGCGCGCGCGGAGTTCTTCGAGGCGGGCTGCGGCTTGGTCGACGTATCGGGCGAAGTCACCTTCATCAAACCCTGTGCCTTCGACTGAGCGCGGATCGCCTCCTGCTCCATCCCGCCGAGCAGGTTGTCCACGAGCGTCAAGAGCGTCGAGTTCTGCGCCATATCCTCCAGCCTCCAAGATGCGGCGGAAAACGCCGCCGACGAACAGTACAGCAAAATCGGGCGTTGAGCCAATGTCTTCGGCGGTCAGCCCGCCAGCCGCGAGGATTTCCGACGTGGTGCGCTTCTCGCCCTTGGCGTCGCGCATCTCGTACAGGGTCTTGGCCCAAGACCACACGGTCTCCTGAACCTCGGCCGCGGACCAATCCTGACCCGTCTTCTGGCTGACAATCTCGGCGGCCTTGCGGGCCACCGCGTTCATGGCGATGTAGCCCGGACCTTTACCCGGGACCGCGCCGGTCTTCTTGAACACCGACTGCTCGACCAGCGCGTAGTTGGCCATCCAGCTGTCGTTGGTGACTTCGTCCACGACGCCGATCAGGTTGAGCATGAAGCTGTTGACCTTCGGCCCCGACAGCACGATGTCGTTCGGGTTCTCAACGGTCAGCGCCGAGACCGAGTTGTTGATCCAAGCGTTGAGGACACTCTCCTCCGTGCCCTTGCCTTGGACGCTTTCGCCCATGATCTTGACGATCTCGCGCTGCCCTGTCGGGCGGCCCGCGTTGATCCAGTTCGTCCACACCGCCAGCGCGTTGAAGGCGTTGCTCTCAACCGAGGTCTGGGGCGACAAGGCCGCCAGCAGCGCGGCGAAGCGCGGAGCGTCAGTCGCGCCGAAGATGTCGCGGATCGCCGTGGCGCTGTTCTCGTACCAGCCGCGCTTGGCCCGGCCCGAGTAGGCCACGGCCGCCATCTCTTCGGCGTCGGGGAAGTCCTCGACCAGCTTGGTGATCTTGGCCGCCGTGTCGCGGCGCAGCTTGGCCTTCTCGTCGGCGGTCAAGTAGGGCAGCACGCCCTTGAGGCCCGGGATTTCATCGGCTAGTTTGGCGGCCCGGGCGGACGCTTGCGCCGGGGTCAGAGGTTCTTGCGCGAAGGTTCCGCCGGGGAACAGCTCCGCTGTCGCCTGCTCGCGGAAGTCTTCTGCGGGGCGGGTCGCGATGCTCTCGTTGGGGTTGGTGCTCGCGGCGAGCCGCGCCAGCCGGTCCTGATACGCCAGCTCGCGCATGCGCGCCGACAGCTGCTGTGCGTCTTGCGTGTTGCGAACAGGCCCGATCTGCTGCATGCCGGTGGCCTCGAACAGCGCGACCGCGCCCGGCACCGCCGCGTCGCTGCGGTAGCCGCTGAAGCCTGCCTCTTGGATCGCCTTCTCGTAGGCGGTTGCGATCTCCATCGGCGTGCCCTCGGTGGGCCGCAGGTTTTGCGGATCGGCGTCGAAGTCGTAGACCTTCGAGGCGGGCACCCGGGCCCGGTAACGGAACGACCGCCCGCTGATACCAGTTTCTGGTTCACCGTTGTAGACGCCCTGCACGCCGAAATAGGTGCGGCCCGGCGCGCCAGCGTTGCGGCGCTCGCGTTCGCTGTTCTGCGTCACGCCCGCCGCGCCCCAGCGCGAGGGGTCAGACATCGCGATCCCCGGCCTGTCGCTGAAGTGGATCAGGTCGATGGTCTCTTCCTGATCCATGACTTGGCGGCCAGTGCTGCTGGGCAGGTCGGCGGCGTAGCGCAGCTGGTACTTCTCTGCCAGCTCTTCGGCCGTCATGCCGGTGCGCTTGGCCATCACGTCGTAGAAGGCGGCGGGCAGGCTGGCGTAGGCGTCGTTGACGTCGTTGGTGAACCGACCGGCGGCGTTGAGATCGGCGGTGATCTTGGCGCGCACGCGCTCGCGGCCAGCGGTCAGCTCTTCGTTGGCGGTGGCTTCGACGACGGCCGCCTCGACCTCGGCCTGCAAGGCCTCGCCCTTGGTGGCCATGAACTCTTTGGCTTGCGCTTGGCTCATGCCGTGGGCGTCGGCGCGCAGGTGCTGCAGCAGGCCCGCGCCCGCGTCAGTGGCGGCGATGTGCGCCGCGTATTCGCCAGCCGTGATGCGCAGGTCGCCGCCGGTGGCGAGAGCGTTCGGCAGCTGTTCGGCCAACGAGGGGATCGCCTGCGCGATCTCGTCGATCGACACGCCCGATTGGTTGAGGGTCTGGGCGAAGGTCTCGGCTTCGACGTAGATGTTCTCGAGGGGGCGGCCCTCGGTCACCTGCTCGACGAACTGTTGGAAGGTCTGCGGCTCCCGCTCGCGCAGGCGCGAGGCGGCGGACAGCGTGTTCAGGTCTTGGAAAGTGCGCGAGGCTTCTTCGGCGGCGGCGGCGTCCGCCTCCGCGCGAGCTTGGCTTTTGCGCCTGCCCGGGGTCAGGAGGTCCACGGTCAAGGCGGCGATGGCACCGGCGGTGGTCCCGACAGCGCCCGCTTCGGGCGCGCCCTCTGTGGGGGATACGTCTTCCCCGAGCAGGCTCGCAGCCAGCAGGTTCTGGCCGATCGTGTCGGCGACTTCCGTAGTGCCCTCACCAACGCCGCCCATCAGAAGACTGCCGATGCGGCCCTGTATCCGCGCCTTGAGGGCAGGCGGCAGGCGGCCCAGCACGCTGTCGAGGCCGAGCTTCTCGGTGACCAAGCTGATCGCGCCGCCCCCGCCCAGAGCGATGTCGTCGGCGACGGTGCGTTCGGTGCGCCCTTCGCGCGCCATGTCCTCTTCGATGCGCACGTCCATGCCGCGGAGGCCTTGGCCTGTCAGCAAGGGGATGCCCGCCAAACCCCCCGTGGCGACGGTCGCCGCGACCTGCGTGCCGATCTGGCCCAGCGCGTCGACCACTTCGCCCGCGAAGCCGGTCTCCCCGGCGTCGGGGAGCAGCCGGGGGTCGCTCCCGTAGAGGGCGCGCTCTCTTTCGTTCAGCGTGCCCGCGATGTTACGCGCGCCCAGCTCGACGCGCGCGCCGAAATCGACGCCGCCCTCGAGCAGGCGCTGCACAGGGCTGTCCTCGGGAACGCCAAGCCGGTCGGCAATGCGCTCTCCGCCGCGGCTCAGGCCCGCGATCGAGCTTCCGAGTATCCCGGGGGCACCTGCCACACGGCGGCCCAGATCGCCTGTGAACCGCAGGGCACCCTCGATGCCGGACAGGTTCTCGATGTCGTCGTGGGCGACGGCGGCGTTGCGCGGATCGGAGAGGAAGTTGCTGGTGCCCGGTGCTCTTACCGGCAGGTTGGTCTCGTAGCTGGCGGGAGGGAGCGGACCGTTGACCTCGCGCATGGCGCGCAGGCGCGAAACCGGCATGCCGAGACGGGCAGCTTCCGCCCGATCGGCGGCCAGCGCGTCTGGGTTTTCGACCACGCCCGTCCTGAGTGCGCGCGCCAAGCGGCGTTGCGTTTCTGCTACACTCGCGGCGGCGGCATCGGGGTCTTGATCGTCGACAACCATGTGGCTCAGTTACCCGAAAAGCGGCTGGTGAGATATTCGTTGAAGATTTCGTCTTCGGTCGGATTACGGTTTTCGCCCTGACGCCGCAGCCGCGCCGTAGCCGCGCGCCGGTACGTCTCTTGGTTCGGCCCGATCATCGTGCGGTAGGAAGTCTGGTAGCCGGTGCCGTAGGACTGCACGGTGATCCCCGCCACTCTATTCTCCGGCCGCTCCCACGCAAGTCTGCCCAAGCGGTTTTCCATGATTGCGGCGATCTCTTCGCGCCCCAGCTGCTTGCCCGTCAACGCTTGGACCTCGAGCACTTCCGCGCGCAGGGCCGCGTTGAGCATCGCCAAGCCTTGGCGGTTCTCGTCCGCTCGCGCCCCGCTCGGGGTGCGGTCGATGCCCGCGACGTCGAGGGTCATGGCCCAAGCCCCCGAGAAGGCGTCCTGCTTGACGAAGGCGGCGGTAGCCACTTCTTCGCGGAGACTTGCATTGGCGCGGGTCAACGCGCCCAGATAGCTGAGACGGTCCGGCTGCGAGAGCTGGCTGCCGTATTTTGCGATGAACTCTTCGGAGGTCAGCTCTTGCCAAGACGTATCGACCGTCAGGGCTTGCAACAAGTCGGGATCGCTCCGCACCACAGCAGGGGCGAGGCGCGCGTCGAGATAGTTCTGCATCCCGTTCGCACGGCCCGGGGGCAGAAGCGCCATCATCCGCGGCGTCGGCATGGTGTTGGTCTGCTCGATGTGCCGGTAGGCAGCGTCGATCGCGTTCTCCTCGGCCTCGCGCGTGGCTCGGTCTTCCTCGCCGAAGACGCGCGCTATTTCGGACAGAGCTGCCTGCCGCTGAAGGCGGTTGTTGCCGAAGCGGGCCCGGGCATCGGCCTCCATCTGGGCGCGGGTCGGGCGACCTGCGGCGGCCTGCCCCTCGGCCTGCTGCGCGCTTTCGCCGATCAGCGTCTCGGGATCGACCAGCTCGCCGTTCCTGCGCATGGTGACGTGCAGGTGCGGGCCCGTGCTTTGGCCGGTGGAGCCGACGCGGCCGATGTTCTGGCCCGCCGTGATCTCTTGCCCTTCGCGCACGTCAGCGCCCTGCAAGTGCGCGTAGCTGCCGACGAGGCCGTTGCCGTGGTCGACCCGCACGATGTTGCCGTTGGCCTCGTCGTAGCTCACGTCGATCACTCGACCGCCCAGCATGCCGCGGGCGGGCGATCCGAGGGGGGCGGCGAAATCGGTGCCGCCATGCATCTTTGTGGCACGCGTGATGGGGTGTGTCCGCATGCCAAATCCGGAAGAGACAGCCGCGCCCGGGGCGGGGTGCTGGAACTCGCTGCCGGGCTGGCCGGGGGGCGGCGCGACACCTTCGCGGGCGGCGGCGACATACGCCTCGGCCTCGTTGTAGGCGATGCCCGCCGAGAGGGTGTTCTGCGCCGCGTTCTGCTGCGGGGCCGTCATGAAGTCGCGGTAGCGATCAAACAGCTGCTGCGCGCCCTCGAAGTCTTCGTCTTCCGTCGCGGTGATCGCGTCGAGATAGGCTTTGCCCATGACGGTCTTCGCCGCCAGCTCATCGCCTTCGATAGGCAGGCCGAGCCTGCGACGCCGAGAGGTCACCGTGTTCGTGATGGCTTCCCGGGCGGGGCCCGTGATCTGTTCGTCCGAGGGGTTGCCGAGGATGAGCTGTTCGTTGAGGGCCAGCGTCGTGGTCTCGACCTCGTCGGTGTAGGCGTTTCGCTGGGTCAGGACGTGGCTCGTCACCCCCCTGCGGAAGTTCTGGCCGACCGGCGCGACGCGGTTCCTGAACGCCTCGGCCTGCACCGAGGTCAGGCCCATATCCCGTTGGATGTCACCGACGGCTTGGTCGAAGCGTTCCGGGTAGACTTGGTCGATCGACCGCCCGTCCTCGCCCGCGCGTATAGCAGCCTCGCCGACCATCGGCGTGTATTCGCCTTGCAGCTCGAGGGCGGTGGTCTGGGCGCGGTTCAGGGCGTCGGTGACCCGGCTCTCGTTCAGCTTCTCCATCTCGGCGATGTAGATGCTGGTCGCTGCCGTGCCCGCTTGCGTGATGGCTTGGCCAGCCTGTTGCAGCTGGCGCGCGGCGAACTGCGCACCGCCCGAGGCGTCGGGCGCAGCGAACTGGCCGGGAGCTTGCCCGGGCGCGACACGGCGTGTGTCGTCGATACGAAGGTTGGCCATCAGCCGCCTCTGAAGAATGTCATGGGCCTGTCTTGGCCGCCGCGGAAGCCGCGGCTCTTGTTGGCCCCGGTCGCCCCGCCGGTCCTGCCCGACGCGCCGGGCGTGCCGGTGACCGACGACATGGAGTAGTAGCTCTTGGCCATGTCCGTCGCGCTGCCGAGAAGGCTGATCGCTGCCGACGTGCCGGGGCTGATGCCCTTGGCGGTGGCGCGGGCGGCGCGCGCCTCGTTGGCCATGTTGGTCGCCTCGGTGCGCTGGCCCCAAGCCGCTCGCACGGCGTTGACCCGCGCCTGCTGCGCGTCCTCGGCGGTTATAACGTCAGTGCCCACGACGATGGCTTGGGCGGTGTTGCTGTCGAGGGCGATACCGCTCGCGCCCATCTCGGCGCGCTGCGATCCCTTGACCCGGGCACCTTGACGCTCGATGCCTTGGGCCTCGAAGGCCCCCTGCTCGAGCGCGATCTGGGCGCGGCGTTCGGCCAGCTGCGCGTTGACGTCGGCCATCTGGGCTTGGAACCCGAGGGCGCTCTTCTGGGACTTGGCGGCACCGTAAGCGCCCGCGGCCGAAGCCCCTGCCCCCGCTCCCTGTAGCGCCATCATCGCCATCGGATTACACAAGGGGGCCTCGCATCTCGAAACGGTGGAAGGGCAAGCCTTCGACGCCGAAGGGTTCGGGGTCGCTGATCTTGAAACCTGTGCGTTCCAGCCACGTTACGCTCGTCCGGTTGCGAGCGTCGACGTAGTTGACCAGCACAGGGTACTCCTTCAGCGCGATGCTACAGTATGCGCGTGTCAGCCGGTTTAACATACCCGGGATGCGCGCCAGCCCCGGCGTGCCGACCAGCCACGGGAAGGCGGTGTTCGACAGGGGGCCCGCTGGCACGAAGCCGAAGAGCGCGACCAGCTCGTCGTTGTGATCGGCGGCGAAGGCCATCTCGCCCAGCCTGCCCCGGGAAAGGCGGATCGCGTCGTGCAGCTGCTTGGCCACGTCGGGGCCCGAGGCGGCGATAAGCTCGGCCCGGTCCTCTGACCGCAGGCGCGGCTCGATGTTGGCCACGTCGGAGAGGAGGGCGTACCGAACATTAACCGGCAAGAACAGTCTCCGCGGAGATCGACAGCAGCGTCAGGGGGAGCGGGTCAGCTTGGCGGATGCAGACCTGCCCGTTGCCCGACCACGCTGGCCCGATCTTCAGGTTGATCTCGTCGCTGGTCAGGGCGGGCGGCGAACCGTAGACTTCGGTGGTGCGCTGTTTGTATTCGGTCAGCTTGTCGAAAGCCGGGCCCACGAAGACGCCCGAGCTGCGGTAGACCCGCAGCCACATCTCGTTGATGTTCTTGGGCCTGCCCTGCCCCATGCCCTGCATCTCGATGGCGAAGGGCAGGGTCTGGATGTCGGCCTCGATCGGCAGCCCGATGATGATAATCGAGGCGCTCACCGGCAGCGGATCGGGGAGCCCGCCGCCGACCACCGTCTGGGGAGGGCAGACAGCGCCGTCGGCCAAGATCGACACGCTCTGGCCCTCGAGGTGCGCAAGGCCAGAGGTCACCACGTTGATCGGAGCGCCGTTGTAGTAGACGCCAGCGTCGACGAAGAAGGCGTTGGCCGCCACGTTGAACGCCCTGCTGCGCATGCGCTCGACGTAGCGCACGTTACTGCCGTTGATGTAGCGGCGGATCACGGCGTAGAGGACGGTCTCGTAGCCCTCCCTCACGGTGGCGATGCTCTCGAACACGCCGAGCGTGTCGTGCTGGTGCCAGCCAGCGACCTGCTGCTCGGGGATGTAGGTCAGGCCCAGCAGCTTGCCGCTGGAGCTGACGTACCACAGGATCGGGTAGGGTGCCTTGCTCTGGGCGCTGTCCACGATCTCGAAGGTGTCGAAGAGGTGGGGCGCGCGCAGCGACAGGTCGCCGGTCAGGTAGCCGCCAGCTGTCTCTTGGTACGACATCTCGCGGATGTGGCCAGCCGTGTCCGCGAAGATCAGGTTCGAGCCGGTGGTGATGGGGGCCGCATGCCCCGCGCCCACAAACGACTGGGGCCTGACGGCGAAGGAGCCCGGCGTCAGGGCGGTGGTGCCCGAGTATACGCGCCACTCGCCCGCTTGGGTCATGACGATCAGGTCTTGGAGCGGCACGAGGTGGATGATCTGGTTGTAGTCGCGCGCGGCGATGGCGAACTGGATGCTGTCGTCGTCGCGAGGGGGGATCGAGAAGTTGAAGTCAACCTCCGACCCGGTCCTCGTGGTCCAGATGTTCTGCGGCTCGGCGGTCGTCCCCGCGAACACCTTGCGCTGCTCGAAGTAGGTGACGGCCGCCGGGTAGTTGCTGGCGGCGAAGGGGTCCGACGCCTGCGGCGGCGTGATGCCGCCGTTGGCGGGCAGGTTGTCGTCGATCGTGCTGACCGATCCGTTCCCCTCGAGCACCGAGATCAGGTAGAACAGGCCGCCCGACTTGCGGTAGACGCGGTAGCCCGTGGCCCCGGTCTTCGCCGTCCACGAGATGGTGTTGTAGGTGTCGGCGGCGTTCAGGTTGTTAAGCGCGGTGACGGCGGCGGACGCCGCGCTCTCGGCTTTGTCTTTGACCGACGTCACGACGTACTGGTCGTTGCGCAGGTAGCTCGCGCCAGCCGTCGTCGGCACGACGGCGAGGCCGACCGGCGCGTCGATCCCCGGGCCGGTGGTGGCGGTCACGAAGGTCCAGCTGGTCGCGCCTGCCCTGCGCAGCTCCTTGACCGGATAACTGGGGTGCACGAGCGTCAGCACATCGGCCGACTGCACGAACTTGACCTTCATCAGGTCGCCCTCGGCGTAGGTGTTGGCGACCTCGTAGGGCACGCCCCCGCTGAGTACGGTGCCGCCTTGGGTGTGGAAGCGGAAGTAGCCAGCGCCGAACTCGATCACCACCGTGTCGGTGGCGCTGAAGGTGAAGGGCAGCAGGCGGGTGTACTTGCTGCTGTCCTTGACCGCGCGCACGAACTGGAACCCTGCGCGGTTCTGCGCGGGGCCGTGGGGCAGCGTGATGAAGTTCCGGCACAGGGCGAGCCCCGTCTGGTAGCGGACGTCGTCGATGCGGCCGTACATCTCGGGCGTGATCTCGCCCCCGGCCATCGATCGGAAGTTGGTGCGGACCGTGCCACCCATCAGCGTGCGCCCACCCAAGGAGCGACGTGGTTGTCGCGGACGCGCGAAACCCTGCGCTGCTTGGCATCGGTCTGGCGGGCTTGCGCCAAGAAGCCGCTCATCGTCTGGATCATGGCGGCGGCCACGGTTCTGCCGGTCTCGCCCTTGAGCACCGGGCCAGCGAGGAAGCTGGCGAGGAAGTAGGACAGGGACAGCGAGAAGAGGGGCGGGAAGAAGCTGGGCACCGTCACGGCGACGGTGTAGCGGATGCGGGCGTCGACCACGTTGGTGTAGAGGACGCGCGTGTTGTCGACGAGCCCCTCGATCTCGAAGTCGTTGACCCCTGCCAGCGCGAGCAGCGGGCCGTAGGAGGTGCCCACCAGATCGTCGACGTCTTCAGCCCCCTGCACGGCGAACACGCCCAGCGCGTCCGAGGGGAGGGCGTAGGCGTAGGCCCATTGCGAGTTGGGGTTGTCGTCGAGCAGGGCCAGCGTCGCCCTGCGCATGGCGAAGTTCCACGGGTACATCTCGATCAGCGCGTCGCGCGCGATCGGGTAGAAGAGGGCGGCCTGCGCGGCCTGCGCGCTGCCCTCGGGCGGATCGAGGCTCGATACCGTGGCGTCGTCGCCGAGGTGCGACAGCGCCAGATTGGCGACTTGTACTTCGGTGGTCAAAGCGGCACCTCATAGAAAAAAGCCGGGGGCTGTTGGGCCCCCGGCTTGGAACCCCTGCGGGGAGGGGGTGGCTTAGGCCAAGTCGCCTTCGGCTTCCTGTGCGGCCAGCGCCTCTTCCACCTGCGGCGGGAGGACGACGGTCGGCTTCGGTGCCTTGGCGACCCTGCGGGCGGTCTCGTCTTCGACAACCGACATCCAGTCGACGATGCTATCGCCTTCGTTCAGTTGGAACTTCGGTCCGCCCACCGGGCGGAAGTGGTTGGCGGGGTAGACACCCGGGTGGATAGCTTCCACCCAAGTGTCTTTCCCAGCCTTGTCGTAGACGCGGCGGCCTTCAGCGTCGAAGCGTCGGCCTTGTGCGTCAATGCGGGCTACCTTCATGGTTCAGCCCTTAGACCGGCATCGCGTCAGGATAGGCGCGGTTGGCCGGGAACTGGTCGAACGACAGGAAGGCGTTGATCGAACCGGCAGTGACGGTCGTGGTGCCGATCACGGCGAGGATGCCGAGATACCGCTCGTACACCGCGCCTTGCGGGAGCGGAGCCGAGAAGATCAGCCCGCCCGCGTTCAGGCGGGCGTCGTTGGCGGCGGAGTCATCCGTCACGAGCGTGCCCGTGTCGAGATGGATCGTCGCGGACGTGGCCAAGTTGGCCGTGCTGTCCGAGGCGAGCTGGAACTTAATCGTTCCGGCGGCACCGGCGGTGATGATTTCGGCGTCCGTCTGAATGATCAGATAGACAGGCTGGCCCGCGCCAATGTCGCGGGAAGCCGTGCCGAGATCGATGACATCGCCAATGACGGCGGTGCCAGCAGCCGCAGCAACCGAAACGGCGTCTGCGAACTCGTTGCGTTCGTCGAGGATCATGATCCTATTCCTTTCTCTCGGCCCCGCTTACGCGGCGACCTTTGCTTCGGTGTGCAGCAGGGCGTCGACCCGGCGGACCGGGAAGCCGTCGAAGGTCATCACCGGCTTGCCAGCGACGTCCTGCATCATCAGGGTCGAGTTCTTGACCTTGTTGACCATCTGACGGCGCAGGAAGCTGTGAACGCGGCGGCTGCAATAGAAGGCACCGCGGATGCCGCCCAAGTTCGGGATGAAGGAGTTGACGTCGGTCATCAGGTCGATGAGGTCAGCGCCAGTCGCGGCATCCTTGGTCAGCTCGGCGAAGTCGACTTGGATGCGGTAGACGTAGCGCCAGTCCTTGAGGACCAGACCTGCGTCTTGACGGTAGTGCGTGCGATACGCCTCCATCCGACCACCGGCACCGTCGACGTTCTCGATGGTGACTTGGCCCTTGTCGTCGGTCAGCAGGCCGCCCTGCGAACCCTTCGGGTAGGTCATGAAGCAGGAGTTCGGACCCCAGCCAATGAACCAGATCGAGGTGTTCGTGGCGTTCGCGCCGTCGGCGGCAGCCGCGTTGATGTTCTGGCCGTTTTCGGCGGACAGCGAGGAGTAGCGGGCGGCGAAGCCCGTGAACTTCTCGGGGGTCACATCTTCGTCGGCGTAGAAGACCGAGGAGGCGAGGTCTTGCGACATGCCTTCGATGTGGGCGATGTCTTCCGACAGGCGGAAGGCGGCGGTGTTGCCGTTCAGGTCAGCCAGAGCCTTGTCGACTTCGGCGTAGGCTTCCATCATACCGGCGTTGTCGGTCACCTGAGCGGTGCGCGACTTGCTCGGCTGGACGCCGCCGTACAGCTTGCGCCACGTCGGGGCGGGCAGGCCGGTGCGGATGGTCGAGCGGTGGCCCGTCGGCAGGTTGCCTTCGAGGAACACGGCGTCGTCGAGGACTTCGTTGGTCTGGGCGAGGATTTCGACGATCTTGTCGATCTTGCCACCCGGGTCGAGACGCTTGGAAACGTCCAGCAGGGTGGGGTGGGTATCGGAGAGGACGGCCATTGGGTGGGCTCCAGTCTTAGTTCATGTTGGGGAAAAGGGTCTTGGCTGCGCTCTGCGCCGGGGAGGTCTTGTTCCCCGCCACAAAGGTATCTTCGCTGATGGCCTTGCCGACACGGAACATGAACCGGATGACTTCCGGGTTGTCGCCGAGGCGGTGTACGTCCAGCAGTTCGCGAAGCTCCGGCGTGCCGAACTGATCGACAGCCTTCTTCGCGACCGCCAAGTTGGCCGGGAGCGCATCGCCCCCGAACTCCTTGTCGGTCTCAGCTCTGGACTTCCAGTCGGTGAACATGGTGTTCGCCGCCTGCTCGCCTTCGCTGGACCATTTCTGGGCCAGCTTGATGCCGAGGTCCGTAAGCTTTTGCGCGGCGTCCTGCGGCAGGTTGAGTTCCTTGGCGATCCCTTGGAAGTCACCGAGCACTTCGGCGTCGAGTTCGACGCCTTCCGGCACGGTGAAGGGCTCGTAGGCCTCGGGCGCGCCTTGCGGCTCGTCCTTGGTCTCTTGCTGCTGCGCCTGTTCGCCTTCGACCGGATCGGTCGGGGCGGCTTCGGCTACCGGCTGCTGTGCGGTGGCGTCGATAGGTGCGACGTCGCCCGCGGTCTGCGATGCGGCTTCATCGGTGGGTGTGTTGGCCGTCATCAGCGTAGTGTCAGTCATGTCCGAAATGCTCCTGCATCATGGTCTGAAAGCCCAGCGGCGCGGCCTTGGCGACCTTGCCTTGTAGCTCGAGACCGATGGCGCGCTTGCCTTCCCTGAAGAACGTCTCACTGTTGCCAGTGAAACTCGAGACGTAGAGACCCGTGGCCTCGAGCTGACGCCAGACAATCCGGCGTCCTCGAGGCGTGGCCATGAGCCATTGCAGATCGTCCATCTCGGTGTCCCGGCGATTGCGCGCGAGCTGGGCCTTGGCCTCGTGCGCGCGCTGCTGGGACAATAGATCGGTCGGGTCGTCTTGGCTCATAGCTCAAACCTAACCTGTACCTGCGCGGGAACCCATACGGCGGGCGAGCTTGGCCATGTTGCAGGTGTGCCGCTCGTCCTCGCCATCGTCCCGGTGGTAGGTCACGGCCTCCATCGATCGCTTCGACCGATAGCCCGCGCCGTGCGACCAGAAGTCGGGGGCGGCGAGGGTCCGAACGTATTCGACCGTCACGCCGGGGTGGTCCTTGATGTCCTTGTGGTGGACATGGCCGACGAACCAGACGCGGGTTCCGTGTTCCGAGGCGAGCCACATGGTGGGCTCGTCGACGGCCATCAGCAGGGGCAGGTTCGCGCCCTTAGCCCCGTCGCCGTGGGTGGTGCCGATCAGGTTGGTGCCGAAGCCGTAGAACCAGTAGGGGTTGGGGCTGGTGATGACCGTGACCCGGGGCTCGTTCTCGTAGAGCAGCGCCAGCATCTCGGCCAGCATGATCGCGGTGATGCCGTCGTGGTTGCCGGGGTTGATCCGCACGGTGACGTGCAGGTGCTTCTCGAGCATGCGCGCGATGTGGTGGCGCTTGCAGCGGATGTTGATGCGGACGACCTCGGCGTGGCGGCCGGTGGTGTCGAGGTGGTGGCCGCTCTTGGTGCGGCTCGCGTTGTTGTCGGCGTGGAGCGTGTCGCCGAGATCGATGTAGAGGGCGTGGGCCGAGGGAGGGACAGACGCCACCAGCCTGTCGATCGCCGCCTTGGTGATGCGCTCGAACTCGACCAGATCGAAGGTGTGCCCTGTCTCGTCCTTCCACGAGTAGAGGCCAGCGTGCGGATCGCCTTGGGGGTAGACCGTCAGCAGATCGTCGTCGGCCCGGGCGGGGGCAGCGAGGGGCTCGAGCGGTTCGAGCCCGTCGAGAAGCCCCGCCTTGATAGCCTGTAGCCGTTCAGCCTGCGCCTCGGCGTCTGGGTGCTGGCGCTCCCATTGCCGCTCGACCCCGCTGGGGCCGCGCTGCACGGTGACCTTGCCCATGAGGTAGCCGGGGGCGACGCCGTCGTTGAAGTGGCCGGGGGCGTGGCCTCGCCGGGCCGCCTCCCTTTTGTAGGTGGCGATCGCCTCGTTCACCGAACTCTTGGCGACACCGAGGGCCCTTGCGGCGGCGTTCTGGCCGCCGTGCTCCTCGATGGCTTCGAGGTACTTGATCTGGGTCTGGGTCACCCAGCGCGGGTACTTGTCGTCTTCGGGAGGCGTGAAGTGCAACAAGGCAAAGCTCCGGGTAGCTCGCGTGGGGAGGCGCGCCCCACAGGAGCGCGCCCCATTTCGATCAGCAGGGCTGGTCTATTCGACCGGCCAAGCCTGCGTGGTGACGACGCCTCGGGCGTCGACGTAGGACACCGCCAGCCAGAGGATGCCGTCGTCGTCCGTGAAGAACACTTGGCCAGTTTCGATCATCAGTCGTGCGCCTTGATTACAACATAGCCGAGGGTGGCACCGACACCCGCGGTCGATACGCGGGCGCGGACGAGGGAGGCGTTGATGTCGAGCACCGTCACCTGCACCGTCGAAGAGGCGACGGCGGTCAGCGGGGAGCCGATGGCGTAAAACGTCGCGCCGAGGTCTTCGGAGCCCTCAAGCTGGAAGGCGGGAGCGGTCGTGGCGATCGCGCCCATGCTGACGACCAGCTGGGTGGCGTTGCCGGAGTCCCTCGCCGCCAGACTGGGCGTCACGCTGTTGAGCGTGTTCGGCGCGATGGTGCGGTCGATCAGCTGGCGGACAGCGATGGCATACGCGTTCGACTGAATGCGCTGTATGGAGCGCGTGAACGACGGCGTGGTGCCGCCGACGGTCTGGACGTAGCGGACGCGGTTGCCGGAAACGGGCAGGAAGGGGCTGCGGTAGATGCCGTTGGCCGTGATGCGCGGGAAGTCGTAGACGGTCTGCCAGTTGGTGCCGCCGTCCTCGCTCTCCTCGATCCTGATGTCCAGCGTCGGCGTGGTGCCGGTGACAGCCGTCACGATGACCTGCGAGGCGTAGGAAAGGCCGATGGCGGGGGTGATCGCCCCAGACGTGGCGGTGGTGGTGATGGCAGCCGAGGCAACGTCCGCCAGAGGAACCAGCGGAGCGAAATCGACACGGCCGATGGTGTTCGTGCCAGCGGGCAGGGGGTTGGTGATGGCCGTGACCGCGCTGACCGTGGTCACGGTGGTCAGCGAGCCCGAGACCGTTGCCGCGACGGGGAGACGGTTGACCGTTCCTTGGCCGCGGACGCCTTGAATGTAGACGGGGGCGCTCGCGAAGTTCTCGACGGAGACGTGCCCCAGCGTGAATGTGGTCGTCGAAGCAGGGGCCGTGGTACCGTTAAGGTTCCAGAGGAAGACGTAGAGAGGGGTCGCCGCGTCGGGGATGTTCTCGTATCGGCTGGCGCGGCTCGTCAAATCGGCGGTTGCCGAAGAAGCTCGCAGGCTGTCGAACATGAACACGTCCCGGCCCGAAAGCTCGTTGGCGATCATCACGCCCGGCGTGGCGGTCGTGTTGGTCGTCGCGGCCGTGATGCCGGTGGCCCAGCCATTGTGCTGGGCGTCGAAGCCGATGGCCGTGGCCGTGGTGCCGTCCACCACGTTCCGAACGTAGTTTCGCCCGAACAGGGTGCAGGTACCGGTGCCGCTGGCGGGGAAGCCTGACACGGTAAAGCGGATGGTGTTGGCATCCGGGATCGAGGCGATGGCGTAGCGGCCCGGGACAGCAGCCGCGCCCGTGAAGCCACCAGCAAGCACGAACTGGCCGACATTTTGCGCGGTGAAGCCGTGGGCGGTCTTCGTGACGTCGAGCACTGTGGCCGAGACGATGTTGTAGGTGAGGCCCTCGCCGATCAGGTCGGCCAGAAGGATGTTGAACTGGTTGTTCACGATCCGCTGGGACGCGACGATGGTGGCGCGCAGCCGCATCGCGCCACTGAAGGTCTCGGTCGAGCGGGTCAGAAACTCGGAGTTGGTGTTGGTGCCGGTCACGATGTTGAGCGAGCCAGCCGCTTGGTTGTAGGTGACGCCCGTTCCGACGATAGGCGTCGTGAACAGGGGGTCCAGCACCGAGGAACCGACAGAGGAGAAGCCTGCCGACCAGACGTTCTGGCCTACCGTGCGAACAGGAAGAGCCGCCGCGTTGCCCGCAGGAACGGCCGACACCAGCGAAGGGATGCGGGCGAGCATGGCGGCTCCGTTCAGGAGCGCGCGCTTGAAGGCCGAGATCACGCTGTAGTTGCCGGTGCCATCAGCCGCCGCGGCGGCGTCTGTCAACGCCCCCACGTCCGCGTCGAGGTTGGTCAACGCCGCCGCCGAGATCGGCACATCTGCGTGGTCCGACGCGAGCACGACCGATCGCGAGTTCGCGCTCGTGAGGATGCCGTCAGCGTTCGGGGTGTTGACGACGACGGGGGTGCCGCCGCTGTCGAGGACCGTGATGGTGGACATGGTGCTGGTTCCTTAGAGTTCGTCGATGATCAGGGCGACGTATTGCGAGTTGGCGGCGATCGAGAAGTCCATAGCAGGCGTGTATGGCGGCGGACCACCGCCACCACCGCCAGCATCCCCCTTGAAGGAGGTGACGGTCAGCCCGTTCAGACCAATCTCAAGGCTCGTGCTCACAGGTACAGCGCCTTGATGAAGGTTGCGGTGGTGCTCGTGAAGTTCACGCGCTTGCAGTAGACAGGCAGGATCGTGCCGTTGGCGACGTTCTTGAACACCTCGACGACTTCGCCGTTGTTGTCGTCAGCGCCCACGACGGCGACGTCACCGGCCACGCCGATGTAGAGCGCCGCCGCGATGCCGTTGGGCAGGTTCACGGAGTTGCTGGGGGTTACTGCCGCGAAGCGATGTGCGGGTCCGGCCATGTCTTCTCTCCTAGTAGCTGTAAGGCGCGGGCGAACCGTAGCCGGTTAGTTGGTTCATGATGTCGGCACCTGCGTTCGAGGCACCGTTCTTCGTGGCGACGCCGCCCAGCTTGCCGACGCTCTCTGCGGCCTGCGCTGCCTGCGCTGCCGCCTGCTGCGCCTGCTGCTGATCGGCGCGGGCCTTGCGGACGAGGGCGACCCCCTCCGTGCCCACGATCAGCTCGGGGTCGACACCGATCTGGTCGGCGTAGCTGTCCACCCAGCGGTCGGCGTCGAACTTGTCGAGCACCTCGGGCTTGATCTGGGCCATCGCGCCGAGGTTGCCGACGAAGCGGTCGGTGCTGTTCGCGCCGATGGCACGCTGGGCCTGCGCCAAGATCGAGACGAACTCGACGTCGATGTCGACGCCGAGCAGCTCCTCGGGTGGCGGCGGCAGAGCGCCCGTCTGCAGCAGGCGCTCGAACGTGATCTCGATCAGCGGGTCGAGCAGCTCGTTGTGCAGCCGCTCGAGCACGGGGCCGAGCATGAGCAGCTTCTCCTCGTGGCGCTCGGCGACCTCGGTGGCCGTCATGTTGGTCGACGTGGCCTGCGAGATCATCAGGAACAGGTCGGAGTACATGCCCTCGCGGATGCGCATGCGGACGTCTTGGATGTCAGCGAGCAGGTGGTTCAGGTCTATACCGGCTTGGAAGAGGGGACGCACACCGCCGCCCGCTGACGACGTGTCCGCGACGGTGTAGCCGCCGGGAAGGATGTCGACCTCGTCGCCCTTGAGGCTCGATGGCCCTTGGAGCGGCGGTCGCGTCTGGTAGTCGATGCCCTGCGACTTGCGCAGCTGCTCGTGCTGCAGCTGCTTCACGTCGCCGAGCACCTCCATGCCGGGGCTCTGGCCGTAGACGTCCTCGCTCGAGGTGTACCAGCGGGGCGTCAGGTGGCGGAACCGCTTGAACCCGCTCTCGCGCAGGAGCTTGTCGTTGTCGCCGCCCGCCTCGAAGTAGCAGGAGGCGATCGGCATGTCGCGGGCGTAGTTGGAGCGGATGTCGCGCTCCTTGCGGGGCTCGACCGCGTGGATGATCGTGACCCAGCTGTCGCCGTTGCCGTTCGAGACCATGTTCTTCACGGCGAGGGAGACGTTGGCCTCGCCGAACTCTTGCACCAGCTGGCGCGCAGTCTTTTGCAGCTCGCGGTACGACGTGTCGACGTGGCCGCGGTAGTCGGTCGCCAGAGCGTAGCGGCCGACGGTGTTGGGGTAGAGGTGGATGGCGGTGTCGAAGTCGTCCATCACCAGCGCGTTGCCGGTGCCGAACGCGCCCAGCTCCTCGTAAAGCTGGTGCAGCACGCGGTAGGTGTTGGACTGGCTGAAGACGGCCTGCATCTTGCGCGTCACTTGAGCCAGCCAGATTTTGACCGGCTGGTACTCCATCAGGTCGTCGTCCGGTATCTTCAGCCGGAACCACGGACGGGCTGGGCTGGTGACGCCCGACATCATGCCAGCCGACAGGATGCGCAAAGCGCCCGTGCCGGTGCGGTCGTAGATCGCATTGTGCCTGCGCTTGCCATCATTGCGATCGGTCACGGTGAAGCGACCGGCGCGCGGGAAGAGCGTCGTCGACAGCTCCTCCCAGTGCGTGATCCAGCTGGACCGCTCGGTCTCGAGCATCGACCAACGCTTCTGATAGTGCTGTTTGTGGGTGCTGGGCGTGCTGCCTGCGGTCATCATTGCGGTGACCCCAGATTGAGCCTGATCATGCGCAGGCATGCCTCGAACAGCACGTCATCGGTGCGGCCACGGCGCTGGACGCCGCATGCCAGCGCCAGCTTCTCGATTTGCGCGGTGGTCAGGGTCAAGATCAAGTTCCCAGCAGCGTGTTGTAGCCGAGGGTGGATCGCGCTGGTGCGGCCCCGCCCGGCCCCGTCATGAGGGTGGTGTTGGCGGAGCCCGCCTTGTTGGCCTTCATCATCGACGCCAGATCGGGGGCCCGTCTGGCCGCTTTGCTTTCGGCCTGCTGCGCATCGCGCTGCGTCTTGGCGGCGGCGGCCGAGGCCTCGCGCTGGGCAGCCGTCTGCGCGTTCAGGGCGCGACGCGACTGCGAGCCAGCCATTCCCGCACCGGCGACGGAACTGAGGGCGATGGCCGCGGCGATGGGTGTGCACATGTGGGTTGGCCTCTAGGTCAAGCAAGTGGATCGTAATCGCGCGGGCGACGTGATCCCATACCCTGAAACGATCGGGCCTTGGGCGTGTCGATACAGGCCAGTGCCAGCGCCGACAGGTGGTCGGGGCTGCGCTTGATCCGATCGACGATGTCCTCTCGGCTTTCGACGTAGACGGACGTGCCCCTGAGCCGCCACTTGGGGGCGCACAGATCGGCCAGCAGCTTCTTCGACGGGGGCAGGGCGATGTTGTTGTTGGCCTCCGGATCGAGCAGCTCACGCAGCCGCCAGATGTGCTCCGACCGCTGGTTGAAGAAGCCCAGCCTGCCCGACTTGTCGCGTGCCCCCGACTTCTCCGACACGTTGACGCCGAGCACCTGCTGCCTCGCCTCCTTGAGGAAGTCGTAGGGGCTCGAGCCCACGCCGATGATGTCGATGTGGATGGGGCTGTGGTCGCGGTTGGCCGCGATGGCCAAGCCCGCCACCATCGGGCCGTTGGGCGTCTCGGTGCCAGCGTACTCGAGCGGCTCGTCGAACCACCAGCCCTCGTGCCTGCGGTAGATGACCGTCTTGTCCTTGCCGCCTCGCGCCACGTCGACGCCGAGCGACACCATCTCGGGCTTGGGCGAGCGCGGCTTCCACCGCTCCTGCGCGATCTCGACCCAGCGGGTGGGGATGACCTGCCAGATGTCGTCCTCCATGCCCGCCTTGAAGTCCCCGTTGAGCATCTGGCTGCGAAGGGGTTCTGGCAGCGCCTGTAGCGTGCTCATGTAGCCGGTCCCGGTGAGGAAGGGGTTGTCGCGCACTCGCGAGGGGATGAAGGTCCGCGACATGGGCTGGATCACCAAGTCGGGGTTGTTGGCGTAGGCCTTGGGGTCGTAGTCGTAGTCGGGCTGCCCGTCCCTGATCACGAAGGGGCGGCCGTCCTCGACCTCCATGTCAGCACCCGACACCGTGGCGAACCACCGCAGCTCGCCGGGCAGGGCTGGGTTGGGGTGCTTGTCGTCCAGCCACGGTGCGAAGAAGGCGATGATCCACCGGCCCTCGGCGCTGGTGGGTGGGTTGAACGTGAGCAGGGCTTGGCAACGCTGGCCCGGGATCGTGGTGCGCAGCCAGCCGAGCAGGAAGCGGACTTGCAGCTCGAGGAAGTTGGCGGCCTCGTCGAACACGATCAGGTCGTGGGGTCGGCCTTGGTATTTCTTCTCGTCGCCTGCGTTGGGCACCGAGCCCAGCTCGATCTGGAGCGGCAGCCCATCGCTGCGCGTCTGACGCCAGATGCCCTTGGTCGAGTTGTAGCCGTCCTTCGACCCGAACAGCTCCTCGAGCCTGTCCTCGATCGCGGACAGCTCGGTGCCGACGCGGCGCAGGATCATGATCTTGCGATGCGCTTGGATGCTCTTGCCGCATGCGAGATCGGTCTTGCCTCCACCTGCAGCACCACCGTAGCCGATGATGTCCGCCTTCGATCGGTAGGCGTCCGTCTGGGGCCCGGGCAGGGGCCGCCACATGGTCTTGTCATGGCCGAGGAACTCGAACAGCTCCTTGCGCTCCTCCGGCGTCCAGCGGTGCATCAGGCGCTGGATTTCCGCCACCGTCACGGCGTCAGGCAAGGTCGCTCCCGTCGGCAGGGCGATCCTGCTCGTCCTCCTCCTCGCGGGCTCGAGCTAGGGCGAGGAGCGATGCGATCTTGGCGGCGGCCGCGGCGTCCGTGAACTCGATCGGGCCACCGCCAGCGTTCGACAGCTGGATGCCCTGCTGGTTGCGGTAGCGGTGCGACCACTTCTCGAGCAGTTGCAGGCGGGTCCACACGCGCAGCTTGGAGCGGGCGATCCACTCGGCGTTGGCCTTGGGCCCGCCCAAGGCGGTCACGATGGTGTCGTGCTCTGTCTGATCGGCGATCTCGAGCACGCCGTCAGCGATGGCGTCGAAGCCGATGTCTCGCGCCTCCTCGTAGGCGGCCCTGAAGCCGGGCTGGTTCTTGACCCAGTTGTGGACCGTGTTGCGGTCCGGCAGGTCCGGGTCACGGCAGATGCGGGTGAGCGAGACACCCTCGCGGAGCTGGGCGAAGATCGCCTCGGCCTTCTCGGGCGTGTAGGTGCTGGCGGTGTTGAGTAGGGCTCTGGCCATAGGCACGAGAATACTCCGCGCTCCAGCTCATACACATACGTCCAAAAATGACGTACCCCTCACCCCTCCTTGCGGATGCGCTCCGTGATGATGTGCTGCACCGTCGCCTTGTGCACGTCGAACTTGGTGGCGAGCGTGCCGTAGCTCCATCCGCCCTCCGCGTATAGCGACCGCATCAGCTCGACCTCTGCGTTGGTCAGCTTCGCGTTGTGATGATCCTGTCCAGTTCTTGCCATATCGGCCTCCTGTTTGTGTATGTGCAGTTTTTTGCACGTTCGTGTTGATGGTATCGGCGGTGGCGGCTGGTAGCTACACTTGCGCTACTCTACTAAGCCTCTGTTTTTGCGACGGTAATCGGGCAAAAAGAGGCGTCAGGTAGCAGGTTGCACCAAACTTTCCCTACCTCCCCCCTATAAGCCCCCCTATACCCCTCTCTCTCTTTCTCTACCCTTTTAATAGAATAAGTAGTGCTACCTGCTACAGAAAGACCACACCCCCTTGATCCGCAAAGGAAAAAACCGCGTAGCAGTTTGGGTATCGGCAACGGTAGCCCCCCGCTACTTGCTACGCCCGCACCCACCACCGCGTGACCCTCCTGTCCACTTTCCGCGATTTAGTGCGGAAACCGAGAGCCCTGAGCGCAGCGGCACAGCGCCGCTGGTGCGTGGCGTTGATGTCCTTGGACTGAACGTGGAGGCCCTTGGTGATGGCATCGTCCAGCGTGAAGGGGTCCGACCCCGGCAATGTGCCGAGCAGATCGCAAGGGGTGGACAGCCATTTCTCGAGGGGTGCCTCGTAGCCATCGGCGAGCTGGTAGTTGCCGTGCTCGGCCTCGGCCAAGGTCTGCGCCGCGCACCACTCGACACCACCGGCCGTGTGCATGCACAGGGCCTCGGCCCACAGCTGGTCGCGGTCGCGAGCAATGCCCCCGACGTCGACGTCGCCCACCGCGAGCGGCAGCCAGCGCCGCGCGCCCGTGGGATCGTTCAGGAACTGTTCGTCGTTGGTCGTCCCTTGGATCACGCAGCGGCGCAGGAGGGTGGTCGAGTACTCCTGATACTTCGGCACCCAGTCCTCTTTCGAGCGGGTGATCCAAGCCTTGATCTCCTCGATCGCGCGTGTGCGCAGGCCCGACAGCTCGCCCAGCTCCACCATAAGCGCGCCGCGCATCAGGCGGGCCCGAGCGTCCTCGTCTTGGTGGAAGGACAGCTCGCGGAAGGTGTCGTCTGGGACCATCGCCCGAATGCCTCGTGACTTGCCTTGGCCTTGGGCTCCGGTCAGGATCGGGACCATGTCGGCCTGACAGCCCGGCACCATCACGCGGCCAGCCATCGCCGTCCAGATGTAGCGCGAGACGGCGGTGGTGTATGGCCCCGGGGCGACACCGAAGTAGGTGGCGTAGAAGCCGTCGACCCGGTTGACGCCGTCCCACGTCAGGCGCTTGATCCAGACCTGCGCGCTGTCGACGGTCCTGTCCTCGGCCACCCAGATCACGACGTCGCGCACCATCTCCCTGCCCACAGGCTTGAAGCCGGACAGCGCGAGGGTGTGGCGCAGCTCGGTGTAGTGGTGGTCCCTGAAGGCGACCCACTGATCGGGCTGGTCGGGCGGCGCGTAGACGATCTCGCCCCTGAAGGTGTCGCGGCGGATGTCCATGCCGCAGAAGTCTGGGCGGAGCAGGGCGAGGCGGACGTTCTCGACCAGCGCCTCGATCCTGCCCTTGCTGTCGCGGATGAAGGCGGGCAGCGGCAGCGGCTCGCCCGGCTCGGTCAGCGTCAGGTTCTGGAACTCCTCCGGGCTGGCCTCGTCGCGCCAGCCATGCTCGCGGGCCTTGGCTAGGATCGTGCGCTCGGTGATGGGGCTGGCGGTTTCGCCCTTCTGGTCGAGCCAAGCCCAGACCTTGATGGCCAGCTCCTCCTCCTCGAAGTGCGGGGCCCGGGCCGAGAAGTCATAGGCCAGCTGGTAGCCCTCGTCCGACCCGCCCGTGGCGTGGTGGATGCCCGAGATGATGTCGCGCCACTCGTCGTAGCCGAGCGGGTCCGTGTCGTTGGGGATGGCGTCGAGCGCCTTGCGCAGGTGGTTTAGGTCTGCGTCCGCAAACACAGTCACGCTGCGCGTTTCCCGTAACCGTGTCTGCTCGAGCACCGGCACAGGGGCCGAGACCGGCCAAGGCAGCAGGTCGAGGGCGTAGTCGCGGCCCATCACCTCGTAGTCGAACATGGGCTCCAGCGGCGCGCTCTTGCCCGCCAGCGGCAGGATGAACTGGTTGCCGAAGCCGTGCCCCGGCACGCTGTCCTGCTTGGGGAAGACCTCGGCCTCTCGGTCGGCCACGCCCTTCGTCCCGTCGCGCAGCCCGACGCAGGACAGGATGATCCGCATCAGGTTGCGCACCGAGTAGGCGTCCTGCGGCTCGGCCCAGATCGCGAACAGGTGGATGCCGTTGCCGCCCGAAGAGCGGAAGGGGATCAGCTCGACTTGAAACGTGCGGGCGTAGTTGACCAGACTGCTGGCGACGAGAACCATCTCCTCCCAGCTGGTCTGCCCCTTGTGGCTGTCGAGGTCGAGCAGCGCGATGCGCGTCGTGCTCTCCCCCGCCTTGATGGGGCAGACGCCGCGGGCGAGACCACCGTTCAGGTGGGCCGCGATCCGCGCCTCGGTCAACGCCTCGCGGGTCCACGCCATACCTGACGCCCCTTTGATAGCGGTGACGTCGGTGCGGGCGCGGCTGATCAGCGGCTCGAGGGCCGCTCTTAGGTGGTCGCTGTTCTCGGTCATGCCCGCAGCAAGACCTTCTTCGGGTTGATCAGGCCAGCGGCGGGGATGTCGAAGAGGGCCTCGGTCAGCATGGCCTTGCGCACGGGCATCCACCTGACGCCGCGCAGCCAGCTGCTGACAGCCTGCTGCGTGACGCCGAGGAAGTTGGCCAGCAGCTGCTGGCTACCGGCAGCGCGGATGGCGAGCTTGATCTGCTCGCGGATTTCGGGGGTGGTTCTCGTTCTCACTTGTCTTCTCCTGTAAGGGCGGCTCGGGCGATGTTGATGCGTATCCGGTCTGTCCCGTCAAAAAGCTCGCCCATGCAGCAAGCACACTCGACGCCCCAGTCGCCGTTGCCGGGTCGCTTCTGGTAACTGTCGGTT
>Ga0181349_1000037_pt1 | contig 44826 bp, 49 predicted proteins | sample Su13VDMM110SD_FD_130106 | JGI IMG/M metagenome (GOLD analysis project Ga0181349, IMG submission 130106) | Freshwater viral communities from Lake Michigan, USA - Su13.VD.MM110.S.D | ecosystem: Environmental > Aquatic > Freshwater > Lake | place: USA: Michigan | collected 2013-07-16 | reverse complement strand
TCAAAGCCTAATTTTGCAAAGTTTGTACAAAAAGAAAAACTAGCAATATCCAAGGCCAAGGTTTTATTTTCTCAGAAAGAGAAGGGAATTATACCTGAAACTGTGGACTGGTATTATGCAAAGAGAGTAGCGCTCAAAAAGCAGCATCAAACGTCAAAACGCAAGCTCTCTCACCTCAAAAAAACAGATCCTGAATACCCTAAGCTCAAGCATCAAGTAGACAATCTTAATATCCAGCAACACACCATCAAGATTTTAATCAATACGATCTACGGTTACTTTGGCAACAAGCACAGCCCTCTTGGTGACGATGAACTAGCAGAGTCAATCACTCTCACAGGACAAGCTGTCATCAAACAATCAAACAAACTCTTAATAGATTATATTAAAAGCAAGACCTCACTGACAGACAAAGAGCTCGAGCAATACACACCAATCATATATAATGATACTGACTCAAGCTACATCTCCATCAAGCACCTTGTTGATAATTTAAAAATCAAGATGTTTAATAAAGAAGGAAAAATCTCTGACGAATATTATAAGATCGTACAAGACATTGAAAGCTATTTAAATACAGAGATCATGAAATGGGGAACAACTGCTCTTAATTCTGTAGATTGCAGATTGAATTTTAAGAGAGAGGTAATTGCTGATACCGGTCTCTTCCTACAGAAAAAAAGATATGTTTTGCATATTCTTGATGAAGAAGGTATCCCCACAGACAAGTTCAAATATACAGGTGTTGAGGTTGTTCGTACCACCATGCCTGCCCCCATCAAACCCTATGTCAAAGGCATTATTGAAACCATGCTCACAACCAAGAGCCAAACAGAAACCAATAAAATTTTTAATGAAACATACGACATATTCAAGGGATTGAGTTTGGAAGATATAGCATTTGTTATGGGTGTCAAAGGATATGAAAAATATGAAGGCTTATGCGATGGTTTTAATGTTGCAAAACACATGCCTATTCATGTTAAAGCAGCCTACTATCATAACGTGTTAGTGGAAAAGTTTGGTATTGATAGAAAATATGAGAAACTGTCATCTGGGGACAAGGTACGTTACTTCTATGTGAAACAACCAAACAGGTATGGCATATCAGTAATTGGATACAAGTACTATTATCCAAAGGAATTTACAAAAATATTTGAGCCAGATCATGAAAAGATGTTTGAGAAGATCATTTACTCTGTGATTGAGAGATTTTATGAATCGGTTAACTGGAAGCTAAAGGCACCAGGTACACAAGTTCAAACAGATTTATTTGAACTTCTTGGTATTTAGTAGTTGATTTTTTATCATTGATAAGTTAATATTACCTTATGAGCGACAAAACAAACCTAGTAACCTTCATTGATCACATTGGCCGTACCATTATTGCTGAGGAGATTAGCAGCACTAAAGACAGACTTACGGTTAAAAACCCTGCCATCCTCCATGTGCAGCCTACACAGCAAGGACAGCTCAATGTCCAGACCATTCCTCTTTATTTCAAAGAGTTTATCTCTGAGAAGAACCGGGAAAATGGCACTACATGGGCTTTCAATAAGAGCTCCATTGTTGAAGCTGTAGACGTTGAGAATGATCCCAGACTTCTAGAGCAGTACACCAGGCTCTTTAGCGCTCAGCCAGCAGCTGCAGTTGCTAGTAGTCCTGAAAAAGTAATCAAACTTTTTGACGAGTAATCTTTACTTGTTTTTAAAAACATTTCATATATACTGGGTCTATGAATAAAGATCTTAAGCAAGTATTTGCGTCACTGGACAAGCTCAACAGTGAAGCTTCCATGTTAAATGAAAATGCACTCAGCAAAGTGGATGAATGGTTTGACACAGGTTGTTATGCCCTCAATGCCATTCTGGGTGGCAGCTGCCGCAATGGTGGTGTGCCCAAGGGCAGAATCATAGGATTCTCTGGTCCTAGCCAGACTGGCAAAACATTCATTGTTAACAAGATCCTGGCAAGCGCGCAAAAAAGAGGATTGACTCCAGTCATATTTGATACTGAAATAGCCATTGATGAGAACAGCACCAAAGGGGTGGGATTGGATGCAGAGAATACAAAATATGTGCCAGTGGACACCATTGATCAATGCAGAAATCAAATTGCTGCATTCTTGGACAGTGTCATTGAAAATAACGCCAAAGGCAAGTTCATCATCAGCATTGACAGTTTGGGCAACTTGGCCTCTCAGAAGGAATTGGATGACATCATCAAAGACAAGTCTGCCACAGACATGGGCTTGCGTGCCAAGTCACTCAAGAGTTTGTTCCGCACTCTCACATTTAAAGCTGCCAAGGCTGGTGTGACCATCCTATTCACCAATCATACATATGAAGATCCAGGCTCCATGTACCCCACTTTGCTAAAGAGTCAAGCAGGTGGATCAGGTCCAGTGTACATGTCCAGTATTTTGGTGCAATTGGCCAAGCGCAATGAAAAGGAAGGTGAAGGTGATTCCATGGATGCTGATGACAAGAAGATTGCTGAAGCCAACAAATACTCTGGTACCACTCTGCGAGCTTTGACTGTGAAGAATCGGTTCATACCACCATTTCTGGAAGCAGAAATGTACTTGTCCTTCAAGACTGGATTGAACAAATACAGTGGACTGTTGGCCATGGCAGCTGCACGTGGCATTGTGGAACAAGCTGGTGCCACATACAGTGTGGGCATCACATCAGGCAAGTACAAAAAGGGTGATAAACTTGGTTATGCCAAGACCTTTGCAAAGGATCCCCTATTCTATGAAGAATTTATCATACCTGAATTGGACAAACGTCTTGTACTAGATTACCAGTACAACTCCAATGAAGCGCAAACAGAAGAGCCTATCCAGTAAGGCAGTAGTTCCTATCTCAGGTGGCATGGACAGCAGTGTTCTGCTACATTTGGCTGCAAGCAGGTATGATAAGGTAATCACAGTTAACTATGATTATGGACAGAAGCACCGTGATAAAGAAATAAACTGTGCATCATTTCAGATTGAATCAGTTGACATGCCTATTGATAGTCTGCATATAAAATTACCGTTTTTTAAAGATATATGTCAGGTTTCTTCACTTCTCAATAACAAGGTTGCAGTAGCTAAAGCCAAAGATGCAATGGGTGATCCACAGACAGTGAACTATGTGCCATACAGAAATTTAATGTTACTCAGCATATCACTGGCAATAGCAGAAAACTATGGAGCCAGCACTGTTTTTCATGGTGCCGCACAGGCCGACAGTGTTGCAGGGTTCTGGGATGGCAGTGAAGAATTCTTGGAGCAAATTAATAAAGTTTCTGCTCTTAACAGAAGAAATAAAATTACAGTACAAGCACCATTGATCGATAAATCTAAAGAAGAAATCATTAAACTGGGCATAAAACTTGGAGTGAATTTTAGTCAGACTTGGACTTGCTATGAGGGTGAAGAACAAGCTTGTGGTGAATGTACTGCATGCTCTTTGCGGATAAAAGGCTTCATGGATGCAGGGTACATAGACCCTATTTCATATAAAATCTCATTACCTTGGAAGAAGTACAACTGCAAACTGATTAGTTACTGTAACTAAAGCTACCTGGATCATATCCCATACCTCTGCCAACTGCCCCTATAGATCTAAGCTCTGAACTTGCATCATCACCTTCTGGATATCCATCATCAGGTGTAGCAACCTCACCTGTACCTTCACCTTCTTTAGGAGCTTGTTCAATTTGCTTTGTCTTTAATACACCCAGCTCAGTTAACCTGTCAACAAGCTCCAAAGGTCTTACTTTAATAGTATCTTGTTTTTCAAGCCCTGGCTTGTCATTATACTCTGTTATAGCAGTTTTTAACACACCAAGAATTTCTCTCTCTGGAACATCTTCATCAGGCAGACTAAGAACAAGAGCTCTCATATTCTTATCACTAATTTTTACGCTTTTCTCAACTTCATAAACCGTTTCCATCTTAGCAGGCATGGTAACTGCATTTTTTACAGCTGCAGCCACTTTATCTTGTCTTGTAGCTACACCACCTGCTACTTCATCCTTGACAACTATATTAAGCAGATTTCTTATAATTCTAGCTGTATAGCCTGCATCCGTCTTACCCAGACCCAATTCACTTTGCACTAGGTTTTGTAAATCATTTCTCAATTTCATCTCATTACCAGGGTAATATAGATTGTACTCAATACCATCAACCCTATGCTCTTCAGGTTTGAATAATGTAGATTGAATTTTTTTGACCAAAGCATCTGTAACATCCTTCATGGATTTGCCAGTTTTTGCGGCGGCTTTTTTAAGACCATAACCACCACCTGGGGCTGTCTTCAATTTATCATCTGATATATTCAAGTCACCCATTGCATATGAAGGAGGAGCTTCATTCAGCATTTTCTTCTTTGCCACATATGCTTCAAATATTAACTTCGTGTCGTTATTCATCTTGAAATACTTATGCTTTGAGCCTATAATATATGAATGTGCGGTATATTTGGCTCAACAGATTACAAGCGATACGTTGCTCTTTATAATAAAAATAAAAAAAGAGGCAGTTTTTCATATGGAGGACTGTTTATTGATAACAAGTTACATGCCCTCATTAAAACAAAAGGCACCTTTGATTTCAAAGGCAATCTTGAATTAGAGATTCAAGGTAAAAAAACCAAACCTCTTAATACTTTTCAAAACTACTTAGGTCATACACAAGCACCTACATCAGCAATGAGAGAATATACACACAAAACAACTCATCCCTTTAGCAATTTAAACTGGTATGTTGCTCACAATGGTGTTTTGTCCAACTTTCCTGAACTCAAGAAAAAGCTTAAAAAATATAAGTCTGTCAACCAAGTTGATTCATCTGCCATACCAGCACTTATAACCTCTTATTGTGCTGTTTCAAAAAAAGAAGTTGAATGTATTTGCAAAGCGCTTACTGAACTTAAAGGCACATTTGGTCTCTGGATTTATTCTTCTAAAACAGGCCATGTATATCTTGCGAGATCGGGCAGTACACTGTACGCAGATTTTATAACTAATGATTTTTCCTCTCTGCCACAAACAGGATTTAATCCTCTGCAAGAAGGGATACTGTACCTTCAAACTGTTGAAGGTCTAACTTCTGTTGGAACCTTTAAACCCAATTCGCCATTCTACACTGCATGAAGTTTGCTTTTTATAGCGTCACAAGAGGCAGTATTAATAATACTATGTTCTACGAATCTGTGAATCGACTTGCAGATGAAGTCGATGTTGTGTATGAAGAGAACAATACTGAAGGTTTAAGCAAAAGATATAATGATCTCATTAGAACATCTAAAAATTTATATGAGTATATAGTCTTTGTGCATGATGATGTCTTTGTTGATGATCTTAATGTGTGTCAAAAGCTTATTCATGCACACAGAGATTTTGATATTGTTGGTTTGGCTGGTGGTATTAACCCTGTCATACAAAAACCAGCCTTGTGGCATTTGATGTGTGGTGGATTTGGTAGCGGCAATTTAAGGGGTGCAGTTGCTCACCCTGCTGGTCCAGAAGCTGTGGCCATGACTAGCTTTGGCTCTACACCTGCCAGAGTTGCCATTCTTGATGGACTATTTTTAAGTATAAAGGTTTCCAGCATTAGAAGCAAGAAATGGCAGTTCAATGAAAATTATAAATTTCATCACTATGATATTGCTAGCTGCATTGATGCCAATCAGAAAAAACTTAAGCTTGGAGTTGCTCCTATATGGGTTATCCACAATTCACCTGGCCTTCTGAACATTAATGATAAAATGTTTACCGATAGCCAGGAAACTTTTATGAGAGAATACTCAAACAATAGTATATAATGTTACCATGCAGAAGTTAGATTTAGATTTTTTTGAAAACATAGTCATGTACAAGTCTCTTACAGATGAGACATACCTTGCTTCTGTCATCGACCATATAAATCCAAAGTTTTTCAAGAGCAAAGATATTAAAAGTATTTTTGAAGTTATAAGAGACTTCTATCAGAAGCGAGGTGTCAGACCGACACCCACAGAAATCAAAAGCTATTTGACCACAGATGAACTCAAGACTAGCTTCAAGACAGTAGTCAGGAGTTTTGAGAGCTTTGATAAGAATTTAAATTCTGATGAACTCTATAGCAATACAGAAACGTTCTTAAAAGAAAAGGGCGTTTACCATGCAATGCTTGAAGCAGTTGATGATATCAATAAAAACTCTGTTGATACTAGTGTTATCTTAGACAAATTTGAGAAAGCATGCAATGTGTCACTAACAACTAATATTGGCCTTGATTTGCTTGAAGATGCAAACTTAATCATCGATGATCTCAACAAGGTTGAAAACTATATTCCTTCCAAGTGGAAATGGCTAGATGACAAAATTGGTGGGGGGTTCCTTGAACAGGGAAGAGCCATCTATATTTTTGCTGGTGAAACAAATATTGGTAAAAGTATCTTTTTAGGCAATCTTGCTGTAAATATCGCTGAGCAAGGCAAAACAGTGCTGCTTGTCACTCTTGAAATGCCTGAAATGATATATGCTAAGAGATTGTGCACAAATATTACCAAAATTCCACTCAGTCAATTAAAGTCTGAAGCGCCTACCCTCTTTCAACAGCTTCAAGAATACAAAGATTCAAAGTCAAAATCTAAAATTATCATTAAAGAGTTTCCACCTTCTACAATCACTACAAATCATCTCAAAGCTTTTATCAAAAAGATAACCAATAAGGGCATCAAGATTGATGCGCTTGTTGTTGATTATGTCAATCTATTGCACACAACAATCGGCAGCAACACATATGAGCGTGTCAAGTACATTACTGAACAGTTGAGAGCCTTGAGTTATGTGTTCAATTTTCCAATTATTTCAGCTACTCAGCTCAACAGACAAGGCTATGAAATAAGTGACCCAGGTCTTAATACATTATCTGAATCCATGGGGCTAGGCTTCACAGCAGATGTTATTCTGAGTATTTGGCAAGAAGATGCAGATAAAGAACTTGGCATTATTAAAATGGGCATGATGAAAAACAGACTTGGCGCAAATTTTGGATCAGTGAATATGAGAATTGATTATTCAACACTAACCTTAACGGAGGACGAGATCAATAACGAAACTGAAGCTTCAAATTCATCATTATCTACACTTGCTAATTTATCCATAGATTAACATTAGTTGCCTTCTTGGCTGAATCTATAAATGATTATGTGACCAATGAATCTGGTAAAAAAGATATCTTTCAAGGAGTTATAACTCTTGGATCTCAAAACCAAGAGTATAATGTTGCAAGTACCTTTACTAAAGACAGGTATGATGAAACAGCTGACAATCTTATAAAGTTCTTGCAATGTAATGTTGCCTTGGTTGTTGATATTGACAAAAAAATTATTTTTATTAAAACTGCCAACTGTACTCTCAACGCAAGCAAATTTGCTGCAAAGCTATTTGAAGGCGGTGGTATCGAAAATATTGCTATAGGTAAACTTAACAGCAACTTCCTGCAGCTCTCCAAATCTCTCCACCCTCTGAATTAATGAATATTGATCCTTCTGAAAAGATAGCACACTTCGAAGTTACACATCTGTTTCTTTCATTTTGTACTTTTTGCACATTGCTCGACACAAAAAAGTTAAACCTTGCTAACGTTTTTCTACTCGTTCTCAAGAATAAGAAGTACCGTGATCTTCTCAAAAATTATTGTGATTTCAAGAATGACTATTATGCCCTAAGATATTTTTTACAGTATGATCCAACACTTTACAAGAGTAAATATATAATGAAATTTATAAATTCTAAGAATTTTAATGCTTTATGATAATAATACGAGCCGAAGTGAAACTCAAAAAAGAAAGATGCTCAGATAAAGCATACTTTGATAAAATGCTGAAAAAGTTCTCAAGTGAAGTTCAAAAAAACTTTGTGCTTGAAGAATCAAGAGCTAGAAGATACCATTATAAACCAAGCATGAAAAGAAAACTAAGATCACAACTCTATAGAAACAAGTGGAAGTTTTATAATGGTAAATGATTTCGACAAATACGTATACAACACATATTTAAAAGTATCCAGATCATCAAACAACAAACCGTACAAAACCAGAAAAGATTTTGATACGCTTGATGATGAAAAGTTTGTATATTTAAAGAAGCTTTCCAACTTCTTTACACGTAATAAAAATATTAAGCCAGAGGAGTTCTTCAGAGCGTCATTCCTTGTTTATTCAGATTCTCAGTTTCTTGATTTAAAATACTTCACCTCATTAAAAGCTTCAAAAGCATATACTATTGTTCAAAAAAGACGTGAAAAGCTAGACCCTGATGAGATTGAGCAACTGGCCTTTACTAAGGATTCTCTTGTCTTTATACGCGATTTCTGCAAAACAAACAGCGTCAACGTTGAGCAATACATACACCACACAACAAACAATATGGCCACCTTCTTGCTACACCTCAAGGAAAGAAATATTAATATATATGTCTTATTTGGATTCTTGGATTTTGAAAGTAATTATAAAAAAGCAGATTTAGAAATAACAAGATTCATGCTTGGTGAAGACTTTTCTAACAACTTCAGCATGTTCAAAGTAAAGTTCTTAAATTCCAGCAAGTGTAGAATATTGGTGGAAGAAGGCTTAAAAAAAATCAAAATTTAAGTTGAACTATATAAAATAACATATATTATAAGTTTATGAATTCATTAACTTCCTCGATGTTTGAGAGCATCAAGTCTGCTCTTACTAAAGAAAACCAAGCTAGCTCCAATAAGATTAAAGATTATTTGCGTACCGAAGTAGGTAACACCTACACAGTCCGTCTTCTTCCTAATATCAAAGACCCATCTAAAACATTCCTGCATCACTATTCTTATGGATGGAATAGCTTCTCTACAGGTCAACTTATTACTGCAGTGAGCCCCACTACCTGGAATCAACGTGATCCTATTGCTGAAGAGAGGTATCGTGTCTTGAGGAGTGGAACTGAGCAAGAGAAGGAAAAAGCTAAAAGTATTGTTCGTACAGAGCGTTGGTTAGTAAATTGTTATGTTATCAATGACCCTGTTAACGAGGAAAATAACAACAAGATCAAAGTATTGAGATTTGGTAAACAACTCTACAAGATTGTCATGGATGCTATGCAGGGCGAAGAAGCTGAAGAGCTTGGACCTCGCATCTTTGATCTATCACCCAAAGGTGTCAACTTGAAGATTAAAGTTGAGAAACAAGGTGATTATCCAACATATGTATCTTCAAAGTTTACAACTCCCAAAGAGGTTGAGGGTTTAGATGAAGACGCTCATGATAAAATCTATAAGAATGTGTTTGAATTGGAGTCATATGTAACTGTTAAGAGTTATGATGAACTCAAAGACCTTCTCAATAGACATTACTATTGTAATGTGGATATTGAAGAGGTGGTCAAAGAAACTCAAGAAGCTAAGCCACAAGCTAAGAGCAATGTTGTACCTAAAAAAGAAGTGCCAACTGCTACTACAGCCTCAGCAAGTGAAGATGATGCTCTTAAGAAGCTCCTTGACGACCTATAATCCATAATGGATACTTTTAGGGACATTTCACCCGACGAAGCAAAGCTCATTACGCTCCAGTTTTTGGGGCAAAATGTAATGAGTGAAGTCAAGGAAATCGATAAAAATATTATTGATAGGAATAGAAATCTGCAAGGACTCACAATACAGCCTCAAGATATTCTTAACTCCATACCCGGTATTACAAGAAACCAACAAGCACAACAAGCGCCACAGCAAGCACCACAGTACATTCAGTCACAGCTACCGCACGCCCCAGCTCCTGTGCTTCAGCAACCTCAAGGTGACCCAAATCAATTGGAATTTAATTTTGATAACAGCGCCACTGCACAAAAAATATTTGACCGCATTGATACCATTCTAAGAAAAATAGAAGCTCTTGAGAAAATAGTAACAAAGCTTTCCCCGCGATAAATCTGTATTTGTATTGATTTACAAATACTATCAGTTAAAATAAGTTAAATGAATCTCAAGATAGTAGATAAGAATACCTTTTTAACTAATTTTCTTATTCCAGTAAGCAAGGTAACTAACAGTGCTGTTTTAAAACTAAAAGACAACATATTGTCCACTCTCATTGCCACTTCTGATAATACAATTATTCTAAGCTCCATTTACACACTGCCTGACAAGTATGATGAGCTAACCCTGAATATACCTGATTTAACTAAATTAGTTAGAATATTATCAGTAATAGATAAGAATGAAATTGTTTTAGATGTTGACGGGAACAACATATCCTATAAATCCGATGATATAAGATTCAAATATCATTTGTTTGAGGATGGTATTATCATTGTTCCGAAGCTCAGTATAGATAAAATCAATAACCTTACTTTTGATGGTAAATTTACTCTCAATTACCCAGACATCATTAATCTTATCAAAGGAAGCTCAGTAGCTACTGACACCAACAAGATCTATCTCACCTTTAGAGACAATACTGTGACCGGGGAATTAACGGATAAAACACGCCCCAATGTTGATTCCTATGGCTTGAAAATATCTACAACATACAGTGGACCGCAGCTAGCTGTAGCTACGCCGTTGAATTTTGAAATCTTTAGAATAATTTCTTCTATGAAGTTTAAAGAGCTAAACTGCTCATTTTCTGCAAAAATAGGTGTCTTCATGTTTGATACTGTGTTAACCAATACACAGATAAAATTTGTAATATCTGCCCTAGCTAATTAATTTATGATATCAAAAAATAAAATAAGAACACCTGGTTATTTCATCAAAAGACTCAGAGACAATGGATTTGTTGTCATAAGACTTTTCTCTGTCTTTGCAAAGAGCGATCCACGCAGATGGACCATCATGATCAACCCCAGCTTCAATTCTGTATTCTGCACATGCTATAGCAATAAAAATGAAATGAATGAGACATTATTTGAATTCGATGATGGCGGTGTACGCATACCTAAAAACTTCTATATTAAGACTGACAGTATGAATGTTATTATTGATTTTCTCATGAAACATGGTATTGATAATAATTCTTATCCAGGCAAGGATAGATACAGTACCAAAACATTAAATACTTTAAATGAAGAAACCGTCCAACAAACAGAAAAGTAATTCTGATTCCTTTGATCCTGCCAAACACGAGGAAATTACTGACGTCACCAACCAAGCAATTCAAAAATTTCTTCACAAAAAAATATTAGAAAAATCAGATCGCAGAAAAGATCTTGAGGCACTAAACCATACAGTGCAAGAGTTCCTCAACAGCTTTATTATACTTGGCTACACTGAAGAAGGTGAACCAGTTAATATTATTTCTGCACACAATCAGCAAGAAGCTGATTCTCTTGCAACACTTGTAAACAAGTTTTTTATAAATTGCAATTCTCGAGAAGATAGTTGATATTATATAGCTCCACTCTATTATTATAGAGATGTCTCATACCCTTATTCTAGGCAAAGGCTTTGTTGGTACCAAGCTCAAGAACTATTTTGATAATATAGATTTCAAGTCCACATTAATTGGAAAGAGTGATATTGACTATAGCAAGTCTTCACATTTAATTGATTTTATTGTACAGAATAAAATAACAACAGTTGTTAATTGCTCAGGGTATACAGGTGTACCCAATGTTGATGCATGTGAATTGAATAAAGATTTATGCTGGCTTTATAATGTTGTTGTACCCAACATCATCACCAAAGTATGCAAAGATCTGGGTGTGCCTTGCATGCATGTGTCCAGTGGCTGCATATACACAGGATATGAAAAAAGATTTACTGAAAAAGATGCACCCAATTTTGGACTTTTTTACACAGATTCAAGCTTTTACTCAAAAACCAAGCATGCCTTTGAAACTGTTGCTGATCTTGACTACGCTGCAATCTTGAGAATAAGAATGCCCTTTACCAATACTTTGGAATCAAAGAACTACTTGTACAAAATCTTCAAATATAATAATCTAATAAGCTTTGATAACAGCTTGACAAGCATTGATGATCTCAACACCTTTATTTTTAAATTCTTACATAACTTTAAACCAGGCATATACAATGTTGTTAATACTGCATCCACCAATGCTAAACATATTGTTGAAATGTTCAGACACCATAATATGACCAATCCCAACTGGACTTTTGTTGATATTGATAAACTTGATATTATTGCTGGCAGGTCTAATTGTGTACTGGCAACAGATAAAATCTGTAGCATGGGCTTGGAGCTTTCTGATACCTTTACTGCTGTAGATAGATGCATCTATGATCTATCAAAACACATATGATGTTTTTCAAGAAAACACACCCCAAGAAAGGATATGTGTATGCTATCACAGGAGGCAAATATCTTGGAGAACTCTTTGTCTTCATGGAGAATAATGACAATCAAAATTTCTTTCTTTCTTTACCAGAAATGAAGATACGCACAGTGCCATGCGATAAATTTAAATTTGGATTGGATAATAAAATTATAGACATTGTGGAACGCTTGCCCAGAAAAGTGTTTAACGTGTGTAATGTACAGTATAATAAAAACCTTATTGACCATAGAATTCCACAATCTGTGAGTAAATAGTAATATGAACATGGTAGAACCAAAAGTTATTGTATCCCCCATAAGCGGACAACCGTGCAGACCCATCCTCAAGACATACATCAGAGGCAATAAAGAGATTGTTGAAGCTGAATGGATTGATCCAGCAAGTGGCACCTTTATCAGAAAAGGCACTGTCTCCATCAGAGAAATTACAAAGCCCGAACAAAAATAAGTTTAACTTTGCATCTGCTTCCTGTATACTATAGTAGTGATACTGCCTAGAGAGTACATTGTACAGAAATTTTACCAGTACGCTGGTTATCCACGCTTCAAGAAGTTCACCAACGTGTATGAGGCTGGATGCCCTATATGCAGAGAGGGTGCATCTTGGGGCAAGAAGAGGCGCTGTTATTATGTTGTTGAAAAAAATAATATCTGCTGTCACAACTGTGGTTGGTTCAGCAACCCCTTCAAATGGATTGAAACAGTAGCCTGTCTAACACCAAAAGAAATTTTTGATGAATCAAAAAGCTTTGATATACTACCCCTTGACCTGTTGCTTGATAAGCCTGAAGTTAAGAAAATATTACCAGTTAATAAGCTACCAAAAGATTCAATTAACCTATTTGACAAGCAGCAATTAACTTACTATAAAGATAATCCAATTGTTAGAGAGGCTCTCAAATTAATTGTCAAGAGAAAGCTGCATACTGCAATCAATAAACCACAAACACTGTGGCTATCACTTGTTGACAAGGTTCATAAAAATAGACTTATTATTCCATTCTATGATCAAAACAATGATATTGTATTTTATCAATCCAGAACAATATTAAATGATAGCCTGAAGCACTACCCAAAATATCTCTCAAAGGTAAACAGTGAAAAATCATTATACAATATCAATACTATAACTTCAGATTTAGAATATGTTTTCATTTTTGAAGGCCCAATTGATTCTTTCTTCATTAAAAATGGCACAGCTGTAGCAGGCATTCAAGAGAACAGTAATACCAATTTTACCAAACTGCAAACTGACCAGCTCAGTAATTTCAAGCTCTATAAAAAAGTTTGGTTTTTAGACAGTCAATGGAATGATTTAGCTAGCAGAAAGAAAACCATGAAGCTAATTGAAAACGGTGAAACTGTTTTTGTATGGCCTGAGAAAATGGGCAAAGAGTTCAAAGATTTAAATGAATATTGTATTGCCAATAATATGAATAACTTAGATACAGATTTTGTTATTCAAAACTCTTTCAGTGACATCAAAGCTAAATTACTAATGATTGAAATTAGTCGGTGGAAGAAATAAGATAACCCTTGAAAGATTCACTCAAGGAACTCAATTCTGCTGCAAGTCTTGCAATTTTCTTTTTTTCACTTCTTGCAATATCTTGAAAAATAGTTTCACATTGCGCTGCATGCAACTGTGTTTGGATAGAACCATCATTTGTACCATTGAGGTATTCAATAAACTCATCAATCTTGCTAATCCATTCACTGAGCTTGCCCTTTTGCTTTGCTTTGATGGCATCAACATTAGTGATACCACCCTTGACACCAAAATCTTCAGGCTTAGCTGTATCAAGCTTTTGTGCCATGGCCTCTCTATCATTAGCTGGTGTAGCAGCTGCACCTGGTTCAGCTACATCTTCAACATCATTGTCTTGCTCCAATACAACAGAGAACGCTCTTTTAAACAAATCCATACAATTATTTATGAAAATGATTAAATATTTCTGTGAATAATGTTATTCTGAATGAAGATGATGTGATGAATTACAACAAATGGGTTCAAGGCATTGCTTCCAGAGAATTTAGCTCTAAAAAGGTGTTTATTAAGGATTTACTTGGCAAGACTAATGAAGGCGGACAATACCCTAACCAAGTCATGAACAACAATATTATTCCCTACCCGCTTAACAATTTAATTCCTGCTCTTGGAACAGTTATAACAAATCTGGGCATATCCTTGAATCTCACAAGAAGTTCATTGAATAATCCTGTTCTAAAAGAGGAAGAAAATAATGCCACAAATATACATGAGGCCATTAAAAATTTAGAAGAAGCTTCCAAATCCATCACAAAGGCAGTTAATAATCTTGATAATTTAAAAATTGCCATTAAAATGAATTGATGGGATCAGTACTATTTAGATTATTCTTGCTTGCATCTATCTCTGTAATATCTGGTGTTGTGTTCAACACAATGGGATTAAGTTTTTACCTTGGCTTGTTCTTTGGCATGTGCATACAATTTGTTATCAATTATGTCATTGACCGGTTTATAGATTCTTATGTTGAGCTCAAGAACAAGGCCTTGGAAAATGACCGTATCCGTGAATTTAGCTACCAGGGTGTTGAGGTGAAATGCCCTTGCCACAAACAAATAAAGCAGCTTGTTCCCTTCAGATTCAATACAGACAACAGATACAAATGCAATGACTGTCAGAAGACAATAACAGTACTAGTAGAACCCTTCACAGCAATTGCTACTGAGCCAATCGCTGATACTGACACAACAAAGCCTGAAATTATTTCAAATGCAAAACTCGAATAGCATTGACACAATTACCACTGTTAAACCTGCAACCTCTCTTGATGCACCACCAGCTCAAAAATTTGATGCTGATAAATTTTTCCAATGCATTCAGGAGATTATACCGTTTGAACTCAGGAAATATTTTGATTTAGGCTATAATTTCTACAAAACTTCCAACAATGACGATGCCGCTTTTCTTAAAAATATCATGCTCTTGTTTGTTAATTTCTATAGTAATATGCTCAAGGACACAACCATAGAGGTGGAAAAACAGCAAGCCATGACACAGAGCTTAGAGGCTATCTTCAAGAACTTCGAAAATAATCTCAGCATTCATAATAATCTAGTAAATGCTTTAAAAATAGATAAAAAAGTATTTGACGCCCGCAAGCTTTTCATGATAATAATAGGATATGGAATCTCAAACATCAAAAAAAGCAGTTAACATTCAAGGCAAAACTAAAGAGCATAATATGAGCATGGTGGAGTATGCTCGTTGGTTAAGCTTAATAGAAGGCATTGAATTGGTCTGTAAGAAGGCTCATCAGATGAAACTCAACAGTAACAAGGATTTTGATTGGATCAAGCCCCTTGCTTTTCAAAAATATATTGTTGAAAGACATGAATCCATGGTTGATGAAATTGAGTTTAATGAAAAAGCTAACATTCAAACAACCAGTAATCCCATATGCATTTCATTTCCGGAACCACTTTTAAAGTAAACAAATACTCAATCAAGGCACATCCAAAGACCAAGCTCTTTGAAGATGGCATCTACAAACTTCTTACCATAAGAAAAAAAGATAATAAGTTTGAGTATAATTTTGCCAAGGAAAATAGAACCCAACTAAAAGTTGAATTTTCCACATGCAGAGAAGCAGATGAGTTCATTGCATTATGCTTGAACAGGCCTTTGCCTGTCACAATGCATAGCAATCTGGATCTTTAATAACCACCGTAAGCACTATCATAATTTGTCTTGCTGTAATCAAATATATCTTTTGATGCCACATCTGCACTGAATGAATAAGGCTTGCTAGCACCAGAAGCACTGGGGTTTTTAGTGTCATCAAACACTTGCAGGTTAACAGTTTCTCCACCAGAAAGACCTGGTTCAAAACTATATTCAAAGCGTTTAGCTTTTAACAACCAAACATAATGTCCCATTAGTGGGTTAATCTGAGCCACATCTTCATCCAGACGCTCTGTTATCTCAAATATCTTTCCTGTTCTACCACCTGGCCTGTCATCACCATATTCTGTGAGCTGGAACAAGTCACCAGATTTTGGCTCTGCACCATATCCAAAAGCTTCATAGAAAGAGCTAATGTGCACAAAAGCAGTCAACTCATCATCTGACTGCAATCCATACTTTGAAAGCATCAAGGCATTTTCATTCAAATTGACCAACATCTTAATTGTCACAGGTGGTGAATATTGCTGAGTGGGTTGTTCTCCATACAGATTATTACCACTCAAGTTGAGATTATAGTTATGCAGAATATACCCCACCTTTTGCCCATACAGGCCAATCTGTTCTTTCCAGTAGTTGGAATACAAATCTCTCTCCCCAGATGTATTATCTTTATCAACAAATGAAAAGCAATCATTTGTAGTATTCTTTGACTCTGGATATGTCTTTATGCCAGGGTTGCCCTTGAAGTAATTTGTACAATCTTCGTTTGTCATTTGTGTAAAATATACCCTTCCCCATTTGGATTTTTGTACAGTGAAATGCCTGTGTTGCCCAGAGTAGCTTTATTATCTGTAGAGAATTTCACATTAAATCTCTTCATTAATTCTTGTGCTTCACGGTTTGTTATAATTTTTGTACCTGATTGCATGTTCTTTAAGATCTTAAACTTGTAGATGTCTTTCTTGGTTCTATGCATGACTGGCACTGTTTCATGCGGACGCTTGGTATTCAGAATAGGATGCATGTGCCTCTTCTTTGTGCCTATGTTAATATTGAAAAACTTCTTAAAAGAGTCCATGTAGTTATTTAATCAAAAAAAAAGCCTAACTCTCGTTAGGCTTTTTTTATTTTGTAAGTATCTATTATTTCTGGAAGAGATAATGACCAACATTTGAAGCTTTACCAGCTACTACATTGGCTTTCCCTTTAGGAGATGTTGGAGCACCGCCTTTGACACCAGCACCAACTAGAGCATGTCCTTCATCCTTGCCTTTGCCATCAACTTCACTCTTAACTTTGCCATCTCCACCGCCTTTAGCAACAAGACTATCTACTGTTCCACCAACCTTATTGCTTTTGCCCTGCAAAGACTGACCAGCAGCAGGCTTGACTTCTGTCATCTCAGTGCCTTCACCAGCAATTTCTTCAGCATTCTCTTGTTCACCATTTCCATGATCTTCTGAATGTTCAGCATTTTCTTCACCTTCTGCACCTTCTGGGGCTTCAGGAGCTTCTTCCTCACCACCCATGACAGCCATCAAAACATCATGAAGCTTCTGTGCAAGAGCTTTGTCAAGAGTAATGGTTACTGTCTCTTCACCGCCCTCTGGGGTTTCGGCTTTCTCAGCACCAGCAGCTGCTGGTAGACCAAGATCTTGTGCGTCTTGATCATCTTGGGAAAGGCCCATTACGTCTTCAAAAAGTTTATCAAATATGTTGCTCATACAATTATTTATATTCTTGGTCTCACTTTTTCCAACTTTTTCATGAAATTTTTCTGCGGAGAACTTTTTCACATCTTGAAAGGTTTCTTTATTCTTAGTAACCTTTGGGTCTGTAATGGCATCTTGTCTGAATCCTTCTGAGCCTTCAGGGCCTGTAGGCTTGCCCACAAAGGGCTTTTTCTTCTCTTTGGCATCTTTTGCCAATTCAAATGTGCCTTTTGGAGGGAATGTAACCTTCTCATTATAAAGATTTCCCATTTCTACTAGTTCGCGCGCTTTATTCATGTAAATATTTATGTAAATGACTGATAAGAACAGCAAACAATTTTATCTTGGCAATCAAAATCTACCAAGGCCTGATGCGTCATTTAATTATGCTGATCACCCTGAATGGGTAAAAGACATTGACAAGTGCAGAAAAAATATTTTATATTTTGCAGAAAACTTTTTTTATATAGTGAATCTCGATCGTGGTCGTGAAAAAATTGCTCTGCATGGGTATCAGAAAAAAATCTTGAGAGCATTAAGGGACAACAGATTTGTTGTGCTGCTCTCTTCTAGACAGTCAGGCAAAAGTACCATGATGACCATATATGCCTTGTGGGTTGCATGCTTCAATGAAGATCAGAACATATTAGTTGTGGCAAACAAAGAGAGTACAGCAATTAACATTTTCAAGAGAATACGATTAGCTTATGAGCAGCTACCTAATTACATAAAGCCTGGCGCTGTAGAGTATGGCAAAACTTCCATGACCCTGGGCAATGGAAGTTCCATTGGCATTTCTACTACATCAAGTGATGCAGGCAGAGGCTCATCTGTAAATTGTCTTATATTGGACGAATTAGCATTTATTGACAACCATCTTGTGGAAGCTTTTTGGAAATCTGTATACCCCATCATATCTAGTTCCAAGAAATCAAAAATATTTGTTGCTTCAACTCCAAATGGCACAGGAAATCTTTTTCATGAACTTTACACTGGTGCACTTGAAGGCAAAAATGGATGGCACTCTGAAAGAGTGGATTGGTGGGAAGTTCCAGGCAGAGATGAGGAGTGGAAAGAAAAGACCATCCGCACTCTGGGCAGCGTTGAAGCATTTAGTCAAGAATTCTGTAATGAGTTTATTCAAACAGGGGAGAGTTCCATTAATGAAAAGCTTTTTGAAGAATTAAAAGCTGAGGTAATGGAGCCTGAATTTGTGTATGATGAGGGTAGTTATCTGTTGTGGGATACCTTTAAGCAAGATCATGTGTATGTAGCTGGTGTGGATATAAGTGAAGGTGTTGGTGAAGCTGCAAGTGTCATACAAATACTAGATATAACTGATCTTAGAAACATCACTCAAGTTGCAACTTATCACAACAGAAACATTTCTCCCTATAATTTTACTGCTAAACTCTTTGACATATTGCAGCACTGGGGTGCACCTTTGGCACTAATTGAAAGGAACAATTGTGGTGCACAGGTTGTTGATCAACTTAAAAATACTCACAATTATGAAAACATTGTTTCATATGGCATCAGAGCGATGGTCAATAAAATTGGCGTACAAGCCCACACCAATACAAAGTACAAAGGCATCACCAATATGCGCTACTGGATTAATGAGCTAAAAGTAGTCAAGATCCGTGATATGCAAACGCTCATTGAGCTTAAGAATTTTATTCGTTATGCCAATGGCACATGGAGCGCCAAACCTGGGGCAGACAATTGGGATGACAGAGTAATGTCTCTGGTATGGGCTTTAATTATTCTTGAAAATGAGTTGGCTGAAAAGTATCTTGAGATTGTGGAATTTGATGACAATAAGAAACCACTAAAGATACGAGCACTGGACTATGGCATTAAATATTATGTGAACCCATCAAGTTCATACAACAATGAAAAAGACAGAACAGCTTTCACACCCTTGCCCATCATCATGCAAGGAAATAATGAAGACAATTTCAATGATGTTAGTGACTTGCAAGGACAAGGCTGGAGGTTTCTAAAATGACAGATTTGAACAGCACATACATTCAAAGCCCTTTCAACAAACAACGTCAAGATAAATTTTTACTAGTTCTCAATTTGCCACCTAGCATAAGAAAGACAGATAGCAAGTTTGAAAGAAGAGATGAAAAAGTATCTTTTGACTCTATTCAGTTTTCTGTTTTTTCTGCTACCATACCTGCAATCAATATACCCAAAGTTGATACACTATATGGAGGACAGACATATGCACAATCAAGTCTTACACGCCCTGCATGGGACCCTGTTGCCGTGGGGTTCACTGTGGACAACAGATTCAACAATTATTGGACAATATACTCTTGGCTTAATTTTTTGAATGATGATGCCACAGGTTTGTATGATAAAAATAATCTTACAGGTAAATTCTTTAATCCAACAGATAGAGCCAAAAAACCCATTGTGGATATTGATTATACTGCTGACTTGTCTTTATTTTCCTTAGATGAATATGATAAACGCACTGTAGAATTTATTTTTAAAAAAGCATTTCCAATAAGTCTAGGTGCTTTAGATTTAAATTACCGCACTTCAAATGAACTAGAAACTACCTTTACCTTTGCTTATTCACAATTCTATGTAAGATTAGTAGAAAATGTTGATAGTTTATAATTTTTCTCAAAACTTTAGTCCAGAATCAATAAATACTTTATATGGCGAGTCGAATAATTCAAAGTCCTGGTGTACAAATAAGTGAAGTAGATCTTTCATTGCGAGCAGTTGGTAATGCTGCCACAACGGTTTTAATTCCTGGTTTCGCTACAAAAGGCCCTATTTCAGAAGCAATTAAAGTTGGAAGTCTATCTGAATTTGAACAAATTTACGGCCAACCCACCAATGGTGCAGAAAGATATTTCTATCACACTGTTAAAGCAGTCTTTCAAAGCCCTTCTGATGTTTTAGTATACAGAATGCCATATGGTACAGGATCAGGTATTGATACCTCTGACAGTTTCAGTGCACTAGTATATCCTGTTGTATCATATGTTAATGGTGTTTCTTCAACATACGTTGCAGCAGCTTCTTCCACATATTTCTTTGGCAAGCCCACACATGTTAGATTAACACAAGAAGAATATCTCAGCATACTCAGAGGTGATGCCTTCACATGGTCTGCCAATACATCTGGTTATGGTGGTACCACTGCATTCAACACCATTGCCTCTCTCCAATATGCAGGAATGGTTGTACTCAACAAGTCACAGTCCACAATCAACAGCAGATTTGAAGGTTATTATCTTGGTGCAATAGACAACACTAATCTCAATCCTGCAACAGAATATGATACTGTGCAACAAGTGTATTCCATCAATACCCCAAACGCCTTTACAAATAATTTTGTTGAGTTGCCACAGGCAAGACTGGACTTTGCTCTTTCTGCTACAAAATCTAGCCCTGCTGGAAGTATTTCACAAATTTTAGAAGATATCCCTACCTTTCCAATTAGCAATGATCTGTATGATGATACAGTAATGTTTGGTGTATTTAAACTACGCCAAACTGTATTCTCTCCTGATACAATTGCATTAGGATTTGTTCTAGAAGAGAGTTATGTTGCATCATTTGATGCTAACAGACAGATCAACAGCCAAAATGGTGGACCTGCCCTTAGCTTCTTCATGGAAAATAAAGATGATCAATCTTTACAGATTATAACTCTTATTAATCCATACATTTCCAATAAGAATGGACCTACATGGCTCAATGTCAATGGTGTTCCTACCAAGAAGACCCGCTTCCTAAGCACACGTCTAGCACAGCCATTGGATGGTGAGAGCGGTGGTGATTACACAACACGTGTTGGTGCACCACAAGCTACAGTAGAATCCTTCAGAAATCTTATTGGTGATACTGATGCATTGTTCCCTATTGGTGACTACACAAGTCAGGATCTCAACACAAAGAAGATTGGCAGTGTACCAACCAAGCTACAGAGATTATTTGGCAAGGTTGACAACGCTGATCTGTATCCTCTCAATATTGTTGTTGAGGCAGGTCTGGGAACAGTGTATGTCAACTCATTTAACCCTGCAACATCTGGCTACTTTGATGATTCTGTGCCATATGATTCAGCATTTAATGCATTAACTTCTCAGAGAGCAACTACACTGCCTGATGCTGCTTCAAAATATCTTGAAGTGGCCACAGAGCTAGTCAACTTTGCACAGAACACCCGCAAGGACAACATGGCCATACTTGATCCATTAACAAACATTCTTGTTTCTGGTGGGCTCAAAACCATTGATAATCCCAACAAAGCTTTTTCCACAGACATATATTGGCCGCTAAAGAATCAATTCTCTGGAATTGATTCAAATTATAGCTGTACATTTGCAACATGTGTGAGAGTATCTGATATTGCTTCAAATCTTGATGTGTGGGTTCCATTCTCTGGGTTTGCTGCAGCTAGCTTTGCAAACACTGACACAAATTATCAACCCTGGTATGCACCTGCTGGGTTTACTCGCGGTGTTGTAACAGGCATAACTGATCTTGCCATATATCCTAAGCAGAAACAAAGAGATGATCTGTACAAACAGAGTCTCAACCCTGTGGCTTTCTTCCCTGCAGAAGGATTTGTAATCTTTGGTCAAAAGACTCTGCAACAGAGACCCAGTGCATTTGATAGAATTAATGTGCGCAGATTGTTCTTGAACCTTGAGACAGCTACAAAGAATACCATCAAGTACTTTGTATTTGAACCCAACACACTCTTCACAAGAACACAAGTTGTTAATACCTTGACACCCATCTTTGAAAATGCAAAGAATACACAAGGCATATATGACTACTTGTTAATTTGTGATGAAAGAAACAACCCAGCATCTGTTGTGGATGATAATACATTGGTTATAGATATCTATATTAAGCCTGTGAGAACAGCTGAATATATTCTTGCTAACTTCTATGCAACAAGAACCGGCGTTAGTTTCCAGGAGATTGTTGCTTAAGGATAAATAATTATATGGCAGACGTAAATCAACTCATTCAAGACTTCTACAGAGTAGCGCAGAATCGCGAATTTACTCGTGATTATAACTTCAGAGTACTTTCCATCAGCACTGGTGGTGCAAGTACTGTTACATTCGATGATAATGACCTCGTGTATGTTAAGACAGCTTCATTACCAGAAAGAAGCATTACCAATGTTTCTGTACCGTACATGGGATTAAACTTCAATCTCCCTGGCAATGCAACATACCCTGGTTCTGATGCTTATACATTAACCTTCTACGCTGATGCACAGTCCAAGATTCGCCAGAAGTTTGAAACATGGTCACAAGATATTTTCAATGATGCCACAAGCACCGGTAATTACTTTGCACCCAATCAGACTGCAGTCATTGATCTTGTTCAGCTGGACAATCAAATGAACAAAGTTGCACAGTATCAGCTAGTGGGTGTATCAGTAAGAAGCGTTGGAGCTCTTACATACAACATCTCTGATGGAACTGGTAACACTATTGAATTTGCTGCTACACTCTCCTACCACTATTGGAGAAATGTTACCTAAAATATTATTTTTTCTTAAATAATTAGGTGAATAACCCTCTTACCGATGCTTTAAATTCACTTGGACAGAATTTTACCGGCTTGGGCAACGGTACCAACACACTATTTGCACCTCAAGCAATCAATCTTTTTGGCTTCAATATTCCTGGTGTGCCCATTATTAGTGTTAGAGATTATTTTCTCACACAAATGGAATCTTGGTTTACCTCGATTCCCATGTCAACCCAATGGGTTATTGTCATTGACAATTATCCAGCAGCCATAAGAACACAAGTCATACAAGGATTGGAACGAGTAGATGGCAGTAAAAAAGGTTTTGATATATCCACAGCAGCTACCATTTTAAAAAGCTTTCCATTGCAGAAAATAGTTGGATGTCTTTTTGCATATTCTGTTACAGTTCCTGTGGAAGAATTTGCACCTGAATCAATCAGTATACCAAACAACAGAGGATTCTTACCTGGTATTTTAGGAGGCAGAAGAACAGACACATTTCCTGAATTGGCAATTGATTTCCGTGAAACAAATACTTCTTTTGTTGACTTTGTTTTGAGACCTTGGACAATTCTCACTTCTCATTTTGGATTGGCTGCCAGACCAGGTGACACACCAGGAAAAAAAGACCAGTATAACATGAAAGCCAACATGACCTTGTTACAATACACTAGAACATACAATGGTGTGTCTATGATACCTCGCAAAGTGTATACCTTTTATAATTGTGCTCCTTACAGTATCAGTACACAGACTCTGGAGTACACTGATGAAAAGCAACAGATCTACAACACACGCTGGACATACAGCAACTATACTGTTGAAAACAATCTGTATCTGCCTGTTGCAGATATTATCAACAGAATATCAAATGGCCAAATTCCAAGAATAACTTCCTTCCAAAACGGTATTGGCTCAATAAACCCTTACGCGTTCTTATAATTTGTTATTTTAATACTTTGTTTTAAGTATTCATGTGATCAAAGATTTCTTTATACCCATAAAGATTACAGACAACAGAACTATAAATTTATTACAACTTAAGAACAAACAGTATTTCAACTTGCTCAAGTTCATACAAAATCAAGATTTCAACAATTTAAACGACTACTTTAATTCCATTATATTTGATTTGGTTATCGAAAAAAGTGAATATACAAATTTAAATTTTATAGATAAGCTAATTATTCTTTTAACACTGAGAAGCATTTGCATTGCACCGGATATAGAATTCGAATCCAAAGATAAAATCAAATTCAGTAAAAAAATTGACATCTATTCAATTTACAAACAACTTGAAGCAATACAGCTAAAAGACACTGCAGACTGTAGCAACATTGTTGTGGGGTTCAATATACCAAAAGAGCTGTATTATCCTTCTCTTGATAACATAATTGAAGATTGCATAGAGTATATCACCCTGGACGAGGAGACCATATTTCTAAACAAACTCGATACACAAACAAAAAAAGAATACATCAACAATCTGCCAGGCACTATTTTTACTCAAGCAAAACATTTTTTTGATAATCTAGAAAATCTCTTAAACAAATACCCTTTGATAAAAGAAGATAAAAATTTTCAACTGGAACAAATAGATTTGAGTCTGTTTAAAAATACTGGTTTTGGATTGCTATCCAGTGTATTCAAAGACAGCTTACTCAATTTCTACAATCTGATGTATATCTTTACAAATAAAATTCATGCAAGTCTTTCTGATTACTATGAATTAACACCTGCTGAATCAACACTTATGCTAAATCTATACATAAAAGAACAAGAAGAAATAAAGAGAGCTAATGAAACCAAGAGTGTACCACTCGGCAAAAATGTTGCAAAATAGACACCTAGTTTAAATAATAGTAATGTCAGATTTAACTTCCTTAGATAAGCTCAAACAAATTGTGTCTTCTGAATGGGTGGAGAGCTATGTGCCCTCTGCTGGTGCAACTGCCAAGTTTCACCCACTCAACATCAAGCAACAAAAAGAGATAATCAAATCTGCAGTGGATGGCTTGCTTGCATCATTAACATTCTCCATAGCAACCAATGACATAATCAAAGCAAACAGCGCAGAACCAAAAGAATACCTTGTCACAGATAAACCTCTCATTCTTCTCAACTTGCGTAAAAAATCTGTTGGAGACGACATTACACTCACCAAGGATGGCAAAGAGTTTAAAACCACTATTACTAGTGTCATTGCAAATGCAAACACACCAACAAATGCTGATCACCCCATTCTCGAGGAAGGGGATATTTCTTTAACAACAAAAACACCAACATTGGATGAAGATACCAAAATAAATCTGGAAGTTAAAAAGCTTTTTGACAAGCTTAAGGATGAGCAGAAGCTTAGAGAAGTAATAGGTGAGCTGTTTGTCATTGAACTAATCAAATATGTTAAAGAAATTAATTTTAAAAGCGGCACAGACATGGTAAAGATCGATCTAAACACACTCAGCTTTGATCAAAAATTAAAGACCTTTGAAACCCTGCCCATGTCTCTCAATTACAAGCTTGTAAAGCACGTGACTGCTGTAAGAGAGACAGAGTTAAAACTTCTAGAAGTGGTTGACGCACAAGAAAAATACAACATAACAATTGATTCCGCTTTCTTCTTTAAAGAATAGTTCTATTGGTACTTTTTACTAAGTATTGATAGGCATGGACCCACAAGATTTTGAAGTTCTCATAAGGAAGCTTGATAGCATATCATCTTCTTTAGATAAGCTTGCCAAAAGCAAGCCTCAGCAGCTCTCTGAAAAAGATATTACCGCTGCTATGGTTTCTGCGCTTGAGACTGATAAAGATACTGATAAAATGACAGGCAGGGAAAAGAAGAAGATTCAAAAAATAGCAAAAATTTTTAAAAAAGAATTTGAAGAGTTAGATTTAACAGCTAATGCTGATGGTAAACAACAAGCCAAAGACAAGACAACACCTCTGCTGGTTACTCTTGATAAAAAAAGTTTTAAAGGGTTGGAAAAAACTTTAAAAACAGTTTTGCCTGATTTTTTTGACCAGCTCTCTAAGGATAGCAAGAAAGCTGCTGGTGGCAAAGGTGGCATATTCAGTTTTCTTGGCGACATAATTGGCGGTGCATTTGGAGCTGTGGGTGCATTAAACAAGATTGTACCATTTTTACTTGCTGCAGGTGGATTGGCATTAGCTTTCTACATTGTAAAAAATATAGAAAAAATTGCTAAGGCTGTTGACCTGATGTTAAGATCTGGCAAGGAAAATCTACCTACAATTGCTGATACTCTATCAAAGAATATTTTGCCTTTCTTGCAAGAGCTTGATGCTACTATCAAAAGCTTGTTCGATAGAGTCATGACTAGCATTGATAGTTTCTTTGCCAATGCCTTGCCCAAGCTGTTGGATATACTATTAACCAAATTACCAGTCATAAGAGAAACAGTCACAGGTTTTGCACATGATTTAATTGAATTGGGCAAAGAGTTCAATCAACTCACCATTGCTGATAAGATTAGTACCATTGCTGTGGCTGTTGGAGTATGGTTTGCAGCAAAGGAAGCATTGAGCCTGGTAACTGGCACATTGGGTAGCTGGAAAGGATTAGCTGCTGGTGGTGCTTTCTTGTTAATTGCTGAAGGTCTTAAAAAACTAGCAGAAAGCTTTGCCATGTACCAAAACATTACTTGGGAAACCATAGGCAAAGGCGCAGTAGCAATTGCTGGTCTCTTTGCTGCATTAACTTTCACAAGCAAAGCATTTCAAGGAGCAAACTTCAAAGATCTTCTGGGGTTTTTTGCTGTTGGTGGCATGGCATTCACCGTAGTCAAATATCTTGACAGCACAGCTGACGCTTTAATAAAATTTCAAGGCATTGATTGGGAGACCATAGGCAAAGGTGGTGCTGCACTTACTGCTCTCTTTGGTGGGCTTGCAGCTGCACGATTGCTAGCCAGTCCAGCTGCACTTCAAGGCATAGGAGTCTTCTTCTTGGGCGGTGCAGCAATTGCTGGTTCCATTTTAATGATCGGCAAAGCATTAGACTATACAATGGATTCATATTATGACTTGCAAGCTTTGTTTGAAAAGTATTCCAAAATGGATGGCAGCAATTTAATGAGTGTTGCCGGTGGCATCACAGCACTATTTGGTGCATTAACTCTGCAATCCATAGGAGGATTTGCAACTGCTTTAACAGGAGGTGTTACTAAATTCATGAATTGGGTCACTGGCAAAGAATCACCATATGAAACCATCAGAAAATATGAACAACTAGATGGTGATCGATTGAATAAAAACGCAGAATCAATTAAAAATTTATTCAAGGCCATTGGCATGGGCGGTGGAGATGATGTGAAACGTGCAATTGAGAATTTAAACAACTTAAAACTCGATAGACTAGGCAATATCACCACAGTACCTGCACCAACACAGCCTGGACTGCCTGCAAAAGTGCAGCAAGATTTCATATCCCGTCCCAACCAACCACCTATTGCATTCTCCAGTCAAGATACTGTAGTAGCTTTCAAGAAAACCAACATCTTTGACTCTATTGAGGGGAAGATTGATACTAACTACAGAAAAATTGCTGAAATGATTCAAAAAACTTTTGCTGACCAGCAAAAGCTAACTGAAAGCAGTGTACTTGAGAACAGAAAACATACAGAACTGCTTGGAAAGCTTGTATCTTCTAATGAGACCATGGCAGATCAAGCTGGAACAGGTGGCGCCTTCGTCAACAACTCTGTGAACAACAATATTATTAATGCTGATACTTATACTGGATCAACTTACAGGAGCCGGCTAGGGCGTAGCCCAGGAATGCCTGCTTAAGTATTATTATGGCAGCTAATTTATTCACCATTGACAATAATGCCTCAAATTCAGCCTATGATTTTCTTGGTGCTGGTCCTAATGTAAGCAGCTTTGTTAATAATTCAAATAGCAATCTTCTTGGAACACAACAACAACAAGTTCTTGAGAGCAATCCACCTGTTTTAAAGCCCAGTACAAACTTTGATATCATAGATGTTGTAAATGATTTTTATTGGACATATTCTAAAAAAGGAACACCCAACAGACTAGAGGTACCAGCCATATATTTGAGGGAAAAAAGATTAAAAACTAACTCTTTAATCTCACAAATCAAATCTTCATTTGGTGCTTCCATTGAAGGCACATCTAGAGTTATAGATTATATTAAAAGCAGTTCAACTGTAGCACAAGGCATAGCTAATTCCAGTTTCTTTAAAACCCTTCAAGGACTTGCATCTAACTTGCAGCAAGCAGGCAGTCAAACATTTCAAAATGTAGCTGGTAATTCACAAATTGTACAAGACATCAAGAATGCAACTGATGATAATAATTTTTTAATGAACAATGAGCTATTGAAAGCGTACAAAGATCTTTATATCACAGAACCAACTGGATTCACTTATATACTGCCATATTTTGAGGATTATCTCAATAGCAGTAGCAACCAATTTGGTGATGATTCACCTGCCAGCCCTTTTGCAAATATTGCAGGTGGGATCGCTGAATTTGCTTCACTTGCCGGCATCGCCCAACAACCTTTTGGATTTTCTTTTCAAGAAAGAGCCAAATTCTACAATTTTCCACAAACAGGTGAATCACTCACAGTTTCTTTTCCCTTGATCAACACTGGTTCTGCCACATTTGATGATGTGATTAAAAATTGGCAGTTAATATTCTTGTTGCTGTATCAAAACAAACCTTCAAGATTGAATCGCACTGTTATTGAGCCACCGGTGCTGTACCAAGTTGAAATACCTGGTCAAAAGTTTCTGCCTTACTGTTATATTTCAGACATGCAGGTATCTTTCAAAGGATCAAGAAGAACTGTCAACTTTTCACTGCCTCAACGCAACTCCATCTTTGTGTCACCCACAACATCTGGTCAATCCAATGGTGCACCCAATAGTTTTGTACCTGGGAGACAGATCATAAGTGAGCAAGTAACATACAGCGATCAACAAATTGAGGCCATCATCCCTGATGCCTATCAAGTCAAAATTACTCTGCAGTCCTTAGTTGCTGAGACAAAAAATTTCATGGCTTATACATATAACCTTGCTGCACAACAAAATATAGTGAATGTTACTGATACCAATGGCAATAACCTTTTCAACAACACATTCATATCAGATAATGCTTCATCTCCACAGAATACAGCTAGTTCAGAAGCACTCAACAACCTCATCAGACCTGGTCTATGAGTTTATAAAATACATTTATTCATAAATAATTTATATGGATTTAGGTAAATACCAGAATTCTATTCAAGATCTGCCCAAACTGAACAACCAGAGATATGAAAATATCTTTAAAATGTATGATCTGAAGACTGGGCAATACTATTACAATCTTCTCAAATCTATTAATTTTCCAGATGATATTGATAGCACACAAATCACATATATCACAGTGAAACAATCATTGCCCTGGACAGCCATAAGCTTCAATGTGTATCAAACCATTGAATTGTGGTGGTTAATATGTTTGCTTAATAAGATTGATAATCCTGTCAAAGCACCTGCCATAGGAACTGTATTGAAGATATTGAACCCTTATGCTGTTAAAAATGTATTAAATGAAGTTGGTAACAATTTAAGATGAAACTTGATCAAAATTTATTTAATGACTTCCCTTATCAGATTAACAACAACTATTACCTGTTTAATGTGCATCTGGTGACATTTGATGGCAGATTGAAGCAAGTAAACCCAGATTCCATCAAACAATTAGTCATTGAAGATGATTTTCAATCCCCCTTTCACAAAGGGTACATAGTACTGGATAATAAATTTGATAACCTGGAGCAAACCTATTTGAATTTAAAAGAAACAGGCAACCCTCAATCCTATATTCCTGGTGCTACACAAAACACATCAACGGATCAATTTTTTCTCAAAGGCGATTGCAGAGATGTGCTGCGTGTTGTAATATTGCCTAAACTTGATGAAAATACAAGCTACAATTACAGTGAGGATGTGTTGCAGCATTTTTTATTATTCTTTGAGTTTTCCATTTACAATGAAGAGGACATCAAAGGAGACAGCTTGAATACTAAGCTTAAAAAACTTTATTTCTGGGATTATAATTATGAAATTTTACGTGAAAAAAATTCATACTTTTCAACAGCTAATACAGTAGACACAGCAGACATTGAAGATTTGTCCAATGGTGATAGAGCAATTAAAACAGGCACTGCAATCAAGGAGCTCTTGAAGAATTCTTTTGATGATGCAGAAGGAGCAATACCTGCTTTCAGTAAAGATTTTGATGAAGGATCAACGTCCATCTTTTTTTCTGCCCCAGCACAATACAAAGCCATTGACAGTCTCAATTATCTGTTATCTCGCCATGTGTCTAATAGAGAATCAAATTTTGATCCAGGAGTTCTAAGATTTGAACGGTACCCCAAAGAATTTTCTCTCATAAGCCTTAAAAAATATTTTGATAATGCAGTGGATAAAGCCACAGGAGCCCCCGGTGTATATTTCTTAGAAGAATATAAAATAACTGGCTACAATGCAAGCAAAGATGGATCGTCTTCATATAATTTTAGTACAAATTATGGCCCACAATTTGCTCCTTACTTCAGAACCATAGGAAACATAAGCACATATTCATTTGACAACATGGCAGGTCTCTTTTCTCAAGATGAACTTGTGCCTAAAATAGTACATTTCTATAGCTACAATGATAAACAATTTGAAATTGATAGTGAACGCAATGCCTCCAAACAAACATTCGATGCACTACAAAACAATTACATCAATTGTTTCAATGGCCAATTCAGCCCCACAATTCTTGCAGGTAATTACAGAGAGACAAACAAAAACACTAAAAATATTTTTGCTTCAGTTGAAACATCTGCAGATCAGCGCCTGTCTCTAGGCAGATCAAAATTTTTCAATGACTATGTAATGAATAATAATGTGTTTATCTTCAGAGTCATAGGCTCAACTCACAGGCAGGCAGGCAGATTCATCTCCATCACACGCGATACATCCTTACCGGGCTCTGATTTTGATAAAAAAGTACTTGGAGTGTATTTAATAGTGAATGTCAAACACATATTTGAAAACGCCAATTACTTTAATGATGTTGTTTGTGTCAAAACATACTTAAATGAAGACATATTCTTAAACAAAAATACCATATGATTACACCAGAATTTAATGCTCAAAAGACCAATGTCAAAACCGTAGTAAAGACTACCAAGCCAAAGCTTGCTGATATAAACTACACCTCTGATATTACTTTATTAAAAGATTTTTCAGATTATCTTGATCAACTAGCTGATATTGAAAATCAAGTTAATGTGAGCCTATCGTACTATAATTCTCTTCAGTCTGGAGACCCTGTTACAGATTTATCTGAATTTTTTATAGATTTAAACAACAACAAATTTACCAGTCTTGATAATGAATACATAGAATTTTGGTCCAAAAGGTATGATAGCTTGATACAACCAATCAAAGACAAGATCAAAGAAAAAATATCTAATAAGAAGAACTACCTTGAAAACATAAGTGATTCCATTGGCACTCTGGTTAATACTGAAAATAAACTTGATGATTCAGTTACACCCATTTATGACATGTACTGCACCATATACGGCGCACCAGATTACATACCAGTACAGTTGAGAAACAAGGTGTCTCCAACCACATCCAATCTAACAAAAGACATGAGCAAAAAAACAACTGCACTCATGAGAGCAAATTTACGCAATGTTTATTTTGTGAGCTCAGATACACCACCATATGTTGATGCCACAACCCCTCATGGTCTCAACTTAGTACCTGATTACAAGTACTACATTTCCTACACACAAGTCTTCGGCCAAGTGTTTCTCAAATTAATTGATCTGTACAGCACAACTTTCACTTATATTCAATATTTTAACAATATAGCAAATGGTATTGCATGCAATTTACGGGATGTTAAGAAATCCAATTTACAGAAAATTGACAATGCTTACTTTGCAATGGATGTGGAAGGCACTGATGTTAACATGGATCTTCTTCAGAATAAAATTAAAGATGTTCGGTCCAAGCAAACCATAAAAAAAGTTCTTTCAAATATGCTCACATCTGCTCAAGAACAATCCACTCAAAGTGCAAATCGTGTCCCATCTGTGCAAAACCTTGCAATACCTGCAGCTTTTGATCAAGTAACTGAAATTTCAACAAAATTGTCTGATGGGCTTTCCAATTTAAATGTTGACACTACAAAATACATTACAACATTCACTGATCAGTTGGGTATAAACAAATTTATACCTGGGTATCAATTCTCTAATATAATACCTGCAGAACCGATTACAAACTCTATCTTCAGCGCCATACAAATGCCCAATATACCCAATTTCTTACCCTCACAGGACAATGCATTGCTGTCACAGCTTACTAATATTGCCAGCCAGGGTAATAATATTCCCGGGCTTGTAACCGAGACAGCTCAGTTCCTATTACCCAACACAATAGGCGCATCGTTAAATGATGCCATAGGGTTAATAAATGGAGGGCTACCATCCTTCAATGATCCAATGTCTATATACAATACTGCGCAACAGATCAAAGGGGTCATATGCAATTTTGTACCACCAAACTTCAATCTATCTGATTTTCCAAACTTCAATTTCAATGTTAGTTTTGATGACATAGCCAATAAACTCTTAAGCGTTCTGCCTAAGTTTGATTTTTCTGGTCTAGGAAATATTGATCAGACTTTAGAGAAGACTGCAAAAGCTTTCGGTGACAAGATTGTTAAATCGTTTAACAACTTTATAGACGGTGTTGCCAAGTGTTAACTGTTGGGAAGATCAGGCTCAATTTCTATTGCTTCTTTTTCTACTGACTTAACATTATTCATAAGCATTTTAAATACTTCTTCTCTGGTTGCCAACAGCTTCTGTGATGTGTCTTCCTGTTTGAGCTCTCTCTTTGAATCAATATCCATTTGCTTAACCTGTACAAGTGTTTCATTTCTTCTGTCACTCATCAAGATTTTATTAAGAGTTTCAATGGCAGAAGATGTGGCTGCAACTAAATCTGAAAAAGCTGCTACATCCTTATTCTCTGGAGCTGAGACAATGTAATCCTTCACGTTTTGAAGCATGGCAAGGCTTTCTTCTACAAGTGTTCCAGCTCTCTCTACAACAAATTTTTCTAAATTCTCTTTCTTGAGAGGATTACTCTCCTTTTCTACTTTTTTTGCAACTTGTTGCGCATCATTTAGTTGGTTCAACAGATCACCCACCATCTCATTCAATTCATCACTCATTATAAAATATTTATTAACGTTTGAGTTTTTATAAACTTATATTATAATAGGATTATGAATGCAGACCTCAATCTCGCTTATATGCCGGTTTTAAAGTTTGAAAAGACACATCCAGATGCCAAGCTTCCTTCAAAAAACCATGAATCTGATACAGGCTATGATGTTTACAGCATTGAAGATGTGACAATACCTGCAAGAGGCAGTGGTGTGGTAAATGTGGGCTTTAAGTTTGCTGATATACCTGAAGGCTATTGGATAAAAGTTGAGAGCAGAAGTGGCCTGGGGTTCAAACATGGCATCTCAGCACACCCAGGAATCATTGACAATGGATACCGAGGTGATGCCGGTGTCAAGCTCTACAACCACACAGACACTGACTACCAAGTCAAAGCAGGCGATCGCATTGCACAATTTGCTATATACTTTAATATTCACATGCATGTTGAATGGGGCACTGCACAGGAAACTGCACGCGGTGACAAGGGATTTGGTTCCTCAGGTAAATGAACACAAATGATTTTTCCAATCTTTGGATAGAAAAATACCGTCCAAAAACACTTACAGATTTCGTTGTATCAGATGCTAATCTGGAAATCATCAATAGCTTTGCAAAGAAGAATCAAATTCCCAATATCCTCCTGGCTGGAAAACAAGGCCTGGGCAAAACATCTCTAGCCAAAATTATTGTTAACGATATTTTAAAGTGTCAATATCTCTATATCAACGCAAGCGATGAGAATGGCATTGATACCATCAGAACAAAGGTCACTAGTTTTGCGCAGACCAAGAGCTTTGATGGTAACATCAAGGTGGTCATTCTGGATGAAGCAGATGGCATATCTCTAGAAGGCCAGCGGGCACTGCGCAATACCATGGAAGAGTTTGCTGGCATCACCCGTTTCATTCTCACTGCTAATTACAAATACAGAATCATACCTGCTCTGCAAAGCAGATGTCAGAGCTTTGATGTGACTCCACCTTTGAATGGTGTCTTGAAGAGATGTGTGTCCATCTTAAAATGTGAAAAGATTGAAATAAACGAAGACCAGAAATCAGTTTTAATTGATTTTGTAAAATCATGTTACCCTGATCTGAGATTTTGCATAAATGAATTGCAGAAGTTCTCTGTTAGCGGCAAGCTAAACATTTCAAATTTTAATAATAATGAACTGGTTTCATTGGTATACAAAGAGATTAAAGCTAAAAATGTGAATGCCATGAGAAAAGCTTTGATTGAAAACGAACATGCATTCAATTCTGATTATGTGTCGTTATTGCGCAATCTTTTCAAGTATATTGAAGAAGAAGAACAGGATATTGATTTGAAGAGAAAATTTCTTGTGATTGTTGCTGAACATTTGTACAGATCAGCTTTTGTTGCAGATCAAGAGATCAATTGTTTCAGTTGTTTTATTCTGCTTGCAGACCCAAGCTTATTTTCAGTTTTTCGGTAAATATTGAGCAGTGTATGAAGCAGGGTCTCTATGACCTACTGCTGGCGAGCTGGGGATGACTGTATTTTTATCTGTTAATTCTCTGTCACCTGTGGTAAGCTTTTTGTTGCCAAGATCTGACATGTGTGTTTGCTGCTGAGGTGTGTAATGATTCTTTGTATCATGCACTTCTACTTCTGTTGGTTCAATTTGAACTTTGTTATCATATTTGAACTGATCAGGTACTGGAGGCAGATTGATGCCATCATTCTGATGAGAAAGGAAGTTTGCAGGTACTACTACTGTTCTGTTGTAATCAAACCGACCTGGAGCAATCTCAGGCACTACTTCAATGGAAAAGCTATAACCAAAATCATCAGGATTACCAGCACCCATTACTGCTGGCATTGCTGATTTGACATTTTTCACTCTGAGATTTAAACCTGAGTCAATCAGTGATTTTACAGCTGTTTTGATAGAATCTGGCTGGTTCTTAAAGAAGTCATTCCTCAAGACACCGTCAACAAACTTAACTCTATCACTTGTTAGAAACCCACCTCTGTTGTATCTGCTAATAGCAGCTTCATATAGTTTAATAAATTTCTTTTCCACATTAATATTTATCTTATAAGATATAAGTTTCTTAATTTAATTTTAAATATAAATATTTTTGTGGCCTCTATCAATATAAAGACAGTTCAAAAACCTGCAGAAACATACCAAGGATACACATATTCTGATATAAAGCTTGATTTAGAATTTGACTACACAAGAAACAATGAGTTGCTCAAGACACAAGAAATCAAAGATTCCATCAATAGTCTTGATTATGATGCTATTAAAACAAGCATCTTCAACTTGTTTACCACCATACCAGGCCAAAAGATATTAAACCCCTACTTTGGACTGAACCTAGTACAATATCTGTTTGACCCTGTGAGCAAGAATATTGCCAATTCCATTGGTAATGAGATTTTAAATGGTATTGCCACTTTTGAACCAAGGGTCTCTATCAAGAAGATAGACATTGTGGTGGATGAGGTGAACAGTCAGTACATCATCACGCTAACTGTATCTGCTCCACGCATAACAAATACATCCTTTAAGCTCATAGGAACATTAAGTAATTCTGGGTTCTACTTCAACAATTAATATGGCAACACAAAACACATTTAATAATTTCAATCTGAATGTTGATGGCTATGCAGCGTTTGATGCACTATCTCTTAAAAACCTCATCATCAAGAGATTAAACAGCAATGATGTGTTCACCGATCAAAATTTTGAAGGCAGCAACATCTCCTCTATCATTGACATTGTTGCCTATGCATACCATGTGCTGTTATTCTATCTCAACCGCACTAGCTCTGAAAGTTCTTTTACAAATGCTGAGCTTTATGAAAACATCAATAAAATTGTTAAGCTCATCAATTACAGCCCTGTGGGCAATCAAACATCTATATTACCTTTTCAAGCAACTGCCTCCCAACAGCTAATACCTGAGACCTATACCGTTCAAAGATATTCTTATTTCACCGTAAACGGTGTTAACTATTCTTTCAACAACGACATATCATTTACAAAAGCCACTTCAGGAACAGAATTTTTATCTGACTTTAGTAGTCAAAATCTTCTCTACCAAGGAACATATGTTGAATACCCTACGTATGTCGCTGCTGGTGAGCCTTTTGAAGTCATTACACTCACAGTTGTTGATAATGCAGGTAATAACATCGATATTGACCATTTTAATATTGATGTGTATGTTAGAGATAATACCACATCAAACCCCACATGGTCCAAATGGAGCCCAACAGCATCACTTTTCCTTGAAAGGTCCAATTCTTTGAAATATGAAATTAGACTCAATGAAAGCGGGCGATATGAAATAAAGTTTGGTAATAATATCAATGGCAAACAACTCAATGCCAGTGATGAGGTGGCCATATATTATCTCAAGTCTGGCGGCACATCAGGACAAATTGGACCAAATATTCTAAACAATAACAACTTGTTTTCCTATGCATCAACACGATTCAATCAAATCAAGAATGACACTACACCAGTTAATCTAACTATCATAACACCTGCACAAGCTTCTTATATTACCTTTACAAACAGTGACCCATCTACCAACTACGTTGAAGCAGAGAGTGTCACCAGCATAAAACAAAATGCTATCAATACATTCAAGAGTCAATATCGTTTGATTACTGCTGAGGATTTTACAAATTATATTCTTAAAAATTACAGCAACATTCTTGCTTCAGCCAAAGTAGTTAACAATTGGGACTTTCTAAGCCAACATGTGAAATATTATTTTGATATTGGAGTTGAAAAACCAAATATTGAATCCAGAGTGCTATTCAATCAAGTTAAGTTTTCAGATTCTTGTAACTTTAATAACGTGTATGTTTATGCAGTTCCCAGACTTGAAAAAGTCACTTCACTTACAACCAGAGCAAACTATTTAAATAGCGCGCAAAAACAAGTCATCCTTAACGATGTAAATAGCACCAAGCTAGCAACTGCTGAAGTTGTCGTTACTGACCCTGTTTATGTGCTTGTTGATCTTGGGCTGAAAGCTCCAGGTGAGGATCTTGCACCATCAATTGCTGATACAACTTTCTTGCAAATCTCAAGAAGTGTTACTGCCAGGAGAAACCCTGAGACACTTAAAAAACAAATTGCAGAAATCTTTATTAATTACTTCTCTACAACAAAAAATAATTTAGGTTTGACTATATCTCTTACTGATATATCAAACAGTATACTACAGATTGAAGGAGTAAATGAAATCAATACAGTGCGTACAGTTAATGGAAGTACAATAAAAGTACCTGGAGTCAGTCTGCTTGTATATAATCCGGTCTATCCTTTTGATGACATAGCCGTTATAACACAAGACACTGCACTTCCATTCTTTAAATTCCCCTTCCTCAACAACCAACTTGATTTCATTAATAAAATCAATGTCATAACTCCTTCAATACAATCTATTGAAAGAGAGTTCTAATGGCTTCTGTTAATTTTTCTTACCTCTTTTTCTTTAGTAATGACTATACAGGAAATAATGTTTTATCTTCATATACATTAGACATCACACCAATTACTTTTATTCCCGATTTTACATCCTCACCCCTACTAACAGGAGCTGTGGTGCTTAGTAATAAAAAAATTGAGTGGAATTTTGGAGATGGTACCTTTTCCAACGACCTCACTGCTTCACATGTTTACAGATGGCCTGGCAATTACAAACCACGTTTAACTGTTTTTGACAGCTATGGCAATGCATATGACAGTAGCTACCAGCCCACTATACAAATACATGATTTTGTTGCAGATAAGCTTGGGTTTAAAGATTTCAAGAGATTCATATATGACGTACCTGCAAGCAGAATCATAGAGCCCTTGACCGTACAACGTCAAAACAGCTGGCAATCATATGATGCTTTGAGCGGCACATACACCATTAATCTGTATGCATCAGGAGCTGCAGGCAGCTACATTGATTACAATTCTTTCATCAATGATAAGTGGAGCCATCTTCGAAGCTTGTCCCGCTTTTATGAAGTGCAAACAATAGGTGACAATGACGAATTTGTTATTGTTGATCATGTCAATACCAAAGATACTGACGTGTATGCCAGAATAGTCAACAACAGCATTGAAGTATGCGGGGAAGGAGATACAGGAGCATACTTTGCAGGTACTACAGGTTCTGCAGATTTTTACTATGTGGATGATAAAACAAAAAATTACACCTCAAGAGAGCCACCCATCCTGATCATGGCAACTTTTGATAATGCAAAATTCAAGGATGCATATGCTGTACTCACAGATGTGCAGAATTATATTGGCTATCCACCTGCAGGGTATCAAAATCTGCAACCTGCTGTGTTACCTATCATTAAAGTGAGACACAATCCTGCAAATAAATTAACCATCACAACAAATGGCATTGACGGTGAAGGACCTCTCACAGCTACAAACTTTAACATGCCTTACATAAGCTGGCAGAATACTGAAATACCTTTTGTTATCAGAATGAAAGACGAAACAGGATACACAACCAGAACCTATCCCCCTCTTTCATCTGCCACAGTTGACCCCTCTTTATCGGGGTTATCTGCTTATAATTTAGAAATTTCACTTGTGCAAGACACTGGCACTGCAACAGCATGTCTTACCAATCTGTCATTCTATAGCGATTTTAGTGCAGATATACCTCAGTCCGCAGGCAGTTTTTACAAAGGATACATCATACCACATGAGAGCACTGAAAATGTGAAACTCACAGCAAGCATGACCATTGTTGATCCAGTCAATTTCCCTAAGGACAGCTTGGTGGGATGGGTGGCTGAACCACAGCATTTCTTTATCAAAAGAATATTTAAAACTTCATTCTATGATTCCTGCGCAGGTGCAATGAATGTTGTTCTGTCTGCGTACATCAATGACTACCCCACACCAGGCAGCACAGAGAGCTATGCCATCGCAGTTGCACCTTCAGGTGCAGGAGCTGGCGAAGATTATCAATCATGGGTTGCAGATGGTAATGCAGATAAAATCTATAAAATAACGATTTTCGGTGAAATACTTTCTGCTTTTAGCCTATCTGCTTACCCATTGGATGCATTCAACACAGTTGATCTGCAGTCTCCGGAGTTATCCAGTGCAGCTCCCAACAGTGTTGCCTTGGATGGAAACAGTGACATATGGATATCACTGTTTGATTCAGTTTCATGCATTAAAATAGACCGGTATACAGGATACTTGAAAGCTGTTGCTTACCCCAACTTAATGAATGCTGTATATGCATTGAGCTCTGATTATACCATTCCTGAATTGAGTGGTTTTGCAGGTGAAAATGCTCTGTTACCTGCATCCTTAGACACAGACGGTGAAAATAATGTTTGGGTTGCTTATACTCACCCTGTGTCCAATTTCTTAATCAAATACGACACAGACGGCAACCTACTAGTTGCCAAACCACTCACCAGCTTGGTCTCACCAGTTGAAATTGTAGTGGACAGAAACAAATATGTCTGGTTAACAGCTCTCAATTTGAATTCACCTTCACCTTCATTAACTGGCAAGAATGATTTTGTTTTTAAATTCGACAGCATTGGCAATGTGCTCACAGGCTATCCTGTATCAGGCTTCAGACTGGCAGGCAACATAACTGTTGATGGTGGTCAAAATGCTTATGTGGCAGATGACAGAGAAACTATTGTTAGAATTGATGGTGATACTGCACAATTAAAATATTATGTGGCAGGCTCAGGGCTGAATCAAACAAATTATATTTGCAGTATTGGTGGCATAGCTTCAGACACCAGCAACTACATCTGGACAATTAATAATTTTGATAACAAGATGTACTACATTGATAGCTACACAACCAACCTCACATCTCTGTGCAGCACTGATTACATTGCACTCACATTTCCTGCCAATAGCCCTGCAAACCCTGTATCTGCATTCACAGAGCAACTCTTTCAATCTTATGGTGATTGGAACGGGTCCAGATGGATCAACAAGTACATGGTACCTTACACAGTGGTGAGAACAGTGACTGGTGAATCTGAGCTTTTCAACATATACCCTGACACTGGCAAATACAACATAACAAAAATTAATGAAGATTTTGATGCAAGTCAATTCTATAAAAATCTTAGATATCAGGAATCACTAGATGATAAAAAACTATTTTTTGATAACTTTCTTGGCACCATAGTCGGCGACATAAGCGCCCAGCCATACGAACTTGGAAAAGTAGTATATGAAAAAATTGCTAATTTTGTGTCTAATAATGCTGATATTGACAAATGTAACTTGGACAGGTTGCTTTCATTCTGCGAAGAAGTGAGCTTGCAGTTTGAGCAGTATAATTACCCCTTTCCACCACAAGTGAGACGTTTGGTTGATATGTTGAGCATCAAGCACAAACTGCTATGGGGTGAGAAGAACACCTTCAACAACAATTTTGATAAAAAAGGGTATCTGAATAACCCCTTGTACGGCAGCAATCTTGGCAATAAAATCTCTCCCGTTTCTGGTGCAATTACAGTTGGCGTACCAGTTGTAGTGTTGGAGACATTCTCTGACTTATACAGCCTGACCAATACAAACATCATACCAGGCTACGTTATTGGTGATGTTGTCCCACTCAGCACATTTTCTTACAATTGGGGATGGGGATTGGTTGCTCCCCGCAGTGTCTCAGGTACTGATATTGCAAATTACTACAGTTTCAATGAATACATTGATGGCATACAGGGCAGCTATTACAACAATATAATCAATTGGTATGACCCATTAACACTATTAAACCCCAGTTTGAGCTCCTACAGAGACTGGTCAAAAACAGATGGCATCATGCAAAATCTACTCAGCTATGAGATTACCAAGGGATTAAAGCTCTTCACTAGTGCTGTTGATATTGTATTCAACAATTAAATAATTTAATGCTTGATATCAATAGATTTGTTGATGAAACACTAGATAATTCTATTACTAAAGATGTCCTGGCAGAAACACCCATAGACAGAACCAATCCAATTAGCTTCATTGAATGGCTCAAATTCAATTCTTCATTAGCTTTGACATCTGAAGAGCTGTTCTCACGTTACAACAGTTATCTGAACAATTGGTTTGAAGCAAAGAATTACACACCCACTGCTGCACAAGATGTGGTCAAAACATACTATCTGGACTTTATTAATGAAATTGTTCTAAACTTCACATCTGTGGATGAGAGAAGATTTTTAAAAAATATCGACTACACAAACAACAGAGATCTTGCAATTGCAGTGCCTTTCTTTGCAAGAAAAATTAAAGATATTTGCATATACTTCTCCACTCTCAGAGATACAGCTAAAACAGCTGTTGTGGAATACAATCTCAAGGGAAGTAATTCTGGATTGGAAAGACTCATTTATAATGAAATTTCTAAAACCCTGGAAGCACAGGATTTAACTGCCCTGATCAGAACACTGAACCTGTCCATTTCATCCATACGCAATGATACTTTAGTTGAACTTGAAGAGTTGTATGACAACTATTCTGACTATTTTGATCTGGGCACACTGCCTGCTTCAGCATACAATGCATCTGGCCTCAGAGAAACTGATTTTGTTTTAAACATATTCAACATTGATGCTGAACTGTATCTTAATTTTGACCGTTCCATAGTAAATGCCATAACAAGTTACCCATTCTTTTTGACTGAAATTGGAACAAATAATTTTTCAGTTTTGCCTGCAATTGATCCCACCAGACTGGACCTACTAAAAGACAGAGATTTTATCAATCTCATCAACAACAACACAGAAAACAATTTAAAATTAAATCTTCTTTCTGAACTTAACAAGAAATATACTGGTACAGATTTTTATTATGTATCAACTGGCAGCAGTCTCACAAATGTTGCCTCAGGAATGCTTTTTGAAGCTCAAAGCCCTTTTGCAAATTATTTGAACAAATTATCACCCACTGTGGCTTTTGTTCCTAATGAAGCCAATCTTAAAACTGCAAAGCAACAAGGTCTGTTCTTCAAGCCAGATCGGGTGGGGTTCTTAAACTTTAACAATTTTAATTTCACTTACAATGTCAATGTAACCTCTCTTCAGACAAACACAGTCTATATTTTTCCTGACCCAAATAAATTTGGAAATATTTCTGGCAATACACAACAAGATCAATTTTCACCTTTGACTTTCACAGAAGACAACAGCTTCACACAGATTGACTATTCCAATTGTTACAAATTTGGTGATGTGAAGAGTGATCCATTGCTTCATACCTTCAGAGCTTATCAAGCCAGAGAACAGTCCATAGATTTCTCCAATCAAGGCATATCCAGACATGTGGACCCACAAGACTTTTTTGAAGATCTGCTTAAAAATAGATGGGCAAATTCAGATGTGTACCCTCTGGTGCCAGCAATTTTCTTTCCTATTGAAACCCGTTTGGAAACTCTACTAAGCATCAACAAGACACTGGTGCAATACAAGTCTGATGTGTATGGCAATGACTATGGGCTCTACAAATTAACTGAACCACACAAAAACACATCAGCAATACTGTCAACAATTAGCATAGAAAATCAAGATAAAAATTGCTTGATATTGGATGGTCATACTTTCTATGACTTCACAAGTGGATTTAACTTTGATTATACTGAAGTTGATCCAGCTAAAAATTATTCTGGTGTAATTGCCAGAACCATAACACAAATTCCTCCTGGCTCTGGATACTTCACACATGCTAGCAGCATCACAGGTGCATCTCCACTGTCTGCTTCACAGTACGACAATGGCATACCTTTGTTTGCACTTACAGGTGCACCTTTCTCCATTGTCTCTTACCGACTGCAACCTGAACGCTTCTACTCTGATACAATTAATACCTTCTTTGATTGCAATGTGCGTGATGGTTTCAGCTTCATCTCTCCCAACGGTAATCTTCTAGTAGATGCATCTTCTGATGATCCCTCGTTTAACCCAGTCACCACCCCTGTTTATTATGATATCCTTGCAGATGGTGGTGTTAATCCCAGTGGACCTGGCTATAGGGCCAACTTTGCCTTTGCAGGTGTTTACACATTTACACCCCCACCATCAGCACTAACCAACTATTATGCATATTACTTTGTTGTGAGCTCTTTCACAGATCAATTCACCCCATGCAATGATGAGTTCTATGATCCATCAAATTTTGTATTGAATAGCAGATTCTTTAATATAGTTTTACCCAACAGAGACACAGCTTATGTGCCAACTCTGCCAGGGTTAAATGAGAAACAAACCATCTACAAAACAAAATATATTAATTATGGTGATCTTTATTTTAGAAACTCTAACAGCTCCATCATACAACCAGTGTCCAGTGCATTATCTGGAGTTTTCTTGAAGTACCCTTCTGGTATATTAGATGAAATCAACACACAGATCATCAATTTTGATATCTACTATGACACCCTGCAACTTGAAACACAAAACTACCTGGTTTTTGATAAAATAGAATTTGATTACACAGATAACAGTGTCAGAACATCTTCAAACAATGAAACATATGTTACCAGGGGTAACCTCAATGAAAATATAGAAAAATTCTCCACTGTTTGGTTTGATGAGAAGAACAATGAACTCATCTTGGCCAAGACAATACTGCACCCCACACTGAGTGCATCCAACTTCAAAGCCATTTATCCTGTGATCTATGCATTGAATTTAAACACCTTCAATTTGGTGCAAATTTACCCTGACATGCGTGTTGCTGACATACAATACAGTGATGTGATTGACTTCACACTATCAGGCACTGGATTAAACATTGATATTGTGACTGTGGAAAAGCCCATTTTGAGATTCAACTCAGAAACAAGCACATATAGCATTACATATCTTGGAAAAGATACATCTAATATGTTTTATATCTTCAATACTGACTTTAAATACTTTAACGGCATATTAACCAATGTGATCAACACCATGTACACACCCACCATTGAAACTCTGCACACTAATTTTAGCAACCCAAGCAGCTATCAACAGTTTAATACATATTCTGTTGCAGGTAGCAGCATTGGCAACACTGGAGGCAATTTTATATTTGCATAACATATGGCATTTGTACTAGCAGCAACATCCAACACACTACAAACCACATCATCAGGGTTTTTTAATAGCAATGTGCATCTCATATCTGGCACAGACTACTATGTGGATGCAAATAGTAGCTCCACATTGTACCTCGACAATGCATCCTCAAAACTTGCATTAATAACTGAAATTTATTCTGGTCAATTTGCAACCCGGGGCCCTCAATATGCAACTTACATAGATTTTAACTTGTTCCCCAATCTTG
>Ga0181349_1000036_pt1 | contig 45091 bp, 67 predicted proteins | sample Su13VDMM110SD_FD_130106 | JGI IMG/M metagenome (GOLD analysis project Ga0181349, IMG submission 130106) | Freshwater viral communities from Lake Michigan, USA - Su13.VD.MM110.S.D | ecosystem: Environmental > Aquatic > Freshwater > Lake | place: USA: Michigan | collected 2013-07-16 | reverse complement strand
GTAATTTGCCAGATGTGGTGACTGTTTACCGTGGTTGTCAGAAGAATCAGAATGAGAATGGTTTGTCTTGGACGCTTGACAAAGAGAAAGCACAATTCTTTGCAACACGTCTTGGCAAAAAAGGTATCGTCTTAGAAAAGTCTGTGAAGAAGAATCAGATTGTGGCTGTGTTGTTAGGTCGTAATGAGCAGGAAGTAATTATCACAGAGAGAGGTGCTTGTAATGACTAAACCGACTTGGGATAAGTTTCAACCTGCTCACGCAATCCGTAATGGTGTTCAGATAGAACTAGGAGAACATACGTCGCTTTGGCGTAACAAGTTTTACACGGTTGAAAAGAAACTGCTACAACCAGAACTTGGTGAAGCAGGTGCTATGTGGTTGTCTGTAAAACACAATGACCGTAAAGCAATCCGTGATTGGCGTCATTTACAGAGAATCAAGAATGAACTTGGTGGTGTAGAGCGTGAAGGCATAGACATCTTCCCGCCTGAAAGCCAACTTGTTGATACTGCCAATCAGTATCACATCTGGGTGTTGCCTGAAGGTCAGAGCACACCATTCACTTGGCGACAAGGACGTTTGGTTGCTGACAACAATGACGACCCTGCACTTCTGAAACTGGTTGAAGCCGCAGGGTACACAAAAGAAGATGTTGCAAAGGCTGTACAAAGACCACTAGGAGAGGAATGATTATGGAGCAGAAAGATTTCTTGTTAATTGCTGACACAATGACCGCTATTGCTAATGACCTTGACGATAAGGCATTAACACTTGAGATGGTTGCTATTGGTTTGGCAGATTCATTTGCTGATTATCCAGAGTTTGACCGCGTTCAATTCTTGTCAGACTGTGAACTAGCAGTAGGGATAAGTAAATGAGTTGGGTAGAACTGTACGAGGACGGTGTACTTCTTGGCTGGAAAAATTACAGAATTGTCCGAGATAACATCACTGCTATCAAGGCGTCTGGCGCAGAACTTCCCCTAGAGTTGACGGTACTGCTTGATGAGATAGAGCAGTTAATAAGTGACCGCAGGGTGTTTGTACAGTCGTTTGATAAAAAAATCACTGAAAATAATCAAGCGACACTTGCCTAACCCCAATTGTGGTGGTACATAATCTGGGTTATGCTGTAAGTCCCAGAAAGGGGAACTAGATGACTGTCGTAAATGTAAGTGTTGTTGTAAAAGACGAATTTGCTGACCCATCAAGCGAAGTCGGTGTAAACGTCAGTGGCTATCTCGGTATTGCTGCTGCTCTTCAGTGGTATGGCGAAGTAAGTACCATTGAAGTTGCAAATAAGATTCCTACTTCTGCGTAAGCGGTAGGTTTCGCAATAGAGGTAACGTAATGAGTTCCTCGCTGACTTCATCGTCAGTGTTACCTTCTATGTGGGCGTGGGTCGTTCCGCTACGTGCGAACACGGAACATCTCTTTGCTGTCCCTGAAAGGAGCAACGTGGTTCTCTTTGGTTTAGAAATTAAGCGTGCTGAAAAACAGACAGAGCACATTAGTGTTCAGTGTTACCGTTGTGGCAGGTATTTAATCGTTGGTTTTGAAAATATGAGAGTGTATAACTACTGCTCAAGTTGTTAGTTACCTTTTGTAACCCAAAGGTACATTTGTAGCCACAATGTAGACACAAATGTACTGTTTGTTACCTGGCGATTCAGGCTCAACGGTTTACCTGGTTTTCCCTTTTGACATAACGTTTTGTTACCGTTGCAACACTCACTTACAAATCCGTAAAGTTGTCGGTAGAGTCACCTACACTAAATGTGAAAGGTGGTGCTAAATGAGCAACCAGAGAGATGAATTGTTTCTGCCCTATGCAGGAACGTCAGGTCACAGTGGTAGTAATACTTCTGCTGTACGCGCTCGCACAATGGATAAATCAGGGAAGACTGCACAACTGCAAAACTCTGTATTAGCCATTCTTAATCACGTTGAAGCCGACGGTGTTACTTGGAAAGATATTTCAGAACGTATGAATGTGCATCACGGTACTGCTAGTGGCGTTCTTAGCGTGTTACACTTAGCAGGAAAGATAGAGCGGTTATCCGCTACCAGAGATAGGTGTAAAATCTATGTCTCACCTGATTGGGTTTTTTTCCGCCCAACTGAGACTCCAAAAAACAAGCGACCTAAAACAAAGACGATAACAACTTCTGTTTTTCAATTGCTTGGTAAGGAAGTGCTAGTGACTCAATACTCCGACGGTAAGACAACAATTGCTGTCCGTGATTACCCCAGCGACACTTGGTCACCGCCAATTGCTGCTTCATATACCCAGATAACAACTGTTTGAAAGGATTGTAAATCAACTTCATCTATGGCAGTCTTTGAGTAACCCCCGTTAAGGGAGTTACCACAATAGAAAGGGAAACGTATGCGTTTAACCCCACGTGGAGAGTTTGTATTTATTAACGTAATGGCTTTGGGATTGTTCTTCGGTATTCAACTAACAGCCAAAGAGCCGTCTGCTCAGGCTGATGAAAGTCGAGAGACAATCGTTGCACAGGTTGTTCAAGATACTTGGACGCCTGAAGATTCAAAAGAGTATGCTCGGTTTCTTGTAGATGATTACGGCTGGAACAGTAATCAGTATCTATGTTTGGAACAATTGTGGACAAAAGAAAGCAACTGGCGTCATAAGGCTTTGAATAAGACACCCATCAAAGTTGGTGACAAAGTCGTACACGCTGGTGGTATTCCACAAATCTTAGGGCTTGACCCTGCAACCCCACCAAAAGAACAGATTGCGCGTGGGCTTGACTATATTCAACACCGTTATGACACACCCTGCGGTGCTTGGTCTTTCTGGCAACGTCAGGCAGGTAAAGATATGGTTGGGGGGTGGTATTAGTGTTATTAAGAAAACTAAAAGAGTTTCGTAAACAGAAAAAAGAACTTAAGCAGTGGCGCACGTTCGTTACAACGTATGAGCGTCTTATCAAGAATCGCTACTAAAAGAAAGAAGTGACAATGGACAACTATGCTGTAAAAGAACCACACCGCTGTTCTGGGTGTGGCAGTTGGCTACTAGGCGAACAGTCTTGTAGTGCTTGTCCGTTAATGTCAGTCCCCACTGCTACTGTAATAAAAAACCACACACACCCATAGGAGAAAAATAATGTCAGCGCAAATCACGTTAATTGGTAACTTGACTCAAGACCCAGAACTAAAGTTTCTGCCGTCTGGTAAAGCACTTTGTACCGTCAATGTCGTAACAAGCAAAAAGAAGAACGTCAATGGTGTTTGGGAAGAATCCGACACCACGTTTTGGAAAGTCACCGTTTGGGACAGGGCTGCTGAGCACGTAGCCGACTCTGTACAGAAGGGCGATTCTGTAATTATTGTAGGTACTGCTGCTGAGCGTTCTTGGGAAGGACGAGATGGTCAGAAGCGTACGTCTGTAGAAGTCACAGCCCAGAAGTTTGCTGTTGAATTAGGGCGAGCGCCTGTGAAGATTCAAAAGAGCAACGTCACTCGTTCCTCTGCTCCACTGCAAGCCTCTGAAGACCCGTGGTCTAAACCCCTCTCCGAACCTGCTGAGGATTTCCCTTTCTAGTCAGATACTCAGAAACGCAGTATGAAGCCACAGGGGACTGATACAGCCCCTTTTGAGTCTTGGGTAATACCTTTACCTAGCCCGTACGCTTAGGGCTGATAAACGCCTGTCTAAGGCTTAACGCCTCTTGAGACACACCTACAGACCTGTTGGCTTTACACCTAACCCCAGTTATGGAAGAATGAACCAATGTCACTCATAGAGAGGAGCAATACCGAGATGACTGCAACAAACGAAAACCCAAGTAAGGTGTTTGATTCTGTTGACGCCTTAGAATCATTTTCATTGTTATCTGACAAACTCAGAGAAATGGTGAGAGATGATGCACGAGCAACACTATTTATCAAAGACCCGTCTGGGCTAAATCTAGATGATGAAATGATAAATGTAATTGCTGTAACACTTCTACAACACGGTTGGTCAGCCGACAACCGTTTCACATTCTCAAGCAACGAGGTGACTCCGTGAAGGTAAAAGTCCAGAATGAAGATGAAAAGATTGGTTACGTATCTGTAAAAAAGTTCGCTAATCAGCCGAATCACTTCAAATACAAACTGACGTTCGCAAGTGTGATGGCAAGCCAGAGCAGTGACAGTGTTGCTCGTTCTGGTTTTGTCTTGGCAGAGTCAGAGCAAGATGCTTTAAGTCAGGTGACCCGTATTGTTCATAACTGTACGCAAGGTCAAGAGGGTATTGAGTCTGAGCGTTTCCGTAAGTGGTGCTTTGACTTCATAGATTCCCTACGTCTTCAATTCCCAGCGAGTTCAGTGGAAAGGGTTTGATATGTCCGTATTTGCTGTAAATGTAACGCTCACTTATCGCGTTGAGGGTAGGACTGATGAACAAGCCATTGAGAAAGCGTTAGATTTATTACGCGCTGACTTACTAAATAAAAGTGTAAGTGCTGGTGACTTCGCAATTCAGGCAGAAGTTATTCCAAAGTTTCTTGCTGAATCAGGTCTGCTATGAAGCCACAGAAGTTCGTAACGTTCAAGGCTGACTTTCTAAAACAGTCTGGTGAGTTCACGTCTAACGACTGGCTTAAAACTTTTCAAGGAATCGTAGGTGGTTACGTAGAGCCTGTATACCTAGAAAAGTATGGATTGATTATGTGGGGCAACGAAGAAGCCCGTTTGCTTAATCATTTCAATGCTGAAGGTGAGAATGTACAAGGCTTGCCGTTCAATGCACTAGCAACATCACTTGTTGCTGCTAATCACTTCCCAGTTCCGTGTATAGATATGCTGGGTGATGTAGCGTTTACCAGCATTAAAACTACCAGTGGAGGCAATACGCTTGGTCTAACAGAAAAGCAATTTGACTTCCTAATGTCTTACGACATACTGGCAACGGTTAGTGGCAGTAGAGATTCTCACTTTGCAATCATCTCTGTTGAATAGTTAAGACTGTTCGCTAAGGGGGCAGAGCAATCTGCCCCTTTAGTTTTGTATTGTTGCTTTACCGTCAAGATAGCCCTACCCTTACAGTCGTGTTGACTGACCTAGAAACTATGTAACGTTGAAAGAGCCTTCGTATCCTGAGTTTGATGGTTCACAGACGTGCGCTCAGACAGACCCCGTCATTTGGTTTCCGTCACCTGCAAACCAATCTGGTGCTCTTGCTAAGAAACTTTGTGCTAGTTGTCCGTGGATTCAAGAGTGTCTCGGCTATGCAATTCAAGTAGATGTACAGGGCATTTGGGGTGGTTCAACAGAGAAAGAGCGCACGCGATACAGACGACTGCACAAGATTAAGGCAGTGCCTTTGTACAATGAAGGCTCGTTATTCCCTAAATCAACGTACGAAAAAGGTAAGTAAGTTGCTTTGTCTTAAACCTAATACCAGTGTTGTAACAGATACACTGTTGTAACCAGAGGAGAGACTATGTCTGATAATTTTGAAAACGATTTTGCACCTTCGCCGTTGTCTGTTCTTGAAGAGAGTGCTGCTCACCTGAACGAGATGTATAATGCGTTGGTTGGCTCTGGCTTTAATGAAGTACAGGCATTACATTTAGTAGCAGAGATTATGAAGTTCGGCGCAGAAATAGACGAGGGATAATTACGCATGGCTGAAAAATTAGACCTATCTGAAATTGGTAGTACAGGATTACGTCGTAGTGGCGGTACTGTATTTGAGGAGTTCCTCACCGCTCTCCGTGGTCGCCGTGGCGCACACGTTTATCGTGAAATGTCTGAGAATGACCCAGTTGTAGGTTCAATCCTTTATGCAATTGAAAAAATTATCTTACGTCTTGACTGGCACGTACAGCCAGCCAGTGACAGTGATGAAGACAGACTTAATGCTGAGTTCATTGAGAGTGCTTTGTACGATATGTCTGATTCTTGGGATACTACCGTTTCAGAGATTTTGTCAATGCTCGTTTATGGGTATTCATATTTAGAGATTGTTTACAAGGTTCGTGGTGGTGACTCTGATGACCCAACGCGTAAATCAAATTACACAGATAATAAAATAGGTTGGCGTAAGTGGGCGATTCGTGCTCAAGAAACTCATAACAATTGGTTGTTTGATAAAGACGGTGGTATTCAAGGCTTTGAACAAGTTGACCCATACGGTGCTGGTATCAACCGCATACCAATTGACAAGTCTTTGCTTTTCCGTACTAGCACTACCAGAAACAATCCAGAAGGTAAGTCGTTGTTACGTACTGCATACCGTCCGTGGTACTTCAAGCGTCGCATAGAAGAAATAGAAGCGATTGGCGTAGAGCGTGACCTAGCAGGTTTACCAATTGCTTATGTACCCCCAGAGTATTTATCAAGTAACGCAACTGCTGACCAACAGGCTGTTCTTGCTTCTATCACCGAGATTGTTCAGAATGTAAAGCGTAATGAGCAAGAAGGAATTGTCTTCCCTCAAATGTTTGACGAGCAGGGTCACAAACTATTCGACATGGTTTTGTTATCTACTGGTGGCTCACGTCAGTTCGATACAGATAAGATTATTTCTCGCTATGACCAGCGTATTGCAATGTCAGTGTTGTCTGATTTCATTCTTCTTGGTCACGAACGAGTTGGTTCATTTGCTCTAGGTGCATCAAAGATTGACCTATGGACAATGGCTGTAGACGCAATTTGTAAATCAATTGCTGAAACAATAAACCAGCACGCTATTCCAAGATTGTTAAAACTAAATGGGATGACTCTTGGAAAGACTCCAGAGTTAAAGTTCAGTGAAGTATCGCATGTTGACCTTACTGAAATTGCTGACTTTGTATCTAAGTTGACTGCTGCTGGTGCTATCACTCCTAACGAGGAGACTGAAAATTATCTTCGTGGGCTTGCTGGTTTACCAATAGCAGAGGCAACTGAGTAATGCCGTTTGTAATAAAAAATAGACGCGAGCCTAATAATCCGTTAGTTCCCAGAGCAACACCTACTGCTAATGAACGACGTGTTCTACAAACATACTTAAATGCTTTTGAGAATGTACGTGGTTCAACAATCAACAGAGAAACTTTCCGTTTGATTATGGAACAGGTTGCCGCAGGTAATCCTTTGTCTGCTGCTTCATTAGTTCCGTGGGGTAACTTCGCACAAGACTTACAGCCTTTCGTAGATGTAACAACTTCACAGGTTGTAACTTCTGCAAATCAAAGTCTTGCTCGTTTACCGTCCAGACTTAAAGTTGATATGACATTTGATTTAACTGACCCACGTGCAATTGCTTGGGCGCAGGTAAGAGCAGGAGCGTCAATCCGTGGAATCACAGAAGAATCACGTCAGGCTGTTGCTCGTATTATTGCTGATGGTCTTCGTTCTAAGTTAGATATGGAACAGATGGGTAATCGTATTGAGGCTGTCGTTGGTTTAGACCAGAGACAGGCAAAATCTTTAGACCGTTTTTATGGTGAGACGTTAGAACAGTTAATGGACGAAGGTGCTTCCTTTAATGAAGCAACGCAAGAAGTCAGAGAAAGAGCCAAGCCTTTGTATGACCGTATGATTCGTTACAGAGGTTTACGTATTGCACGTACAGAGATGGTTACTGCTGCTAATCAAGGCAGAGTCTTATCTTGGTTTGAAGTTGAATCACAGGGTTTAATGCCGCCTGACTCAAAGCGTATTTGGATAACAGCATTAGATGAGCGCACTTGTAGTGTTTGTGCGCCTAAACACCGTCAGACTGTTGCTTGGGATTCTGATTTCGATTTTGGTTCTCCAGCATTACACCCACATTGTCGTTGTAGCATTGAGTTACTTCCTGGCAAGCCGTCAGCCCGTATCGCTGCTGCGTAAGACATAATAAGAGATTAGATAGGAGACCGTATGCCGTATGAGATAAGCACGAACGCTCAAGGGTGTGACGGTTATGCCGTAATTAAGCCAGAGACAGGTGAAGTAACTACTTGTCATTCGTCAATGGCAGATGCCGTTCGTCATATTCGTGCGTTGTATGCAAATGTACCTGACGCAATTAAAAAGTCTGATAACTTACAAAAGTTGCACAATGACTTACACGCTAAACACCCAGAGCCTTTGACTGATGACATTATTCTTGCTCATCACTTCATAACGTCTGAGATGACAAAGCGCAATATCAGTCACGGTCACGACAACACTGGTTGGGGAGCATTGTCAGTTGTAATGCCGTGGAGTGCGTTTGTAACAGGAATAGACCTTGATGAACTTGATGTAACAAAGTCAGAGGCAGTAGATAATCTTGCTGAGAAGTGGGAATTGACTGGTCAAGAATTAGAGGTCAGTAGTAGTTTTGGTGTAGATGGTGAAGAACTTCTTATTCGTCAGAGTATTGAAGACTTAAACAAAGTCGCGCAAGAAACAACTTGGACTCCGACTAATGCTGTAGCCGCAGAAGCCAAGCGTGCGCTTGGTTGGATTCGTGAAGGTAAACAGGGAGATGGTTTCACTGCTGTAGGTCGCGCTCGCGCTGCTCAACTTGCTGGTCAGCGTCCTGTATCTTTAAGAACATTACAGCGCATGGTTTCTTTTTTGAACCGTCATAAGAACGATAGAGATGCAGATGGTTTCTTCGCTGAAAGTAAAAAGTATCCGTCACCTGGTCGCGTAGCGTGGGACGCTTGGGGTGGAGATGCTGGTAAGGCTTGGGCAGAAAAGATTATTGCTGGTGTAACAAATAAATCTGTTGATGAAGGTTCATTTAATGTAATTGCTAATGAGGCTGTATCAAAAGAAGATGCAAAACAATTTACGCTTGCACCTTTGTACATTCCTAATATGTTAGATGCTCATAATGAGTGGACAGACCCAGATGAATTACAGAAAGCCGTATGGGATTACGTAAAGTCTGGTGACCGTCGTATTCGTTTACAGCACGATAAGAGTGTTGTTGCTGGTGAATGGCTAGAAGTTATGACGTTTCCGTATTCACTTTCAATACCAGTTAAGAAAGCCAATGGTGAAAGCAATACTGTTGAGTTCCCTGCTAACACAGTGTTTATGGGTGTTCAGTGGCAAGATTGGGCGTGGAAGTTAGTCAAGGAAGGAAAACTCCGTGGCTATTCAATCGGTGGTAAAGCCCAGAGAATACTTGCTGACTTAGATGATGAAGAAGATGATGACGACTTCATCTCAACTTCTGAACTTGAGGTAGAGAATGGTGACCCCACTGTAAGTGACGTTCACGTTGATACCATAATGAACCCTAAGCCTAAAAAAAAATTAAAGAAAGAAAAAGATATTAGTGTTGGTGATGTAGTTCTGTATGCTGTAAGAAAACCTCCAGCCGCAGCAACTTACGCAACTGCTGTTGTTGAACGTATTGAAGATAGTGGTGTAGTAACGCTTGACGGTACTAATGAAAAACAGGAAGCAACAGAAGATAACCCTGTAGCAATTTTGCGTGTATGGGCTGAAACAGAATCAGGACTTCAGGAAACAAATCGTCGTGTTGTAAAGCCGTTTAGTGAATTACGTATGACCGATAAAAAACTTGAGAAGTCCACAGAAGACACGTTGCGTAACAAAGTCAAAGAACATAATGATGAAGTTGGTGACGCTGCTAGTAAGAGAACTACCGTTGGTACTTTGTTGCAGGTTTACCGTCGTGGTGTAGGAGCGTATAAAACAAATCCTTCGTCCGTTCGACCTGGTGTAACCTCTGAAGCACAGTGGGCGTTTGGAAGAGTCAATGGTTTCTTGCACGCTCTTAAAACTGGACGGTACAAAAGGTCACCATTCGATACCGACCTGTTGCCAGAAAGTCACCCACTGCACTCTAAAGGAGAGAAAGAATGACCCCTATCTATCCACACCAGTACGGTGTCCAAAAGGCTGATAATTGCCCTACAGCCACCCAAAACGTAGAGGTAAATCTGGCGAACAGAGAAAAGGCTATTGAATCTGCTGGTTACGGCCCACTCAATCCTAAAGAGCCGAATGATGAGTTCTGGCAGGTCAAGGCTAAGCGTTGGGAAGTGACAACTGCTGAGGCTAAGAAATCGTTGTGTGGTAATTGTGCGTTTTTCATTCAGACTAAGCCAATGCTTGCTTGTATCAAAGATGGTTTAGCGACTGGTGACCCAAAAGAAGAAAACTCTTGGGACAGCATTAAGGCTGGTGACTTAGGCTTCTGTGAAGCGTTTGACTTTAAGTGTGCCGCATCTCGTACTTGTGATGCTTGGGTAACTGGCGGTCCTGTCCGTTAGTGGCTGCTTCAAAGTGTCCGTTCTGCCCTAAGTTCTTCAAACCCAAGTTTGGTGGCGTTCTTGACGACGGCACTAAGTGTTGCAAAGACTGTTACGTAACCGTTGCTATAAAAAAGGTTATGTCTAAAAAATCAGAGAGCACCCATTCGGATTGAGTGTCAAAGTATCTGTTTGACACATAAGTAGTGTTATTCTGTACACAACGCTTACTGATGCTTGGTTGTAGTGTTGTTTACTACGCAAGCACTTATCGTTTAGGAGACTGGGATGGCTAAAGCCCGTAAAATGGTCGGACTCAATATCGAGGAGACCAGTGGTGTAGACCACCCAGCCCACCTGCACGAAGGTTGGTTAGTCATTAAATCAGAGCACTCTGGTGTAGACGACCTTCTGAGTGACCTTGTAAGTCAAAACACCGAATCAGAAAAAGTTCTGATTACTGAGGGGACGAAGGAGACCGCTATGACCCCAGATGAAAACGTAGAGGTTGTAGACAAGGCGATTCCTGCTAAGCCAGAGGAAGACAAAATGTCATACAACGACGCTATGGAAAAAATCAAGATGCTTGAAGAAGAATTACAAAAGAAGCAAAAAGAGATGGACAAAGTTATGCACGCTATGGAAGAAAAGAAAAAGCCTGCTGCTAAGTCTGTTGAAGAAGAAACTGCTGCTCTTGTTAAAGAAGCACCAGAGCCACTTCGCAAGATGCTTGAAGACCTTGAGAAGTCTGCTTCTGATGCTAAGGCTCGCGCTGAAGTAGCAGAGTCAGTATTAAAGGCAGAGCGTGATGCTCGTGCTAATGAAGTTGCTGTTGCAAAGGCAAAAGAGTGGACACACCTTGCTATTGACGCAGAAAAAGTTGGACCAGCGTTGGCTTCACTTGCTGAAGTAAATGTTGATTTGGCAAAGGCTCTTGAAGATGTTTTAACTTCTGTCAATGCGCAAGCAGAGTCAGCAAACATTTTCGCTGAGATTGGTAAGTCTGCTTCACCTACAAGTGGTGACGCTTACACACAATTAACTTCTATGGCTAAAGCGGCTGTGGAATCCACTAAAGGTATTACGTTTGAACAAGCGTTTGCTGGTGCTGTAAATAGCAACCCAGACCTGTACAATCAGTACCTTAACGAGAAGGGTGCTAAATAAAAATGGCATACGAAATTAGTAATTACAGCGTAAAAGTCACCCTAGTTGCTGCGGCTGACCTTTCTGCTAAGCAGTACACATTCGTAAAGTTGGATTCTTCAGGAACGGTTGTGGCTGCTGCCGCTGCCACTGACATTCCAATTGGCGTTCTTCAGAACGCTCCAACTTCAGGACAAGAAGCAGAAGTGCTTGTTGTTGGCGGAACAAAACTTGTCGCTGGTGCGGCAATCGGTGAAGGTGCTCTTGTTGGAACAAGTGCTACAGGCAAGGCAGTTGCTCTTGTTGCTGGTACAGATACAACAAAGTACGTTGTCGGAACACTTCTAACAGAGTCAGGTGCAGACGGAAACGTTGTAACTGCCGTAATCAACTGTGCCAATCCTGGCAGAGCCGCGTAAGGAGCGATAAAAAATGCCTCAGCCAAATATAAACTCAACACACGTAGACGCAATTTTGACAAACATTTCTGTTGCGTACCTACAAAATCAAGAGAACTTTATTGCTGATAAAGTTTTCCCAATTGTCCCTGTAGATAAGAAGTCCGATAAGTTCTTCACCTACACAAAGAATGACTGGTTCAGAGATGAAGCACAGCGTCGCGCTGATGCTACTGAGTCTGCTGGTGGCGGTTACAACCTCGGTACAGGGTCATACTCTGCTGATGTTTACGCTTTCCATAAAGACGTTGGCGACCAAATGCTTGCTAACTCTGATGCTCCACTCAACCCACTACGCGAGGCTACAGAGTTCGTAACTCGTCGTATGCTTCTTCGTAAGGAACTTCAGTTCGTTTCTGACTTCTTCACAACTGGTGTATGGGGAGATGACGTTGCTGGTGTTGCTGGTTCTCCAAGTGCTAATGAGACAAAGCAATGGTCTGACTACACATCTTCAGACCCAATTGACGACATTGAAGCCGCAAAGAGTGAAATCCTTGCTAACACAGGAATGGAAGCCAATACTCTTGTACTTGGTTACGAAGTATTCCGTCAACTAAAGAATCACCCTGACTTGGTAGACCGTATCAAGTACACATCTTCACAAACAATTACAACCGATATGCTCGCACGTATGTTCGACATTGACCGTGTTCTTGTTGCTAAGGCAGTAAAGGCAACTAACAACGAAGGTGCTTCCGAAGCGTATTCATTCGCTTACGGTAAGGGCGCTCTTCTTGCTCACGTTGCTCCAACTCCTGGTCTAATGACACCTTCTGCTGGATACACATTCTCTTGGACTGGCGTATCAGGCGGTATTGGCTCAACAATCGGTGTAAGTTCATTCCGTATGGACTCACTTCGTGCAGAGCGCGTCGAGGCTGAAATGGCGTTTGATAACAAAGTAATTGCTGCTGACCTCGGTTACTTCTGGAACACAATCGTCGCTTAATGACTGACTGGTAAGGGGGGAGACCACTCTCCCCCCTGTACCTCTTTCTGAAAGGAAGAAAAATGGCTCAAGTAAATCGTATCTCCCGTGGTGAAATTGCTGTTGGTGGAATTGTCGGTTCAACAGGTGACGTAAATTATGGACTTGACTTTGGTACTGCTTCTGTAGACCCAGCGTCTATTGCTGCTACCACTCGTGGCTCAGTAACATTCACTTTGACTGGTGCTAAGACCACAGACGTTATTATTGTTAATCCACCTTCTGACCTAAATGATGATTTGATTTTCTGTGGAGCGGCTGTATCAGCGGCAGACACAGTTTCAATCTATCTTTACAATCCAACTGCTTCCGCAATCAACGACACTGCTCGTACATTTTCATATGTATGGGTAGATATGTCAGAGTAGTATGAAAGCAAAACTTCTTAAGAAGATGACAGTGAATGGTGAAGACCATTTCGCTGGTGAGATTCTTGACGTGAGTGGGTGGCGCAATACTGCTGCTTTAATTAGTATGCGCTACCTTTCTCTTGTTCCTGAAGACACAAAGCCTGTAAAGGCAGAAGTAAAAGAAATTGAAATTGAAGACGAAAAGTCTGTAAAGGCAAAATCAAGCGTTAAGAAATAGAGGGAACAATGGCACTAACACACGGTATTGTGTCCGTTGGTACAACAGCCACACTCTTGTCTGCTGTTGCTGCTGGACGTGATGGACAAACAGTTTTAGTACAGAACCCTACTGGTGGCGCAAGTGTTTATCTTGGTGGCACTGGTGTAACTACTGCTTCTTATGGCTACCTGCTTGTTGGTGGTAGTGCTTTCGCAATTGACCTTCAAGATGCAGAAGCACTTTATGGAGTAGTTGCATCAAGCACTCAGTCCGTAAGTGTTATTCGTCAAGGAGTGTAATTATGGGTATTTCAATTATCCAGAATCCTGTACCGCAGGCTCTTGTAGATGCTAAGGGTGACATATTTGTAGCAACTGCTGACAACACTGTTGGTCGTCTCGCTATTGGCGCAAATGACACAGTCCTCATTGCTGATTCTGTTCAAACAGGTGGAATTAAGTGGGGGTCAATCCCTAGCGCACAGGCAGAAATCGCTTCCTTATTTTTCTTTAGTTAGGAGTCTGTTGTGGCGTTACCGAATAACCTAACTACAATCACTGTAACTGGTACGTACCTAGACATAGCAGGAAACCCAATTGCTGGTCAGGTAAAGTTCACTCCACGTGCTGTATTAAAGAATGTAACGTCTAATATAATTCTTATTAACTCAACAATTACTGTAACGCTTGATGCTAATGGTGCTTTCTCTCAGGCTCTTGTAGCAACTGATGACACTGATGCTGCTCCACTTAACTTTACTTATGAAGTTGAAGAAGCCTTTATTGGTGGGCGTACGTTCGACATTCTGTTGCCGTCTGCTACCGTAGGTGGAACAGTTGATTTAGCAGACGTAGCACCTGCTCTTGAAAATGATGGCGAAGGTGCTGAATACATTACGGTTGCTACTTATGATGCTCTTGAAGCAAGAGTAGATGTTGTTGAAGCACTTGCTACTTCTGCTACTACTTTGTTCGGTAGCCTGACTACAAACTTAAATGCTGCTATTGCTACCTCAGCGTCACACGTAACTTTAATTAACTCTTACATAACTGCTGTTGGTAATGTAAATGATAATCAAGGTGCTGTAACTTCCTTGTTATTCCCTGCAAAGGCTTCTTAATGGTTTTACCGAATAACATAACCACTATTATTCTGACTGGTCAGTACATTGACTTTACGGGGTCGGCTATTGCTGGGCAGGTAACTATTACCATGCCTGAAGTTCTTGTTAATGCTGCTGCTAATAGGATTATCATTCCGTCTACCGTGACTTCTGTTTTAGACGCTAATGGCTCTTTCTCTTTGACTGTCCCAGTTTCAAATGACGCTGACCTTGACGTTTATGACAACGCAAACAATACTTTTTCCTACGTATTTGAAGAATCTTTCATTGGTGGTTCAACCTATAACATAACCTTGTTGGCAAGTCTTGGTGCGTCTGTAGACATTACCGATTTACGTACAACAGAGGCAGTCGTTTCTTTTATTCAACCTGCCTCCGCAAATGTATTCCCAGCCCTTATTGCTCGCGTAGTGCAAGAAGAAGAAGATTTGGACGACAGCCCGTCGCTTGTTGCCGCACCTACTTATGCCAATCTTCTTTTGTACCGTGATACTTATACCAATTTGACCAGCACTTTTGGAACTTACGCTTCCGTAAATGGTACTGCGTTGAACCCTGAACTCAACTTTACTCAAGCAAGGGTCAATGAAATTATTGACCGTATTGGTGATTTGTATGACTTCACAGCGTCCGTTACTGAACTGCGTGATACTACTGGAACTGGTTTTAGTAGTGGTGTTTTAACAAATACCACGTACGCTGGTTTGAAGGCTAAGCGTGCAACTTATACTGGTCTGGCTTCTAACACTTCACCTTCAACCTACGTTGGTGCTGCTGCTGGTGTCTCTTGGACGTACGCCGAGATAGGTACTCTTATCACGCAACTAGGTCACGCACTTGCTGGTACAGGAACTTTGACTGACCCTTATCTTGCAATTACTAGAACTAGCACTGATGGCTCGTACGGTGCTCTTGCTCTTCAGGGATTCACATACGCAACGTTGGCATCAACTTATGCCACGTATGCCTCACCGACTGGGGCTGTGTTTACATTCACTTACAGAGATACTGCTGATACAATTCGTAACGAGGCGAACCGTGTAAATAGACTTATGTTGATTGGAGCAAAGCCGTAATGTCACTTGCTTACAAAGTTTTAGGTCAGAGCAACCCTAGTGCCGTAACTGCTACGACTCTATACACTTGCCCTGCTCAGACCTCTACGGTTGTCTCCTCAATAGTTGTTGCTAATCAAGGTGGCTCAAGTGGTACTTACCGTATCGCTGTTCGTCCTAATGCCGAAACCTTAGCCGCAAAGCACTACATAGCGTTTGACCGCACAATTGGTGCAAACGTTACAGAGACACACACTTTAGGTATCACAGTAGACGCTGCTGATGTTGTTACTGTTTATGCCTCGTCAGCGACTATGTCATTTAACGCCTTTGGCGTAGAGATTCAATAGGAGATAAACTATGCCAACAACCGCAGGTGGTATTCGTTACCCATCCTCTGCTGCTTCAATCAACATTCCTGGTGATTTACAGAACCTTGCCGAAGATGTTGAAACCTACATTACCGCCAACGCTGTAACGACAAGTGGTACTTACACACTTACAAATAAAACTCTGACTTCTCCTATCGTTACTGGAGATGGTGTCGTATTTGAGGGTGCTACTGCTGACTCTTTTGAAACTACTTTGACTGTAGTTGACCCAACAGCAGACCGAACTGTAACCATTCCTAACGCAACCACTACGCTCGTAGGTACAGATACCACACAGACTCTTACTAATAAAACGCTTGATAGTCCAACGTTTACTGGTCAAGTAACAGGCTTGGAACTTGCTTTTGCTCAAAGTATTGTATTTGAAGGAACAACAGCCGACTCTTTTGAGACAACATTAACCGCAGGAGAGCCAACTGCTGACCGAGTGCTTACTTTGCCAAATGCAACTGGAACTATTGCTACAACTGCTGACATTGCCGCTGGTATAGCAGGTGGTGTAACTGAGACTGGAACACAGACTTTAACAAATAAGACTTTAACGTCACCCGTATTAGGTGGAACAACAACTACTGCATCAGGCAACCTTGCTGTTCAACCTGCCACATATATCCTTGAAGTAAAAGGTGGTGCTTCAACCGAGGGGGCAATTCAACTTAATTGTGCCGTAAACTCACACGGACAAATAATTAAATCTCAACCTCACGGTGTCTCTGCAACCAACACCTTGTTGCTTCCTGGTGGTTCAACTATTGGTAACGCTAATGCGACCCTTGTTTCAGACACGGGAACACAAACCCTCACTAATAAGACAATACCTGAACTGGTTGCACTTGAAATCGCCGTTATCATGGCGGCGTTTTAGAACTTTAATGATGTAGTATTAACTCTAGCGGAATGGCTAATCGGAGGAAAAAATGGCAAACTCAGCAAAAGTATTATTTAGAGGTGCGGCAACAACAACCGTAACAACATTGTTGTACACAGTACCATCAGCGACTACCGCTGTTATCACAAGTATTGCTGTAGCAAATACAGCGGCAAGTGCTGGAACATTCACCCTTGCTATCGGAACTGCTGCTTCAGAAGTTCTTCTGTTTGATGCTGTTGCAATCGCAGCAGATACAACAACTATTATTGACCTAAAGCAAGTTTTGACCGCAGCCCAAGTTATTGATGGTGGCGCGTCTGCAACAACAATTAACTTTCACATCTCTGGAATGGAGATTGCATAATGGCTATTGCATCAATTCCTTCCGTTGCTGGCGGTGGTGTCGAGCCTAAATACCAAAAGTTCACTTCATCTGGCACATTCACTTTGCCTTCAGGATACGGTGCTGGAAAGCCACTGCTTGTTAATGTTCAAGTATTTGGTGCTGGCGGTGCTGGCGGTGGTGGACGTTACAATGTAAATACAAATCTTAACTCGCAGTCATTTTATTACGGTAATTATTTTGGTTCAGGCGGTATTATTACATTCAACTCAGTAGCCGCGAACGTAGGTACTGCTGCTGTAAGTCTTACAGCGGGTGGTGCTGCTGGTGGCTCTGGTGGGCTTGCCTCAACACAAATGTATCTAACAAGCAATTTAACTATTACTGTTGGGGCTGCTGGAACTCGTGCAAATTCTATAACTTACACAATGAGCAATCTTGGCAATACTGACGCTCCGTGGAATAGTGGTGGACAAACAAATACCCACCAAGCAAATCAGAATGTTGGCACGTCTACTGGTGGAAATGGTGGAACAAGTACCGCTGGTTCAGTAAGTGCAGCAGGAGGTAATGCTGGTTCCACTACTTTAGGTGCTCCATATTTTGCTTTTACTTCTGGAAACGCATTAACGGCTCAAGGTCAAAATCACTCTTTCAGCACTGGTGCTGCTGCTACTAACAGTATTGGTATCAATTCTAATACCGTTGGTACTGGTGGTTCACCTGCTGGTACTGCTGGTCATGCAACACCATTACTAGGCACTATGGCTGGTGGTTCTACTAATACAACTGCTATTTTTGGTTCGTATGGTGTCGGTGGAAAAAGTGATGACGGTGCTACTTCAACTGGTGTTGAAGGTACTGGTGGTGGCTACAATTCTATTGGGACTACGGGCGCAGTAATTCTTACATGGTGGGAATAGGAGATATGATGAAAGAAACTTTTGCACTAATTAACGACCAAGACCAAGTTGTAAATCACATTATCCTCGACAAGGACATTGTTAATTTTGAAGAAGAAATGGCTGGTCAACTTGCTCATTGGGGCTGTGTTCGTTACGTTGAAACAACAGAAGAACAATCTGTAATTATTCTTGATGAAAGTCCAGAGATTTGGACAACTCACACTGACGATACAGGATTTGTATTACCTGAATCTGTCGTAGAAGTTCAAGTTGTACCACAGCGAGAGCCTTTAGAGCATGAAGTGAGAGTTGCTGGACGAATTCTTCCTAAAGATTCTTTGTTGTTTGTAGAGAACGCTGCACTTCGTCCTGAAGGTTGGACTTTGCCCGAAGGAAATGTAGAGTTATCACTCAGCAACGCTGAATAAATCTCTTTGACTTTAACGATAAACCTCATAGTATTGGACTATGAGGTTTTTTCGTTCCCGTACAATTACCTTTCAACCAATTGACGAATACGTTGAGGCTGCTCAATCTGCTCCAGTAAGTGCTTCTGAATGTATGCCTGACTGGTATAAAAAACTTTCTCGTTACGTCAATAATTCTGATAAGCCAATCAAGTCGCTTGGTCAAAAAGACCTCAAGACTTGTGTTCCCTTTAGAGACGCTATGATTACTGGCTACATGGTTTTGTTACCTGCTGACATTGAAGTGTGTATTGCCGCAGATGGTGATGTAGACGTTTTTCATAATCCTCAACTCACTTTTAATGTTGTAGAGAAACGTGGTGCTCTAACACAGCAAAATCAAGGATTCGGTATGCCTAACCCAATCGGCACTGTTCCTATAATGTTTGCTTGGTCTCCTTTTTTTGGTGTTGGTACAAATAAAAAAGATTCTGTCCTTGTAACACACCCGTTAAATCGTAATGACCTTCCGTTTGTAACAACTTCTGGAATAATAGATTCTGGTTTTTTCAAGGTGGCTGGAAACATTCCGTTCTTTATTAAAGATGGTTTTAGTGGCGTAATTCCTAAAGGCACTCCGATTGCTCAGATAATCCCATTCAAGCGTGAGAGTTGGTCAAGTAAACATATTGTTAGTAACCGTAAAGCCTATTCGTTGTTTATGACTCTAAGAGATTCCTATTTAGATAATTTTTACAGTCGTTTCATGCGTCAACCTAAGAGTTACAAATGAAAACAGTTTATTGGTCACCCTTCTTCCCGTCAGAGAAGTATCCGTCTGTACAACTCATGTATGAAACCCCAGACCCTTTACTGCAAGACCTTTTGTCTCGTCGTAATAAAGAAGCCAATGGTGATAATTGGTTTCAGTGTCATGCTTTTCTAGGGGCAGTAAAAAATACTTTTGTTCTAAGGATTCCCTTCAATGTCGCGTTTGGTTTGGACTCTGAACTTGGTGTATTCCCGATAGACAGCGACCCAGAAAACATGGAGTTTGTAGTAATGAAACAGCCATCTGTTATCGGTGCGTACACATTTGCTATACGTGGTAATTGGATTTTTTGGTCAGAAGATTCACTTGTGATGACAACAAGCCCTGCGTATTATCACAACCCTGTTGTAGATGGTTATTACATAGGAGGCTCTATGGATATTGGCAAATGGTTTCGTCCTGTTGAGGGCGCAACTCAATTAAACGTTGGTGTAAATACTGCTTGTTTTCGTCGCAACGACCCGATAGCCTATGTAAAGTTTGATACTGATGAATCTGTACAACTCAAACGTTTTTACTTGACTAAAGAATTGGAAGAACTTTCGTGGGGCTGTATTAAGTATAAACGTTATGACCCACATAGAGCATTATCTTATCTTTATGATAAGTTTCAACAAAGAGGGTTGGACAAAATAATCACGCGTGAAATAAAAAGAAATGTGGTGGAATAATGTCAGAAAAAGAAATAGTGTTCACGCTTGAGTATGGAAGTGAATGGATACCAAAAGAGTATTATCCTGTCGCTGGAGTAAAAGCCGTTCCTAATTGGTATAAAGAAATGGAAACAAGTTTCAGTAAAGACAAAACTAACATGCACGCTGTTCGTGAATCGCAAACAATAAAAAGATGTATGCCTGTTCTTGACGCTATTACAGCAGGATATGTAATAAAAACACATACTGACATTTATGTAAAATATACAGACGGTGTGGTCGGTTTTGAATGGGCTTCTGATACTACAGATGCCGTATCTTTCCATGCTGCTTATCAACTAATAAATTACCGTGAATTAGATTTACCAAATGGTGCTCCTAAGTTACGTAATCCGTGGGGAATAAAAACTCCTAAAGGTTATTCATGTTTGTTTTTGCCTCCAACACATAGACCCAATAATGGCGTCAGAATCCTCGAAGGTGTTGTAGATACAGATATGTACACAAACCCTGTTCAGTTTCCGTTTCTCCTAGACGAAGGATTCACAGGGACTATTCCTGCTGGCACTCCGATTGCACAAGTAATTCCATTCAAGCGAGATTCTTTTCGTATGAGATTTGGAGAAGCAAAAGAAAGAGAAGAAAATAGCGAAGTAAAAAAATTGTTGTTATCAACTTGGACAAATGGTTATCGTAATAAGTTCAGAGCAACAAAGGATTATTTATGATTGTTTATTATTCTTCAGAATATGAAGTAACAAAAGTGTATAGTAATTTACAAAGTATTCGTACAACAAATGAAAACCCTGCTAACTTCTTGTCTTGTCCTGCTGTAAGAGACAGTTGGCACAATGTGTTTATGTTTTCTCCAAAGAAAACAAGCGAGGTAACCTATGTTCGTGACCTAGTGTTAAGAACAGAAGATTTGCCTGTAAGTCAGGATAGAAAGCCGCACTTAACGGGTACAAACATTTTCAACTTGTTATCAGCGTCTTACTTTTTTGCTGAAGAACCTCTAAAAATCAAAGTGACCGCTCCTTATTTTCACAATGTTGATTATCAGAAAAAGGGAACATTCATTGGTGGTATCTTTGACATTGGACGTTGGTTTAGACCAGTTCACTCTGAAATCATCACTTGGGAAGAAAAAGGTGAAATAACCTTCACTGAAGGTCAGCCTTTGTTTTATGTAGAGTTCTTGACTGAACAATCTGTAACCCTAAACAGATTTGTTGTAAACCCAATAATCGAGCACCTTGCTAATACCCTTGTAAACTCTCCATTCCAAAATGTCGAGAATCTGCAAGGCACGCTTGAGAGTCGTTACAAGTCTTTTGAGAACTCAGAGTTCCGTCTTGGTCTGCTTAATGAGATACGTGACGCTTTAGTGTCCGAAGGCTAACTGCCGTATTACTCATGTAAGATAGATACATGGCTTTTACCTATGTAGCACCTACCAGTGACCGAGATAAGGTTCGCTTTCTCATTGGTGACACTGTAAGCACTGAAGCACATTTTCAAGATGAAGAAATCACTTATCTTTTAACTACTTGGGGTAATGTTTTTGACGCTGCTATAGCCGCAGCAGAGATTCTTGCTGGTCGTTATGCCCATAGAAGTAACTACTCTCGTAGTGTTGGTGACCTCAGTATTTCAGAACAGTACGGTTCGTCTGCTACCGAGTTCCGTAGTTTGGCAACAAGTCTGCGAGCGCAAAGAGACCGTCTTTCTCCACCTACACCCGTTGTTAACTCTCAGGCAATTAAAAACACTGCTGACAAACTTGTAAGCACGTACAACTCAGACTTTTACACTGGTCTTCACGACAATGTTGTTTAGGGGTTTGTATGCCTTATGTAAAAGGAAGTCCGTCCCACTTCGTTGAGGATATGACAGAGACAATAACTGTCCATAAACAAACTACGTTAGATAATTACGGAAAGCGTTCGACTGCTGGACAATCAGCCACACACTCTGCTCGTGTTATTGCTGATATTCGTAGAACCAGAGACGCTGATGGTGAAATAACCATCGAGGGCGGCAAACTCATAGTGTTGAACGACGCTGACATAGCAATCGGTGACAGACTGATACTGTCTGGTGGTAACGAACCAATAATTCTTTCTGTTGATAAGATAACCTATAGTGCTAATGGCACTACTGCTGTTCACCATACTCTCGTAACGTTTGGTAGGGGATAATGACCGCAATTGAAATGGACTTTGCTCGTCTGCAACGTTTACTCACTCAGGGTGGTAGAGGTGCTGTTCAGGCTATGGGTCAGGCTATTCTCGTTGAGGCTTCTTTAGCGTTGCTTGAATCTAAAGAATTAGTCCCTGTAGACACGTCTGCGTTGAAGCAGAGCGGTAACCTAAAACCACTTCGTGTTGAGGGAAAATCTGTAGAGGTTGTAATTGGCTATGGTGGTGTTGCTGCTCCCTATGCCGTCGAGGTTCACGAGAATCTTGAGGCTCGTCATAAGCCTGGTAAGTCAGCCAAGTTTCTTGAGATACCCGTAAAACGGCGTGTAGCAGGTTTAGGGAAGCGTATTGTAGATTCAGTACAAGAAGCATTGGACGACCTTGTATGAGCGTCTTAGAGGCTGTAGGGACGTATATAGACACTAATAGCGGTGACCTCACAATCGGCACAAACCTCTTTCTGTCGAAGATGCCTAACAGTCCAGATTATTGTGTCGCTGTCTATGAGACCAGTGGAATTGCCCCAATAGAAACTTTTGGTGCTACCGCTTTCGAGATTGACCGTCCGTCAGTCCAAGTTGTTGTCAGAGCAACACGTGATGATTATGTAACTGCTCGTAATAAGGCAGAAACTTTGAGAACTTTAATTTGTGGAATGATTAACGTGTCTGTAAGTAGTGTGACCGTTCTTCGTGTAAAGTCTGCTGGGTCTATACTACCGTTAGGAGTAGATGACCTTGACCGTCCTAGAGTGTCTTTCAACGTTGACTGTTTTGTGGACGTCTAATGACAACGGAACTACCCCCTGACGCTTATGCCAAAAGCGAAAAACAAGATGAGTTCCCCAGATGTTGGCGTTGTAACAGAATCTTTGCAGAACTTCTCACGCGTCCGTGGAAAATCAACTGTCAAAGATGTAAAGCAACTAACCAATCTCAGTGATGACGCCGTTAGTGCTCTTGCGCTCGCTTTAGATAGTATTCCTGTTGGTGAAACACCTGAATACACTTGGTGTGGTGTAAAAAGATTTGCTTATCAGTTACCAGAAGAATTACGTAAGAAACTATTGTTGATGATAGATGATTACCAATTCACAGCACCTCAACTGTTTCTTGTTTTAGAGCCTTTCGTGAAGCAGACTTCTGTTCACTTAACTCCGTGGATAATTTCTAAACACCGACTGCGGCTCAAGAGCAGTGGTTGTTCTTGCAAGAATGTTGTTGGTGAAGTATGAATCCAGAGGATTTAGAAAAAGCGTTAGATAACCTTCAAGTTACTGTTGAGACTGAGGGTTTAACTCCACCTTCACTTAAGCCTCGTACTGCCGAATGGACGCCTGGTGTTAGTTGGCAAGGTAATGAAGGAACAATTACAACGTCTGCTATGCCAGCAGAAGAATCGCCTGACTGGTCTTCTGTATTGCGCGTATGGGGATTAGACCCAGAAAAGTTTACTGTTGTTGAGCCTGTTTTGTTTAACGTATGGGGTAATCCAGATGGTGCTCTCAATCGTCAATGGAAAGGCAAGGTTGTTCAGAAAATTACTGCTGCTCAAGAACAGGACATTTCTGAGTTAATTAAAGATGTTTTGAAAGCGAAGAAAAACATTCAACCTAAAGTTTATGGTGAGGGTGTATTTGTAGTTGTTCTTGCTGACTGGCAGATTGCAAAGCCAGACGGTGACGGCTTAAAAGGTACGGTTCAAAGAATCCTCGAAGGTATTGATAGCGTTGAGAAGCGTGTAAAAGAGTTACGTCGTATAAATAGACCACTTGGTCGTCTCATTGTTCTTTGGACTGGTGACTCAATTGAAGGCTGTGTAGGTCACTATGCTCAACAAACTTTTGGCGTAGAACTTGACCGTAGAGACCAAGTAAAGGTCGCACGTAGATTGTTGCGTGATGCTTTAATGCGTTGGTCTAAGTTATTTGATGATGTTTCTGTAGTAGCAGTAGCAGGAAACCACGGTGAAAACCGTAACAGTGGTGGTAAGTCATATACCAGTCTCAATGACAATGATGACCTTGCTATTGTTGAACAAGTTGCAGAGATATTTCAGGCTAATCCAGAAGCGTATGGTCACGTTCGTTTTGCTATTCCAAAAGATAGATTGTCGCTTACTATTGAAGCCGCTGGTTGGATACTAGGAATCACACACGGTCACGCCGCTAAAATTGCTGGCAGTGGTACAGAGCAAAAGTTAAAACGGTGGCTTGAAGGTCAGTCTCTCGGAAAGCAACCAATTGGTGATTGTGACGTTTTGGTGTCAGGGCATTATCATCACTTCCGTATCGCTGACTGGGGTGGCTGTGTTTGGTTGCAAGCCCCAGCATTAGACGGTGGTTCAGATTGGTGGGAACAAATGACAGGTCATTCCTCAGATGTTGGCGTACTTACTTTCTGTATGTACACAAATAAAAGAATTGGTGACGTAGAGGTATTATGATGACTTTCAGCGACCCTTATGACATAGCAAACTACGCTGCAAGACTTGTAAGCGGTGACAGACAGAATGACTATGGACACCCGTTAGAGGACTTCACTAGAGCAGGAAAGATATGGTCTGCCGTTCTTGGTGTAGATGTAACTGCCGAGCAAGTTGCTCTTTGCATGATTGGCGTAAAGATTGCACGAGAAGTTCATTCAGAGAAACTTGATAACGCTGTAGACGGTATTGGCTATTGGCTTACGTACTTTATGATTAAAGAAAAAAGAGCAGAAATAGAGCGTCTGTTAAAGGAAAATAACACTGTTGATGATAGCCTTGTTACGACCGAGTCCACAGAGACCCTCGCCGCTGAAGAACCCTTGAGGTCTAACGGTAAGGGGTCTGTGCTGTCCGAAAGGGAGTCAGAATGACCCAATACCGAGCATTGGTGGGAATTGATTATCCACCTGATAAGCGTGCTGAAGCAGGGGAGTTAGTTTCTGACCTGCCTGAAAAATCTGCTACATGGTTACTTGCACAAGGCTTGATAGAGGCAACAGATGGTAAGACTTCAAAAAAGGTTGTTGAAAAAATTGAAGAGCCTGTTGTAGAAGAAACCCCAGAAATTACCGTAGATAGTGTTGCGTTTGACGTAGATGCTTCTGACGGTGATGGTGACGGCTTTGTACAAGACGGCACACCATTCCAGCGTCCAGTTGAGGAGAAATAATGCCTACGTTTCGTCACGGTAAAAACACCACTGTACTAAGTGATAGTTTTGACCTCACCACTTTTCTAAATAGTACAAGCGTTTCTGCTTCTATTGAAACTCCAGAGACAACAACTTTTGGCTCGTCTGACCGTTCGTTTATCGTTGGTCACAATGAGGGAACAGTTTCGTTTGAAGGTCTGTTTGATGGAACTACAGATTCCGCAGACTCAATTTTTCACGCCGCTCTCGGCAACACTACCGACAAGGTAATTAGCGTTTCTACTGACAGCACTAGCGTTGGCGGTAGAGCAATCCTCGTAGATTCTGCTACAACTTCTTATGAAATTAGTAGCCCACTTACAGATGTTGTTTCTGTTTCAGGTGAAGCAATCGCAGACGGTGGATTAGATTATGGTGTGTGGCTAGGTTGTAAATCAGCCATAACAGCCACCTCAACAGGTACTAGCGTAGATAATGCTGCGTCTTCCGTAAATGGTGGCGTTGCACATCTTCACATTACCGCAAATACAAGAAATACAACTACCGTTGCTAAGATACAACACTCGTCTGATAACAGCACGTTTGCTGACTTGGTAACGTTTACTACAGTTGCGATTGGTACTAAAACACACCAACGTTCTGTAATTGCCACAGGAACTACAGTCAATCGCTATGTGCGTGCGCTTGTAACTCCTGCGGCTGGTACTGGTTCAATCACATTCAGCGTCGCTTTCTCAAGGAGATAATAAAATGCCTACATTTCGTCATGGTAAATCCGCAGTATTCAAGGTTGATAATGCCGCAGGCACATTGACCGACGTAAGTAACACACTTAACTCTGTTTCGTTTCCACGTGAAGCAGAGACTTTAGAAACCACTTCATTCGGTTCATCCGACCGTTCATATGTAATTGGTTTCAAGAACGCAACAATCAGCGTCGAAGGTTCATTTGATGCTACTGTTGACACACACTTGGCTGCTATTTTGGGTCAAGAGGCTTCTGTTTCATTCGAGTATGGTCCTGAAGGCTCAACTGCTACTTTCACAAAGTACACAGGAGAAGCGTTTATGACTTCGTACGAAACATCTGCTGGTGTAGGCGACATTGTCTCCTACTCTGCTGAGTTCCAAATCACTGGTGCAATCACCCGTGGCGCATACGCATAATAAAAACTAAATAAAACTAACCGAGTCCAACGAGACCAAAAGAAGGAGCAACCGTGTCCATTAGAGACCAAATCCTCGCCAAACAAGACATTCCATCAGAAATGGTGGACGTGCCTGAATGGGGCGTGAAAGTAGAAGTTCGTGGTATGACTGGCGCAGAGCGCACGCGTATTATGGACAAAGCAACACAAAATGCTGGTGACGTAAACTTACAGTTTGTTTATCCAGAGATTGTGATTGCTACCGCATTTGACCCCGAAACTGGTGAGCAGGTTTTTAAGCCTAGTGACCGTGATGCCCTTCTTGCTAAATCAGCAACCGCTCTTGACCGTATCGCTGCCGTAGGTATGCGTCTGTCAGGATTTACCGCTGAATCCGCAAATGACATGGGAAAAGACTCCTCCGCAACGGATTCAGAAGATTCGTCTTTGAGTTAGCAGAACGGTTGGGACGGACAGTAGAGGAATTGCTCTATGGAAGTCCGTCTCACCGTGCTATCACTTCTCAAGAACTTACTGAATGGGAGTCTTTAGAACGGTTGCGACAATGGGAGCAGGAAAAGGCTAATAGACAAAGATAGGCGGTGAGGCATGGCAACAGTTGTTGAATTACTAGCAAAGTTCCGTGCTGACTCCTCTCAGTTTGTCACAAACATTGAAAAAGCCAAAAGGTCTGTAGATGAGTTTGAAAAAGCAACAAAGCGTTCTTCGTCATCTATAAGCGGTGACTTAGACCGTGTAAATAAAAAGAGCGTTGCTATTGGTGCTGCTATCGGTACAGCCATAGGTCAGGTTGCTGTTCAAGCGTTTTACAAAGCAGGTCACGCCGCTAAACAATTTCTTGTTGACAGCATTGGCGGTGCTTCTGACTTAAACGAATCTATGACTAAGACAGAAGCCATCTTTGGTTCTGCAACTGGAACTATTGTTGATTTTGCTAAAGGTGCTGCAAACTCAATAGGTCAGTCTGAACAGGCTGCTCTTGACGCTGCTGCGACTTTTGGTATTTATGGTCGTTCTGCTGGTCTTTCAGGTGAGGCTCTTACTGACTTTGCTATGGCGCAAACAAAGTTATCTTCTGACTTAGCGTCGTTCTATAACACAAAACCTGAAGAAGCGGCTGCGGCTCTCGCTGCTGCTCTACGTGGACAGAATGAACCAGCCCGTCGTTTTGGTGTACTGATAGATGATATGAAATTGAAGGCTCAGGCTTTCAAGATGGGTATTATCTCCAGCACAAAAGATGCTTTAACGCCTCAGAATAAAATCCTTGCTGCTAATGCTTTAATTATGGCAGAAACTTCTGTTGCTCAAGGTGACTTTGCTAAAACTGCTGGTGGTCTTGCAAACCAACAGCGTATTCTTGCCGCACAAGTAGAGAACGCTAAAACAAAGTTTGGTCAGGCACTTCTTCCTGCTGTTCTTGCTGTAACTGGTGCTTTTAACACTTCACTCATACCAGCGTTTACCAAGTTGTCTGAAAACTTTAAGGTTGTTGTTGACCAAGTTTCACAGCGTCTTGCTCCAGTGTTTGTAAATCTTCAAGAAATCTTTACTAATGTATTCACTGCTGTACAGCCTGTAATTGAAGCAATTGGTGTTGCTCTCGCTGTAGCATTTGCTGTTACTGTCAAAGCCGTTGAGATTTTCTCAAATGTTATTGCTGGTGTAACAGGATTCCTTGCTGATAATCAAGCAATTATGATTGTTGCTGCTAGTGCCGCAGGGCTTTTCGCAGCAGGACTTGTTGGACTCACAGTGGCGTTTAAGTTAAAAACAATTGCTGTAAAGGTCGCTACTACCGCAATCAAGTTATTCCAAGTTGCTCAAGTAATTGCTCGTGGTGGAACGTTAGCCAGTATTGCCGCAAACAATGGCTTCGCTGCTTCTATATTAAGAGTCAATGCCGCTATGAAAGCCAATCCAATAGGATTTGTTATTGGTCTTATCGCTGCTCTCGCAGCAGGTTTAATTTATGCTTGGAAGAAGTCAGAAACATTCCGTAAGGTAGTTGCCAAAGCCTTTGAGGGAATTGCAAATGTTGTGACTTTTGTTGTAGTAGGAATTATCAAGGCTTTCAAAAATCTCGTAAATAGTTGGTTAAACGTTGCTGGTTTTATTCTCAAGGGAGCAGAGAAAGCGTTTGGCTGGATTCCTGGTGTTGGTGACAAGATTCGTGGCGCACAAGATGGCTTTGAAGATTTACAAAAGGGTGTAAACAGTACGTTTGATGGCATTATTAAAGGCGCAGAGCAGATGAAAAAGAAAGTTGTTTTTGCTGTAAATGCTGCTGCAACTGCAAAAGATGTTGTCAAAACTAAACCTAAAACAAAAGATAAGACTTATGCTGACGCTGTTGGTGTTACCCCTCCTATTGACAGTGCTGTCGAAGATGGTGGTAAAAAAGCAATCAACGATATGAAAAAGGTTGTACAAGATTACAACGATTTCATTAACAATGACTTTGCTCCTGGTTTTATGAAAGGTTCAGAAACAGCCCGTGACACAATTATCAAGGGGCTTGATGAACTTAAGAAAGTGTTTGATGAAAAGGCTAAGGCACTAAAGGGTGCTGCTCTGACTCAATTAAAAAATGCTTTTGATACCGCCAATGCTGTAATTCGTGAGTACATCCCAGAGGCTATGTTGGTTGCTGGTCAACTTGACGCAGTAAGTAAAGAACTAGATGACGCAACAAAGCGTCTTGAAGAAGCAATAAAAGAACGTGCTGCTGCTCAAAAGAAGTTTGGTGAAATCTTGGCTAAGCCGTTTGGTGAACCAAGCAAGATTACAAAGGCTATGGCGTCTGCTGACTCCACTGTTGAATCAATTATTTCTATGTACGACGAGTTGGTTTCTGCGATAGACCAGCGTTTCACTGACCTTGCTCCTGGCGCACGTGACGCCGTAAAGGATTATCTGTATGCTCAAACAAACGGTTTAATTGCTGCTGCCCGTATGCGCGTCAAAGCAATCAAGGTGCTTGAAGCCGCTCAACAGCAACTCGACGACCTAATTGCAGACCAAAAACAATTCAGTAAGAGTTTGACTGGCTCACTAAAATCATTTGCAACTGGTATTGCTGACTTGTCAAAGACTGACGGTAAAGCAACTTACACTGTAATTAAGACTGCAACTGGAATGGTAATTACTCAATTAAAGAAGTCCACTAGCGGTGTTGACACTATTACAAAGCAACTCAAAGACCGTCTTGCTACTATTGCTACTTTTGCTACTAATGCAAATAAGTTGTTAGCGTCTGGTCTCAATAAAGAATATGTACGTCAGTTGCTTGAGGCTGGTCCCGAAGCCGCAGGTCAAGCCGTCGCTGCTTTGGCTACAGCAAGCGCAGGTCAGATTGCTGAAATTAACTCTCTGTATGGTCAGATAGGCACAATCTCAGACCAGTTCGGTGTAAATATCACAGACAAGATGTACGCAGAAGCCGTTGCTATGACAACTGCTTTCCGTGACGGTGCTGCATTAGGTGTAGACCTAATCAATGCAGTTATGACCGACATTACTTCTAACATAAGCGCAGTTATGGGTGTTCTTGGTAACACAGGTTTAACAAGTGCTCAGGCTCTCGTTGATGCTTTAGTAGCAGAGTTCAATCGTCAGGCTGCTGAAACTGTTGGACCTGCTACTCAAGCAATTATAGATAAAATTAACGCAACATTACTTGTTCTTGCTACTACTGGTCTAAATAACGCTCAATCATTTATTAACGGTTTCATTGGTGCGTTAACTGGTAGTTTAGAAAGCGTTGCTGCTAATGCTCTAGCAATTAAAACCGCTATAGATACAGGGACAGTCTTGGCTGGTGTTGGTCTTGCTAATGGTGCTGGGTTTATGACTAAGTTAAATGAGTCTTTAACTACTGGTCTTCCTTTTGTTGTTCTTTCTGCTACTGATATAAAGAACAACATAGACACAATTATGAAGTTACTTAGCGGTGTTGGTGGCACTAATGGTTTGGCACTAATAAATAGTTTAATTAGTGCATTTGGTGGAACTAACCTTGTTAACATAAGCGCATCTGCAACTGCTATAAACACCAGCGTCACAACCGCTTTGTCTACACTAAAAACTCTTGGAACAGCGGTTGCTACTGACCTTGCTCAAGGATTGTTTGACAAACTTACAGCAGAAAAAGAACGTCTTGTTGCTCTTGCCGCTAGTATCGCTGCTGCTATTGCCGCTGCTATGGCTGGTGCTGCTGCTTCTATTGGTGTAGTAGTTGATGGTGCAACAGGTGATTTAGCGGAACTAAACGCACAAATAGCCGCCTCTGCTGCTGCCGCTGCTGCTGCCGCTGCTGCTGCCGCTGCTGTTGTAGTTGATTCTTCTGCCGCCGCTGCTGCAAGTTCTTCCAGTTCTAGTGATACAACTGGGACTAAACCAAAAACTGTCGTACCAAAAACTGTCGTACCAAAAACTGTCGTACCAAAAACTGTGATTCCAAAAACTCTTACAAAGCCGATTACACCTAGTTTTCTTGACAAAGATAAAAATGGTATCCCTGACCTTATTCAAAAGCCTTCTGGTTTGACTGTAACAAAGACTACTGCCAATCCACTTACCGTTTCGCCTTTCAAACCTGTTGTTAAACCTGTTGTTACTCCTACGTATTCAAGTAAGCCTTCTTATATGAGTCCTGCTGGAACTAAGACAAACTCACAGGGTGTACCTGTCAAATCAACTACTGCAAGCGTTACAATAAATACAACAAAGCCTGTATCAAAGACTGTAACGTCAACTTCAATTGCCAATGCAATAGATAAAGCAAGAGGAATGAAAAAAGGATAATGGCTATTACAACTGTACGACCTAATGGTGTAGCGTCTGGTGCTTCCTCGTACACAATTACTGGTGGCTCAGCAACCACAAATGCCGCTGTATCTGATAACTCAGACAGCACGTTTATTACAAAATCCTCTGCTGTAACAGGTCAAGCCTCAATTGTTTTTGATTTTGGAACGACAACCATAAGTGCCTCTCAGCGTGTGAAGCGTGTTCGTATTCGTGGTCGTGTTGTAACAACAACAGCCGCAGGAAAAATAAATCTGTATCTCGGTTCACGTGTTGATAATGAGAACTACTATCATTCTGCTTTTGCTATTCGAGGCTTAAATACAATCACTACATTTGTGAGTGCTTGGTGGACTTCATCTCCAGATGGTGCTGACTGGTCTCAAGCCTCTATCAATGGTTTAAGAGCAAAGGTGACTGAATACAATGACAGCAGTGACCGTGCCAATTTGTACGAACTGTACATTGATGTAGATATAGCAGCGCAGCCAACTGTCACTGTTTCTGCTCCTACTGGAACAATTACAAATAGTGCTGCTCCTGATGTAACTTGGGCGTTTGCTGATACCGACGGTGAAACACAGGCTTACTATCAATTTAAGGTGTTTACTGCTGCACAATATGGTGCAGGTGGATTCTCGGCTCTTACTTCTACTGCAACCTATAATTCAGGTGAGATTGGCAGTACAGATAATGCTGCTGTAATTGGTGAACTTCTTAATGTGGGTACTTATCGTGTATACGTTCGGACTGCAAAGAGTGTTAATGGTCAGCCTTTCTGGTCTGATTATGCTTTTAGCGGATTTGTACTTAGTTTTACTCCTACCACCGTTCCAACAATGGTTGTTGCTTGGGACAGTAATCTAGGTAAAGCAACTTTCACCTTAACTGGTGCTGCTCCTACTGGTTATACCAGTCAGTATTTTGATGTTCACCGTTCAGATGATGATGGTGTAATTTATTCAGAAATTCGTAATGGTGAGCGTATTATTCCTAGTGCTACCCACGTTGGTACTGCTGTTGACTATGAAGCACCCCGTAGCACTGTTGCTTATTACCGTTGTAGGTCAGTTGGTGTAGATGCTTCTTCAAATGAGTTTCCTTCTGCTTGGGGTACTGTTCAACAGGTTTTAGTTACAAATGATGAGACTTGGTGGTTCAAAGTTATCGAAGAGCCAGACTACAATCTAGGAAGCGTAAGAGTGCTTGCTGACCTTGATGTAACTATTGAAGAACCCAATATCATCTTCCGACCACTCGGTGCTACACGTCCTATCGTTGTTGCTGGCCCACTGCAAGGTGAAGACGGTATCTATAACATTAAAACAATCACTGAGACCGAGTGGGACGACTTCTACTTAGTGTTAACGCATCAAGGTACTTTGTTGGTGCAAGACCCTCTTGGTAATCAGAAATATGTGCGTATTACTGACCGTACTTGGGTTGCTGAAACTGTAAGTGGCGTGATTCATAGAAATATCGAAGCCGCTTACGTAGAGGTTGATGCTTAATGTATGCGTCTAGCGGTTCGTTTAAGACGTCTGTAAAACAAAGTCACACCTCAATCGCAAAGGCTGAAGTATGGACTTCAGACCAGTTGTTGCAGGTTGTAAACATTCAGGCAGGTAATGTTGGCGTAGATTCTTCAATGGCAAGCCGTCGTGAGTGTGAGATTGAAATAGTTACAAACCGCACAAGCACAAACCTTGTACCTAACAATGACTTTGACGTCATCACGCCTTTTGGAAATGAACTTCGTCTGTACAGAGGTATCTTGTTTGATGATGGCACAGAAGAATACGTGCCGCTTGGGGTGTTTGTAATTACTGAAGTTTCCGTAAAAGACAATAATGACGGTGTAACTTTGTCACTTACTGGTTCTGACCGTTCTTTAATAATCAGCCGTGCTAAGTGGATAGAGCCTTATCAAGTAGAAAATGCAAGTCTTGAAACTGCAATAACAGCATTACTAAAGAGCAGATACCCTGATGTACAAACAGCGTTTCCGACAACAAATGTAACAATTAACCAAGTTGTATTAGGGAGTGAGAATGATAATGACCCGTGGAAAGATGCCGTTGAGTTATGTGAGTTGGTTGGCTTTGATTTATTTTTTAACGCTAATGGCGTCGTTGAAATGGGACAGTTTCCGTCTCTTGATGGGTCTGTTGTTGTTAGTACATTTATCGAAGGTGCTGGTACAACTATCACGTCTATTGACCGTTCAATATCAACTAAGGAAACTTTCAACGGTGTTGTATACACAATCGAAGGAACAGACGTCGCAACCCCAATCAGAGTAGAAGCGTGGGACGAAGATTCAACTAGCCCTACCTATCGTTTTGGTAAGTTCGGTCAAGTGCCTACGTTTGTAGAGACCAGCCTGTTGTCTACTGAAGATGAGGCTGTCCGTGCTGCCGCTGCACTTCTAAATAAGTACATTGGTGCTCAAGAAACTATCTCTTGGGAATGTATCCCAGACCCTTCACTAGATGTAAATGACGTTGTTTATGTAAGCGCAATAGGAGCAAAGGTTGACCGTTTGGTGATTATTGACAAAATAGATTTGCCTCTTGACCCAAAAGATACAATGAGCATTACTGCAAGAACTGTAAGAGTTGTTGCCGAGGGCGAAGAAGTGATTGTGGGTGCGTAATGGAGATAGGACATTCTTTAGCAAACATTGTTGACCAGAATGTAAGATTTGCTGTACGTTTTGGTGAAGTGACAGCAAAAACAACATCACCTGCCACAATTAGCGTAAAGATTTCAGGGTCATCTACTGCTATTTCTAACATTCGTCACTTACAGTCTTACGTTCCACTGGTCGGTGATATTGTTGTTTTAATAGTAAATAAAGGCGATATTTTTGCTTTAGGAGATTTAGCGTAAGGTACTTTCCAGACCTTATTTAGAACATTTGTTGTGTATTATTTATCTATGACTACTCTCGAATATGCTCAATTTGTAGGCACACTTTGTGGTGCTCTTCTTGCTGTAATTGCTCTCGTTGCCAAAATAATCTTGAAACCCATACAGAGATTTCAACAGAGTTCGTTCGAGCGTATGCTTGATGAGCGTCTTTCTCCCATTGAAGACACATTAAAGGAGTTGCGCCCCAATGGTGGCTCAAGCCTTGCTGATAAGGTTATACGGCTTGAGGAACGTCAATCAGGTATTAGCCAGAGACTTGATGACGTTTATGAACTTGTAAAAACTCTGGCACGTTAGGAGTACAAATGAATAACAAAACAAAAGCCGCACTCGCGTCTTATGGTCGTAGCCTTGTAGGTTCGCTATTCACAGCGGTTGCTATTGTTGGTAATGGTGCAAGCCCTTTATCCTTCAGTATTAGCCAGTGGTTAGATGTATCCAATGCTTTGTGGGCTGCTTTAATCCCAGTGTTAATGCGTTGGGCTAATAAGAAAGACCCAGCGTTTGGTCGTATTGTTGAATCAACTGCTGTTGAAGTAAGTGAGAAAATAAGTACCGCATCAAAGAAGGCTGCTGTAAAAAAGAAGTCCTAGATTAAAGGTTGTGGTTGGGTTGGTGTTCAGTACAGCCCAGCCAATAACCTTGCCGTAGGCTTTCTCCGACCATAGGGAGAGATGTGACTACGATTGTTGCAGTCCAATATAAAGACAAAGTTGTAATGGGTGCTGACAGTCAAGTGACTGGTGGCGGTGGACGTAGACAGTCACACCGTCAGATGGTAAAGATTACAGAACGTTCTTTGTATTTAATTGCTGGTTCAGGTGAATGTGCGCCTTGTGATATTGCCCAACATATATGGCAACCGCCTATACCAAAAGCCTCTGACGTGGATGACCTCTATCATTTTATGATTGCAAAAGTAGTGCCGTCATTGAAAGCGTGTTTCAAAGATAATGAGTACAAGTGGAACGAAGCAGACAGTGATGGTGAAACAAAGTTTGCTTTTCTAATCGCTGTAGGTGGTCAGATATTCGAGATTGCAGATGATATGTCTGTCGCTTTAGATAGCAGGGGTTTCTATGGTGTTGGTTCTGGCTCTGATTATGCAATAGGGGCTTTGTGCTCTGGTGCAACACTAGAAACAGCACTTACTATTGCTGCCGATAACGACGTTTATACTTCTGCCCCTTTCATATATCAGACACAATTAAAGAAAAGACTGGCTAGTGTTAAAAAATAAATCCAACTCAAAGGAGAAAAAAAGTGAAAATAAAAGATAGGTTAATGCTTTACATAACCCTGGGCGTAATTGGGTTTATTGGTCTTGTGCTTATTGGCGAGTATGTAGTAATTCTTACCGCACAGGCTCAGACAGGAGAAGTTATTGGAACTGAACCTGACGTTATTGCTTTAGTGCAAAATGCTCTCGTTGGTCTTATTGGAATCATTGGCGGCTACATCGGTGGTAAATCAAGTGGTGGTGAAGAATAATGCCTGAACAAGGAACAGCAGAGCGTTTGATTGAGATTGCAAGTGCTGAAGTAGGTTACATAGAAGAATCCGTACCTGAAAATAAAACTAAGTACCAAAAGGCTAATCAAGCGTGGTGCGGAGCCTTTGTAAACTGGTGTGGGAAAAAATCTGGTGTAACTCTTCCTAATTGTGTTTACACACCTGCTGGTGCTGACGCTTTCAAGAAGTCTAAGCGTTGGTTTGAAGGAGAAGACTGTATGCCGCAACCTGGCGATATAGTGTTCTTCGATTTCCCTTCAGACGGTGTTGACCGTATTAGTCATGTTGGAATCGTTGTAAAAGACAATGGTGATGGGACAGTGACCTGTGTAGAAGGAAACACGAGTGCTGATAAAAAGGGAGACCAGCGTAACGGCGGTGAAGTCTGCCTCAAGATTCGTGCGTATAAGAAAAAGAACCGTAATAAACTCAAGCCCAACCTAGCCGTTGCTATCGTTGGTTTCGGAAGACCAAAGTTTAGTGCAGAAAAGAAGGTTGTAAGCCAGACCTCAAATGCCCATTTGGAGGGCTTGGAAGGCTAATAGAGACTGGTTCAGGGTAAGACCTACACAGATAGACGCAGGTGCAGAAAAGAGAGTCTTCCTGCCCTGCGTCTACTGCTGTCACTTCCCCGTTGACAGGCTCGTATCTTGTCAGTCCTCTGTTGTATCGTCAAGCGTTGAGACACCTAATCTCAGAGGCTATGTACATTTGTCACTAACCCCAGTTATGATTGCCTCTCCACAACGTAAAGGAGAATGTAATGTCACTTCCACAATCTCTCGACGACGCTTTAGATGACTTCAAGACAGAAGAAGTACGTGAAGCGTTTGTTATAGATGATGACCAAAAGGCTGCTTGGGCTATGCGTAAGTTGCGCTCGCTTCGTGCAAAACAAAAAGTAAATGAGGGAATTGCCGCAGAGGAAATTGCTCGCGTTAATGCTTGGCTAGAATCTGTAAACAAAACAATTGAAAATGATGCCGAATACTTTGTTTCTCATTTGTCTGGTTATGGTCATAGAGTTCGACTCAATCCAGATGATGCTCGTAAATCAGTAACGTTACCGCACGGTAAGATTTCTACTAGGCAGTCAAGTCGCAAGTGGGCTGTTGATTCAGATATATTTCTTGCTTGGGCTAGGGCTAGTGCTCCAGACTTAATCAGAATCAAAGAAGAACCTGCGCTAACTAAAATAAAAGAAGCGTATGCTGACTTAGTTGTACAAAATGCAAGTGTTTTAGAAGTTGTCACAAAAGATGGTGAGATTGTTCCTGGTCTTACAATCGAAGAAGGTAATCTTTCTATCAGCGTAGATGTGGAGTTGTAATGTCATTTGATTTATCAGATTATGAGCCAGTTGAAAATCGTATTCGTTCTTTCTGGGAAGCGTATCCGTCTGGGCGCATACTTCCAGATAAACCAACTCTTGTTCTGCGTGATGATGGTAAGTACCAGTGGGAATGTTGGACTCACGTTTTTGTAGATAGAGAAGATTCAATGCCTACTGTTCGTGGTTTCGCAAGTGAGATTGAAGGCAGTTCTCCCGTGAACAGAACCAATGCAAGCGAGAATTGTGAGACCAGTTCAATTGGACGCGCTTTAGCCAATTTGGGTTTTGCTACAAAAGGCAAGCGTCCCTCTCGTGAGGAAATGCAGAAAGTTCAGCGTGCTCAACAAGTTGTAAAAGAAAAAAAGCCAATGAGTGACAGTGTGTGGCAGTCTCTAGTTTCTGCTTTGCAATTAGCAAAGAATCTTGAGTTCTTACAGTCTGTAGCAACTTCTGTTGGTGACTATGACTTATCAGAATCACAGCGTAATGAGTTGTTATCTTTGTACACTCAGAAGAAGGCTGAACTCACACCGCAGGTTGTACAAGATGTTGTACAAGAAACAGTGACAAAAGAAAATGTTGTAAGTGACATTGAAGAAGAAGAATTGGCAGAATCCCCAAACTAAAAGTAATTCTCTGCGACACACTGTTGTAATTTATTTACGTGGTGTGTCGCAAAGACTTTTATGGAGTACGTTTCGCTTCCCACATTTCAGACAGGAGTAAGAATGACTGACAAAACTTCTGCTGATTACTACTTTGCAATAGTGCCTGAATGGGTGCTAGATGCTGACGTTTCATCTGCTGCTATACGTTTGTACGCTGTGCTTCGTAGGTATGCTGACAGAGATGGTATGTGTTTTCCTTCAAGACAAACACTTGCTGCTCGTATGCGTTGTTCTGACAGGACTGTAGATTCAGCGATTAAAGAACTACTTGAACTTGGTGCTCTTGAGAAAGAACGCCGTTACAAAGATGATGGTGGTTACACATCAAACATTTATACCGTTTGTAGTATCCCCCCTAGCGTAAAATCTTCGCATGGTGGGGAAAATAAAGACAGGTCACGTGGTGAAGAAAATGTACCTACCCCTAGCGAAGAAAACGACACACTAACCATAGCCATTATTAACGAGAGCCAGAATGAAACAGAGAGTTCACAATTTAATAATTCTGACACTAATGAGATTTGTAACTTACTTGCAGACTGTATTGAACGTAATGGTTTCAAGCGTCCGTCTGTGACAAAAGAATGGCTCAAGGTTATTGACCGTATGATGCGTATAGATGGCAGGACTTCAGAGCAGATTCAAGGGGCTATCATTTGGGCAACACAGGATGACTTCTGGTCAATGAATGTACGTAGCCCACAAAAGTTACGTGAGCACTTTGACCGACTACGTCTTGAGGCAGTGCGTAAGCAAAAGCAGAATGAGCCGCGTGGCTTCTCTGCTATCCGTGATTATCTTCAAGACCAGATAGGTGCAGAACAATGAACAATGTCGAGGCTGCCAAGATTCTAGCGTTATGTGCTGTTGCTTATCCTCAATATCCACTTACAAAAGAAACTGTAAGTGTTTATGCAGAACTTCTTGCAGACTTGTCTGTAGAAGATGTTGAGAAGGCAGTTAAAGAGTTGCTCATGACTTCTGACCGTTGGTTGTCAATTGCCTCAATACGACGTAAAGTTGCAGAGCAGTCAGGTTCACTTGCGCCGAGCAAGATTGAAGCGTGGGGAGAAGTCATGGTGCAGATGAGAGTGACTGGGACGTATGGTTACCCAGTGTTTACGCACGACGCTATATCTCAGACAGTTCAACACTTAGGTTGGCGCAGTCTTTGTATGAGCGACAATGTAGAAACTTCACGTTCGCAGTTTTGGCGTGCGTATGAAGAACTTGTGACTCGGTTTGACCGTGTTGCTCTTGTAGGCAATCAACTAGAAATGTCCAGTACGTCACGTAAAGCCCTGACTGTGTAATGGCACGTAGATACACAGGTGCTACACCTCTCGTTCGTATGAGTGTAGTAATGCGTGGCGGTGGGACTTGCGAAATCTGTAATAAGCCTCTTAACAGTTCGTCTTATGTATCATTGCACCACCGTAAGCCAAGAAAAATGGGTGGGAGCAGGGATACCAGTTTGAATGAACCTAGTAATTTGATGATGATTTGTGGTTCAGGTACGTCTGGTTGTCACGGCTACGTTGAATCCAATAGAGAACTTAGTTACACAAATGGTTGGCTTGTACACTCGTACGAGATACCAAAAGAGAAACCAGTCTTAATACGTAATGCTTTTGTTGTACTTGATGATGAGGGAAACTATGTCTGACACTTGGACGTTAACTCTTGAACAACGTCCGTGGACGACCAACAGTGAACGTGCAGGAAACAGATGGCAGAGAGCAGAGAATGTAAAGACTTGGCGTTATGCTTTTTGTATCCTTGCAAGAAATCAAAACATACCTACGTTAAAGCAGTGTGACATTATTGTCGAGGTGTACCAAAAAGGGGGCAGACTCCAAGATGTTGCTGCATGTAATCCTGCTGTAAAGGCTGCTATTGACGGTCTTGTAGATGCAAAGGTTATGCCTGACGACTCACCTGCATATCTTCAGTCAATCACCTTCAAAGCACCCCAGCGTGGTCGTAATGCTCTTGTATTAACTGTAAATGGTGTTGTTGCGTGACTAACCCCAGTTGTGGAAATGATGTAGGGTGTGCGTATGAACAGTGACCTATTAGAAAATCAAAACAAAGATGAATTGTTGCTCTCCGTAAAAGACCAGACCAATAAAATAAAAAAGTTGCAAGAAGAAATTGTTGAGACTGCTATTGGTCGTCGTAATAAAGTTCTTGAATTAAGAAAACAAAACGTTACATATAGGGAGATAGCAGAGACCATAAATATGTCCGAGGTAACTGTCTATAAAATAATCCGAGGAAAGTAATGGTTGGCGTAGATTCAAAGATGTTAAATGTTGCTGTTATAGGAGCAGGGTTTGTTGGTTTAACTACCGCAGCCTGTATTGCTGAACTAGGTAATAGTGTAATTTGTGTCGAGAGTGACAAATCAAAAGTGTTGTCTATTCAACAGGGTCGTATTCCATTCTTTGAAAAGAATCTTTCAGAATTAGTGTACAAGAATGTAATGCAAGGCAGATTAGGATTTGTAATTGATGCTACAGACATTCTTAAAGATGCCGATATTGTTATCTTATGTCTTCCAACACCACGTGGTGAAGATGGTTCTGCCGACATTTCATACCTTGAAAACTTTGTTCTTTCAAATAAAAAGTTCTTTCGTAGAGGGGCTGTTATTGTAAATAAATCAACTAGCCCTGTTGGTACAGCCTCTTTCTTAAATAATTTAATTGACCGTAAAGATGTAACCGTTGTAAGTAATCCAGAGTTTCTGCGTGAAGGTAATGCCGTACAAGATTTCTTAAAACCAGACAGAATAGTGATTGGTGCTGACAATTTAGAGGCAGGGGAGTTTGTCACCAAGTTGTACCGTAGTATCAAAGCCCCAATAATGCTTATGTCTACGCTTAGCGCAGAACTTTGTAAGTATGCTGCTAATGGTTTCTTGGCTACAAAGATTTCATTCGCTAATGAGATTGCAGAATTGTGTGACGCTATAGGGGCAGATTACGGAGACGTTCGCAGGGGCTTTGGTAGTGACCGCAGGATTGGTGAGTTGTTCCTTTCCCCTAGTGCTGGCTGGGGTGGCTCTTGTTTTCCAAAAGACACAATGGCTTTGTTGTCTACTGCACATGACCATGAAATAGAACTTAGAATTGTAAGGGCTGCTGTAAAGTCAAATGATGAACAGCCTAAGAAAATTGTAAATCGTTTAGAATGGATTGTCGGAGATTTAGCAGGGAAGAAGATTGCTGTGTGGGGTCTTTCTTTTAAGGCTGATACTTCAGACATGAGAGAAAGTCCAGCGTTTGCTGTTATTACAGAGATGATTTTGTTGGGTGCAGAAGTTGTGGCGTATGACCCAGTAGCCGACACAAAAGATTTGCCGTGGGATACAGTGAAAGACCCTGTCGAGGCGTGTAAAGGTGCTGAAGGTTTAGTAATTCTCACAGAATGGTCTGAGTTTGTTGGGTATGACCTTCATGCAGTAGGAGCGGTGATGGCTTCACGCAAAATTGTAGATGCTCGAAACCTACTTGACGCTAATGCTGCTATTGCTGCTGGTTTTACTTATGTTGGTGTAGGGATACAGGCTAATACTCGTTTGAAAGATTTGTTGGATACTAGAATCAAAGGGGCAAGGGAATGATTAACCAGCCGTTGTAAACGGCTATCGAATACCAGCCAGTAACCTTTGTTGTTTCGGACATTTGGTACAAACCCCCTTTCGGTCAGACTGTTATCTAGGTCACACGGTAAACGGGCAGGTCATGGAGTACCCGTTGACGAGCCACGCCAAAAATGGTGAGTATCACGGCTAGACACCTAACCCCAGTTCGCTAGAATTGAGGTAATGGGAAAGACCCAGACCACATAGAGAAACGGAAAACGCAAGATGACAAGAATGAGAGTCAGAGCAGATATTACTGAAGCCCGTCTTCGTAGTGCTGTAGAAATGTACGAGCAAGGTAATACGTTTCAAGCAATCGCAGATGCGTTGGGTTACTCAACTGCTTCATCTGCTCGCAACGCTGTACGTTCAGGTATCTTAAGAATGAATGGCGGTACATCATCAGTTCAGGGTCGCCGATTTGGTGTAGAGATAGAGTTCAGTGGAATCAGTCGCTCTGATGCCGAGGCTGCGTTACAGGCTGCTGGTATCAACGCCGTGAATGAGTCGTACAATCACAATACTCGCCGCCACTGGAAACTTGTACCAGATGCTTCTGTCCGTTCAATGGGTAACGGTTGCGGTGAACTTGTTTCTCCCCCACTGCGCGGTGAGGCTGGTCTAGTTCAACTTGAACTTGCCGTAACCACTCTGCAAAATGCTGGTGCAAGTGTAAACGTAACCACAGGAATCCACGTTCACCACGATATGGCTGGGCTAACTGGTTCTGAGATTGCTGCCTTCGTAACACTGTGGGCAGAGCGTCAGACCGCAATTGACTCACTCGTTTCACAGTCACGCCGTGGTAACAGCAACACTTACTGCCGTAACCTGAGCGACCAAGAACTCCGCTCAATCCAACACGACCTTAACAGTTATGGTCGTATCCACCAGTCAATTGACCGCTTCCGCAAAATCAATGTTATGTCGTATCCAAAGTATGGCACTGTAGAAATCCGTCAACATCAAGGTTCACTTGATGGTGTCAAGTTGCGCCACTGGATTCTGTTCGGACAAGCGTTAATCACTGCTGCAAAGACTCACGTTGAGGGCAACATCAGAGTTGACCTAACCGATATGCTCGCAGACCTTCAACAGCACGCTGGACTTGCTGAAGAAACCGTAACCTACCTAACTAACCGCGCTGTAGTTCTAGCGTAATCACCGAGACAGAGAGAGAGAAAAATTATGTGCGGAATTGCTGGTTTCAGTCTGAAGACTGACGAAGATGTAAATGCTCAATCACTTGGCACTGCTTTGCTAAGCCAGATTGTGACCCGTGGTGCTCATGCTACTGGTATGGCTTTCGTTACTGGAAGCCCAGAGAAGCGTGAGATTAAAAACCTCAAGTCCAACGTCAATGCGTTCGCGTTCATCAAAGAGTATGGACACCGACTTCCTGTTGATGCTAAGACTGCAATCTTTCATACACGGTTTGCAACGCTTGGTTCACCGTTAAACAATCTGAACAACCACCCAATCAGGGTTGGGGATGTTGTAGGTGTACACAATGGTCACGTCAGTAATCACAAAGAAATCTTTGCCAACTATACGTCGCTTGCTCGTAAGGCAGAAGTTGACAGTGAGGCAATCTTCTCAATGTTGGCTTCGTACAAAGCGACAGAGTCAAAGCCAACAGAATTGCTCGGTCTGATAGAGGGTGGTGCTGCTGTGGCTTGGTTAGATGTACGGACTGGCGCAGACCTTCATCTAGCCCGTTGTTGTTCAAGTCCGTTAGCGGTAGGTCAGACTCTTGCTGGGTCATTCATATTCGCTTCGACAGAAGTTCTGCTCGGCAAAGCCGTACAGAGTGCTGGTGTTAAGTTGGACTGGATAGAGGAGATTCCAGAATGGTCGTATATGAAGGTGCGTCGTGGTCGCGTCGTGAACTATGAGGACGTAGTCCAGTACGAAAGCGCATCAACTCTGTCTGATGAAGATATGTTGGCATTAGAACTTGCTGGTGCTGACCACAGTGACTCTGTAGAAGAAGGTTCTTGGTCACAGGTTGATGCTTGGTCAGGTGACAACTGGTCAAAGTAAATACTGTAAGTGAGATTGACGAGAGAGGATTGTGCTGTAATGTTCCGTTATGTGTGGAAAGTAAAATGGAAAAGCGGTGGTAGCACTTCAGCCCCTACCGCCGAGGAGTTGTTGACTGAGATAGGTGAGTTTCAGTGGAATGACTTTACTGAACGTGCCTTGCGCGTCGAATTATCTTGGCGTGCTTGGGTTTGGTCTCGTACAGATGTTGACGAATCACTTCCAGCCCCACAGTTCGTACGTGCGCTCGCCGAAGCCGATTTGTTTGAGTTGGTGGAATGTGTGGATGAAAAGGTAACGTCTTCGTGAATGTAAAGATTACTGGTACTACCGTGATACCAGTTGGTGATGTAGAACCGTATCCCCAGAATCCACGTCGCGGTGATGTTGATGCAATTGCTGATTCTTTACTAGCGCATGGTCAATACAAACCAATTGTTGTTGACCGTAAAACTAATTACATTCTTGCTGGCTCGCATACGTGGCAAGCGATAAAGAAATTAAAATGGTCGTCCGTTAATGTAACGTACGTAGATGTGGACGAAGATACCGCTAAGCGTATTGTGCTTGCAGATAACCGCACGAGTGATTTGGCTTCGTATGATGACTCAGCACTCCTAGCGTTGTTGGAATCCCTGCCCGATTTAGACGGCACAGGATTTGACGGGGGGTACTTAGACCACCTTCGGGGTCAGATTGATGGCTTAGAAACGTTCCTAGAGGGTTTAATCGGAGCACACTTAGACGAAGGCTTACCAGAGACCCCCATAAGCAACGAGGTGTTGTTCAAGGTAGGTCAGTACAGATGGAATGTACTCAAAGACCCGTACGACGTATGGCACTCACATCATTTAGATATGGCTGAAGGTCGTAACGGTGTTGCCATCACCACGTTGCGAGCGCAGTTGGGTATGCCTGAGTTAATCAGAGAGCCGAGAGAGGAGAGCAACACTCGTCAAGTGTCAATGTCAGATGTAAATGTTACTGTCGTATCTGTTAACAAACTCATTCCTCTTTCTGGTAACGCTCGTGAAGGAGATGTTGGCGCAATTGCTGAGAGTCTGACTGCGAATGGTCAGTTCAGACCGCTTGTATGTCGTATGGATGGAACTGTACTGATTGGTAACCACACATTATTTGCTGCACGCTCGTTAGGTTGGACGGAATTGGCGGTTGTGTATCTTGATGTCAATGATGAACAAGCGACAAAGATAGTTCTAGCAGATAATAGAACTGCTGATTTGGCTACGTATGATAGTTCTATACTTTCTAACTTACTAATGTCAATAAAGAAATGGGACGGCACTGGATTTGATGCCGAAGATGTCCAAGACATAGTAAGTGGCGGTGCTGTGCATCCTGGTCATAATAGGTCAGGCAAGGTGGTTGTAAATCTTGGTGCTTTCCGCTTCCGTGTTGACCGTTTGTCTTGGAATGTATTTGAAGAAGGATTACCTCGTCAGAATAAAGAACAAGAACTAGCATTAAGACTAGGATTGCCAATAGACGCTTGCGTATTCGCTGGGGAAGGATTCTAAATGACCGCAAAGAAACCATCATCAACTAACATGGACGTTGAGTCAGTTCCGCTTGCAGATTTAATTTTAGACCAACGTAATGCTCGTAAAGGTAATGTTGCCGCAATAGTAGAATCAATAAAAGAGTTTGGTCAGCACAGACCGAT
>Ga0181349_1000034_pt1 | contig 45266 bp, 54 predicted proteins | sample Su13VDMM110SD_FD_130106 | JGI IMG/M metagenome (GOLD analysis project Ga0181349, IMG submission 130106) | Freshwater viral communities from Lake Michigan, USA - Su13.VD.MM110.S.D | ecosystem: Environmental > Aquatic > Freshwater > Lake | place: USA: Michigan | collected 2013-07-16 | reverse complement strand
CCGCTTTTTCTACTCTTATCGGCGGCATGATTGGGTTCCTGTCTGGTATCAAACTCATGCAAAATGAAGACACTAAAAGCAATCCCCCCTGCAAGGACAAATAATGGCGCAGTTTGAACCAGCTTTTGAGCAGATGATGCAAGACGAGGGCGGCTACGTCCTCCATGAAGTACCCGGCGACACGGGTGGTATGACTTACGCTGGTATTGCTAGGAACAAGAACCCGCAGTGGCCCGGCTGGGCGCTGGTAGATAAGAAAGAATTTGGTGGTTCCTTAACACCTATGGTGCGTGAGTTCTACCGCACTGAGTTCTGGGACAAGATGCGTGGTAACGAGATCAGCAACCAAGAGGTGGCTAACACCATCTTTAACTTTGGTGTAAACGCAGGTATGGGCATGGCTGTCAAGCTGGCTCAGTTAATTGTGGGCGCTACCCCTGACGGCGGCATCGGTGCTAAGACTATTGAGAAACTTAACCAAGTTACAGACGGTCAGCGGTTCAAAGAATCCTACGCCTTGGCAAAGATCGCCCGCTACGTTGAGATTTGCAACAAGAACCCCGTGCAGGTCAAGTTCCTCAAGGGCTGGATTAACCGCACACTGAAAGGTTTGAAATGAGCTTGCTTGCCGTTGGATCAATTATTGAAGCCGTGGGCAAGGTTGCGGGCGACCTAATCACCACTGACAAAGAAAAGATGGAGATGGAGATTGAGCAGCGTAAGCTTGATCTTGAAGAAAAACGCATTGACCAAGCCACAGACCTAGCGCAGATTGAGGTCAACAAGATTGAAGCTGCATCATCCAGTGTGTTTGTCAGTGGCTGGCGGCCTGCCATCGGTTGGATCGGTGTAGCTGCGATGGGGTATCAGTTTCTGCTGTATCCACTGTTCCAGTGGTGCTGGAAGTACTTGCAGGCTATGGGCTGGGTTCCGGTTGGCATGGATCCTCCGCCAGTACTGGACGCAGACCAGCTATGGGTGATATTATCAGGCATCTTGGGCATTGCCGGTATGCGTTCTTTTGAGAAGACCAAAGGCGTTGCCAGTAAATAAAGGTAGCCATGCCGCTCAAAAAACTAACCCTTAAAGCTGGTGTAAACAAAGAAAACACTCGCTATACCGCCGAGAATGGCTGGTATGTATCCGACAAGATGCGGTTTCGTCAGGGTACGCCGGAGAAAATTGGTGGCTGGGTTCGTATTTCTGCGTCTGTTTTTCAAGGTGTGTGCCGTTCTTTATGGAACTGGGTCACATTAACATCGTTCAACTTGATTGGTGTAGGCACTAACTTAAAGTTCTACATTGAGTCTGGCGGTGCATACAACGACATCACGCCCATTCGTTCTACAGTTACGATCAATAACAACCCGTTTGCACTGACCGCCTCTACCACTGTTACAGTGACCGACACGGCTCATGGATGCTACACGGGCGACTTTGTTACTTTTAGTGGGGCTACAGCTATTGGCGGTGGTGGGACTAACGTCACCGCAGCCGTCCTAAACCAGAACTTCCAAGTTACGGTTATTGACGCAAACACATATACCATAGTTATATCTGTAACACCAAACGCTACAGCTATTGCGGCTTCTCCCGGTGGTGGCGCAGGTGTCATAGCGGCTTATGAGATTCATACTGGCCCAGCTTATGCGGTTGCTGTAACTGGCTGGGGTGGCGGTGCTTGGGGTTCAGGCTTTTGGGGATTTGGTACTAATTCTGTTAACGCCATCCAGTTGTGGAGTCAAAATAACTTTGGCGAAGACCTGATCTATGCTCCAAGAGGCGGTGGTATCTATTATTGGTCTGCTCAAATTGGTGTTACATCATTACCTTTTACAGTGACTATTGCATCCCCCGGTGTGTTGACTGTGGCTTTGAGGAATGGAACGGCTGTTTCTTTAAATACGACTGGTGCTCTGCCAACTGGTCTGTCTGTGGGTGTGGTCTATTACGTGGTAGGTAGCACAGGCACAACTTGCAACTTATCCTTAACCTTTGGCGGTGCGGCTATTAACACCAGCGGAACGCAGTCAGGCACTCAGACTATATCTGCTAGGGGTATTGACATCACTCAATTGGGTGGTGCTTCAGATTGCCCGATTATCCAGAATACTATTTTTGTTGCTGACACAAGCCGGTTTGTGTTTGCGTTTGGCTGTAACGACTATGGCAGTACGGTTCAAGACCCTATGTTGCTTCGTTGGTCTGACCAAGAATCAGTAACAAACTGGACACCATCGGCCACAAATCAAGCAGGCAGTATCCGACTATCTCACGGCTCTGAAATTGTTACTTGTGTACAGACCCGTCAAGAGATTGTGGTTTGGACTGACTCATCTTTGTATTCTTTACAGTATCAAGGGCCGCCTGTAGTTTGGTCTAGCCAGCTTTTGGGTGACAACATCTCCATCATCGGCCCTAATGCAGCGGTTGTTGCATCAGGTGTAATCTACTGGATGGGCGTGGAGAAGTTTTATAAATATGATGGTCGGGTACAGACCATGAAGTGCGACCTGCTTCGCCACATCTTCCAAGACATTAACTTAGCGCAGGCATCCCAAGTGCTTGCTGGAACTAACGAAGGCTTTAACGAAGTCTGGTGGTTCTATTGCTCACAGAACAGCACGGCAATTGACCTGTATGTCATCTATAACTACTCAGAAGACGTCTGGTCTTATGGGACATTGGGCCGTACAGCGTGGCTTGATTCAGGGCTGCGTGACCACCCAATAGCCGCTACATACTCCTATAACCTTGTTGATCATGAGCAAGGTAATGACGACAACCAAACAGGCACACCAGTGGCTATCAATGCCATCATTGGTTCTGCGGAATTTGACATTGACGATGGCGATCACTTTGGTTTTGTCTGGAGGATGCTCCCAGATATTACATTCCGAGGCTCTACTGCGGCCTCACCCCAAGTCACAATGACGTTGATCCCCATGCAGAACGCTGGTTCAGGCTACAACAATCCCATCTCTGTAGGTGGAAACTCTAATGCCACAGTAACCCGCACGTCTACCTCTGTGATTGAGCAGTTTACAGGTCAGGTGTACGTCAGGGTGCGAGGCCGTCAGATGATTATCCAAGTGGAATCTACTCAACTAGGGTGTGCTTGGCAGTTGGGTTCGCCACGTATTGACATCAAACAAGACGGCAGAAGGGGTAACACATGATTGTTATTTCTGAGTTTGAGATCAATCAGGTTGCCTCGCCTAACCTACCGCTGTCCCCAATCCAGTATGACCGGCAGTACGCCGATCAGCTAAACAACGTGCTTCGCCTGTACTTTAACAGGGTTGATGCTATTTTGAACCAGCTAAAGACAGATTCTATTATTCCTGCTTTGACTAACTACACAGTGGCAACGTTGCCAAGCGCGGTTACTTCAGGTAAGGGTGCAAGGTCTTTTGTAACGGACGCATTGGCTCCAACATTTGGGGCAACCGTGGTAACTGGCGGCGCTATTGCTGTGCCTGTATATTCTGATGGAACGAATTGGAAGGTCGGATAATGGCACAATTTACAGATGCTCAGATAAAAGAATACGTAACAGCAAACATAGGTAATCCACAGGCCATTGCTGATGCAGCTCAACAGTACGGCGTATCAGCCGCAGACCTGTCGCGCGCTACCGGATATGACGCTGGGACTGTTGGTAGCTACTTTAGTAATGCCGGTATTGATTTTGGTCAACCAGCGCCCATAGCGCCTGTGGCGGCACCCGTAGCAGCACCTGTAGATTATTACGCGCAACAGTTTCAGCCAGATTCATACACCAACTATGAGCCCGCATACATGGGTAGAGCCGAACAAGAGACACCTACGGCTCCTGTAATGCAAACACCACCACCGCCGGCGGCAACTGGGTACGGGACTTCTGTTGCCGCTGCTGTTCCAACTGGAATTGCATCATTGGGCGCTGGTTTGCCCGGAGCAGCCGCACCTGTAGCACAAGCCACAACGCTGCCTCCCGTTACACCGCCCCCACCAGTACCGCCTGTGGCTACGGTTTTAAATGCGCCAGAAGAAACCAAGTACGGCACAGTCACACCATTTACAACAACTCAAATTAAAGACTACATCTCGGGCGTAATGGGTGATCCAACGCTTGCTTCTTGGGAGAAGACTAATAAAGTCATGGAAGCCGCCCAAAAAGCGGGCATTAGTCAGGGCGATTTAACATCTATCTATGGTAAAGATGTAGTAGACCCATACCTTAAAACCTATGGTACTGGCATCAAAGACTACATTACCAACACGTTAGGTGACAAAACCAAGTCTGATTTTGATAAAGTGGCTTTGGTTAATCAGGCCGCTAACAAGTATGGTTTGGACGCCAACGAAATTGCTCAGTACTCAGGCTTAAATAAGAAGGGCGTGGATCAGATGTTCACGGCCTTTGACACTGGGCTGGCCAGCATTGTTAAAGGCCTGTCAGCGCCTACGGTCAGTGACTTAGATAAAACAAAGGGCGCTCTGGCATTGCAGAGTAAATACAGCATTACGGATGACCAGATTGCCAAAGCTTTGGGCGGTAATATTACTGGTAAAGACGTAACTGCCTACCTTGCGCCTGTAAAAAACTTTGGAACAGATCTCCAGACCCTTACATCTGACCCCACAAAGTCAGCCAAAGATCTTCAAGCATTTGTTGATAACGCCAATAAAGATCCAAGACTTAAGGGTTTATATGGCCTAGCACTTGATAAAGTACAAAAAGCCGTACCAATCCTTGGCCTGCGTGACTCTATTTCTGGTACAGGTACTCCAGAAGAGCAAACTAAAGGTTACACAGACTTCGTGGCCGCTGTTAATGCAGACCCATCTTTGCGTGAGAAGTACGGTGCCCAAGCTGATGCCATTGATCAAGTGGCCAAGATGTCCCAGCGTATTGCTGATGAGAAGTTTGGCGGCAAGCTCCAGCCCCATATGTTCCAGACGTTCATTGGCCTTGACCAAAAGACTTTAGCTGACGTCCCTAAACAGCTTGAAGTTGGTAAGCCAGAGACTAAGAGCTATACGGACAGTGATGGCCAGACACAGACTTATACAGTGCCGGGTCAGGTAAAAGACACCAAAGGTTTAGAGCCTGTTTACAACGTCCTTGGCAGCGGAGAAGACCAGACGCAACAGTTGGTTGGCTACACAAAACCAGTTAAAACGTCAGCCGGTGTAACTGTTGACGCTCAATATGATGCAAACGGCACTCTAACCGGCTACCGTGGTAGAGATGAAGATAAGGTCTGGCCAAAGCACAGAGTTGGTATTTCAGGCCAGTGGGATGTTAACGGTAAGGCGTCACCTGTAACACAGGTAGAGTCACCCGGTGTTCTTAAGAATATGATTCAAGACGTAGCGGCACTTGGCCCAGTCGGTCAACTAGCAATTATGTTTGCTACAAGCGGTCTAGGCTCTCTTGCGGCTAGTGCTTTAACTCCAACGTTAGGCGCAACTGCAGCAAAGGTTGTTACTTCTGGAATTATAAACGGGGCTATGGCCGAAATGGGTGGTGGTAAGTTTGGCAAGGGATTTTTGACTGGCGCTGCTGGTGCTGGGACAAATTTGTTGGCTCAAAACTATATGCCAACGATTAATACTGGCAATGCCTTTGCAGATCAGTACTTTAGCAAAGCGCTTCCAAACCTTGCTACATCTACGATAGGTGCGGCAATTAACAAGAAAGATATAGGTGAAGCAGGCTTGTCTTCACTGTTAAATACAGGCACAAACATGGCCACAAGTAGCTTGATTAACAGTGCTATGCCCGATACACTGACGCCTGAAATGCAGAAGATGTTTACAGGGGTAAGTGGACAGCTTTTGTCAAGCCTATTACAAGATAAGCCAATAGACTTACAGAAGTCAATTATGAATACGATTATGCAAAATGCGATGAGTCCATCTAAGACCACCGCTAAAGAAAAGGGGTAAGCCATGGGTGATTTTGACTTTGACTTTGGTGGCCTTGACGCTGGCGAAGGTGCCTTTGATATTTCTAGTTTCTTAGGTGATAGTGGCTCATCTGGGGTTGACTTCAGTGGCTTTGATATGGGCCCAGAAGCTTTTGACATCTCTAGCCTGCTTGGTGGTGATGAAGGAATTGATTTATCTGGTTTAGACATGGGCCCAGAGGCTTTTGATATCTCTAGTTTGCTGGGCGGTGGTGACGGCAGAGAAATTGACTTTAGCAACATTGCAGGTGACTTTGGCGAAAGTCTAGGTATAGACACTACAGGACTGGATGCTGGCGAAGGCGCGTTTGATTTATCAAAGTTAACAGATTCAGGGGATGGAGAATCTTTAAGCCGTAGTCTTGGCTCAAAAAGAATTAGCCTTGCTGATCTTGAAAAAGATACAACTGGCGGCACTGGTCTTAAGTCTACGGGTCGTGGCCAGTTGTCCATGGTTGATCCAATCACTGGTGCAACAGGCATTACAGGCGAGGGATTTACCAGTCTTAAAGACCTCCTTGGCTCTGGCACTAAAGAAGAAATTGCCCGTTACACACCCGGAACAGCAGACTATGGTTTGAGATCTGGCCTTGAGACAGAAGACGGCCAAGGCTTCTCAGCTGACTCAACTCGTGGCATGAGTTTGGAAAATATGGGCGGCGGTCAGGGTTTAAGTAAGTACATCCCAGCTGAATACAGCGAGAGTGCTTTAACCAGTTTAGTTAAGAACAACCCCGGCAAATTCCCTGATATTGAGAAGTACCTTGACTCTCAATACGATAAAGCAGGCTTGACGCCATTCAAGGGTACAGGCGGAACTTTAAGCGAGACTGGGTTCTTGGCACAGAGCAGTGCGGCCAATCCACTTGGATCTAAGTACGCTATTGGTGATCCAAAGTCTTTCATTAACAACCCAACCATTACAGGCCAGCAATCTGTTGTCTCGCCCGGTCGCACCATCATTGACAACAAAGATGGCACATACAAGGTTGTTACCAATACTATTGACGGCACTAAGACTATCACCACCACTAAAGACGGTGTAGATAAGATCATTCGTGAGACAAAGACGATTGACAACACCAAAACAAACCAAGGCGCTAAAGCAACTGCTGCCAATAAAAAAGACAACAATATGCTTATGATGTTGTTGGCTTTGATGGCCATGATGAATAAGGGTGGCGGTAAATCTACAGGTTCAGGCGGCACGATCCCATCTTTACAGGCCAATCGTTCACAACTCCCATACGGCCCAGCCTCTGGTTCACAGGCGCGTCCCGGAGCTGGTGGCGTTAATTACTTTTCACCCACTACCTACACGCAGAAGGCCGCAGGCGGTGGAATGATGTACGGCGGTGGTGGCATCTCTGATCTAGGTGGTTACTCAGATGGTGGCCGTCTACTCAAAGGCCCCGGTGATGGTGTGTCTGACTCAATTCCTGCGACAATCGGTGGTAAACAACCAGCTCGTTTGGCCACAGGTGAGTTTGTTGTACCGGCAAGAATCGTGTCTGAACTAGGCAACGGCTCTACAGAAGCAGGCGCTAAGAAACTATACGCCATGATGGATCGCGTCCAGAAAGCGCGCCGCAAGACTAAAAACGTTGCTGCTGATACCAAAGCGCAAAAATACTTACCCGCTTAAGGAGTTGTTATGGCCGGAGAAACCCTACCTACAGGATCGACAAACACCCAAGGCCTAGCCGATTGGGCTTCGCCGTACATCACTAACTACTTGGGTCAGGCTCAAGCGCTGTCCCAGTCGCCCTATCAGGCCTACCAAGGGCCGCTGACTGCCGGCCAGTCTGGTCTTCAAACTCAGGCGTTCCAAGGTCTTGGCTCTTTGACTGTTCCATCAAGCATTGGTGATGCGGCTACTACGGCAGGCAACCTTGCTACCAAAGCAGGCAATCTGTCTTACACGCCAACGACTCAATCGTTTGATGCTACTCAGGCACAGCAGTACATGAACCCGTACTTGCAGGCTTCACTTAATCCTCAGTTGGATGAAGCTCGCCGTCAGTCACAGATTACTCAGGCTCAGAATGCCAGCAAGATGACGCAGGCTGGTGCGTTTGGTGGTGGCCGTCAGGCTATCCTAGATGCAGAGACTCAGCGCAGTCTAGGAACTAATCTGGCCAACATCACAGGTCAGGGCTATAACACTGCGTTTAACAACGCGCAACAACAGTTTAATGCTGACCAAGCTCGCAAAATGCAAGAGGCTCAATATGGTGCTGGTTTTGGTCTGCAAGGCCTACAGGCTGGTATGCAGGGTGCTCAGACTCAGGGTAACTTGGGTAATATACAAAACCAAGCAACCCTTGCTAATCTGGGTCAACAGCTTGCAGGCGGAGCACAAGAGCGCGGCATTACCTCAGAAGGTATTGCGGCTGACTTAGGTGAATTTGAGAAGCAACGCCAGTTCCCATACCAACAAGTACAGTTCCAGCGCGACATGATCTCTGGCCTGCCTACTGGCTCGGTCACTAACACTGCTGGACAGATGTCTGGTATTGGATCCCTGCTGTCTACATTAGGCGGCGGTACAGCAGCTGCTTCTGCATTAGGATACAAAAACGTAGGCGAATTATTGACCAGCCTTGGTCTTGATTTAGGGCAGAAATCATGAATCTTATTCAAATCCAAGAACACTTAAAGGATCTGCCTACTCAGGCAATCATGTCCTACGCTAATGGGCAGAACCCACAGGTTCCTCCGTACATGGCTCTTGGCGAGATGAATCGCCGCAAGGCCATGGAACAACGCGCCGCACAAGCTCCCGACTCCTCTGTTAAAGAAAAACTTGAGAGCGAGTTAAGCCAACAAGTAGCACTTCCCGGCATTGGTCAGGGTATGAACATGCGAATGAACCCCGCTGGCATGCCTCCACCGATGCCTGCCGCACAGCCCCAGATGGCTCCTCAGATGCCCAAGATGCCTGTACAACCAGCGGCGCGTCCTATGCCTCCACAGCAGATGGCTAAACCCGGTGGTATCCCAGCAGGCGCACCCGGAATGGCCGCTGGTGGACTGGCTGAGTTGCCTGTTCGTAAAGACATCTTTAACTACGCGCCCGGTGGTATTGTGGCGTTTGCCGAGGGTGATGTAGTTGGGCTTCCAGAGTCTGAAGCTAACGCCATCATGAGAGATCAGTTAGCGGGTAAGGTTGGCCTGCCTATGCCAGTTAACCGTGATGAAGAACGCAAAAAGTTTGTTGAAGCCAATCCAGAAATGGGCGCTTTGATTAACAAGATTCCCGGAGAAAAGTTAGCTGCATTGGCTGCAAAGCTTGAAGAACAGAATCAAGCTCAACGTTCTAGGTTCCAAGAGGGTGAAGGCCGGCAAGGTCTTGCCGCTTTATCACAGGCGTTAATCTCCGCTGGTGAAGCTACCCGTGGTCAGAAGGGCATGGGAGGCATTGGAGCCGCATTTGGTGGCTTTGGTAAGTCCTATAACGCCGCTACAGCCGCACAAGAGGAGCGCGCCGCTAAACAGCAAGCAATGGAACGTGCTCAGACCATTGAGACAATGAAGCTCCAATCTGACATAGAGCAGATGCAACGTGCGTTTGCTGAAGGTCGGTTCGATGAGGCCGCCAAGCTTAAAGATCAAATCAATGCTCGCGAAGGCAAGATCCAAGAGATCAAGGGTCTTCGTGCTAAAGACGTTCTCTCGCTTGCAGACACACGCAGACAGCGTGATGAACAGGCTCGTCACAATAAAGCGGTTGAAGATTATCAAAGACAGCAACAAGCAATTGCAGCTGAACGTGCTAAGTACGACCGCGAAAACCGTCCTTCAGCTGAAGACAAGTTGCTTGGCAAAATCCAATCCAACGTCACTGCTGACAAAGCCTACCAAACATTGGCTAAGAAACTGCAGGATACTGAAGTTGGTAGTGATGAGTATTACAAGATTCTTGACGCTATGCGTGACATTGCCTCAACTTACTATCCAAAAGATGCAAAAGGCAATTACAGAATCGCACCACCACCCCAAGTAACTCGACCTGCTGCCGGTGAAAAACCAGCCGAAGCACAAGGATTCTGGGATAAATTTTTCAACGGACCCAAGCCACCCCCTAGCCCTGTGAAGCCAACTGCTGTACCATTCGACCAGCTGCCAAAATAAGGGGTAAATATGGACGTCTTGATGCCAGATGGCACCACGATTACTGGTGTTCCAGAGGGAATCACGCAAGCTGAGTTGCTTGCTCGATACGGTAAATTTTCAGCGCAGACGGCTCCAGCCCCAGCCCCTGCCGGCCTTGAGTCTATTGCTCCACGCGCACCAAACACAATGACTGCGGACGAGTACCGCGCTCAAGTTGCGGCTAGAGAAGCACAGGGATATGAAAGAACAGTAGGCGGTACAGCCAAGGACGTTGGCATCACATTGTTAAAGGGCGCTATTGGCTTACCCGAAGCAGCTGTTGGTTTGCTTGATCTACCCACGATGGGTTATGCCGGTAAGCTTCTTGAGCAGGCTGGCTTTAAACCCAAGGAAGCCAGAGAGATTCTCGACACATATTTGTCTGAGGCTCAACAAGCGGCTAATCGCAAGGTTAGAGAAGCCCAAGGTTTCTTACCCACAGCTAAAGCAGCTCTTCAAAACCCCAGCACTATCTTTACGACAGCTGGTGAGTCAATACCACAAATGCTTGGCGGTGCTGGTATTGCTCGAGGCTTATTGCAGGTAGCTCCTAAAATTGGCGCTGTAGCCGCTGGTGCCGCAGGCGAAGGCTTGATTGGTGCTGGCGCGGCTGCAGAGCAAATGCGTCAGGAATCCAAAGACAAGTTGTTGTCTGGTAAGCAGGTTATATCTGCCGTTGGTTCTGGCGTTGGTACAGCTGCATTTGGTGCGGCTGGCGGTAAGTTGGCTAACAAGCTTGGCCTTGATGACATTGATACATTGTTGGCTGGTGGTGCAAGTCAAGCTGCCGGACAAGCCAAGCAGGGCGTTGGCAAATCAGTAAGAGACTTTGCTCTGAAAGCTACGGGCTCTGGCATCTCTGAGGGTGTGTTTGAGGAGTTGCCACAGTCAGCGCAAGAGCAGATGTGGATGAACTACGCCATGGACAGGCCACTCATGGACGGCGTTGCTGAAGCATCCGCCATGGGCATGTTGGCTGGCTTTGGTATGGGTGCAGTCGGTGGAGGCTTTGGTAGCCTTCGTAAGACTGGACAAGCACCAAGCGGCCTTGAGAGCTTGCTTGCAGAAAACAAACAAATACTTGGAGTTCCCCCAGATGAAGGAGCTCCCGCTGGTATGGCGCCAGCACCCACAACTCCTCCGTCCACTAGCCCAGTTGTCGGCACTATGACAGTTGATGTTGATGGAAAGCCTGTTACAAAAGTTACTAGACAAGACGGCAGTGTAGACATTGATGGTGTGCAAGTTACACCGCCAACTGCAGTCGCAGAACCAGTAGTTACTGAACAACCACCAAGCACTGAATTAATCCAGCAAGTATTGGATGAGAGCCAAGACACAGGCCAGATGATGGGTGAGCTTGAGGGTAAACCCGTAGAGACTGGTGAGCAAGTAGCGCCTACTGGTGGTCCATCTGCACCTACAGTGACTAAGCCACAGGCTCCGGTAACAACGCCAGAAGCTGTAGTTACTACGCCAGAGTTTACTGTACCAACAGGATTTAAATACACGTTGTTGCAAAGCCCAGCTTACGAAGGCTTTGAACCACTATCTTTGGAAGATGCTGACTTTGAATTGGAGGCTTTAGAAGATAGCGCCAATAAAGGAAGAATGACTCCGGAGCGTTTTGCTCAATCTGAGATTGGCAAAAGGCTTGGCACCGCACAGATAATGCAGATCAATGAAGGGTTAAGAACTGATCCTATTGGAACGCTAAAAGCATTACGCAGTAATCTTGCGCCAACGGAAGCGCCGGCAGCTCCAGAAGCGCCAGCCACCTCTACCACTGGTAGTGTTACAGAACCGTTTGTTACTAACAGGCGTGTTGCTGTAGTTAAAGAGGTTAATGGCGTCAAGGTTCCGTTCTATATCAGCACTGGTAGTGGCGGTAAAAAGAATGTGCCTACAGGCCAGTGGTACCCATACTTTGGTAACGGTCCAGACGGTTGGTTTAACAAGGGTAGTGAAGAAGACATCAACAACTTTTACAACTCGCCCGAACTCAAGGCAGCTGCGGATGAGCTAAACACTACCATTGGAGACATTCGTTCTCAAATGGGTCAACTGCCCACTGCACAGGCGCTAGGTATAAACCCTAACGAAGGTTTATCTCCTGCAGCCAATGGTGACGCAAAGGCCGTTGAGAACATTCGCAATACGATTGACAGGATCACCAAGGGTAGAACTGTAGAGAAGACTCCAGAGGCACCAGTCGAAGAGAAGCCACCAGAGGAAAAGCCCGCTGATGTTGTTGAACAGCCAGCCGAGGAAGCGCCAGCGGAAGAAAAACCCGCTGAAGAAAAGCCTGCGGAAGAGACACCTACAGAAGAGTTAGTAAAGCCTGCAGAAGAGAAACCTGCTGAAGGTGAACCCAAACCTACAGGCGGTCCATCTGCGCCCGCTGGAGGCCCATCTGAGCCTGCTGGTGAGGCTGCTCCTACTGGTGGTGCTAAAGAGCCCAAGCCACCCAAGGTAAAGCTTACTGAAGAAGAGAAGATTAAAGCTGCTGAAGAAAAAGCTAAAGCTGAAGAAGAAAAGAAAGCCGCTGACGAGCAAAAGAAAAAGCTCGAGGAATTTAACAAGCAGCCTATGAAGGTTGCTATGGAAGAGGGTAATGCTGATCAGGTTTCAACTTTGCTGTACGGCAACGCTGTAGCAGAAGACCTTTTCCCAATCATCTTCCCTGCAGAAGGTCTGTTGCGTATTCCTGTGGACTTGCCAAATGTTTCTAAGATTGAAGAGGCATTAACTAAGTTTGGTTTCCGCATTACTGATCGTTCTATCCCTTCTGCTACGGATGATCCATCCTACACAGGACCAGAGCGCGTCACTATATCAGCGTTATACAAGCCGGAGAAAATAAGTATTCAAGGTGGTGGTGCTGAGTTTGTAAAGAACCGCAAGGGTAAAGTTACAGCACCTCCAGCTCCTAAAGACGCTACAGACAGTCAGATCTCTAAGATGTTGGCAGCTGTTGCCAAGGACACGCTACTTGACATTGACTCAAACAAAGACAATTCGTTTGGTGCAATGATGTACAAAGAGGGCATCGTAAGCTTCGTCATGCCGGCGTCTGATTACCTGCTAAAGGCTATAAAAGAAAACAGAATAGTCCGTGTATCGGACAGGACTGGTAGCCGTCAAGCCATTAAACTGGCTCTGGAAGAGGGTAAGCAAGAGGAAATACAAAAGCTCTTGCAGAGTTATGTTGATGCACTTCAAGGCTTGCAGGCGGTCTTTGACTCACACGCCCGTGTTGGTGAATTAGATAAGGCACTAAGAGAAAAGTACATCAAAGATGCGGAAGCAAGTGGTTCATCTGCAAAGTACACCGAAGATGGATTAAATCTACGCAATAAGTTATCAGCAAATGCTTTAGTTAATCTATTTAACAAGATGGATGGCTTGTTTGCGGCTAATCAAGATTCAACCGATCAAACTAATCGTATCGTTAAGAAAGAAACCGAAGTACCACCAGAGCTTGGCAACATTGTTCGCCGTGGTATGCGTGATCACCGACAGGGTCGTGATGTTGATACAAACGATTTTGTAACTACGTTTGGTTTCTTCCCGGGTGGTATTGACTTTGGTAACTGGGTTAACCAGACTGAGCGAGCTGCTCACCTTAACGCCATCTATGACACCATGTATGACTTGGCGGATGTCTCTGGTATCAATCCAAAGATGTTGGGCTTGGGCGAGAAGCTCAAGATGGCCATCGGAGCGCAAGGTCGTGGCGGCAAAACTGCAGCTCATTACTTCCCCAAGCTTAATGAAATCAACCTGACCAAAACCAAAGGTGATGGATCACTTGGACATGAGTGGCAGCACGGCTTGGATTGGAACCTTCAGCAGACGCCAAACGGCAAGTTATTAATGTCGGGCACAGTCTCGCGTCTTAAAAAGCAGATTGAGATTGAGACAGTAGAGAACTACCTAAAGGGTGTGTTACGTGATACAGCTGGTAGCACAGACAACCGTAATCTCCCTCCCAAGAAAGCATTCTTTGCGGCCATCTCAAATCAAGGCTACTGGGGTACAGCCCCTGTTATCAGAGATTCAGACAAAACAACGCAATACTTTAAAGACGCACAGCAATTAGACCAAGACGAAGGCAGAGAGCCTCGCTACTGGGGCACAGACGTAGAGCTGTTGTCTCGCGCGTTTGAGGCTATGCTGTTTGACGCATCTAAAGGTGGCAGCCCATACCTTGTTGGCCCTACCGTTGCTGATGGATACATTACCAAAAAGAATGGTTATGGCGGCACCATTTACCCACTAGGTAAAGAGCGTCCAAAGCTCAATGAAGTCTATAAGCAGATGCTCACCCAGATTGACCCAGAGACTCTGGAAGTCAAGACCTACAAGATGGACACCAAGATTGTTGAAATTGAAGATCTGGGTTATGCAGTCCTAGACCAATATAACTTGGATTCAGGTACTTCTGGTGGTTTGGTTTGGTTTAAAACTGAAGACGAAGCCAAACGTACTAAAGCAGCGCGTGATGGCCAAGAGCGAGTCTTGACGCCAACTGACATGCAGATGAGCAAGGTCAACCAGCACATCATTGACATGGCCAAGCGCATTGACGTTATTATGGAAGAGATGGGTCTGTTTAAGTGGCCTGAGATTAAGAACGGCTCAATGGCTGAGTCCATGTTCTATCACATGCGTCAGGGCTGGTGGCCAAAGAACAACCGTGAGCTGGCTGAGTATGGTATTAAGGCCTACTTACAAAATCCAGAGTTGCTTGGTTTTAACCCAGCTAAAGACCAACGTGAGATTGAAAGATACAAGATTGCTGACTTTGAAGGTGATCGCGTCAAGCTTAAGCAGACTCAGGAAGACTTTGAGGCGGCAGCTACACGTTACATTAGCCAAGTCATTACTGACATGCGAGCGCAGGGCTCAGATACAAAGGCCATCTACGAATACATCGTTAACCTGTATCAGAACCAACCTACATTAGACGTTCAGTCTGTACTGAGCAAGAGTAACAACGCCTACTCTACGCCACTCCCTATTGCTTTCTTAGCAGGTATGCTGGCGCGTGTTAAGTCCACTACAACAGTGTTAGACCCAACAGGTGGTAACGGCATGTTGGTGGTGGCGGCTAACCCACAGAACGTCACAACAATAGAGTTAGACCCACACCGTGCCGAGAACATGCGTCTAATGCAAATCGGTAACGTGATTGATGGTGATGTGTTTGAGAAATTAAAAGACCTAAGAGATCAAGAGGTTGATGTTGTCTTGGCAAATCCTCCGTTTGGAGCTTTGTCTACGCCTGATAACGTCCCGTCTTGGAATGGTCAGAACTATAAGATTGGTACGCTTGATCAAGCGATTGCTGCCAAGTCTTTGCGCGCCATGGCTAACAATGGCCGTGCTGTCTTGATCCTTGGAGCTCACCCCAAGCCCGGAACAATTACATCCACAGATCGGGTGTTCTTGAACTGGTTATATGGGAACTATAACGTAGCGGATCACTATGAAATTGCTGGTGGCTTGTATCGTAAACAAGGCGCGAATTGGCCGTTGCGCGTCTTAGTTATTGCCGGCAGAAACCAAACGGACAACGTTTATCCAATTGACTCAACCGTTGATCGGATAACTACATTTGATGAACTTTGGAGCAGATATGTTCAAACCAGTGATCGTAGCGAACAAGTCGTGGTGGGTACCGGAAAGAAACAGCCAGCTACTGGCGGTGCCAATCAACCAGCCGGAGGAGTACCAACAAGCGGTGCGGTGGAAGATGGAGGCACTGGCGCAGGAGTGGGGACTACAGAGGGCGGTGGAGTCGGCGAACAACTACCTAAAACAGGACGGGGCACTGGAACTACCGCTGGCGGAGGACGAGGAACAGCTGGTGGAGCTGGTACTGCTGAACAGCAGCCGGATAGCGGAAAAGGTAAACGAGGGGGACCCAGCGGTGTCGAAGCCGGCGGAACCCAAGGAGGCCAAGATGGCGGCGGAGGATCAGGAGATGAACTGGGAGGACTTTCTGACCTAGACCTAGAAGCATTATTTAAAGACATCAATGAGTCTTTAGAAGAGAAAGAAACAAAAGGTAAGCGAGAAAAGCCAACTGGCGGGGCTAGAAAACCAAGAGAAGCTAAAGAGCCGGGCGCTAAACGCGAACCCAAAGCGGCGGCTGTTGACGTTTCTCCAGAGATGCAAGCTTTGGTTGAAGAATTAAGAATTGCTTTAACTGGCAAAGCGCCACAAGTAACCAAAGAAACTACACCAGAAAACAGTCCAGAGCGTTTGGATAAGCAAGTTGGTGAAGCATTGGGACGTATTGCCCAAGATACAAAGAACACCAGTGATGACCCTAACAGTGGTCAATACTCACGCAAGGGTGATCAAGAGTACGCTAACGTACAGCCAATCATTCAAAAGGTATGGAACTTAGCTGGAGAAACAATAAGTGATTTTAGTGCGCGAGTTAAACACATTGTTAATGTGTTGGTTCCCCAGCTAGGAAAAGCAATCGTAGCCCACATCCAAACATTTATTGGAAGCCTACGCACTGTTGTACAAAAACGCCCCAAGAACCAAACCCCTGTTCAGTCTGAACCTATTGATACAGAGTCACGGGTTGTCTACCTTGGTAAGTCACGCTTTGCCAGCGATGGCATTTACTTACCACGCGCGCAGTCTCAGCATGCTTACTCTGCACTTGAGAACCTAGAAGCACAAGTTGGCAACATTGATGAGTTTGTTGCTAGTGAGCTGGGCTACCCATCGGTAGAGAAGATGGCCAAGGGATTGGCGGGCTATCAGATTGATGGCTTGGCTCTGGCTATTCAGGCTAACAAGCTTGGTAAAGGCTTCATCATTGGTGATGACACTGGCGTAGGTAAAGGCCGTGCAGCTGCTGCCATGATTGTCTGGGCTAAGAAGAACGGGAAGATCCCAATCTTTGTAACTGTTAACGATTCAATGTACACATCTATGTACGAAGATTTGATTAACATTGGACACGAAGAGTTCAAGATTGGCATGACCAATAACAATGCCATCATTCAGCGCAATATGGGTGGTGGCAAGATTAAGACTGTGTTCGAGAACAAAGGTAAGGCCGGTCCTGATTTGATGGCTTACATCAAAAAGAACGGTGAATTGCCAAAAGGCATGGACGTTTTGTTCACAGCCTACTCTCAACTGAACGGTGGTGCTGGCTCACCTCAACGTCAAGACGCTATTGCATCTTTGGTCGCCCAAGGCAAAGCTGTTTTGATTATGGACGAAGCCCATAACGCAGCTGGTATCCCTTCTGATTCAGACTCTAGGGGTCAGAACGCATTCTTTATGTCATTGCTGACGGGCATAGATTTGCTTGGCAAAGACGTTGAGACTCCAGAAGATTGGGTGCCACCACCAGCAGTTTATTTGTCTGCCACGTTTGCAAAACGCCCAGACAACATGCCTCTGTACATCCATACCAACTTGCGGTATGCGGCCAATACGCCTGAAGAGTTGACCAACTTGTTTGGTAAAGGCGTTAAGACTGACGTCCTGCAACAGGTTTCCTCTGAGATGTTGGTAGAGTCTGGCTCCATGTTACGCCGCGAGAGATCGTATGAAGGCGTCAAGATGGACTTTGTTACAGACGATGCAAACGCACCACGCGACATCCGTGAAGTTGACAAAGTTACAACCATTCTTAGAGCGTTAGTTAACGCTGACCGTGCACTTAAAGAGTGGTCAAAGGATCCTTCTAATCAAGCTTTGATCATTAACACGCTTGGCCCACCCGGCTCCATGCTGGGCAAAGAAGGCCCGACTGCCTTTGCTGAAGCCAAAGGTAATCCATTCACCTCTGTGGTCCACAACTACATTGGTACGCTACTGCTGTCTGCTAAGACTCAGACTGCCGTAGACATGGTGATCGACAAGATGAACAACGGCGAGAAGGTTGTTGTTGGTCTGCAGAATACCAATGGTAGTGCGCTAGATGACTTTGTTGCAAAGAACGGCATTAAGATAGGCGATGAGATCCCTAACTTTGGTTGGCAGACTTTGCTTCAGCGAGCGATTGATTCGACTAGAAAGATCACGCTGAAGTCTGCTACTGGGAATCCAAAAGACAACGTCAAGGTTGAGATCCCATACTCTTTGATGCCCCCGTCAATTAGGGCAGGCTACGACAATCTGGCAGACATGGTCAAAGACTTCCAGTCTGATTTGCCTGTGGCTCCTATTGACTACATGCGTACACAGCTTGAAGGCAAGTACGTGTGGACAGCTGACGGCAAGACTAACGTTGGTGACGCACCACCGCCCGGAGTTAAAGCCAGACGTCTGGTGGTCAAAGAGATTACTGGCCGTAACACAGCGGTAGATTACAGTGGCGATAAGCCCAAGTACATGGCTCTGAGCAATCCAGAGCGCACCGAGATGATCTCTTCATTCCAGAACGGTGAAGAGTCAGAGAACGGACCGATTGATGTATTGATCATTAACTCAGCTGGTGCAACTGGTATCTCGTTACACGCATCTACAGAAGCGTTTGATCAGCGCCCACGCCACATGGTGGTGCTCCAGCCTCATGGAGACATCAGCGTATTCATCCAGTTGCTGGGTCGTATCCACCGCACTGGTCAGGTTGAATGGCCTTCATTCACCATGTTGGCTACCGGCATTCCAGCCGAGCGCCGTATCTTGGCCATGCTTCGTAAGAAGTTGTCAAGCTTGAAGTCCAATACATCGGGTGGCTCTAGCAGTACCAAGGTGAACGGCGTTGACTTTATCAATAGGTATGGTGACGTTGCTACTGCCGAGTACCTGAACGAACATGCTGACATCCGTGCATTCTTAGCCCAGCAGTCATTTGCAGATCCCGCAGAAGCCGCTGGCTCTGACTTGGCACACAAAGCCTCTGGTACAGCTGGCCTTCTGTCCTCCTCAGACCAACAGGAGTTCTTTGACTCTATCGAAGCTAGTTACTTGGCCGAGATTGAGCTGCGTAATGCGACAGGAACAAACGCCCTTGAGCGCCGTGTTCTGCCGCTTAACGCTGAAATGATCAAAGAGAACCTGATCGAGGAAGGCTTAGATAGCACCAATCCGTTCTTGTCTGATGTGGTGATGGCTCAGTTCAACGTGGATGTGATTGGCTCAATCCCAACCCAGAAAAACATTGAAGATGATATTGCCCAAGCCTTGAATGGTCGCACTGCCCAACAAGTTGTAGAAGAGATTGATACCGATCTCAACACAGTTTTTGTTGAAGTGCGTAACCAAATCATTTTAAAACAGCAAGCTTTGAGTGCCGCCATTGCCGCACCCGGAGCTACTGAAAAAGATATTGCAGAGTTAACGAAGCAAAAAGAGGCTCTGGACGTACAGTTTGCTACTCTTGGTGAGCGCAGAGAAAAGACTTTAAGCGCCTTGAGGAATCAGTTTGCCATCGGTACTGGCTTTGATTCATTCATGATTAACAACGTGCCAGCAGCTGCTGTTGTGATCGGCGTTAAGGTAGACAAGTCAAGGATTGGTAAGTCAAAAACTGGCAACCCATACTCGCCATCCAACTTTCAGATCATCCTTAAGCGCAATATCCCAGAGGGGCGCGTTGCTCCTACGCTGGCTGCCCTTGAGGGACCAAGCATTGAACGAAGCCAGCCAATGCGTAGACCTCCGCTGGACGAATTTTTTGCTCTGAAGTCAGTGACGGGTGGTCGCACTACTCGTTACATTGCACTTGGCAATATCCTGAGAGCAGCTCAGTTGTTTGACAAAGATGGTGGCGAGATCGCTAAGTTCACCTTGCAGAATCAAACAGAGGAAGTCTCTGGCGTGATCATGCCTGTGAAGTACCAGCCTGTTGCCATCAGTGATCAGCCTGTGCGTATGCGTAACGCTAATGCTGCAGTGCAATATACGTTAGCTGCTTGGAATGAAATTCTACGGAAAAAGTATGACTCCACTCAGATGGAAGATTACAAAGACATAGCAGATAGTTTGGGACAGTACCTGCTGCCAAACTTGCCAAGCTTTGTGCCGTATGCAGAAAACTCAAAGAACTCTTACACAACCAAAGTTGTTCGTGGTGCCAATAACATTTGGACATTGACGCTAGACAGCTACAGGCCAACCGGCTTTAGGTTGTCTATCTCTGGTGATGCGCCTAAGAAGTTTGTAACGTCTATCAAAGGCGTTTCATTGGCCAAGAAAAAGGGTGGCCCTTATGAGATGTCCCCACGGGATGTTATTGCAGACCCAGTAAACCTCATTGCCCTAATTAAAAACTTGCACAAGCATTACCCTGCCACAGTGGAAGCTGACGCTGGTCAACTTGCCCGTGAGGTAATGAAGGTTGAGTTTGATGACTCTGAGTCTAAGAAAGGCATGTTCTCTCGCGCTATACCCGAGGGCGGTCAGAGCGTTGAGGATGTAGAAGCTCAGATCAAAGCAATCAAGGGTATCAATGTTAAAGTGGTTCAGTCTGCTGACAACTTGCCTGATGCAGCTGCTCCCGCTGATGTGGAAGGTGCTTGGTTCTCTGGTAACACTGTTTACTTGGTGGCTGATAACCTGCCAAACGCCCAGCGTGTTCAAGAAGTGCTGGCGCATGAGGCCATTGGTCACGCTGCATTAGAAGGCATGCTTGGCAAAGACTTGATGAAGGTCATGGTCCAGAATGTTCAGGAGCTGGAGAAAACCTCTAAGGTTGTTCAAGGGATTGCCGCACAAGTAGACCGCACACAACCCGGTCTATCACCCGAGCGCCGTGCTAAAGAAATCGTGGCCATGATGGCAGAGCGCGGAATGCAAAACAGCATCATCCAGCGCGTCATCAAAGCCGTGCGCGGTTGGTTAAGAAGCTCTGGATTTACTCTGCAGTTCTCTGACAACGACATCTTGGCGTTACTCCAAAATGCTGAAACGTTCTCTGGTGAGATGGCAGACGCCACAAGCGAAGCTTTGTACTCCAGAAACTTCAAAGGTGGGCCCGGTGCATTGTCTACGTGGGAAGCTGCTGACGATCTAAAGTTAACAGACACACTTGTTTACAAGTTCATTGATAAGCACATCGACACCAAACGTGTGATTGAAGCCATCAATAATGAGTCTGGCCGTATTGAGGATAATTGGAATCCCTACCTGAAAGAAGAGTTATTCCATGGCAGAACGGCCAAGCAGACTACAGACTTTCTGAAGAATGACTTGCGTCCTTTGCTTCAGGACATGGATAAGCGCGGGGTAACGCTTGAGGAGTTCAACAAGTACCTTCACGCTAGACATGCAAAAGCCCGTAACGCATTTATTCTTAAACGTGACCCAACCAATCCTGCAGGTTCTGGATTGTTTGATGACGAAGTAGATGCCTACATGGATGCTTTGGACAAAACTCCAGAGCTGAAGAAGAGTTACGAACAGCTTGCTAAGAAGATTGATGAGATCGTTACTGGCACTCAAGAGCTGTTAGTGTCCTCCGGCTTGGAAAAGCAAAGCACGATTGATACTTGGCGCGAGAGCCTTCCGTTCTATGTGCCTTTAAACCGTGAGCCTGACGAGCTTGATTTTATCAATGCAAGCAGTGGCATGGGTCAAGGCTTTGCTGTAAAGGGTTCATTTACTAAAGCCGCAGTAGGTTCGCTCAAGAGTGTCAGCGACATCATCGGAAGCTTGGCACTTGCGCGCGAACGTGCCATCGTCCGTGCAGAAAAGGTGCGCGTTGGACGGGCGCTGTATGCACTGGCCATTCAGAATCCTAATCCAAACTTCTGGAAGCCAATCAACCCTGACGCCATTAAGAACAAGGCCAAGTTGATTGATGAGATTGTTGCCTTGGGAATGAACCCCAATGACGCAAACAACATCTTCCAAGAGCCAAAGACCGGTGCGATTGATAAGAAGACTGGGCTTGTCAAGTACGAAATCAATCCAAACATGCGTAACTCGCCTAACGTATTGGCGTTGCGTATTAATGGTGAAGACCGCTATGTGTTCTTTAACCCGGGCAACCCAAGCGCCAAGCGCATGGTGGAAACCTTAAAGAACATTGGCATCAATGACCTAGACGAAGTACTTGGTAGCGTTGCTGAGATCACCCGCTTTATGGCGGCTGTGAATACCCAGTACAACCCTGTGTTTGGTGCGTGGAACTTTACACGCGACTTACAGGGTGCGGCCATCAACCTTTCTAGTACGCCTCTTGCAGATAAAAAGGGTCAGGTCATTGCTGACTCTATGACTGCTGTTAGAGCTATCTATCGCGTCCTGCGCGGTAAGCCAGCCACAAATCCAGAGATGCAGAAGTGGATGGATCTGTTTGAGAGGTTCCAAAAAGCTGGTGGCCAGACTGGATTCCGCGAGCAGTTTAGCCGTGGTCAGGGTAAAGATACGATTGTTGCCCGTGAGCTGGGACGTCTGAGCCGTAGCAACGTTAAACAAGCCGCCTATGCTGTCTTTGATTGGCTGTCTGACTATAACGATGCACTAGAGAATGCTGTCCGTTTGGCTTCGTTCAAAGCTGCGTTGGACAAAGAGATGTCTGAGGATCAGGCAGCAAGTTTAGCTAAGAACATCACTGTTAACTTTAACCGTAAGGGTGCAAGCACTCAGACGATTGCCGCCTTGTATGCGTTCTTTAACGCCGCTATTCAAGGTACAAAGCGTTTGGTTGAAACACTGTTCACAAAGGACAAGACTGGCAAGATCAAGTTAAGCTCCCTCGGTAAGAAGATCATTGCCGGCGGTATGTTCCTTGGCGTCATGCAGACCGCTATTTTGGCGATGGCTGGCCTCGGTGCAGATGAGCCTCCTGAGTGGGTGAAGTCCAAGAACTTGATCATCCCAGTAGGCGATGGTAAGTACTTGACCATCCCAATGCCGCTTGGATTTAACGTCTTCCCTAACGTTGGTAGACTGATCGCCGAGTACATGATGGTTCAAGCTGGCGCAATGAATGGTAGACGCGACCTTCAGACAACCATCACAAACATCTTTAATGCAATACTTGGTTCTGTTAACCCGCTGGGAACTAGCACGTTTGCTCAGACACTGGCACCAACCATTGTTGACCCATTCGTTGCGATTGCTGAGAACAGGGATGCCTTCGGACGTCCTATCTCAAGAGAAGACAAAGCTCTTGCTCCTTCGCCCGGATATGAGCGTAGCCGTGAGACTGCAAACTTTGTGTCCCAAGGCTTGGCTTACGCGCTGAACTTCATCACTGGTGGTGGCGACAAGGGCATAGGTTTGGTTAGTCCTACGGCAGATCAGATCAGTTATGTGGCTGGCCAGTATGCTGGTGGTGTGGGTAAGCTTGTCATTCAGACAGGCGAGTTCGTTAAGAGTCAATTCACTGGTGAAAAGGTAGAGACTTACCAAATACCAGTAGCAGGCAAGCTCTATGGCGACATCAAAACGCCGGCAGCTATCGCAGGCGTGTTCTACGAGAACATCAAGGTAATGTCCAACCACGAACGGATCATTAAAGACATGAAGGGTAAGGGCGTAGAGGCTTACTACAAAGAGTCACCTGAAGCCAGACTGTGGCGGCGCGCTAACTACGTTGAGAATGAGATTGCTCGCCTCAAGAAAGAGAAAAAGGCCTTGAAGGAGCGCGATGCCCCCGAGGCCCAGATTAAACGCAAAGATGAAGCCATCAAAGAGAAGATGGATGCGTTTAACAAACAAGTTAGTAAGGTCCAATAATCCCTTGCTCAAAGAATAAACCCAGAGTTTTGCGATGTGCTTCCTCCCACATCTCAATCCTCTGGGCTTTATCCATCTTAGAGCCTTGGTCTAAGTCGCTGTGGCACCTAAAACATAATGACGCTATACGGTAGTCGTGAGCTTTGAGCCCACGGCCTTTGCCGTCCCGCAGTTGATTACTGTGGGCAGCTACCACTGTTCCATCACTCACTCCGCAGTGTTGGCACGGTAGGAGCCTCGCGGCTTTTAGCATTTTTTCGTTGCGATACATTTTTCTTCTCTGGTTTGCAATCAAAGCAGACCCAGCGATTACTGTTGCGGTCTACAACTTTGCCGTTGTCTAATGATTTAAGGTGCTCACACGTAGCGCAGTATCGCTTACCGTATATCCTCATGTTTTCTGACATTGCGCTTTTCCTTTTTGATTGCAGCCAGTCCTTCTTCGGGTTCTTTATCGCGCGCTTTCATCCATTGATCGGCTATGTCATGAGCTGCTTCGGCTAGGTTCTCACCCTCCCTGTTACGGAGGATGAGCCCAGCCAAAGCAAACATAGACGCCAGATCACGCAGATTGGTGTCATGCTCCATCAGTGAACCTCTTTATCTTGTTCCGCTTCTAAGACGGCGCGAAAAGAATGCGTCATGCAGTATGCAAACACTTGCTCTGGCATCTTTAGTTCAAGGGCGATCAAGCTTGCCACATGGGATAAAGCTGAGATAGCGGCTTCTGGCGGAACGTTTTCAGCGTTCATAACAACAGCAAGGATGTCATCGGCCAACTTGCTGGTGTATTTGATTTCGTCATCGTTAGTGTCCATCACATCTCCAGTTCTTTGATTTGATCAGCCAACACATCGGCCAAGTACTTACCGCGAACGGCAATGTGCTCGATCTCTTTGCAGGCATCTATCTCTTTGATACAGTCTTTGAGCGCCTTGTTATACCCAGACTTGAAGGTATCGTCACCATCAACGATCATGCAAATGGCGTCCCGCACCATGCTAGATGCTTTACGTTGTTTGGCAAGCTCTTTGATCTTGTCGTGATACTCCACTGGTAAGTAGACGCTGTAAGGGATTAGTTTCTTCATGCTTTCCTCCAAGCTTCGAAGCTGGTTCGCAATTGATTGAATAAATGGCGGGCTTCTTCGTTGGTCTTAAGCTCTTTGCGAGACTCTATGTCCAAGTAGGATGAAATCCACTGGGCACAAGCCTTCTCATTCTTTTCCATTAGCCACTCTTTCTGGTGCAGCCACTCCCAAAACTCTGGGTCACGGCACATAATGCCGGCCAGCTTCACCGCATGATCGCCCGGGAATTCGTTCTCTCGGTTCATCGGTTGTTCGTCATCACCCAGACGCACCATGACAACAACGTAGCGCGAGCCTACAAAGTCGCGCATAAGGTCGTTGTGAAGTTCGTCAGGGTGAACAGCCAAAGACAGCATGTAGCCGTCCTTGGATTGCTTTAGGCCTGTCTTGATTGCTTCAAATTGAATTGGATCGGCCAATTTTTAACTCCAAGTACTTGATCACGCCAACAGACATGGTCAACTGTTCTTCAAGCTTGCCGATCTGTTCTTCAAGATTGTCAATCTTTGCCTCAAGCTTGGCTTCGTCTTTAATTGACGCCTGCAAGGCATCATCAAGAACATTGCAGACTTTCTCCCACTGCTTAATTGTTTTAGGCTTAGTCATCCCATGGATCCTTTCCGGGTGCAGACTCTTCTGGCTTCTTGTAAGTGTTAACCTTCAAGCCAACCTTACGATTGCCGTCTTTGTCCTTGGAAAGCCATGCGTCAAGCTTGATCACAACGTGATCTGACTCTGCACTGGCCATGAGCTCCTTCATCAAGGCCAACTCAATCTTGATGTCACCAACCATGTCCGGCTGCATGTCTTTCTTTTTGTACTTGTTGCTCCACAAAGTACCGCGATTTGGATAGTCCATCATTACTCCTTAAAAAAATGATCGTTTTGCTTTTGTAAAGTTGTCAATGACGTCAGCATAGACAGATGGGTTCAAGGCTTTGAGCTTGTCGTACAAAGGCTTGTTCACTTGGAACATCTGTTTAAGCTGATCGGCATCGGTGGCCATGCTGATCTTTAGATTGTTCACTTCAACCATCATGTCAACCCATGCCTCATCATCGGGCGCATCAATGATCATGGTCCACTCAGGCTTTGTCTCAACATACTGTGGTGGAATGGGGTCTACTTTGCCTTTAACGGGCTTTGTAGGCGCTTTCAGCTCTGGGACAGGGCTTGGCTTCGGCGTGGGCTTTGGCGCTTCCTTAACGGCCTCTACGGGTGGTGCAGAATCAATGGAATCATGCTCCGTGAGCTCCATGGCTGCCATCCAGAGGTAACGGCGTTGATAAGTCTGTATGCTACCCATGAGCTGGATAGGCTGGGCACCTTTAAGAGATGCCTCGGCCATTGGGCTACTGATCACAATGACTGTGCCGTCATCTACATCGGTGATGCAGAGCTGGGCATACTCAGTGTTAAAGGAGACTACCCCACACAAACCAACCTCATGAAAGATGGTCTGAATGTGGGGGATGAAGTCCCCCAACTCAAAGTAAGAATAACCTTGGTAGGCATTCTTGCCTGACTTCTTCATCTCTACAGACTGAAGCATGACTCGGGCGGCCATGAGTTTCTTATGCACTGACATTAGGTGTTCCTTCTATTGCTAATTGTTGCGCCAATGCCCAAGCTTTCTCTTCTTCCTTCTTGCGCGCTTTGTACATTCTCTGGTACTCGCGCTGTCTGGTTTTCTGCTCGGGCGTCAAAACCTTCTTGGTCTTCTTAACCTTGACTCGCAAAGCTTCAAGCTGTGCAACCTTTTTCTCTAGCGTTGCAACAACAGTGATCAGTGCTGTGATTTGGCTTGTAGCGAGGCTTAGTTCGCTGGCAATCTTCAATTTTTCTTCGGTTGATATAAACATGACTTACTCCTTTGTTGATAAATAGTCTTTGTACTGGTTACAGAAGCCACTGACAGAGCAGAAGTTCGCGCATCGCGTCCTTTCACCCTGACGAACCTCTATCTCGTACTCTTTCCCATACTCAGCCACCTTGGCTTGAGCTTCCTCATCGGTATTGCAAACATTACGTGCTTTGACATTACCAATCTTTTTCACTGCGTATGTTGTAGGCTTCTCCCACATCTGGTCGGGCGTACAAAATGGCAGTTCATCTCCTGTCTCCAAGTCAAACAATGCGTTGGAGTGTTCTTTAATCTTTCCCAGAATGAAGGCTTCGCGCCGTTCCATTGACCATAACGGCACTGAGATCACTTTGATGGGGGCTTCTGGGTAGCCGGGCTTGAGGGCTGCATCTCTGCGTGACCAATCGCGAATGATGGCTACGATCTCAAGCTTAGAAACCTCAACCTTCTTGACGTACTCAACCAACCATGCGTAGATGTTAAGCTGGTACTCCCAGTCAACCTTTTCATTCATAACAGACCAAGCGCCTGTGGTTTTGTAGTCGTTGATTGTGACTGTGCCGTCTGCGTTGATGATCTGCAGGTCAATCGCACCAGAGATAGACCATCCATCAATCTTTGCGTGGAGGCGTTCTTCGATCAGGTGGTTCTCGTCTTTCCCATGCTCGAGTACGCCGTGGATGGCTGTACCAAAGATAGACCAGACCATTTCGGTAACGTCTGTCTCGATTTTGTCCTCATGCAGTTTGCGTAACTGTACGATGCGTGGTGAGTTAATCAGCTCTGTGGCAGAGATGTTTGCCTTACCCTTTGAGTAGGTAGGGCGCTTCATGATGTTCACGAAGGTCTGTGGTAAGTTGTATTTGTTTGTGATGATCACAATTTGCTCCTGTATAATCGGCAACACATTATACCCATAGTATTTCATGTCTTGCAAGATTTATTTTAAAGAAAGTTCGTATGCTCAAAATTGGAATAGACCCGGGACTATCTGGCGCCATAGTTTTTGCGCGTGATGAGTCTCCTGTCGAGTGGCACAAGATGCCGACAATGAAGATTGGCGCGTCTAACAGAGTTAATGCGGCAGCGCTTGCAAGAATTATTAAAGCGCGCATGTATGGTGATGATGACATCAGGGCGTATGTCGAGCTGGTGGGTAGTATGCCCGGCCAAGGCGTGGCCTCGATGTTCTCGTTTGGCCATTCTGCTGGTGTGATCCAAGGTGTACTGGGTGCGTTTGAGATTTCTGTAGTGATGGTTACGCCCCAATCATGGAAGAAGCGCGCGGGGTTAGTGGGTAAAGACAAAGACGCATCAAGGACGTTGGCCATACAGATGTGGCCTTACTGGCGTGAGCTAGATAAAAAAGGCGTGGGTCAAGCGTATGCAGATGCGGCGTTCATTGCACTTTACGGAGATTGATGTAGAATAAATTCCGGCAAGCATTTGCCACTCTCCTTTGTTGGGTTGTCCTTTACTCCCGGGCTAATCACTCGGGAGTTTTTTCATCTCTAACAGTGGTAGAGCTAACACGCATGAGGATTGTCGAATAAAGGTTGCAGAGTTTCAGCCTATGCAATCTCCAGATGCCGCTGGCTTCAGTCCTCAGTCGTGTTGGTGGCAAGCGGGTTAGCGCCGCTTGTGGTTTTCTTGGTTTGGTTTTTACACAAACACTGCTTTATGTGCCCACCAACTTTATTTTGAAACTTGTTGACATCAGTTGAAATAATCTGATATAAACGGGTTGTTGCTGTCGGAGGCAATGACTTTGAGGCCGTTTACACATGCGTTCCGCTTTACCTAATGCTTTCGTGGCGAGAGATATTAGGCAAAGCTCCGACCGGACGCAGTTGTAAGCGGCCTTTTTGTTTTTGAGACTGAGACTGTCAGTGGGTTAGCGCCACTGGACGGTAAATGTTTTGAAAACACTGCTACATGTGAGCAGTCTCAGTCTCACCTCCTACGCAGCCGTCAGAGCGCGTTAGCTAATGGCCTGTATGGGCTGAACTCAAGAAACACAGAACCTCGGTGTGACCCGCACCTCCAAGTAGAGCAATCGAACGGAATAAACAAGGAAGTCGAAAGACACATACCCTAGTACGCTGGGATTTGATCGTTAAGGATGGTGCAAACTGACCTTATCGGGATCTCAGGGGAGGGCGGCTTGGCTGGCCGGTAGCTCACTTAACAACTGGGCAAAGCTCCTTGATAATGAGTCGTTGGTCCTTCTGTCCGCCTGTCTGGGGGGAGGGAGGGTCAACGGGTAAGAGGGCTTTTCGTTTGTAACATAACAGTTGACACATGAGCAATTCATGAGTTATATTCTTAATACAGGAGGTAATATGGAAAATGATACAACAAAGCGCTTCCCACGCACTATGCACGAAGCGTTTAACTGCGAGAGTGAGCCCATCAGTGGGCCGTATGGTAAAGAGCCAGTCTGGCCAACGTATGCGATCTTCTTCATTGTGATCGTAGCCGGAATCATTTTATTTTGGAGCAAATCATGAAAGCATTTCCCACCCACTCTATCAGTGTTAGTGATGAAGCCAGAGTCACTGCCATAGGCGGTGAAGGCGGTATGGAGCTCAGAGATTACTTTGCTGCTCAAGTCATGCAAACAATGGAATGGTATTTCTACGCCGAAGTGGAGCTCAATGAGTTGCAATTGAAGAGCGAGGCAAAACGTTGCTACAGGATTGCAGACGCCATGATGGAAGCGAGGGAGGCATGACTGATGACGATGACATCCAAGAATACGTGCGCCCTTGGAAGGGTCTGACAGAAAGTGAGATGCTGGAATGTTTGAAGGCCGTTGATGTTGCCACTGCGGTCAATTTGTTAATGAGCCAATATGAGATGCCTCCGACATTCAAAGTGTATGCCAAAGCTATTGAAACCAAGCTAAAGGAGAAAAATTATGGCTAACGAACCAGTAGCATGGCACTACCCAGACGGCAAGCCAGACCAATGCACAACAGACAAAGCTTACGCTGAGAAAGAGCCTGCTTGGACACCGATGTACTACAAGCATGAGTGGGTAGGTCTGACGGATGAGGAGCAACATCAATTGTGGAGGCAATGGATTGAGTCGATGGATGGTTGGGGTAGTTTTTACCGAGCCATTGAAGCCAAGCTTAAGGAGAAGAACACATGATCGAAGGCTTTGACCACGTTGGGACTGACCATGTGTGCAATGTCTGCCAGTGTGACTTCACAGATGACGAAGGCGGAGTGCAGGGATACCTTGGCATTCTGCCAGTGGCCTTCTGTCCTACCTGCTTTGCCGGCCTGTGTGACATGGTGGAGCAGCTCAATGACCGCGAGTGGGAAGGTCTAACTGACGAAGAATTTAAGCATTGCACTAAGTTAAAAAATCCAATAGCAATTGTTGAAGAGGTTGAGGCCAAACTAAAGGAGAAGAACTTTGAAAATGAGGACTAACCGCAAGCGTGTGCTGGCCAAGCTGGCGCATAACAATCAATACCACTGGTACGTCACACCATTCAGAATCAAAGCTGAGATGGCGTCAAAGATAAATAAAAGAATCCGCGAGATTGTAGATGCGGCATTTCCAGAGTTAAAGGGATTTAGTGAAGGAGGTATGAGGTGAATGGGTTCGCAAAACAACAGCTATCAATCGGAAGTAAGCAGCCGGTACATCAACATAAGGAGTGCAATAACTGCAATGAAATGAAACCACCAGAGGGTGGCATCCAACTTAACCACGCCAAATGGCACTGCGCCTCCTGCTGGGCAGGTCGTGCATCAAGAAGATCAACAAAGGTAAAACAATGACTGAAAGAATTAAGCTAGAAAAGATCCGCCTCGATGGCAATACACAACCTCGCCAAGAGATCGATGAACAATTGGTCCAAAGCTACACAGAAAAACTGCTTGACGGCAAGGTTTTCACCCCGATTGATTTGTGGTTTGACGGCAAGTTTTACTGGCCTAGTGATGGCTTTCACCGCTATCACGCACACAAACGCGCAGGCTACAAAGACATTGAAGCCATCGTCAAAACAGGCACAAAGCGCGAAGCTTTCATTGCGTGTCTTCCTGCAAACAGTAAGCATGGTAAGCAACGCACACCCGAAGAGACTCGCTACAGTGTTCGCATGGCGCTTGAGGATTGGGAGTTGGGCGAGAAGTCTGACGCTGAGATTGCGGTGTATTGCGATACGTCTGCAATGACAGTTGGCCGTGTGCGAAAGGCGCTGGGTCTTGAGAAGGCGGTTCGAGTTAACAAGAAAGGCCAGAAGGTAGACGTTACCAAGATTGGTACAAAGAAAAAAGAAGTGCCATTCTGGCCTGCTGCTCCTGAGTACACAGAGGCTGACAAGATGCAAGAGATGGCCAAAGAGCACACCATCATTGCTGAAGAGAACGCAAAGCTCAAAGACCAGTTAGCGATTAAGTCGTTGCCTGTATCACAAACAGCGAAGAAAGAGATCGAGGAAACCATCGAGACACTTCGCGCAGAGGTCAAAGATCTTGAGCTCCAACTTAGGACAATGACCCAGTCACGCAATGAGTTCCAGAGCAAGAATGCTGAGATGATAAAGCAGATGGCCTACTGGAAGAAGCGCGCTGAAAAGGCAGAGAAAACCAAATAAACCCGAAGCTGGGCGTATCCCAGCAGGAGAATCACATGCTCAAATTAAGACCGCATCAAGCGGAAGTCGTGGAGAAGCTTGCCCAAGGGTTTAAAGATGGCCACAGAAGCCAGCTACTCTACGCCCCTACGGGGTTCGGTAAGACGGAGGTTGCAATGGCCGTCATGCTTGAGGAGGCCAAGCAACTTAAGAATGTTGCCATGGTGTTAGACAGGATCGTGTTGGTTAACCAGACCAGTACGCGCCTTGGCAATTACGGTATTAACCATGGAGTTATGCAGGCTGACCATTGGCGTTATCGGCCTTATGAAAAGATTCAGGTCTGCAGCGCACAGACCTTGGAGAGTCGGGATAACTTTCCCGAAGTCTCTATGCTGATCATTGACGAGTGCCATGTGCAACGCAGGCAAATTATCCAGTTCATCAAAGACAGACCAGACATGAAGGTGATTGGCCTGACCGCCACACCTTTTACCAATGGACTGGGGGATACCTATACCAACGTGGTCGGGGCTAAACCTACTGGTGAGTTGATTGAGAACAAGTGGCTGACGCCTTTGAAGATCTATATCGCCAAAGAGATCGACATGAGTGGCGCGAAGAAGGTGGCTGGTGAGTGGTCGCAAGATGAGACTACCAAGCGCGGTATGCAGATCACTGGCGACATTGTCCAAGAGTGGATCACCAAGACCATGCAGGTGTTTGGTAAGCCGAGGAAGACAGTCGTGTTCTGCTCGGGCGTAGAGCACGGCAGGGACTTGGTTAGGCAGTTCAACGAGGCAGGCTATAACTTTGTTTCTATCAGTTATTTGGAAGATGACGAGTTCAAAGCTCAAACAATCGAGGCTTTCTCGCGTCCAGATACGTTAATCAATGGTCTGGTGGCCACAGACATACTGACCAGAGGTTTTGACGTCCCTGATGTGATGATTGGAGTGAGTGCAAGACCGTTTTCCAAGTCGTTTAGCAGTCATGTTCAACAGATGGGGCGGATCATGCGTCCTTACGATGGCAAAGAATATGGCCTTTGGCTTGACCATTCAGGTAATTACCTGAGATTCCGCAAGGAGTGGGACACTTTGTTCGAGGAGGGCGTAACGGAGTTACACAACGGCACCGAAACTGCGAAGAAAGAGCCTGATGAGGTAGAGAAGAAGGAGTCCAAGTGTCCTGCTTGTGGCAGTTTGTGGATCTGGGCTGATCGTGAGTGCGGTGAGTGTGGGTATGAAAAGCCAGTCAAACAGATCGTAAACGTGCCGGGCGAGTTGACAGAATTAGAGACAACCAAGCGGGAGGTTCTAAAAGAGAATCAGAAGTTCTATTCTGAGTTGATCTATTTTGCCCGCCTGCGTGGATACAAAGAGGGTTGGGCTGCACACAAATACAAAGAGAAGTATGGTGCTTTCCCCCGAGGTCTACACACAAACCCAGAGCCGACAACGATTAAAACCAGTGGCTGGATACAATCCAAAAACATCGCGTGGGCTAAATCAAGGGCTAACAAATGAGGTTCGAAGAGTTTGCAAGAGATCATGGCCTCCTGATCAAGGAATTAGTCTTGGACAGGTGGGTCAGAGTTGGCACAGAAGACCATCCCCGAAAGCAGAACGGCGCGTATATCTTTGATGGTCGTGAAGGTGCAATCATTAACTTTGCGGTTCATGATAGGCATATACGCTACAAGTCAGAAGAGCCGTTCATCCCAGACCCAAATGCCCAAGCAAAGAGGTTGGCTGCTGAGAAAGAGCGCGAGTTACGCCAGAAAAAAGCGGCTGGCAAAGCTACGTTCATCCTCAATAACAGTGTTAAAGAGCAACATCCCTACTTGATTCGCAAGGGGTTCGTAGACAAGGGATTGGTGTGGAATGGCCTCCTGATCTTACCAATGCGAGTCGGGGATCATCTTGTGGGTTGCCAAATCATCCAAGAAGACGGCACAAAACGCTTCCTGTCAGGCCAAGTAACGAAGGGCGCGAGCCTCGTCATTGACGCAAAAGGTCGCAATATCTTGTGTGAGGGGTTTGCAACTGGGATGTCGGTTCGCAGAGCGATGAAGCATCTCAGGGAGAGGTACACAATCCATGTATGCTTTTCTGCGGGGAATATGCTTGAGATTGCAAAGACTGTGCGTGACCCACTGGTGATTGCCGACAACGATGCTATGGGCGTGGCTACTGCCAAAAAAATAGCCTCACGCTACTGGGTAGGGGAGGCTAACGAGGACTTCAACGACAGTGAGCAGAGACTCGGCACTGTGAAGGTTGCCGAATCCCTGCGTGGGTTCATTTAGTCGCGTCTGGTTATTTCAGCGAAATTTGGGATCAGTTGTTCAAATTGCTCGAGGACTCTGGCGCGTGTACCTGTCAGGCCGAAGTCTCTTTTGATAATTTGGTAGCAACTGCGTCCCGAATGTCGCATTCCCTTGATCTCGAGTTGTAGGCCTTTGCGTAGAGTTAACATCCGTGCAACTTCGATCTGGGTTGGGTTATCTAAAACAATCATTTCATTCCTCGTTAATGGGTTCATCAATATCAGCTTGGGTGTAGTGGCCTAGTACCTTTGGGTCATACTTAGACAATACGTATTCAACGCATTTGTAGCAGACTCGGGCAAGTGGAATGCCCTGTCCATCGTGTTCCCACCAAGAATCTTCGCGTGTGTGTTGGCAGTTCATTCTGATTTCTCCTTTGTGTAAAATTTCTTGGCAAATTCCCATACGCCTCGGGCGTCAGCAAGTCCCGTGTAGTATTCGCTTCCCCACTCTTTATAAAATTTGTCATCTTCCTCAAATAACATATATTGTTTAACAACATCGCGTGGTGCGTCTGCAACACTGCGTTGGTATGCTTCCATGAATGCGAGTTGTTCATCTGTAAAGTTGGAATCAGACAATTTAACGTCTTGGATTTTCCAATCGTCTTGTTTGGTCTGGCTGAATTCGCCTCCGTCCATGTCCTTGGCGATTTGATAAGCTTCATCAGGGTTATTGGCGGTAACTTCTGCAACGCAGTTAGTTATGTATGATGCGGTTACTGTGTATTTCATTTCATTCCTCCATTAAAAATGTGCCGTTGTGAACGCATGATTCAAACAAGTTGTCGTCAGGTACATTCTTGAACCCTTCAAACCCATGCAGTTGAAGGTGTCGGTACACTGTCTTCTGTTCGTCAAGCGTCTGGTTAAAGAACCAATCCGTTTCGTAGTCAGCACAGGCGTTCACCATCTGTGTTTTAGTCATTGCAGTCATTTTGTGATCTCCTGAAAGCTTGGTGGTTTGAGGTCTTCATCAACAAAAGCAGGGTTTCCTGTTTGTTGTTTGTAAAGCTTGGCTTCAGCGTTGGCTTCTTCGAGTGTGTCGAATGTGCCTAGTTCTGTGCCGTTGTGATTGGTCACGATATAGATTGAAGGCCATGAGAGGCCAATTAAATGCTTCATGCTTGCTCTCCTTTGATAAAAACGCGGGGTAAATCAATCATCCATTCGTAGTTGTCCATGCCTGTAACTGGGTCAACTTTGTACACGTTGACGTTGTACCAATCGCAATTCTCATTATCATCTTCCATCGAGTGGATATTGAATGAGTACTCGTCCGTGCCATGCCACCAATCACGATCTTTTACGATCTCATGCTTGTATTTGGCAATAAGATCGTCTGCCAACATTTGCAGTTGTGCGTATTCGGCTGCCTCCCCAAAATAATTGTCGGGGTCTTGTGCGCGGAGGTCTTCGAGGTCAATAACATACTGCTCGAGTTCTCTCAGGATTGAATCGGGCAAAGTCTTGCTAAGTACTTCGGTCTGGTCATCCCAGTAGATGCGGACTTCAAACTTTTTGATGCCGTGTTCGTATTTGCTATGTGGTTCGCGGTTCATGATTGCTCCTTATTCAATGATTACAACTTTACGTACAGGGAATTCTTCTTCTTCGCCATCTTCCGATTCTTCTATGTCGTCTGAATCAACAAGCTTGTCGGATTGGTGGTAGGTCGCATACTGGACTGTGCCGTTGAACACTGTCCTGACCTTTGGCGCGAGCGTTGACTTCCAGTAGTCTCCTGCTCCATAGGCCATGTGTACTTCAGCGTCCTCGTCAAAGCACTGTAGTTCTGCAATTAGTTCTGATACTTTCATTTGGTTTCCTTTTCGATTAAATCGGTTGAGATAAAAAACATATCGCCATAGTCGTCAATGTCTTCTTCGTAGCTTGAGTTGGTAGAGAATCCATTGCAAACGCGGTCTACTGCGTCATCTGGGTCATATGCAACAACTGTCGTTTTGTAAATAACTTCGCGCTTCCAGTAAACGACATACTCTTTGTTTGGCGGTGGTGGTGCGTCTGCGTCATCAAAGTCGAGGTCAACACTCAGGAAATAAAAAGACCTTCCGTCCTTCAGCTTGATGTACCAAAATGCGTGGTCATCGGGCTCGGCAGGGTCATCGCCTTGTGTCGCGCCCGCCAGCTCCTCTGCCGTGATGTATGTCACATCGATCATGGTGTCGTAGCTTTCGAATGTCCGCGAAGCAGGAACAGACAGGCCTTGTTCTGCCAAGTCATCGCGCATGCGAATGATGTAGTTCATTCTGTAACCCTTTCAAAATGTTCCTTTGTGCTTTCAATAAATCCCGCCACTTGGTCGCAAGTGCAATCCTCAACCACTTCCCAAACAGTGATGTCGTCAGCGCACCAAGTGTTCTCGGGGTTATTCAAAATAGCGATGATTTCGTCATAGGTGAGGTTGTCGGGATAGTCAGTCAGCCACTCGTCAAGGGCAAAATGTTCTGAGGTTTTCATTGTGTGGTTTCCTTCTTTGGTTTGGTGGCTTTGAGAACGCCTTTTGCAAATTCAATGTCCAGTGATAAATGCTCAATCCATGATCCGTCTTCGATGTAACGGTCAGCAGATTCGGCAAGGTTTTTTAAGGCCGTCCTGAGATAGACGATCTGTTCGCGCGTGGTCTGGTCGCTCATGGCTTGTCTCCTGTGACTGCTTTTGATTCATCTTCACCAAATGAATACTCTTCATCACGCAGGTCGTTGTCGTGCTCTTCTCGCAGGTCTTCCAACTCCCGAAAGTAAGCCTGCAACTCGTCATACAAGTATTCAGGCAGATGGCTTGCCAAGCCTTCGATCTTGCCATCGCTCCATGTTACGGACAATTTAAAGGATGTGATTTCTTGTTTGGTGGTCATTTTGCTTTGCTCCATTTGTTGCGGGTTCTTCTGTACTTGGGTTGATCAAAATCCTTGCAGGATTCGTAAGCGTTGAGATAGTCGGTCACTCCATGCCAGACTGTCTCACCGATAGGGCTTTCGGCTAAAAGGAGCTGGCAAGACTCGTCATCAAAGTCATAGCCAAGCTCCTTCGCGCATTCTTTAATCTGCGCGTGGTTCATGCGGTCGCCTGCTCAAAATAGACTGCATCAAACTGGCAACAGTCACCCATCAGGCCAGTGGCTTCACATCGTGCGAATTCATCGCGGTTGTCAATGTCGATACCCCAATGAGCAAAGTAGTAGCCGTTGGGTGCATCGAGGCGCGAGAATTGTTCGAGGTCATCAAACTGCCTTTTCTCTTTATCAGTGAGGTGGTCAAAGTCGCCATTGGCAACATAAGTGGCAAACTGAGTGCCGAGGGTGTAAGAGATGATTTCGGTTTTCATTTGTATCCCCTTATTTCTTGGCGTCCAACTTGCATGCGAGCTTCGTGTCGGCCTTGGTTGAATGAGTAGATGTAGAGCTCGCGTTCGCTTGGTGTTTCGGTCTGTTTCAGCGCGGTGTTAAAACACTGGCGCAGGGCTTGCGCCCTAGCACCATTTGCTCGTTCGTATCTGTACCCGAGGGTGATGAGTTGGGACTCAGTCATAGTGCAAACAGGAACACAGTGATTAAAAAGATCATGACAGGGACAAGCACAATGACAACAAAGTCATAGCCTGCTTGTATGCGGTCACGCCTGCGTTGTGCCAAGAATTCTTCGCGCATGGTGGATATGTGTCGGTAGTACTTCATAGTGCAATCTCCTTAGTGGTTTGGTTAATCGTGTAGCCCATTGACTTGATGATGCGGAGGGCGTCTTGGGTCAGGGTCTTTGTGCCTGCAATTTGCGCGAATCTTTTACTGGTTTCGCACAGGGGATAGAAGGCACAATTGCCGTATTGCCATTTGAGTTCAATCGTGATTTGCATAGTTCTCCTTTGGGTTGGTGGGTAATCCTCAAAGCCCCGACTCGCGAGGCTTCAAGCATTACTCAGGCATCGTCAAGCAGGTTTTGTCTGCGTTGATCCCAATCAGCTTGTTCAGCCATTTGTTCTTCGAGGATGTAGCGCGAGGCCGACTCAGCGTCCGCGAGGGAGTCAACTGCCCATCCAGTGTAGGACTCGCACTCTTGTTCAAAGAACAGTTCATAAACTTGTGCAGACTCGTCAAACTTTGCCCAAATCTCGTAGCCGTTTTTCTTGAGGATTAGTTTAGACATGATGATCCTTAACTGTTGCGCTTGTTGAGGTGTGCCAAGGCTTGTGCCTTGGTTTCGAATCGGCCACTGATGGGCGTGTGATGTGCTCCACGGACGATGTACCATCCGTTTAGCAATTTGTTATAGACAATTTTCATTGGGACTCTCCTTAGTGGGTTACAGGGACTAACACATGAATAACGCCTGCACTATATCATGTGTTGACTCCATTGCAATACTTTTCATGTTTTATTTGAAAATATTTTTGGGGTGTTGTAATGACAAAACAAGCAGCGCTTTGACCTGAAAACAGGCAGCGCTTCACCAGGATTTTTAGGGGACAGATCAGCGGAAGGGCGGATAGATCAGGCCACAATTTGTCTTGCGTTGAGGGGAGGGGACAGAGGTACGCTTGAGGTATTCAGCGCGTTTTCGGGCGCGTTGCTTATGGTCGCGATACTCAGCCAGTAGGCAGATCAGAGTAAAGAACAGGAAGGCACCGAGGACGGAATAGAGGTAGTTCATAGGATTGTTTGGTTGTTACATAGATATAGACGGACACAATCGAAAAAGGTCAGGGCGTTTGCATTAAATAGTTTGGTCTGGTATGTTCGGGACATTCTTATTTCATACCCATGAAAACACTATGGTTCAGAAACTAACACGCGCGCAAATCAAAGAAGGGCTTAATCAGATCCCAGTAGAGACTCTATTGAGTAGCGGACAAGGCAAGAGGCCTAAACTTACAGGGAAGCAGAAGGCATTCGCTCATGCCGTTGCACTAGGGGAGACAAAGGCACAGGCTTACAGACAGGCATATAAACCTAACGCCACCAAGAGAACACTGGCATGTAAGCCGTATGAGCTAATGAAGGACGAGAGAATACAGAGGGAGGTCGAGGCCTACCAACTGGCATTAGAGGCAGAGAAACACAGAAACCCTATTCAATTGAAGGCACTGCTCGTACAACAACTTGTCCAGCACTCACTCGATGAGGATTTCCCACCTGCACAGAGAATGAAAGCTTTGCAGATGATTGGTAATCTATTCGAGGTCGGAGCATTCCTTGAACGTAAAGAGGTCACGACAATACGTAAGAGCACAGACATACGTACACGACTGCTCGAGAGACTCAACACTAACACTGTTAGAGTAGACGATGGTCTAACATTGATGGAGGAAATCAGGGGTGATGGGGTTTCGGATGTGCCTGCGCGCGCACCCACCGCACCCGTACCCGCCCTAGAGGCCGTGCATGCCCCCGTATGCACCCCACATACTGTTCCTGACATCCAATCACCAAATAAAAACGAGGGGGTGGGGGTATCAAAAAATCCTGACGCCGTCTTGGACTTTGATCAGGAATGACCCCCCCTATGTGTTTTGTATACAAAAATGGGGTGGGGTACTCTACCAGTGTTAGAGTATGAAAACATTACAAGAGAGTGTAGGGGCGTGTATGACTGAGAAGCAAAGGACTGTGTTCCTTGTGATAGATGAGTATTGGAGGAACTTTGGTTATGGTCCTTCTATAGATGACATCATGTTTCATACTGGAGACAAGGGGCGCGGGAATGTTCATCGTGTGGTGAAGAAGCTGTGCGACCTGAAGATTTGTAAGCGGGCGAAGAACTCGGCTCGCAGTGTTAGGCCTTCGTATATTAGTTTGAGGAATTTGCCATGAAAATCACTGTGTGCGAAAACAGGTTTGAAGTTATTGCCGAGATGTTGGAGCCCGAGGAGGTCAAGGAGCTGTTAGAGAGAATTGGCGACTGGACTCTTGAGAAGCAATTGCCGAGTGACGAAGTGTATTTAGCAGCGTTGGGTCCTTGTGGTAAATAAAAAACAACAGATGGAGATGCAAGAGGAGCACGACCTGTTTGTCAGGAGGATCACTCACGCTTTGTCTATAACAGTGTTAGAGGCGGAGGCCGCTGCCAAGAAGTTCTTTACCCTACCCTCCAATGAGCAAGCCGCTTACCTTGATGACCTTGATGCCCTAGAGGCAAGCCAAGAGAGGGAGGAAGCCTTTGATGACTTTAACAAGTTTGCCCATGCGATGTGGCCGGGGTTTATTGATGGCCGCCACCATAAAGTCATGGCCAAGAAGTTCGAAGAGATCGCGACTGGGAAGATAAAGAGACTGATCATCAATATGCCCCCTCGGCATACAAAGTCTGAGTTTGCCTCTTATATGCTGCCGGCTTGGTTTCTGGGACGGGATCCTAGTAAGAAGATCATCCAGTGCTCGAACACAGCAGAGCTGGCGGTAGGCTTTGGCCGTAAGGTTCGTAACTTAGTAGCCAGTGAGCCGTTCTCTAAAATATTCCCCAATGTTAATTTGAGGTCTGACAGTAAAGCCGCTGGACGCTGGTCTACCAATAAAAACGGAGAGTACTTTGCTATCGGTGTGGGCGGTACAGTAACGGGTAAAGGTGCGGATCTTTTAATCATTGATGATCCCCACTCCGAGCAAGAAGCCGCCTTGGCTGCAGGAGATCCCACAGTCTTTGATAAAGTTTACGAGTGGTACACCTCTGGTCCCCGCCAACGACTGCAGCCGGGTGGTGCCATTGTTGTCGTGATGACGCGCTGGGCTAAGAGGGACTTAACTGGCCGGATCCTCCAGTCTGCGATAGACAAAGACGGTAACGATGATTGGGAGGTAATTGACTTCCCTGCGATCCTGCCTTCGGGTAATCCCCTATGGCCAGAGTTCTGGAGCTTAGAAGAGCTCCACGCTCTACAGTCTGAACTGCCTGCATCTAAGTGGAACGCCCAGTACCAACAGAGTCCTACGTCAGAGCAAGGCGCGATTGTTAAGAGGGAGTGGTGGAAGGAGTGGACACACGAAGACCCACCTAAGTGTGAGTTTGTGATCCAGTCTTGGGATACGGCGTTTACAAAGAACGAACGGTCTGACTATTCGGCGTGTACGACTTGGGGTGTGTTCTATCTCAACGAGAACCAAAATGACGCAAATGTAATCTTGTTAGATGCGTTTAAGAGGCGGATGGAGTTCCCAGAGTTAAAAGAAAAAGCTTTTAATCACTACAAAGAGTGGGAACCAGATGCTTTTATTGTTGAGGCAAAAGCTTCGGGTGCCCCGTTGATCTATGAACTCAGGGCGATGGGGATACCTGTTCAAGAGTTTACGCCGTCAAGGGGTAATGATAAGATGGTCAGGATCAATTCTGTATCTGATTTATTTGCCAGCGGTAAGGTTTGGGCACCAGCTACGCGCTGGGCTGACGAGTTGATGGAAGAGATGGCGGCGTTCCCCAACTCAGACCACGATGACTTAGTTGACTCTGCCACGCAGGCTCTGATAAGGTTCAGAAAAGGCGGGTTTATACGCTTGCAGACAGACGAAGAGGATGAAATCCGTTCGTTTAGACGCAAAGTTTCTTACTATTAAGGATAAATATGTCCATTGAAAAATCACTTTACGCTGCACCAGATGGTATTGAGTCCCTAATGCCAGAGACTGAAGAGGACGGCGGTATAGAAATTGAGATTGTTGACCCTGAAGAGGTCACAATTAGTATGGGCGGGATGGAAATCACTATCGATGGTAGTGAAGAAGACGATTTTGACGCTAACTTAGTTGATTATTTGGACAGTGGCGTGGTCACAGGGATAGTAACCGACCTGATTGGTGACTATGACGATGACGTTAACTCCCGCAAAGACTGGATGCAGACCTATGTAGACGGTTTAGAGCTCTTAGGGATGAAGATTGAAGAGCGCGCTGACCCTTGGATTGGTGCTTGCGGTGTCTACCACCCACTTTTATCCGAAGCGCTGGTTAAATTCCAAGCTGAAATCATGATGAGTACCTTCCCCGCTGCTGGTCCGGTTAAAACCCAGATCATTGGAAAGGAAACCCAAGAGAAAAAAGACGCTGCCGTTCGTGTTCAGGATGATATGAACTATCAACTGACAGATGTGATGACAGAGTTCCGCCCAGAGCACGAAAGAATGGTTTGGGGTCTAGGTCTTTCAGGAAACGCCTTTAAGAAAGTCTACTTTGATCCCAGCTTTGACCGCCAGACGTCTATTTTTGTACCGGCTGAAGATTTGGTAGTACCTTATGGTGCGTCAGACATCCAAACTTCTCCCCGTGTTACGCACGTTATGCGTAAAACAGAGAATGAGCTGCGTAAATTACAAGTCGCAGGCTTCTATGCTGATATTGACTTGGGCGAACCCAACAACAATCTGGACGAAGTAGAGAAAAAGATTGCCGAGAAGATGGGATTCCGCGCTTTGTCGGATGACCGCTACAAAATCCTCGAGATGAACGTAGAGCTCGACCTTGAAGGCTACGAGCACACCGACAAAGACGGCGAACCTACAGGAATTGCCCTGCCCTACATTGTGACTGTGGAATACGGAAGCATGAAGTGCTTGGCTATCCGCAGAAACTGGAAGCAAGGCGATAAGTTACACACTAAGCGCCAACACTACGTCCACTATGGCTACGTTCCCGGCTTTGGCTTCTACTGTTTTGGCCTGATTCACTTAGTCGGAGCATTTGCCAAATCTGGTACGTCAATCCTGCGTCAATTAGTAGACGCTGGTACTCTGGCCAACCTGCCCGGCGGCTTTAAGACCCGTGGTTTGCGGGTCAAGGGAGATGACACTCCAATCGGCCCAGCTGAGTGGCGCGATGTGGACGTACCAAGCGGGTCTATTGCAGAGAACATCATGCCTCTGCCTTACAAAGAGCCGTCACAAGTGTTGGCTTCTCTTCTCGATAAGATTGTTGAAGAAGGCCGCAAGTTTGCCTCGGCAGCTGACATCCAAGTTGCTGATATGTCTGCCAACTCTCCCGTTGGCACCACGTTGGCTATCCTTGAGCGTCAACTTAAAGTGATGACCGCTGTTCAGGCGCGTATTCACTATTCCTTTAAGCAAGAGCTGGCTCTGTTAAGAGACATCATTCGCGACTACACACCGCCTGAGTACTCTTACCAGCCAGAAGAAGGATCCCGCAAAGCCAAACAGTCTGACTATGATTTAGTCGATGTGATTCCTGTGTCTGACCCTAATGCAGCCACGATGGCGCAGAAGATTGTTCAGTATCAGGCGGTGATCCAGCTGTCCCAGCAAGCCCCTGCAATCTATGACTTACCACAGTTACATAGACAGATGCTTGATGTCTTAGGTATTAAGAACGCCAATAAGCTGGTTCCTCTACCAGACGATGAGACACCAAAAGACCCAGTCAGCGAGAACATGGCCGCACTAAAGGGTCAGCCAATGAAGGCGTTTATCTATCAAGATCAACAAGCCCACATTGCTACGCACCAGACGTTCATGCAAGACCCATTGATCATGAAGACCATAGGCCAAAATCCTATGGCCAATCAGATCATGGCCGCTATGCAGGCTCACATTGCCGAACACTTGGGCTTCCACTATCGTCAGTTGATAGAGAAGCAAATGGGTGTGCCGTTGCCCGGTCCAGAGGAGAAATTGCCAGAGGATGTGGAAGTGCAGCTGTCACAGCTCATCGCACAGGCAAGCGCTCAGTTGTTACAGGCCAATACTGCACAAGCCCAACAGGCACAAGCGGCGGCAATGCAGCAAGATCCTTTAATTCAGATGCAACAGCAGGAGCTGGCGCTTAAGGGTCAAGAGGGTCAACGCAAGGCTCAGAAGGATGCAACTGACGCCCAGCTCAAGCAGTCACAGCAACAGATTGAACGTGAACGTATAGCTACCCAAAGGGAGATTGATATGGCGCGAATCCAAGCTACGGTGCAGAAAGATCAACAAGAGCTGGCTCAAGACGCCGAAGCAGAGAAGAACAAGATGCTGGCTGAACTCATGAGGAGTAAAAAATGATCGACAAATATTTAAAACTTCTAGCTTCAAAGATAGATGACAAAGTATCCCAACTCCAAATGTCAATAGCCGATGGCAAGGCTGAAGACTTTGCGGAGTACAAGAAGATGTGCGGAGAGGTTAAAGGTCTACTCACTGCACGTTTATACATCATAGACCTACAAGAAAGAGTCAATCACGATGACGATGACGAGTGAGATTTCAAATCTCGACATAACCAAGGCCGTGGATTTATCCAAGATCTTGAACACAAAGCCAGAGGAGAAAGCTAAACAACTTCCCCGCCCATCTGGTTACAGAATCCTTTGTGCTATCCCAGAGATAGAGAAGGAATACGGAGAGTCCGGACTCGTAAAAGCGGAAGAAACTCTCATGATTGAGGAAACCCTGACTACTGTGTTATTCGTAGTAGACATGGGCCCAGACTGCTACAAGGACGAAAGCCGATTCCCATCAGGCCCGTACTGCAAGAAGGGTGACTTTATCTTGATTAGACCCAACTCAGGAACGCGACTGGTCATCCACGGCAAGGAATTCCGTGTGATCAATGACGATTCTGTTGAGGGCGTAGTAGATGATCCTCGCGGTATTCGCCGTAAATAAGGAACAACATGGCAACATTTAAATTTCCCGATGAGCAAGATGACGTAAAAGTCACCACAGAAGACGATCAAACTGATGAACAGATCATCGTTGACGTAGAAGACAACACGCCTGCGGAGGACCGCAACAAGCCTCCGATGGAAGAGAAGGTCAAAGAGGACCTCTATAACGATGAGCTAGAGGACTACTCTACCAAAGTTAAGAAGAAGCTAATCCAGATGAAGCGTCTGGCTCACGAAGAACGCCGTGAGAAAGAGAACGCTTTGAGGGAGCAACAAGAAGCTATTACCTTTGCTCAGAAGATGATGCAAGAGAACCAGCGTCTTAAATCCAACCTTAACAACAGCGAAAAGAACGTGCTTGCCACGGTTCAAAGGGCTGTGGCTATGGAGATGGATGCAGCCAAGCGCGCTTATCGTGAAGCCTACGACTCTGGCGACACTGATAAAGTGATGGATGCACAGGAAAAGTTGACTCAAGCAACACTAAAAGCGGAAAAAGTAAAGAATTTTCGTCCACCGGCTTTACAAGAGGAAGAAACTCCTGTACAAATCGAGTCACAGCCGGCACCACAGTTCCGTCCTGACCCCAGCGCGCAAGCATGGCAACAGGAAAATACGTGGTTCGGAGAAGATGAAGAGATGACCAGCTTGGCTCTCGGGCTCCATGAAAAGCTCAAGCGCGAAGGTGTTCAGGTTTCATCACAAGAGTATTATCGTAAGATAGACGCAACTATTCGCAAGCGGTTCCCCGAAAAATTCGAGGACGAAGCGGAACAAAATGAGCGCCCAGCTGCTCGCAGAAGTTCGGTGGTAGCACCGGCTACAAGGTCAACTGCTCCTAAGAGGGTTCGTTTGAATCCATCTGAAATGAGCTTGGCCAAAAAACTAAATTTAACGCCCGAGCAATATGCCAAGGCGAAACTCGAAATGGAGGCCAATAATGGCTGAAAACAGAAAACCGCGTGAACTTGAAGATAGATTGATGGCTGAACGTCCT